>Ga0209985_10000774_pt1 | contig 33392 bp, 21 predicted proteins | sample NOAtaG_FD_187305 | JGI IMG/M metagenome (GOLD analysis project Ga0209985, IMG submission 187305) | Freshwater lake microbial communities from Lake Erie, under a cyanobacterial bloom - NOAA_Erie_Diel6S_1000h metaG (SPAdes) (version 2) | ecosystem: Environmental > Aquatic > Freshwater > Lake ...
GGCTCAAGCAGCCGAAGGCGAAGACGGTCACCAACCTCGACGACGCGCGCGAATTCCTGCAGGAAATCGGCCTTCCCGCCATCATCCGCCCCGCGTTCACGCTCGGCGGCACGGGCGGCGGCATCGCCTACAACCGCGAGGAGTTCGACGACATCATCCGCCGCGGCCTCGCGGCGAGCATGATCGGGCAGGTGCTCATCGACCAGTCGGTGCTCGGCTGGAAGGAGTACGAGCTCGAGGTCGTTCGCGACACCCGCGACAACTGCATCATCGTCTGCGGCATCGAGAACATCGATCCGATGGGCGTCCACACCGGCGACTCGATCACCGTCGCGCCGATCCAGACGCTGACCGACCGCGAATACCAGCGGATGCGCGACGCGGCCTTCGCGATCATGCGCGCTGTCGGCGTCAACTGCGGCGGCTCGAACGTGCAGTTCGCGATCGACCCGAAGTCGGGCGAGATGGTGGTCGTCGAGATGAACCCGCGCGTCTCGCGCAGTTCGGCGCTTGCCTCGAAGGCGACCGGCTTCCCGATCGCGAAGATCGCGGCGAAGCTGGCGGTCGGCTACACGCTCGATGAACTCAAGAACGACATCACCGGCAACACGAGCGCGTGCTTCGAGCCGTCGATCGACTACGTCGTCGTGAAGATCCCGCGATGGACCTTCGAGAAGTTCCCCGAGGCGGACGAGACGCTGACCACGCAGATGAAGTCGGTGGGCGAGGCGATGTCGATCGGACGGACCTTCAAGGAGGCGTTTCAGAAGGCGATCCGCTCGATGGAAGTGAAGCGCTTCGGCTTCGGGCTCGACCGAAACGACAAGTGGCTTGCCGCGCAGCGCGCGAGCGCCGCCGATCTCGCGAAGGGCGTGCAGGTGGCCGACCGCTCGCAGGCGGTGTGGCCGATTCCGCACGACACGCTCACGCGAAAGCTCGCGGTTCCGTCGCAGGGGCGGCTCTACTACGTCCGCTACGCGCTGAAGATGGGCTGGACGCTCGCCGAGATCCACGCGCTGTCGAAGATCGACCCCTGGTTCCTCGAGGAGTTCCGTCAGCTCGTCGCCTTCGAGGACGAGCTTGCGTCGTTTCCGAAGCTCGAGTCCGTGCCGCGCGAGGTGCTCTTCGAGGCGAAGCGCCTCGGCTACTCCGACGCGCAGCTTGCGAACCTCTACCTCGGCTCGATCTCGGCCGAGACGATCCTCGCCGTGCGCGCGCACCGGAAGTCGCTCGGCATCGAGCCGGTGTACAAGCTCGTCGACACCTGCGCCGCCGAGTTCGAGGCGGTGACGCCGTACTATTACTCGACCTACGAGGCGCCGTTCACCGTCGACGGCAAGCCGATGGTCGACGACGAGATCCGCATCACCGACCGTCCGAAGATCGTGATTCTCGGCGGCGGCCCGAACCGCATCGGCCAGGGCATCGAGTTCGACTACTGCTGCTGCCAGGCGGCGTTCGCGTGCGAGTCGATGGGCTTCGAGAGCGTGATGATCAACTCGAACCCCGAGACCGTGTCGACCGACTACGACACGAGCGACCTTCTCTTCTTCGAGCCGCTCACGCTCGAGGACGTGCTGAACGTGATCGAGCGATTGAACGGCGGCGGCATCGACCGCGCCGATCGCTCGGGCAAGGTCGTCGGCGCGATCGTCCAGTTCGGCGGCCAGACGCCGCTCAACCTCGCGCATGGCCTGGCGAAAGCCGGAGTGCCGCTTGTCGGAACTGGTCTCGACTCGATCGACATCGCCGAGGACCGTGACCGCTTCAAGGCGCTTCTCGACGAGATGGGCCTGAAGCAGCCGCCGAGCGGCATCGCACGCTCGCTCGATCAGGCGGTCTCCTGCGCGAATGCGATCGGCTATCCGGTGCTGGTGCGCCCGAGCTACGTGCTTGGCGGGCGCGGCATGGAGATCTGCCCCGACGAATCGGCGCTGCGAACGTACATGACGACCGCCGTCAACGTCAGCGATCTGGCGAACGCGCCGGTTCTCATCGACCGCTTCCTCAACGACGCGACCGAGGTCGACGTCGACGTCGTCGCCGACTTCGAGCCGAGCGAGGGCACGCGCGCCCGCATGATCGCGCACGATTCCGACGCGCCGCGCTCGATCGTCTGCGGCGTCATGGAGCACATCGAAGAGGCCGGCATCCACTCCGGCGACTCGACCTGCATCGTGCCGCCGTTCTCGCTGTCGCCCGCGCTGGTCGACGAGATCCGCACCACGGCGCGCCGCCTTGCCGAGAAGCTGCGCGTGCGCGGCCTGATGAACGTCCAGTTCGCGGTGAAGGATGGCACCGTCTACATCCTCGAGGTCAACCCGCGCGCGTCGCGCACGTCGCCGTTCGTCGGCAAGGCGAAGGGCGTGGCGTGGCCGTTCATCGCGGCGCAGGTGATGATGGGCCGTTCGCTCGCGCGGCTAGGGACGAAGGAGATTCCCGACACCGGCTTCTACGCGGTGAAGGAGTCGGTCTTCCCGTTCTCGAAGTTCCCCGGCGTCGACGTGGTGCTGGGCCCCGAGATGCGCTCGACCGGCGAGGTCATGGGCGCGGATCGCTCGCTGCCGATTGCCTTCGCGAAGGCGCAGATGGGCGCAGGCATCCACCTGCCGACCGCGGGCAACGTCTTCCTCTCGGTGCGCGAAGGCGACCGCGAAGGAATCGTGGGCATCGCGCGCGACCTCAAGGAGATGGGCTTCCTCGTCTACACCTCGCGCGGAACCTCGGCGTTCCTCGCCGAGCGCGGCGTCGAGACGAAGCAGGTCCACAAACTGAGCGAAGGCGCGCGGCCGACCGTGCTCGACCTGATCGCCAACGGCGAGATCCACCTCATCATCAACACGCCCACGAAGAAGGGCGCGAAGACCGACGAGGGCAAGATCCGCGCGAACGCGGTCCGCGCTGGAATCCCGATGATCACCACGGTCTCGGCGGCCCGCGCGACGGTCGACGCGATCGCCGCGCTGCGCGCCGGCGCGTGGAACGTGACCGCGATCCAGGACTACTTCCCGCATCTTGCGCGGCCGAAGGCCGAGCCGAAGCGCGCGCTTGCCGGCGCCGGAGCGTAAGCAGGCCCGCGTGCGGCGACGCGGGGCGAGGACCGCGCGGGACGCGGGGCGAGGACCGCGCGGGACGCGGGGCGATTTCTTTACGTCGAGAGGTCCTTACGTCGAGGCTCGCGCGCGCAGCGACGCGCCGACGCCTGCGCGCGTCTTGAGGTGGTCGATCACGTTCATGAAGTTGATGTAGGCGTCGTACGGCGAGTCGTACGGCGAGAAGTACTTGTGGACGTCGCCGTCCGACCAGTACTTCGTGCACATGTAGTAGAGGTGATCGCTCGTCGTGAGCTTGCGCCAGTCCTCGAGGATGTAGGGGTCGCCCGCAGCATGCCGCGCCTTCACCGGAGCCTCGAGGTCGTAGAGTTCCTTGGCGGCGCCGTCCTGGATCGGGTTTCCGAGCCACGCCGAGAGATCGCGCTCGCTGTCGGCCCACGAGATCCACTGCGGTACGTCGTACTCGCCCACGGGCTCGTAGCAGTCGAGCAACTGCGAGGGCGTCAGGAAGTCGTTGTGGCCGTGATTCGTGTCATAGATCGCGCCGGGCAGCGCATCGAGGAACTCGAAGATCCCCGTGTCGGCCCACTGGTGCTCGCCGAAGGTCTCGTAGTCCATGAAAAGGTTGCAGCAGAAGCCGTCGCCGTTGATCTGGTTGACCCAGCCCGCGAACTTCTCGGCGGAAAGCGGCCATTCCTTCCAGCCTCGGTTCGAGAAGCGGAAGGCGATGTCGTCGCTCAGCCGGTAGTTCTTGAGGAGGAGCTTGATCGGCCGGTCCGCGAGGTCGCCTTCGCCGGGCGGCGTGTAGATGTAGTTCGGCGAGCGGAATCCGAGCAGCCGGTCGACGCCCTCGCAGATGATCGCGCGGTGCTGACCGCGCCGCGCCATGTGCGCGGCGAGCTCGTTCGAATAGATGAGCTCGGTGTTGCGGAACACCTTCGGCGTCACGCCGAAGACCTCCTGCATGCGCTTCTGGTGGAGATCGACCTGTGCGTCGAACTCCGCGCGCGAGAACAGGAAAGAAAGCGAGTGGTGGCTCGTCTCGCCCACGAGTTCACATGCGCCCGTGTCGACGAGGCGCTTGAGCGTGTCGACGACGTCGGGCGCCCACAGCTCGAGCTGCGAGAGCGCGGTGCCCGTGATCGAGTACGAGCAGCGGAAGCGCTTGTCGTGCCGCTTCACGAGGTCGAGCATCTTGGCCGTCGCAGGGCGGTAGCACTTGTCGGCGACCTTGCGCATGATCTTCTCGTTCGCCTCGTTGTCGAAGTAGAACGGGTCGGTCGAGAAGACCGAGTAGCGCCGCAGCCGGTAGGGCTGGTGGAACTCGAAGTAGAAGCAGACGCTTGCCATGCGGGCAGCGTAGCCGACAATCGTCAGATCCCGTAGTACCCGCGGTACCACTCGACGAATCGCGCCACGCCCGTCTCGACGGTTGTCGACGGCCGGTAGCCCGTGTCGCGTTCGAGCGCCTCGACGTCGGCCATCGTGTCGGGCACGTCGCCCGGCTGGAGCGGCTTCAGGATCATCTCGGCCTTGCGGCCCACGGCGCGCTCGATGGCGCCGATGTAGTCGAGGAGCTCGACCGGGCGAGAATTGCCGATGTTGTAGACCCGCCACGGCGCGTTCGAGGTGCCCGGGTCCGGGTGGGCGGCGTCGAACGCGGGGTTCGGCTGCGCGGGACGGTCGAGCGTGCGCACGATTCCCTCGACGATGTCGTCGACGTAGGTGAAGTCGCGGCGATGGCGCCCGTGGTTGAAGACCTCGATCGGCTTCCCCTCGAGAATGTTCTTCGTGAAGAGGAAGAGCGCCATGTCGGGGCGTCCCCACGGCCCGTACACCGTGAAGAAGCGCAGGCCTGTCGTCGGCAGCTTGAAGAGGTTCGAGTAGGTGTGCGCGAAGAGCTCGTTCGCCTTCTTACTTGCCGCGTAGAGCGAGAGCGGGTGGTCGACCGAGTCGTTCACCGAGAAGGGGAGCTTCGCGTTGCCGCCGTAGACCGAGCTCGAGCTTGCGTAGACGAGGTGACGGCAGCCCCCGTGCTCCTTGTGCTTCTCCTGCACCGCGCGGCAGCCTTCGAGGATGTTCTGGAAGCCGACGATGTTCGAGTGGACGTACGCGTGCGGGTTCGTGATCGAGTAGCGGACGCCCGCCTGCGCCGCGAGGTGAACGACGCGGTCGAACTTGTGCTGCGCGAAGAGCGACTCCATGCCCGCGCGGTCGGCAACGTCCATCTTCACGAACGAGAAGCCACGCTTCGGTGCGAGACGCGCAAGCCGCGCCTCCTTCAGCGTCGGGTCGTAGTAGTCGTTCAGGTCGTCAAGACCGACGACCTCCTCGCCGCGATCGAGAAGGACATGCGAGACATGCGAGCCGATGAAGCCCGCGGCGCCAGTGACAAGAACCGCCATGGACGGATGTTACCCGGTGCGCGACGCCGCGGCGTCTTGGCTCGCGACGGCGGTCGCGCGGGACGGCGCAAGCGCGCGCTCGCACGCGGCGATCACGCGCGCGAGGTCGGCGTCCGACATCGAGGAGCCCGACGGCAGGCAGACGCCGTCGCGGAAGAGCCGCTCGCAGGCGGGCGCGTGGGATTCGTCGTGCGCGAACATGCGATGGCCCGAGAACAGAGGCTGCTGGTGCATCGGCTTCCAGGTCGGGCGCGCCTCGATGCGCTCCGCCGCGAGCGATGCAAGCAGCGCGTCGCGCGAGCAGCCGGCGCGCGCGGCGTCGATCGTCATGGCGGTCAGCCAATGCGACGAGCGGCTCCACGCTGGTTCAGGCATGAACTCGACGCCCGCGAGACCACCGAGCGCGCGCTGGTACTGCGCGAAGATCTCGCGGCGGCGCGCGACGCGTTCGTCGAGCACGAGGAGCTGTCCGCGTCCGACGCCCGCACAGATGTTCGACATGCGGTAGTTGAAGCCGGCGACCGAGTGCTCGTAGTGCGGCGCCGGGTCGCGCGCCTGCGTCGCGAGGAAGCGCGCCTGCGATGCGGTGCGCGCGTCGGAGGCGACGAGCATGCCGCCGCCCGAGGTGGTGATGATCTTGTTGCCGTTGAAGCTGAACGCCGAGACGTCGCCGAACGTGCCGCAGGGCTTGCCTGAGACGGTTGCGCCAAGCGCTTCGGCGGCGTCCTCGAGGACCGGCACGCACCACTCGCGTGCGATCGGGAGGATCGCGTCGTAGTTGCAGCCCTGGCCGTAGAGGTCGACCGTCACGATGGCGCGTGGTCGCTTGCCTTCCGTCGCGAGCGTCTCGAGCGCCTTGCGCAGCGCCGCTGGCGACATGTTCCAGCTCTCTTCGTCGCTGTCGATGAATACCGGTTCCGCGCCGAGCTGGCAGATCGGGTTCGCGGTGGCGACGAACGTGAAGCTCGAGCAGAGGACGAGGTCGCCTGGCTGCACGCCGAGGGCGATGAGTCCGAGGTGGATCGCGGCGGTTCCCGACGACGTCGCGCAGCAATGCATCTCGGCGCCATCGCAGGAGAGATGTGCCGCAAGCTCGCGCTCGAACGCGTCGACGTTCGGCCCAAGCGGCGCGATCCAGTTCGTGCGGAACGCATCTTCGACGAAATGCCGCTCTGCGCCCGACATGTGCGGCGGGGAGAGGAGGATCTGCTGGGGCTGCGTGCTGGTCATGGGTGACGCGCGTGGCGTGAGAGGAAACTGGGGCAAGGCGGCTCGATGTCGACCCCGCTTTGGTATCGACAATGGACTTTCATCGGTCGACTCCCCTTGGGGAGAACCCCCGACATCACTTGGTCTATCGGCAAATTTCGCGTTCCTTCAAGAGCGCTCTCCGCCCGAGCGCTCTCCGCCCCAGCACTCGAGCCACGCCTGGAACATCAGGACGTTCCACGCCTCGTACCCGTTCGAGCGCCTGGCCGGGTCGAGGGTCTGGCTCCAGAGCGCGGCCACCGCGCCCGGGTCGAAGAAGCCCTCGCGGGCGATGCGCTCGCGTGCGAGCAGCGACTCGGCCCACGGGCGCAGCGGGCCGCGAAGCCAGTCCGCGAGGGGGACGCCGAAGCCCATCTTGGGGCGCTCGAACAACGTGCGCGGCACGCGGCGCTCGAGCACGCGCCGCAGGACCCACTTCCGCTCACCGTCGCGGATCTTCATCGAGAGCGGCAGGGCGAACGCAAGCTCGGCCAGGCGCGAGTCGAGCAGCGGCTCGCGCGCCTCGAGCGACACCGCCATGCTCGCGCGGTCGACCTTCGTCAGGATGTCGTCGACGAGGTAGCTCGCAATGTCGGCCTGCATCATGCGCGTCTGCATGTCGAGTTCGAACGCGAGTTCGGCAGGATCGGCGAGCGCCGTCACCGGCCGCGACGCGCCGATCACCAGCGTCTCCGGCTGCTGGCTGATCGCGACAAGGTCGAGGTAGATCGCCCACGCGTCTTCGTGCCCGAGAAGATCGGCGAGTCGATGCGCGCGATCGCCCGCGCGGTCGACCGAGTAGCGTGCGGGGAGGATCTTCGACAGCGCATGGCCCGTGCGGTTTGCGATTCCGCGCGGCGTCGCCCGCAACAGCGCCGACATCAGCGCCCGCACCGGTCGCGGCACGCGGCGCGAGCGATGCGCGATCGACTCCGCCCACGCGTAGCGGTAATAGCCGCCGAAGAGTTCGTCGCCGCCATCGCCCGAAAGCGACACGGTCACGCTGCGACGCGCGACCTCGCTCACGAGAAGCGTCGGGATCTGCGAACTGTCGGCGAACGGTTCGTCCCAGATCGAGGCCAACCGTGGGATGACCGCAAGCGCCTCGTCGCCTGAGACATACACCTCGGTGTGGTCGGTGCCGAGGTGCTTCGCGACCGCGCGCGCATGCGGCGCCTCGTCGAACTCCTTCGGGCCGAAGCCGATCGTGAAGGTGCGCACCGGCTTCGCCGATTGCGCTTGCATCGCCGCGACGACCGCGCTCGAGTCGATGCCGCCCGAGAGAAATGCGCCGAGCGGCACATCGGCCACCATGCGCAGGCGCACGCTCTCGAGAAGCGCAGCATCGACCGCGTCGATCGCCTCTGCGTCGCTGCCCGTGAAGCGGTGCGCTGCGCCGCGCCGCACGAGGTCGCGCGAGTGCCACCAGCATCGCTCCTCCGCGTGCGCCTTCGCAAGATCGACGCGCAGCAGGTGCCCGGGCCGCAGCTTGCGCGCCTCGGAATGGATCGAAAGCGGCCCAGGTACATAGCCGTGCCGCATGAAGAGCGTGAGCGCGCCGCGATCGACCGAGCCCGACCACGCGGGGCACGCGCGCAGCGCCTTGAGTTCGCTGGCGAAGACGAGCGCACGGCCCTCTGGCAGCGTGAACGCGCCGCCCGGCACGCACGTCGCGTGCGTCAGCCCGTAGTAGAGCGGCTTCACGCCGAATCGATCGCGCACGAGCCACAGGACGCGTTCGACTCGGTCGAGCACCGCGAACGCGAACATGCCCTCGAAACGCGCAATCGCCCGCTCGACGCCCCATTCCTCGAATGCCGCGAGCATCGCCTCTGTGTCGGAATGGCCGCAGAACGTGTGGCCGAGCGCGCGCAGCTCATCGCGAATCGCCGCGTGGTTGTAGACCTCTCCGTTGAAGGCGATCGCGTAGCGGCCGCGCGCCGAATCCATCGGCTGGTGGCCCGCAGGCGAGAGGTCGAGGATCGCGAGTCGCCGGAACGCGAGCCCGACGCCATGCCGCGCGTCGAACGCGATGCCATCGTCATCGGGCCCTCGATGGACGAGCGTCTTCGCCATCGAGCGCAGCATCGCCTCTGCGGCGGCGGGCGAGTTCGCAAGCCGCGCGCGAGGATCGATGAAGCCGGCGAAGCCGCACATGACCTGAGCGTATCACACGCGTCGCGGCGGCAGCGCCCAACCATCGGCCCGTGGCAACGCCGCGATCGCGATCGCGACTGCGGCGGGTGCATACGCGACGTTCATGAGTTCGACGCATTCCCCGGCCGTTGCGAGCGCCACGAAGACGACAGCCGCCGTTGCGCCCGCGATGATCGGATCCCGTCCGATGCGCGCGAGGCCGCAGCGCAGGCAGGCGAGAAGCGCGCCGCCGACAAGGAGGAAACCGATCGCGCCGATCTCCGTCAGCGCGCGGATGTAGGTCGAGTGCGGGTGCTTCGGAGTCATCTCTTCGCGGCTGATGCCGCTTGCCGCGATGAACTCCGCCGTGTCTGGGTGGGAAGCGACGAGATCGCGGAAACTCCCGAGGCCTCCGCCGTGCAACGGGTGCGTCAGCCAGTCCTCGATGCTGATTCGCCACCAGAAGAGCCGGGCGTGGATCGAGGAGAATCCCGTGTCGCCGCGCCGTGCCGCGATCGCGTCCCGGAACGCGCCCTCGAGATACGGGATGAAGTCGCGGCCAAACGCCGCAATCGCAGCGGCCGCGAGCAAGGCGAACGTGGCGGCGGTCGCGACGACTGCCCGCAGCCGGACGTGGCCGCCGATCACGAGGAGAGCCGGAAGGACCATCATCGCGACCATGAGCGAAAGCGAGGGATGCCGCGAGGAACTGAGCACGACTCCCGCGGCGCAGAGGCCGACGAGGCCAGACAGCGCGATCCGCGCCGGCCAGCGCGCGCCGACCAGAAGCGCGAAGGCGAACAGGATCGCAATGCCTGCATTGATGGCGGCCACCGCTGGAATCGCAACGATGCCGCTCGGCCGCCACGTCGGTCCATTGGGCGGCTCCATCCATCCCATGCGCTGGAGAATCTGCGCCGATGCGTTGGTCGCCGCCGCGAACACCAGCGTCCACGCGAGAAGCCGTGCCCGGTCGATGACCGGAAAGAGCGCGATGACCGCGAGCAGGGCCCGCTGCGTCGTGAGCATGCCGGCGACTTCCGCGCCGCGCGGCGACCAGAGCATGCTGAGCGCGCTCCACGCCACCCACCCGAGGCCAAGCCAGAACGGCGGCCAGCGCAGGAGCGGCGTCAGCAGCACGGGGAAGAACGCGAAGCGCACGCATGCGACCGGAATCAGGATTCCGTACGCGATTGAGTTCGGCGCCTGGTCGAGCGCCGAGAGGAACACGAAGAGGACCGCCGCGATGAAGTGCATCGCGTCGCCGTGGCGATCGCGCGCTCGAACGTCGCGCATCGCCGCCGCAAGCGCTGCGCCCGAGGGCGGCGGCCACGCGCGTGTCAGCGCGGCGCTGCCGTCAAACCATGGGGTGGCGGGCAGCTTCATGCGCCCAGCGCCTCCATGATGACCGCGTTCACGATGCGCACATCGAACTGCTCGACCGCGCGGCGCCGCGCATGCGCGCCCATCTTGGCCCGCATCTCGGCATCGTCGCCAAGCCGCAGGCACGCATCGGCCAACGCCCGTGCGTCGCGCGGCGGCACCAGCAGCCCTTCGACCCGATCGCAAATCGTCTCGCGGCAGCCGATCGCGTCGGTCGTGATGACCGGCCGCGCCGAAGCCATCGCCTCAAGCGTGCTCTTCGGCGTGCCCTCGCGGTAGGAAGGCAGCACGAACACGCTCGCGCGGGCGAGTTCGTCGCGCACGTCGTCGAGTCGGCCCGCATACTCGACGGCGCCGTCGCGCACCCACGCGTCGAGTTCATCGCGACGAATCGCGGCAGGATTCGCGTCGATCCATCCGACGAGGCGAAATCGCCAGGTCGGACGCTCGGTCCGCACGAGCCGTGCGGCCTCTGCGAACTCGCGCACGCCCTTGTCGCCGAGGAGGCGCGCCACCATCAGGAAGACAGGCTCGCCCGCGCACGGCGGCTGCGCCGTGAACAGGTCGAGGTCGACGCCGCTTCCGGCCACGAGTCTCGGCTCGGGCGCGTTCACGAGCGCGCCACGACGCGCGAGTTCGTCGCGGTCGTCTGGATTCTGGAAGAACACCGCGGTCGCGTCGCCGAGCGCGCGGCGATAGAGGCGCGAGGCGATCGTGCGCAGCACGCGCGCCTTGAACGAAGAACCGGTGAACGCATAGCCAAGGCCCGTCACCATGGCGACGCGGCGCGCGACACCCGCGGCGCGGGCCGCAGGAATCGCGTGGAAGATCGGCTTCGGGTTCGACACGAACACGGCATCGGGACGCAGTTCGCGGAAGAGCGCGAGATAGTGCGCGCGGGCGCGGCGCTCCGACATCGGGTTCAGGCTGGCGCGGTCGAGCGGCGAGAACACGCAGTGCGCGCCGAGCGCCTCGACCGCGCGTGCGACGCCCGCGGGTTCGACTTCGACCGGCGTTGGCGTCGAGACGGTCACGCCGTGTCCGCGCGCCACGAGGTCGCGTACGAGCGCACCTCGAAATGCGACGACGTTGTCGCCGATGCCGTTGACGATGACGACCGAGGCCATGCCGCCACTGTACGGGAGCAGCGTGGCGCGGAGGAGGTGCAGGCGCGCGCAGCCGGCGAGATCACGATGCCGCGACGGGCTCGGAACCGGCTGCCTTCGCAGCAAGCGCGGTCGACGCTTCGCGCGGCTGATCCGACACGGCTTCGCGGCAGCCACGCCGCTCGTTCACGATGTCGCGATAGAGACGCGCGTACTGCGACGCCACGCGCTCGATCGTGAATCGCACCCGCACGCGCTCGCGGGCCGCCGCGCCCAGCGCCGCGCGGTCCGCGAGAGAAAGCGATGCGATCTCCGAGATCGCCAGTGCAAGGCGCTCGCGGTCGCGCGGAGGCACCACGATTCCGCACGGCCCGATCACCTCAGCTGTGTCGCCCACGTCGGTGCCGATCACAGGCAGTCCCGTCGACATGGCCTCGCCGACGGCGTTTGGACAGCCTTCGCCCCAGCTGCTCGACGACACCGCAACGTCGATCGCCTGCAGCATCGTCTCGACATCGTCGCGTTCGCCGAGCGTCCACAGGCGTCCGCGCAGCGGGCCTCGCGTCGCAGCATCGATCACCGGGTCGGTCTTCGTGCCTCGGCCGACAAGCAGGAACGCGAGACGTGGATCGCGCGCGGCGGCGATCGCCGCGGCTGCGAGGAATCCAGCGTGGTCCTTCTGCGGGTGCACGCGCGCCGCCATGCCGACGACGAGGGCGTCGTTCGGAATGCCAAGCGCAGCGCGCACGACCTCGCCCTTCGCGCGGTCAGGGCGAAAGCGGTCGACCTCAAAGCCGTTCGAGATCACGAGGCTCCGTCGGTTCAGATAGCCGATCTTCGCATGCTGCTCCCGGCTGACCCACGAGTTGTTCACGAGCGCATCGGCGTACGGCGCGAGTACGCGGCCCGAGCGGATCACGGCCTGCGTGAGGAAACGCTCTTTCGAGATGTCGTAGAGCGACTGGCGAATGTTCCACACGATGCCTGTGCGGCGGGGCAGCCAGGGGCGCGCCAGCATCGCCGCGGTGTTCGCGTGGTACATCCACGACTGCACGATGTCGGGCCGGCTGTCGCGCACGATGGTGATCAGCCGCCGCAGCGCGCGGGGGCTCACCTCGCCGCGACGCAGGTCGAGGCTGCACACCTCGATGCCCAAGTCGCGGATCACCTCGATCAGCGGTCCATCGTTCACGAGCGTCACCACCGTCGGAGCGAACTCTGAGCGGTCCATCGTCCGCAGCAGCTTCACGAGCATCTGCTCAGCGCCGCCGATCGCGAGAGTGGTGATGAGATGAACGATGCGCATGGCGGCCTGTGCGAGCGCACAGTCTATCCGCGCCGATGCCACGGCTCAATCAAGCCCCGCGCAAACCCCGCGCAAGCACCGCGCAATCGCCGCGCAAGCCCCGCGCAAGCGCCGTGCGTGGACCGATCAAGATCGCCGCGATCGCAGCCACAGCTCCAGGATAAGCATCGGCCACAGCCGGTAGATCGAGAACAGGTTCGGGTTGCGCTGCTCGTTGACGAAGCGATCGAGCGCTTCGCCGTCGAGGTGGTCGCGAAGGGCGGCATCGCTTCCGAGGCAATCGCCGGCAAGCCGCAGCAGCGCATCCTGCGACCAGCAGCGCGTCGGAAGTCCGAAGCCCATCTTGCGCCGCTCCATCCACTCGCGCGGCAGGTACTCCATCGCAAGTTCCTTCAGGATCCACTTCGTTCCTTGCGGCGGCTTCCAGAGAAGCGTGTCGGGCAGCGTCGCGGCGAACGCGCCGAGATCCTTGTCAAGAAGCGGACAGCGCACCTCGAGCGAGCACTGCATGCTCATGCGGTCGACCTTCGTCAGCACCGCGCCCGGCATGTACGTCCGCACGTCGAGCGCGCGCATGCGCTGGAGCGGCGTACGCCGCTTGTCGCCAAGCAGCTTGCGCCAGCCCTTGAGCTCGGCCGCTGCGCGGGCGGGAAGAGGCGTTCCCAGCAACTGCGCCACCTGCTCGGGCTGAAACATGAGCCAGCGTGGCGAGAGGTAGCGGTCGGCGACGGTCGCGGAGCGCTGGCCGCGCAGCAAGAGCGCAAGCCGCGAGAACACGCCGCGCGCGCCCGCCGCCGTCTCGTTCAGCGTGTCGCGGTAGCGGCCGTAGCCGCCGAAGAGTTCGTCGCCACCGTCGCCCGAGAGCGCGACCGTGACAAACTGCCGCGTAAACCGCGACAAAAGCAAGGTCGGCAGGCACGAGGAGTCGCCGTTCGGCTCGTCGAGGCACGACGCGATCTCGGGCAGCATCGAGAGCGCATTGGGCGACAGCACCTCGTCATGATGGTTGGTGCCGAGCATGCGCGCGGTCTCTCGCGCGAAGAGATGCTCGGTCGCCTCGGGGTCGTTGAAGCCGATCGAGAAGGTGTCGACCCGGCGGCCGAAATCCTTCGCCATCACCGCGACGACAAGCGAACTATCGACGCCGCCCGAAAGAAACGCGCCGAGCGGCACATCGCTCTCGAGGCGCTTCTCGACGGCGCTGCGCACGAGCTCGCGCAGCCGCGACTTCGCATCCTCGGGCGTCAGACGCACCTCGAAGTCGCGGCGAGGCTCGAAGCCGAAGAAGGGCCTGCGCTCCCAGCCGCGCTCGGCGAAGTCGATCGCGACTGCCTCTCCCGAGTCGATCTTGGCGACGCCCTCGTAGATCGCGAGTTCCGTCGGCACGTACTGGACGAGGAGATACGCCGCGATCGCGTCGCGCGAGATCTTCCGCTCGAAGAAGGGCAGCGCCTCGAGCGCCTGCAGCTCGCTCGCGAACGCGAAGTAGCCGTCGCCTTCCGCGACGTAGAGCGGCTTCTTCCCAAACGCGTCGCGCGCAAGGATCAGCTTCCTTTCCCGCGCGTTCCACGCGGCGAAGGCGAACATCCCCGACAGCCGCGCGCACTGCCCGAGGTCGCAGGTCTCGAACATGTGGCAGAGGACCTCGGTGTCGCTCATGGAGCGGAACACATGGCCCTCGCGCTCGAGTTCGGCGCGCAGCGCACGGTGGTTGTAGATCTCGCCGTTGAAGACGACCTGCACCGAGCCGTCCTCGTTCGCCATCGGTTGCCGCCCCTCGGGCCGCAGGTCGATGATCGAGAGGCGGCGGTGCGCGAGCGCAACCATGCCGTCGTCCGAGGTCCAGGTCGCACCGTCATCGGGGCCGCGGTGCACCATCGTGTCGCGCATCGCGGTCGCAAGGCGCGCGATCTCGTCGCGGCCAAGGCCGAGTCCGGTGTCGATGATGCCCGCGATGCCGCACATGTCAAGGATTCCGCCGCGAAAGGCCGCGAAGGATAGCAGGGGAGCGTGCGGCGCTGGCTATCCGCCATACAGCGCATCGGTCCCATCGACCATCGCCTCGACCGAGAAGCGGCTCGCGACCCATGCAGGTCCCTCGTCGCCCAGCCGCGCGCGCAGCGCCTTGTCCGCGAGAAGCCCGAGCACGGCGTCTCGAAGTCCGGCTGCATCATCGGCATCGCAGAGCACTCCGGTTCGGCCGTCGTCGACGGCGTCGATCACGCCGCCGACGCGCGTCGCGACCACGGGAACGCCGAGCATCTGCGCCTCGAGCAGCACGTTCGGCGTGCCTTCGGCGCGCGACGTCAGCAGCACGAGATCGGCCGCCGCAAGCACCGCAGCGGCATCTCCGCGCGCGCCGAGCATCGCGAAGCGCGCTCCAAGCGGCGACGCGAGCGCGCGCACCTCGTCGCGCAGCGGTCCGTCGCCAGCCAGCGCGAACGAAACCCGCTCATCCGCAGCGCACGCCGCGCGCGCCGTCTCGACGAACAGCGCGGGCCGCTTCTCCTCGCTCAGGCGCATCATGCCAACCACGAGCCTGCCGCCGTTCGGCGCAAGCTCGGCCCGCACGCGCGCGATCTCCGCCGGATCGGGCCGCGCGTACGCCGTCGGATCGAGCCCGTTGAGCACCACCGCGATCCGGGCCGGATCGACGTCGAGCCACTCCGCGTAGCTCGCGGCTCCCGCGCGCGAATTGGCGACCATTCGCACCCGCGGGTCCGTCACGAGCAGCCGGTACCACGGCAGCATCCAGTTGCGGTAGAGCACGGGGAAGTTGCCCGGATGCAGCGATCGGAACGAGAGCACGATGCGCGGCACGCCGACGGCAAGCGCCGCGAGCCCCGCCGTCACGTTCGCATGGTCCATCCACGCGTGGACGACGCGCGGGCGCGCGCGCAGGAACTCGCCCGCGAGATCGACGACGTCGTGGCGGATTGGCAGCGGAAGCGCCCGGAAGCGGGCATGCAGCGATGTGTCGGCGAGGATGCGGCCGAGCGCGGCGGGATCGGCGTGGTCGCCGCGATGGACGACCGGGACGCCGCAGGCGGCGAGGGTCGGGAGATGGTGCGCGTGCACGCCGTCGCACGGCCGAAGCGAGACGAGCTCATGCCGCGAGAGCCCGCGCCGGGTCGAGGCCGCGAGATACATCGCGAGCTGCCGTTCGGCGCCACCGGGTCCGAGGCTTCCGATCACCGAGACGACCAGATCGGCTGGCGCGGACATCGGAGACTCCGCCGTCGGCCAGGCGGCCGCGGAGGAGCCGTCGGTCTGGTGCGCCGTGCGCGCCGCCAGCACCCGGTTGCCGACCGATCGGATCGCGTGCTCAACCTTCTGCCCGCCGACGATGCCGGCGCGCCTTGCCACGCCGTGCGCGATGCGGAGGCCGAACGCCGCCGCGCGTCGATGCAGCGGGAGTATCTGGTCGAATGCGTTGGCGTAGCAGCCCATGCCGACGCGAGAATAGCAGGGTTTGCGCACTGTCCCGCGCATGGCGAAACACGTGCAAATGGCGTACTCTCCGCGAATGTCGACAGGAGTCCAAGACATGACGGGCGGCGCATCCGGCGCGCAGGATGGCGCTGTGAAGGGCACCGAAGAATCGCTCCGCTTCGGCTTCGGCCGCAACTGGGCCGACTTCATCGCCCAGCACTTCAACGAGACGCGCGTCGAGTCGAGCCGCCAGCACCTCCTCAAGGCCCTGCGCGCGCAATCGCTCGATGGCCTGAGCTTCCTCGACATCGGCTGCGGCAGCGGCCTCCACTCGCTTGCCGCGCTGCGCTCGGGCGCCGCCAAGGTGACGGGCTTCGACTACGACCCGAACTCGGTCGCGACGAGCCTCAAGGTGCGCGAGATGGCCGCGGAAAACGACCCGCGCTGGACCGCCGAGCAGGGATCGGTGCTCGACCCCGCGCGCATGCAGGCGCTGCCCAAGTTCGACGTCGTGTACTCCTGGGGCGTGCTCCACCACACGGGCGACATGTGGAAGGCGATGGACAACGCCATCATCCCGCGCAAGCCCGACGGCGTCGTCTACATCGCGCTCTACTCGAGCGACCAGTACGTCGATCCGCCGGCCGCGCACTGGGTCAAGGTGAAGCGCGCGTACAACCAGCGGGGCCCGCTTGGAAAGCGCTTCATGGAGTGGAAGCACGCGTCGAAGCTCTTTGCAGGCGGCCTGCGCCGCCTCGAGATGCCGTGGACGATGGTGAGGAACTACGGCACGCGCGGCATGGACTTCTGGACCGACATCCGCGACTGGCTCGGCGGCTGGCCCATCGAGTTCGCGTCCTACGCCGAAGTCGACGCGTGGGGCCGCCGCCACGGCCTCGAGATCGTGAACGCGCTCGTCGGCGAAGGCTGCACCGAGTACATCCTCGCCGATCCCGCGAGAAATGCGAAGTGGGGCGCCGAGGAGACGCGCCGCAGGAATTCGCTCGAGACGCTCGTCGGCCCGTTCACGAAGGGCCCCGGTCTTTCGTGGATCGCCAGGCTCCCCGCGCTCAAGGGCCGCGGCGACGACGCGCTCCAGCCGCGCGGCTCGACGCTCATGCTCTACGACCGCGACCGGCCCATTGGGCTGCCGCACTTCATGCACGCCCACGTCGCGCGCTTCGGCGGCGGCCGCTTCTCGCATTGGGACGATCACGTGCTCTTCTCGACCCCGGACGGAAGCGATCCGAACGTCGACCCGTCGCGCTGGCGTTTCTGCACCCAGTACTAGCCCTTCGACGACGCGTATCCGTGCATGCCTCACCACCCATCGCGATCCTCCGCTCGGTCGCGCTGCGGCACCGCGAGCTCGTCCTCGAACTCGCGCGGCGCGAGATCGCCGAGCGCTACGCCGGCAGCGCGCTCGGCGCGGCATGGGCGGTGCTCACGCCGCTCGTCACGATGGCGGTCTACGTCGGGCTCTTCGCGTTCGTGTTCCCGATCCGCTTCGGCGACGACGGTTCGCCGTGGACGGGAGCCGCGCTCATTCTCTCGGGCCTCGTGCCGTGGCTTGCGTTCGTCGATGTCGCGACGCGCGCGCCTTCCATCTTCGTGTCGCAGCGTGCGCTCGTGCGCCAGGTCGTCTTCCCGATCGAGGTGCTGCCGGCGCGCGCCGTTGCGTCGAGTCTCGTCACCTGGGCTGTCGGCACCGTCGTCGCGCTCGGCGTCGCGTTCGCCGCGGTCGGCGTCAAGCCGTCGTGGACGCTGCTCCCCGCGCTCTGGGCGCTGCAGCTTCTCGCGATGTTCGGCGTGGCGTGCTTCCTCGCCACGCTCGGCGCATGGATGCGCGACCTGCGCGAGGTCATCTCGATCCTTGCGAACATCGGCCTCTACATCGCGCCGATCCTGCTTCTTCCCGCAACGATCGCCATCCTGCCGCAGGCCGCGCACTGGGTGATCGCCGCGAATCCGTTCAGCCACATGACGTGGTGCTACCACGACGCGGTCGTTCTCGGCCGCTTCGAGCATCCCGAGTCGTGGGTGGCGTTTCCCGTCGCATCGCTTGCGGCATTCGTCGGCGGAACAGTCGTGTTCGCGCGCGCACGCGCCAACATCGCGGAGGTCCTCTGATGGAACCCGTGATCGCCGCACGCGCGCTTTCGAAGTCCTTCCGCGTCTACGCGCATCCGAAGGACATGCTGCTTGAGTTCGTCACGCGACGCGCGCGCCACAGCGAGTTCCCCGCGCTCACCGATGTCTCGTTCGAGGTCCAGCCAGGCGAGATCGTCGGCATCCTCGGCCGGAACGGCGCGGGCAAGAGCACGCTCCTGAAGCTCCTCGCGCGGACGCTCGAGCCGACCTCTGGCTCGTCGACGGTGCGCGGCCGCGTCTCCGCGATCCTCGAGCTCGGCACGGGCTTCCACCCCGACTACTCCGGCCGCGAGAACGCGCTGCTCGGCGCGATCTGCCTCGGCATGAGCCGCCGCGAGGCGCGCGCGCGGCTCGACTCGATCATCGCGTTCGCCGAACTCGGCGAGTTCATCGACCGCCCGTTCCGCACCTATTCGTCGGGCATGCAGGCGCGCCTCACCTTCGCGACCGCCGTCGCGTCGACGCCCGAGGTCCTCATCGTCGACGAGGCGCTCGCCGTCGGCGACGCGCGCTTCCAGCTCCGCTGCTTCGACCGGATCCGCGAGATGCGCGACGCTGGCTGCACGATCCTCTTCGTATCGCACTCGGTCGAGCAGGTCACGGGGCTCTGCACGCGGGCCATGCTCCTCGAGAAGGGCCGCCTCCTCGAGTTCGGCGACCCCGGCTTCGTCACGCGCGCGTACCACCGCCTGCTCTTCGGCCAGCAGGACGCGGCAGGTGGAGCGGCCGCGATCGCGTCGTCCTCCACCGACGGCGCCCACGCGATGGGAACGGGCAGCTGGCGCATCACGGGGGTCGAACTCCTCGAGCTTCGCGCCGATGGCATGACCGAACCCGTCGAAGTGCTTCGCCCGCGAGGCGAGTATGTGCTGCGCTTCCGCGCGCGCGGCGAGGCCGCGATCGCCGACCTTGTCGCAGGCTTCATCATCCGCAGCCGCCAGGGCCTCACGGTGTTCGGCACCGACTCGAACCTCGCGCTCGGCGGGACCGTCGCCGCCACGCCCGGCGAGGACCTCGAGGTGTCGCTGCGATTCACCTGCCATCTCGGCGGCGGCCGCTACTTCGCGGGGTTCGGCATCGCGCACGCCGACGGCACCAAGATCGATTTCCGATACGACGCGCTCGAACTCGTCGTCGAGCCGACGAAGTCGATCTACGATGCGACGGTCGCGGACCTCGACGCGTCCATCGAGCTCACGCGGCGGCCGACGCCATGACCGCCCAGCGCCACGGCATCCTCGCTTCGCTCTTCGGCGCCACGCCGTCCGCGTCGGCGTGGTCGATCGACGGCCACACGCTGCGCTTCGACCGCGACCACGACGGTGCCACCGCGATCACGCTCGCCGAGCGCGGCACGCGCGTCGCGATCGCCGCAGGCGCGCGCATCGGCCGCGGCACGCGCGTCCATCTCCTCGGCGGCGCGCTCGACATCGCCACAGGTGCGACGCTCGGTGAGGCGGTCGACCTTCGCCTCACGCACATGATCTCGATCGGCGCGGACGCCGTCATCGACGACTTCGCGCAGCTCCAGTCCGACGCTGCCGAACTCTCGCTCGGCGCGAAGGTTCGCGTCGGACGCTTCACGCGACTCTGGGCGCACAACGCGCGCATCGCGATCGGCGACGAGACGACGATCGGCCCGTCCTGCACCTTCATCGGCACCGGTCGCGGCATCGGCGTCGCGCCGTGCTGCGACTTCACCCACGCGGTCACCCTCGACAGCGCGGGCGGCTCGATCGAGATGGCCGCGGGCTCGGGCGTCGGTCCGAACTCCGTCCTCTACGGTCATGGCGGACTCCGCATCGGTTCGGGCGTTGCGATCGCGGGCCTCACGATGATCGTGCCCGGCAACCACCGCTTCGACGATGCGAACAAGCCGATCCGCGCACAGGGAATCGCCGAGATTCCGATCGACATCGCCGACGATGTCTGGATCGGCGGCGGTGCCGTCATCCTCGCTGGCGCGCGCATCGGCGCGGGCGCCGTGATCGGCGCTGGGGCGGTGGTGCGTGGCGAGGTGCCGCGACGCAGCGTGGTCGCGGGCGTCCCCGCGCGCGAGATCGCCCGACGCGGCGGCGGCTGATACGCTCCACGCGATGTCCGCTCCAGCGTCCGCCGTTTCCGCAATCCGCAACCCGCACTTCGACGACCTTCGCGTCGTCTGGAGCGACGACTACTCGGGCCAGTACGAGCCGGTCGCCTACGACCAGCAGTTCGACGACCAGTGGCGGCTCTTCCTGAGCCGCGCGACGGGCTTCTGCGACCACACGGGCGTCGAGACGAGCGACGAGTACATCGACGACCGCATCGCTGAACTGACGGGCGTGCGCGACTACCTCTGGAAGAAGAAGTGGGGCGTGCTCGCCGGCATCGCAGCACGCCTCTCGGGCCGCACCGCGCGCCAGGAACGCCGCGGCGTCGGCGGACGGCTCTGGCTCGAACCCAAGTTCCCGGTCGACTTCTTCCAAGGAAAGCGCTGCCTCGACGCCGGTTGCGGCGCAGGCCGCTGGACGAAGACCCTCGCGTCGCTCGGCGCCGACATGAAGTCGATCGACGTCTCGAAGCACGGCCTCGAGTCGACGCGCCGCTTCAACCAGGATGTCGAGAAGCTCAGCCTGTTCGAGCTCGACACGCGGCCCGATCTCCACAACGCCTTCGACTTCACGGTCTGCTGGGGCGTCGTGATGTGCACCCACGATCCGCGCCGCGCGTTCGACCTCGTCGCGAAGACCGTGAAGCCCGGCGGCTCGCTCTACCTCATGGTGTACGCGCCCACCTACCACGCGTCGCAGCAGGTCTGCGACTGGCGCGCGCGCTACCACCGCGAGTGCCGCACCTTCGACGAGAAGCTGACGTTCGCCTACTCGGTGGCCGACCGCCCGGAGAACGCGATCAACCTGCTCGACATGCTGAACACGTTCTACAACTGGACCATTCCGCAGGACGTCTGCTTCGAGTGGTTCCGCGCGAACGGGTTCACCGACGTCGTGCTCCTCAATCGCGACGAGCCGCACGCATGCGGGCTGCATGTGCTTGGGCGAAAGGCGTGACCGGCGTGGTCGCGCTGGTCCGCGCGATATGATCGCGTTCCGCGCGATGGAGCCCTCCGACTACGATTCTGCCCTGCACCGCATCCAGGCGACGCCTGGTCGGCTACGCCGCGCAAGCGATGCGACGATCGGATTCATGAGCCGCTGCGTGCGCATGGTGCTGCCGCGAGGCGGGCTTCTCGCGCCGATCCTCGCGAAGGTGCGTCGCCTTTCGCCCAACGCCGGCGAGCCGCCGCGCCAACGCGAGCACGCCGACGAGTTCCCTGAGTTTCTCCGCGTGAAGCCGATGCGCCTGCCGCGCCGCGCCAAGCCGCGCGTCGTCCTCGCGATCGGATCGCTTTCAGCGGGCGGGGCCGAGCGACAGCTCGCCGCCTTCGCAGCGTCGCCGCGCACGCGGGAATTCATCGAGCCCGTGGTGCTGCTCTCGTTCGAGCCCGAAGGCGCGACCGGCCACCATGCCGCCCCTCTGCGCGACGCAGGCGTCGCAATCGAAGTCGCGGGCCGCACCACCGATCCCGCGGTCGTCCGCGCACTGGAGCGTGACCGGAAGCTCGTCGCGCGGCTCGCCGCGCTGCCGCCCGTGATCCGGGCCCATGTCGCGGCGATGGCGGGCGAACTGCTGCGCCTGAAGCCCGACTGCGTGCATGCGTGGCTCGACCACCAGAACATCTGGTCGGGCGTCGCAGCGCTCGTGATCGGCGTTCCGCACGTCGTGCTGTCGACGCGCAATGTGAATCCCACGCATTTCCCCTACATGTCGCAGCCTTGGTTCGAAGGGTGGTATCGCCTCCTGCTGCGATCCCCGCGCGTCACGATGATCAACAACAGCCGCCCGGGCGCCGACGACTACGCCGCGTGGCTGGGCTATCCGCGCGAGAAGATCCGCGTCGTGCTGAACGGCGTCGACCCATCGTGGATTCGCCGGCCAGATGCCGTGACGGTCGCGGCGCTTCGCCGCGAACTGATCGGCGAGCGCGCGGCATCGGGCGACCGCCCGAATCTTGTCGGCGGCGTGTTCCGCCTGAGCGACGAGAAGCAGCCTTTCGTGTGGCTCGAGGTCGCGCGGCGTCTTGCGGCTGAACGCCCCGACGTGGTCTTTTTCCACGCAGGCGAAGGGCCCCTTGATGAGGCGTTCCGCGCCGCCGGCGCAGACCTCATCGCCGCCGGGCGGCTGCGGGTCCTCGGTCGCCGCGGGGACGTGCCGGCGCTCCTCTCCGCCGCCGACCTCCTTCTGCACACCGCGCGCTTCGAAGGCACGCCGAACGTCCTTCTCGAGGCAAGCCACCTCGGCTGCCCGATCGTCGGCACCAAGGCGGGTGGCGCGATCGATGTCGTCGCCGACGGGCAAACCGGCTTCCTTTGCGACCCAACCGATACCGAGTCGCTGGTCGGGCGACTGCGCGAGGTCCTCGCCGACGAACCGCTGCGCCGGCGCATGGCGGAAGGCGGTCCTCGCAGGATCGCCATGCAGTTCTCGCTTGAGCAGATGGTCGAGGGAACTCTGTCCGCGTATCCGATGCTCATGCCCGGGCGATAACGCCTCCTGATGCCCCGGTCTCGCCATCGGACCGTTGCCGTGTCCGCTGTTTCCCGACCGGGGATGAACATCTGTGAACCGTCCGGGTAGCGCTTGCCGTATCGGGTGACGGCGACGCGAGGCTAAAAGAGCAGAAACGACTCTTTAATGGCGCCGCCGGCCTTCTTCCGAGCAACGTTTCCCTTGCATGCCGTCGACTTCGCAGCCAGTTGCCGCCGTTTTCTTTGGCCGTGCGCGCGACTCGGCCGATGACCCCGGCGGTTCAGTCGTTCCACAAAGGAGCACCGTCGTCACATGTCTCCCCGCCGCTTGATTCTCGCCCTCACTCCCGTCGCAGCTCTCATTGCCAGCACCTCCGCCCACGCCGTCGACGGCGTGTTGAAGGCATGGGGCCGCAACGTCGATGGGCAGACCACCATCCCGGCTGGGATCGGCAACGTGAAGTCCGCAGACGGCGGCACTGCGTTCTCCATCGCGCTCACGACCGCGGGGACCGTCCGCGCATGGGGTCTGAACACCGATGGACAGACGACCGTCCCTTCCGACCTCGGCGTCGTCATCAGGATTGCAGCGGGCGGAAGCCACGCGCTCGCGATCCTGCAGAACAACAGCGTTCGCGCCTGGGGCCTGAACACCTCCGGTCAGGCAACCGTGCCCGGCGACCTCCTCGCCGCCTCTGAGATTTCAGGTGGCGACCTCCACTCGATGGCGCTGACGCCCGCAGGCGCGGTGCGCTGCTGGGGCGACAACACCGACGGCCAGTGCACGGTTCCAGTCGGCCTCGGCACTGCTCAGGCGATCAGCGCGGGCGGCCTTTTCTCGGTCGCGATCAAGTCCGACGGAACGGTCTTCGCCTGGGGCAGCAACGCCGACGGTCAGGCCACGGTGCCCGGCGATCTCGGTGCGACGGACGCCGTCGCCGCGGGCGATGCGCACGTCGTGGCGCTCACCGCGCTTGGCGAGGTTCGCTGCTGGGGCGCCAATGGCTCAGCGCAGGGAACGCCGCCCGGCGGGCTCACCGACGTCTACGCCGTCGCCGCGGGCGGCGACACCTCGTACGCCCTCAAGCTCGACGGCACGGTCGTGGCGTGGGGCGACAACACCGACACCCAGACCACGATTCCCGGCACGCTCGAGCCTGCCTCGTTCCTCGCCGCCGGCGCCAGCCACGCGCTCGCGATCGAGGCCGATCCGACCGACTGCGACGCAGATGGCAACCCCGATGAACTCCAGATCCGCGACGACCCGGATCTCGACTGCACCGGCGACGGCGCACTCGACAGCTGCATCGACGAGTTCGTCGAGCAGGCCGCGGCGCAGGTCGCGCCCTTCGGTTCCGCCAGCACGGCGACGCTCACGATCGCGAGCAGCCCGACCCCGCTCCTTCCGGTCGAGGTGAACATCGAGGTGAAGGCGGACCTTGGCTCGAGCCTCGAGTACCTGATCCTCACGATCAACGATCAGGTCGTCGACTACATCTTCAACGTGGGTGGCCGCGATTGCCCGAGCACATCGCAGAAGGCAAAGGTGCTGATTCCCGCCGACGAGTACCTCGACCTTCTCGATGAAGACGGCGATGCGGTGTTCCGGCTGCGCGCCAGCGCCTTTGTCAGCACGACCGAGTGCCCCAGCAGCTTCGCTCGGCTCTCGGTCCGGTTCCGCACGGACGTCGCCGACTGCAACAATAACGGCACGCCCGACGCGTGCGAGGTGACGAGCGGCGCCGTCAGCGATGACAACGCCAACGGGATTCCGGACACATGCGAGTCGTTCACGAAGGGCGACCAGAACCGCGATGGATTCGCCGATCTCACCGTCTTCAACTCCTCGTCGCGTCGCATCGTGCATCGGTATCTCGACGGCGCGTCGGTCGACTCGACGCAGGAAGTCGAGACGAGCGTGGCCGCCGGCTGGGCTCCGGTCGCGCAGGGCGACTTCGACGGCGACCAGCAGCCGGACTTCCTGATCCGCAACGCGACCACGGGCCAGTCGTTCATCTGGCTCATGGACGGACTCGAGATCGCGAGCTTCGGCGAGGTTGGCTACTCGCTGCCCTCGAGCATCCAGGTGCTCGCCATCGGCGACGTCGACGGCGATACCGACGACGACATCATCTGGATCGACGACAACGACAAGAAGGTCTACTGCTGGCGCATCGCCGGAAACGTTCTGACGGGCGGCGGCCTCATCGGCAACTCGGTCGGCAGCACGTTCCTCGGGGCAGGGGACATCGATGACGATGGAGACGCGGACCTGCTCTTCCGCTATCCAGACTCGCGGCTCACCTACGCATGGATCATCGAGGAAGGCGCGCTGCAGAGCTTCCTTCCCATCGTCGGCGGCTCGCTCCTCGGTCCGGAGTGGGAGGGCCGTGGCGTCTCCGACGTGAATGGCGACGGCAACGGCGACCTGTTCCTGCGCAACCGAAACACCGGCGAGGTCTTCTGCTGGTTCCTCGACGGCAATACGCTCGTTGGCGGAGGCCAAGTCGGCTACAACCCCGGCCTCTCGGTCGATGTCGCGTCGGTGCAGGACATCGATGGCGACCAGACGGCCGACGTCGTCTGGCGCGATGTCAACGGCAACACGGTGTATGGCTGGATCCTGAATGGGCTCAACTTCGGCTCAGGCGGCGTCGTCGTGACGCTGCCGGCGGGGTCGAGCATCATCAAGCCGTGATTCGAGCGGCGGCCTTTGGCAGTCAGGCCTTGGAGTGCATCGAAGGCCCGCTTGGCGTCCGTCGTTTGATCGATGTGGCGGTGCCGCAGCCGTCAAGCTCTTCGCCAGAACCGCAATCGTCCGATGTGGATGCGCCACGCCGACCAGTCGGCCACAAGGTTCCCAAGTCGCTGCGCCTCCGCGTACTGCCGATCCGCCTCGACCCGCAGCGCGGCGGCCGAGTCATGCACCTCTTGGTACCGCCTTCGCACGTCGGCGTACGATCGCGCCGCGAACAGCAGCTGCAGCCGCTGATCCGTCAGCATGCGCGCGGCGTCGGATGTGAGCGGTGCACGATCGACGAACCGCGCGGCAAGCGCGCTCCCGCGCCGGACCGCGACGATCGAGTCGAGCAGGAAGCTCGTGCGCCTCGCGATCGGCGAGCCTCCGCCAAAGGCATGCGTGTAGGGCTCGAGGAACGGCGTGAGCAGGTCGTGGCACTCGAAGCCGATCGCCGCCAGCCGAGCGACGTGCCGAGCGAGCGGCCGCGACCACGCGCCCGCTGCGTCGATCTCGCCTGGCGGGGTCAACCCGAGCACGATCGCATCGGACCCGTCTGCAAGAGAACGAAGCACGCCGTCGTGCGACCGGGGTTCGAGCGCGTCGAGCGCGTCGAGCGCGATGACGACCCGAGGCGCGGCTTCGATGCCGCGGAGATGAGACACCACCGCCGCCGCGAGGGAGTCGCGCGCCTCGAACCGCGCGCCCGCGAAGATCGAGCGCAGCAGCCGGGCCACGTGCTGCGAGAGGCCGCGAACATCGCCGAAGCAGCGCTCTGCACGTTGCGCGAGTGGAGGCGAGGTCCGAGCGTTCCGCGAGAGCGTGCCGATGGCGCGGAGCAGATCTCCGTACGGCGCGTGTTCGAATGAGAGCGAGTCGTCCGTCTCGAGCACGCGCGACACCGCGCGCCGCACGTGCGAGCCCCAGTAGCCGATGCAATCGTGCAGGACGATGGTTCCCCGCGGCGCAAGCGCATGCGCCGCAAGCGACACGTCCGCGTGCACGGCCTCCTCGAAATGCAGGCCATCGACGTACGCGAGGTCGAAAGGGCCTTCGCGCGCGCAGAGCGCCGGCCCGATGACCGGCACCGGCGCATCGGCCAGCGCAAAGCTCTCTCCGACCGCGAAGCCGCCCTCGTGGAAGTGCACGCGGTCGGCGAATCCGAGCCGTTGCGTGGCAAGCCGCGCGACCTCAAGCGTGCGCCGCGACAGATCGGCGGCGTCGCCCTTCGCGCCCATGGCGTTGAACTCGATGTCGAGCGCGAGATTGGGATCCACCGAATGGATCGTCGCCTCGGGAAGCGCGTGCGCCATGAGGAGCGCACTCGTGCCGACGAATGAACCGACTTCAAGCACGCGTCGTGCGCCCGAGTCGCGCGCCAGACGCCAGAGGTCGACGGCGTCGTTGCGCGGGAGGGCCCAGAGCGCCACGACCTCGCGCGAATAGCCAAGCTCGGCGTGCACGTCCGCGATTCGCCGCAGCGCCGTCTCGCATATCGACTCAACGTCGTTCATCCGAATGAGTGTATCAGCCGGGTCCTGAGGGACTCGCGCAGGAGGCCATGCGTGCGTCCGTCACTGCCTCGCCTCACCCAGCGTCGCGGTAGCGGCCGAGGCCGAGGTCGCGCATCTTCCGGTAGAGCGTCGTGCGGTCGATTCCGAGCGCTTTCGCGGCCTTCGAGCGGTTCCAGCCGTGATGCTCGAGTGCCGCAAGCAGCGCCGTGCGCTCTGGGTCGCGCATCGCGTCCGACAGGCTGCGCGCGCTGTCAACCGCGGCACGCTGACCTTCCGGGCGAGGTGACGGCATCGGTAGCGCATGTGGCTGCCCGTGACGCTGGTCGGTTTGCCCGCGCACCGCTGCACGTACGCGCGCCGGCAGATGCTCCGCTTCGATCCATGCGCCTTCGCAGAGCACCGTCGCACGTTCGACCGCGTTCTCGAGCTCGCGCACGTTGCCGGGCCACGTGTGCGCGCGCATCGCGGCCATCGCATCGGTCGAGAATCCGAGGAACGTGCGCCCGACCTCCGTCGACTTGATCACCAGGAAGTGCATCGCAAGCCGCTCGAGGTCGGTCGTGCGCTCGCGCAGCGGGGGCATGTCGATTGGCAGCACGTGCACGCGGTAGAAAAGGTCCGGCGTGAAGCGCCCTTCCTCGACGAGCCGCTCGAGTGGCTGGTTCGAGGCCACGATCACGCGCACGTCGACCTCGATCGTCTCGTCGCCACCGACTGGCTCAAAGGCGCGCTCCTGCAGCACGCGCAAGAGCTTCACCTGCATCGCGTTCGTGGCGGTGTTGATCTCGTCGAGGAAGATCGTGCCGCCGTGCGCAGCGAGGAATCGCCCCTTCTTGTCGGCGACCGCGCCGGTGAAGGCGCCCTTCACGTGGCCAAAGAGCTCGCTCTCGAGAAGCGCCTCGGGAATCGAGCCGCACGCCACTTCGACGAAGGGCTTTCCAGCCCGCGCGCTCGACTCGTGGATTGCGCGCGCAAGCGTGCTCTTGCCGGTGCCCGTCTCGCCCTGGATCAGTGTCGTCGAGCGAACTCGGCTGGCAGCCCGAGCAAGGCGGAGCGCGTGCTGGAGTTTCGGGTCGTCGCCGATGATGGCGGCAATCGCATCCGCGGCTTGCTCGCCGTGCCGGACATCGATGCGAAGGCGCATCGCCAGTCGTTCGGCTGCCCGCGTCACGGCGGCGCGCAGCTCAAGCGGGTCGATCGGCTTCACCAGCACGTCGTCCGCGCCCGAGCGCATCCAGCGCACGGCGCGTTGCGCCGACAGCGTGCCGCTGAGGGCGATGAGCGCGTTCTGCGCGGGCGATGCGAGAAGACCTGCGCGCAGGTCGTCGAAGAGCCGGTCGTCACCGAAGAGATCCGCCACGACCACCGTGGGCGCGCCGTCGCGGAGTGCGTCGATGATGTCGGCCGCGCTCCCGACGCGCTTCGCCGAGAGCGAGGACTCCCGCAGTGCGCGCAGCATCGCCGTGCACGCATGGGAGTCGCGCTCGAAGAGGAGCACCCGGATCGGGAGCACGTCCCGTCCCGCTGCTTCGGATTGGTTCGGGTCGTTCACGGACATCGCGGCGAAGAAACTCGAGCTGGCAGCGTCGAGACCGGCAGACAGGACGACGGGTCGACTCCGCCGTGGGCTCGAGCGCTTGGATCCGCCTGTTGTGTCGGCTTGGCACGGGTCCGGAGCGACCGTGTGGGAGCAAATCCGGCCCGGTTTTCGTTATTCGGACCTTACAGTCCTCGCCTCCAGCCCAGTCGTCGGCCGCCGGTGGCGCTGAAGCGGGCTTTCGGCCCGATTTGCACCGATTCCTGCCATACGTCGGCCAGTTCGCCGTTCTCCATGACCCGGTTCCGCGGCTTGGTTCGTCCAAGCCGTGGAGCCGGTTCCGGGAGAGGTGCCTGCAATTCGGCGTCGCGCCGTCAATGTCGGGTAGCGTTCCCGTCAGTTCCCCTTTCGGATCGGTGGTGCTCGGCGTTTGCGCCGGCGCCGTTCCAGCCAGGCTGAACGCGATGGCGCGTGAGCGCATCGGTCAGGCCAGTCGAGTCTTCTCTACGGAGTCCACATGCAAAGCTTCCGTTCCTTCGGTCGGGTCACGCTTCAGTCCGCCATCCTCGCAGCGGCGACGCTCGTCGCGAGCGAGTCGATCGTCCTTGCCCAGAACGAGCCGCCCGCCGGCGGTCAGGGCGAAGGTCGTCAGCGCGGCGATGGCGCCCAGCGCGGTGGCGGTCGCGGCTTCGGCGGTGGCGGCATGGGCCGCATGATGGGCGGCGGCGGCATGGGCCGCGGCATGCAGGACGTGCGTGAAGCGCTCGAGGCCGACTTCCAGCGCCGCGACATCCCGATCTTCGTGCGCCAGCTCAAGTTGACCGAGGACCAGGGCGTCGTGCTCGAGACCCTCTTCGTCGAGTACGAGTCGACCTTCCAGCCCGAGGCGGAAGGCATCATGACCTCGATGGCCGAGATGGGCCGGAACCTCATGCGCGCCTTCGCGTCGCCCGAGCGGCAGCAGCAGATGCGCGAGACGATGGAGAAGATTCAGCAGGAAGTCCGCGACGCAGAAGCCGCGAACGGCCCGATGGATGAGGAGGCGCGGCGCGCCTTCTTCCGCGAACGCATGCAGAAGGCCGCCGAGCAGTTCGCCACCGAGGCGCAGAACTCAGGCCTCGATGCGGAGATGAAGGCGGCGATGGGCGAGATGCTGTCGAAGCTCGAGTCGTGGCAAGGCCGCAAGGCGCAGTTGCGCGACAGCTTCGCCGCCGGACTCAAGGCCGTCCTCGATGACGATCAGGTCGCCCAGTGGCCGGCGTTCGAGCGCTTCCTGACGCGCGAGAAGACGCTGCCGCGCGGCCGGATCTCCGGTGAGAACGTGAACCTCTTCCTCGTGGTCGACGAACTGCGTCTTCCACCCGAGGAGTTCGCCAAGATCGAGCCGATGTTCGACGAATACGAGGCCCGCCTCGACACCGCGCTGCGCGCCCGCAACACCTACATCGAGGAGTCGCTCCCGCGCCTCTTCAAGGCCATCCAGGAGGGCGACGTCGACGCAGCGAAGCGAATCTTCAAGCAGCAGGCCGACACGCGTGCGGTCGTCCGCGACGTGAACGACGAGTTCCGCTCGGTGATGGTGGCCGCGCTCGGCGAGAGCGATTGGGCGCGCCAACTCGACAAGGCCGTGCTGACCGCCGGCTGGGAGCGGGTCTACCGACCGACCCAGACGGACCGCATGTTCGAGGAAGCACTCAAGATCGAGGGGCTCGACGCGGGCGTCGCCCAGTCGATCACGGAACTGCTCGCGCTGTACCGCAACGAGATCGCCCCGATCAACGAGCGCATCAAGGTCCTCAGCCGCAGCGAAGATCCCGAGCGCATCGTGCGCGACGGCGAGCGCTTCGTCTCCATGATGTCGCAGGGCATCTCCGGCATGGCGCGCAACTTCGCGGCGGGCGGTCCGATGGGCGGCGACGACGCGGACGATCCGGTGCGGCGGGCCTTCGACGAGCGTTCTGGCGTCGGCGAGCGGTACCAGGAGCGGCTGAAGGCGCTGTTGACGCCTGAGCAGTTCGAGAAGCTCCCGCGCGGACGCGGTCAGGACGGCGGCCGCGGCGCCGGCCAAGGCGGCATGCAGGGCATGCTGGACCGACTCCCGGAGGATCAGCGCAAGGCCTTCATGGATGCCGTCGACAAGAACAAGAACGGTCAGATCGACGACGACGAGCGCGAGGGCGTTCGCGAGTACATGCGCGAGCAGTTCGGCCGCATGCGCAACGGCGAAGGCGGCGGTGCAGGCGGTGGCGGTGGCGGCGGGGGTCGCGGCAACGGCGGTGGCGGCCGCGGCAACGGCGGTGGATCCGAGTCCTGATCCCGCGTATCGATCGATCTCCGAGGCATTCGCCCCGGTCCATTCTGAATCACGGCCCCGCCGCGCACGGAAGTCCCGCCGTGCGCGGCGGCGGTCTTTTTGAACCGCGTCGTGCGTCCTCTCGCGCGCGGCGTTCGCGCCGAGCCGTGTATCTTGCGCCCCGTGGACACCCGACCGAAGGACGACAGCATCCGGCAACTCGCGGCGCTCGCCGAGCAGGTCTCGAACGTCACGCCTCCGTCCGAGCGGCAGATGATCGCGGCGATCGATTCGCTCCGGGCCTTGGTGTTTCCGGCGCTGCGCCCCGCCGGCACGGGCGGCGACGCCCTCTCCACGCAGATCGCGCATGACTTTGGCGAGCTGATCCGCGCCGCGCTCGCCTGTCAGGGCCTGCACGACGCGGGATCGCGGCTGCAGGGCTTTCTCACGCAGATCCCCTCGATCGCAGCCCGCCTTTCGCTCGACATCCGCGCTGCGTTCGAAGGCGATCCTGCTGCCCAGAGCGAGCTCGAGATCGTCGTCTGCTATCCCGGCGTGCGCGCGCTCTTCGTCCATCGCTTCGCGCACGCCCTCGACCTTCTCGGCGTTCCGCTGCTTCCGCGCATGATGTCCGAGTACGCCCACCGCGAGACCGGCATTGACATCCATCCGCGGGCGCGGCTCGGCGACGCCGTGTTCATCGACCACGGAACCGGCGTCGTCATCGGCGAGACCGCGACCATCGGAAGCCGCTGCCGCATCTACCAGGGCGTCACGCTCGGCGCGAAGAGCTTCGAACGCGAGTCAGACGGCTCGATGCGCCGCGGCTACAAGCGCCATCCGACGCTCGAGGACGACGTCGTCGTCTACGCGGGCGCCACGATTCTTGGTGGCGACACGGTGATCGGGAAGGGTTCCGTGATCGCGGGCGGCGTGTTCCTTACGAAGAGCGTGCCCGCGGGCCACGTCGTCACCGGCACCAAGATCGAGCTGCGCATGATCTCGATGGGCGGTGCGATCTGAGCGCGGCGCGCGGAAGGCTGATCGCCGCGATCGGCGTGCTTGGCTTCGCAAGCGGCCTGCCGAATGTGCTTGTCAACGACACGCTGTCCGCGTGGCTCTCGGATCTCGGATTCAAGCCTGCCGACATCGGGCTGCTTGCGCTCATCACGCTCCCGTACGGGTTGAAGCTTCTCTGGGCGCCGTTACTTGATCGTTTCGCCGCGCCGGGTTTCGCGTGGCTTGGCCTGCGGCGCAGCTGGATCGCGCTGCTCTGCACGCTGCTTGTCGGCGCGTTTGCGTTGCTCGCGTGGGTCGGGCCATCCGCTGCGGATTCGCCGGTGCTTCCTGCGGCCATCGCCGGGCTTGCGATCGCGTTCCTCTCCGCCACGCTCGATGCAGCCGTCGACGCGCACCGCACCGATAGCGCAAGCGGTGGCGAGGAAGGTCCGGCCGCGAGCGCCTTCGTCCTCGGCTACCGCGTGGCGTTCGTCACGATCGGCGCGGCCATTCTCATGCTGCACGGAAAGATCGCGCTCTTGCTCGGGCCCGAAGGCGATGCGGCCGCGAAGGCGCTCGCGTGGAAGGTCGCCGTCGGCGCAGGTGGCGTCGCGATGCTCGTTGGCGTCGGCGCCGCGCTCCTCGCGCCCGAGCCTCCAAAGCGCCGGCCGCCCGAGACGCTCGCGGACGCCGTGATCGGCCCGCTCGCGTCCTTCGCGCGCGCGCTCGGGCCGCGGCTTGGGATCGTTCTCTTCGTCGCGCTGCTCTTTCGCCTGCCCGATCTCCTCGGCAACCGCATGACCATGCCGTTCCTCCGGCAGGAACTCGGCTTCGACATCGCCGAGATCGGCACGATCCGCCAACTGCTCGGCTTCGGAATGACGATCGTCGGCGCGATCATCGGCGGCATCTGCGTGAAGCGCTTCGGACTCTTCCGTGCGCTCGTCGCCTTCGGCATCCTGCAGGTCGCGTCGAACGCCGGCTACCTCGTGCTCGTCGCGACGGGCAAGTCGCTGCCGGCGTTCGCTGGCGTCGTCGTCGTCGAAAACCTCTCGAACGGCCTCGTCAGCGCCGCGTTCGTCGCCTACTTCATGACGCTCTGCGAGCCGCGGTTCGCAGCCGCGCAGTACGCGATTCTCTCGGGGCTCATGTTCCTCGCGGGCGCACTCGTCGGCTCGACGAGCGGCCTCCTCGTCGAAGCGCTCGGCTATCCGGGCTTCTTCCTGCTCTCGATCGCGGTCGGCCTTCCGCCGCTCCTTGCGCTTCCGTGGGCGATGCCACGCGCGAACCCTGCGGAAACGACCGAAAACCATGCGAATCCCGCAGCCTGATCGCGCGCCGCGCCGCGCTCTATACTCGGCGACTCGGCTTCGACAGGACCTCTTTCCCCGCAATCCACCATGACGACCACCCACGATCGCTACGGCGCCCGCACCTCGCTCGACACCCCGTACGGCGCGAAGCACTACTACCGCCTCGACGCCCTCGCGAAGTTCGGCGACTTCCGCAAGCTCCCGATCTCGA
>Ga0209985_10000775_pt1 | contig 33389 bp, 27 predicted proteins | sample NOAtaG_FD_187305 | JGI IMG/M metagenome (GOLD analysis project Ga0209985, IMG submission 187305) | Freshwater lake microbial communities from Lake Erie, under a cyanobacterial bloom - NOAA_Erie_Diel6S_1000h metaG (SPAdes) (version 2) | ecosystem: Environmental > Aquatic > Freshwater > Lake ...
CTACGGCGATCCGCGGCGCGAGGCGGTGCTCGTCGCCGAGAACGGCCTCGAGGCCGAGGGCGGGGCGGCGATCGTGGTCGGGATGCGGCTCACCGTGCCCCAGGTCGCCTACCACCGCGTCGCCGCCGGCGAGACCTGGGCGTCGGTCGCCGAGCGCTACTTCGGCAGCGCGGCCCGCTCCTTCGCCATCGAGGAGGCGAACCCGTCCATCGAGGAGGCCCAGCCCACCGAGGGTGCGGAGCTGCTCATCCCCTATCCGCTCCGGCACGTCGCCGGGCAGCGCGAGACGCTCAACCAGGTCGCGCAGGAGTACTACGGGGACATCGCCGCGGCGCGCTCGCTGCGGCGCTTCAACGGTCTGCGCAACGGCCGGCTCGCCCGCGGGCAGGTGATCCTCGTACCGCTCGCCGACCTCGTCCTCTCCGAGGAGGGCCGCCGCCTCGCGACCGAAGGCACCGGCGAGGCGGCCGCGGGCGGCGAGACGCGGGCGCTGCAGGAGCGCATCGCCGCCGAGCTCCCCGGGCTCGCGACCGCCATCGCCGAGGGCCAGTTCACCGAGGCCGTCGCGCTCGGCAACCGGCTGCTCGGCGCGGGCGAGCTCACCGGCAACCAGGTCGTGACCATCCAGCGCGCCCTCGCGGTCGCCTACGTTGCCCTCGGGCGGCCCGATCTCGCCACCCGCGCCTTCGTCGAGGCCCTCGCGCTTCAGCCCGACCTCGAGCTCGACACGCGGCGCACCTCGCCCATCGTGCTCGCCGCCTTCGAGGCCGCCCGCGAGCTCCGCACGGCGGCGGCCGCGACGCCGCCCGACGACGCAGGGCCGCCGCCCGACGCCGGCCTCGAGTGAGGCCCTGCGCCGGGCGGTCTTCGCCTGCTGCGCTCAGAGCCGGACGGAGAACGTGCAGGTGAAGCGCACGTCGGTCGCGACGTCCCGCCCGTCGCGCGAGACCGGGGTCGGCCACTGCCCCGAGGACTCCTCGAGCGCTTCCACGCAGGCCGCGCCGAAGCCCGGCTCGGACTCTTCGACGAGGCGGATCCGCGTGAGCGTGCCGCCCGGATTCACCCGCATGCGGACCACCGCGCGGCCTTCGACGCCGCGCGCCTGGTACTCGCGCGGGTAGTGGCGGCGGACGAGCTCCGCCATCGCCGACGGTGGCCGGGGCGGCCGCGACAGGTCGGCCGTCGCGACCACCGGGACGCCCGAGGCGTCGGGGTCGGTCCCCGTCCCGCCCGGGGCCCCGTCGGCTTCGCCGCGCCGCGAGCGCCCGGTCGTCGTCCCGGTGGCGGCGCCGACCGGCGCGGTGATCGCCTCGCCGTTGCCGCCGATCACCGCCGGCCCGGTCGTGGCCGAGTCGTTGCTCAGGGTCTCCCCGGTGAAGTCCTCGATCCGCTCCTCGAGCGGCGGCGGCTCCTCCGGGGGGGTCTCGGCCGGGGTCGGATCGGGCGTCACCTCGGGCGCGGGCTCGGGCTCGCGCCGGAGTGGCTCGGGCTCGGGCTCGATCGGCTCGGGCTCCGGCTCGGCCACCTCGGGCTCGGGCTCGGGCTCGGGCGGCGGCTCGGGCGGCGGCGGCTCCGGCTCGCGGGTCAGGGTGACGTTCACCTCGCGGGAGACGAGCAGCTCCTCGATCGGCGGCAGCGCTCCGAGCAGCGCCCACGCGCCCCCGTGCGCCGCGATCGCGATCGCCGCGCTGAGCAGGGTCGAGCCCGCCCCGGCGCCCTGCCAGGCGGCGAGCGGAGCGGCGGGTCGGCGCGGCGGCGTCTTGGGGCTCACGGCGGGGCCTCTGTCCTGGTTTCGTCCGGCACGTCGGTCAAGCATCGACCGTGCGTCCGTGCCCATCCGTGGGCGCTCCCGCCCGGCAAATCTCTTTGCGTCCCCGGCCCATCGATCGTAGACCCGCGGCCCCTCTCAAGCCGGGCCGTTCCGGCCACGGCACGCGGAGGGACCGAGGAGACGTCATGAAGGAAGGCATTCACCCCGAGTACAAGGACGCGCACGTGAGCTGCGCGTGCGGCGCGACCTACCAGACCCGCAGCACCCGCGGGAACTTCACGGTCGACGTCTGCTCCGCTTGCCACCCGTTCTACACGAACCGTACGCGCGTGCTCGACACCGCCGGCCGCATCGAGCGTTTCCGCAAGAAGTACGAGAACGTGCCGAAGGTGGACGTGAAGGCCCAGAAGGCCGCCAAGGCCGAGAAGCAGGCCGCCAAGCGCGCCGCCAAGGCCGACGCCGACAGCTGAGCGCGGGCCCGCCGGGCCGGGTCCGGGGGTCCCGCCCGACTCGGCCTCGTGCCCGCCGCGGCATCGGGCGCTCCGTGTATGCTGCGCCCGTGACCTCGTTCCTCGAGCCCGCCGCGCTGCACCAGACGCGCTTCCGCACGCCCGGGGTGAGCCCCGACGCGCGCGGCGTCGTGCTCGGTCAGCGCGGGCTCTGCCTGTTTCCCTCGCTCGATCGCGCCGTGGCCTTCTTCCGGGCCTACGCCGAGGACGGCTCGCTCGACGAGCTGCTCCCTGGTTTGACGATCGAGCGGGTCGTCAGCGCGCTCAAGACCCGCGACATCGCGGTGTCGGTGGCCGCCGAGAGCAGCTACCGCATGGACCGCGTCGCGCAGGTGGCCCGCCTCGCGGGCGGCGAGGTCTTCACCGGCACGCAGCGCCACTTCGTGCGCTACCGGGACGCGAAGTCGCCGCTCGGCTACGACCTCCTCGAGATCGTCGAGGCGCGGGCCGACGTCGTCGTCTACGACCGCAGCTACCAGCAGGCCTACGCGATCGAGCGCGCGATCGCGTTCTCCGAGCTGATCCTGAAGCTCGAGCCGCACGTCGCCCGCGACCGACCGGAGGCGCCGGCTTCGGTGTGGGTGAGCGCCGAGACCGGGATCGGGCACGCCCTCGTCGGCTACCTGTTCCGCTGGCGGGTCGATGCGCACGTCGCGCTCGCCGAGTGGCCCGCCGCCTCGGCCTTCGACGACGGTCCCCGGCGCCTGCACCTCTTCGAGCTCCGGGGCGCGCCGCCGAGGGTCCTGCGTCTGCTCCGCTCCCTGCCTGGCGTCCACGTCTTCGCCCCGGCGACCGCCCGGGTCGGCGTCGAGCTCGGCTACGAGCATCCCGTCGCGCTCGAGTCGTGCCAGGGCGTCTTCTCCACCACCGGCCTCACGCTCTTCACCGGCCGCTCCGGGGTCACGGTGGTCGATCCCCGGCCCGCGTTCGTGCCGGTCCGGACCCTCGTGCGCGCGGACGTGCGCGTCGACGAGGCGAGCGCGGGGCGGGCGAGCGGCCTCGGCGCTCCGCCGGTGCTCGACCTCTCGTTCCGGCTCGCGCCGAGCCAGCTCCCGTGGCGGCAGGTCGTCGCCACCGTCGTGCCGATCCACGAGCGCGAGTGGCTGGCGCGGATGCTCTACGTGCTGCCGCCCACCACCCTCGACGCGCTCCGCATGGCCCTCACCGCCGAGGCCATCTACCTGCTCGATCCCCACGGCATCGAGGGCGTGCCGCTCGGCCGCTTCTACTCGCGCATCGCCGAGCGGGTCTACGTGCCCTCGGGCATGGCGCTCGTGCCCGCGGTCTCGAGCGGCGTGCTCGAAGAGCTCGTCGCCGGCGCGGGCGGCGGGCACGTGTTCTTCGACGACGAGGGCGCCCCGAAGGTCGTGCCCCACGACGCCTTCGGGCCGATCTCGCGGCGGATCCTCAAGGCGGTCGCCGGTCGTCCCGTGCACGCCGACGCGCCCGATCGGCACGACGTCCCGCTGCCGCAGCTCTCCTACGGCCCCGAGACCCGCTTTCCGCTCTGGGGCGTCCCTGGCAAGGGACCGACCGAGCCCGGGTGAGCGCCGTGGAAGGCCCCGCGATGCAGGCCGCCTACGATGCGCTCCTCGAGCGCTTCGTGCTCCCGCTCCTCGAGGGCGGGCAGGTCGAGATCGGCCGGCCCATCGCGCCGGGCTGCGCGCCCTTCTTCGCCGCCACCACCCCGAGCTCGGAGGAGGTCCGGCAGCGCATCTTCTCGGCGCTCGTCGACGCCGCCGACGAGATCCACGACGTCGAGACGGTGCCCTTTCCCGGCGGCGCGCTGCCCTGGCTCGCCGCCGCCGCGCACGACCTCTGCGCCCTCACCGATCCCGCGCTCGATCGCCTCTTCGTCCGCGGCGTGCGGCCCACGATCGCCGCCTGGACCGATCGCTGGCTCGAGCTCGTGCCGCCGCCGGTGAGCCGCGGCGACGCGCTCGCGCGCCACGCGCTGATCGCCCCGCTGTCGCAGCTGCGGCGAACCGACACGGTGGTGAAGAACTGGGCCTACACCTACCGCTTCCACGGCCGCAAGCCGCCCGCGAACGTGGTCGCGCTGCCCACGATCCGCTTCGTGCGGACCGTCGAGAACACGGTCGGCTTCGACGGGCTCCTCGCCGCCGAGCCCGCGCTCGCGCTCGCCGAGCGCCACGCGCGCCTGGTGAGCCGCTCGCCGGTCACCGAGCTGCTCGTGCTGCCGGCGTCCTTCCGGTTCTCGATCGCCACCCTCACCGTCCTCGCCGATCCTGGACTGCGGAGCGGCATCGCCAAACGGCTCGCCGGCGTCGACGCGGGCCCGGTCCTGGTCCGCGCCCTCCGCGCGCCCGAGCTCGCGGCCGCGCCAGGGCTGCTCCGCGTCGCGCTCGACTTCGTCACCGAGCTGCACCTCGTCCGCGTGCTCGATGGGGCCCCGCCGCCCGCGGCCCGGAGCGAGGACGCCCTCGTGTTCGACGCGCTCCTCGTCGCCGCGTTCGACGATCCAGCCTCGATCGACGGCTTCCGCGCCCTCGACGACGGCGACCGCGCGCTCGTGCAAGCCCGCGCCGAAGACGTCCGCCGCGCCCTGCCGGCGGGTGCCACCGGCGAGGCCCTCCGACTCTTCCGCGCCGCCTCGGAGTGAGCTCGGCGCGGCCGCGCTCACTCGACGATCAGGCAGCTCGCCGTCGTCTCGGCGGTGTTGTTCTCCGGCCGGCACTCGACGACGTCGGCCGCGCCCGGATCGCCGTCGTCGTTCGCCACCACCCGGAACCGGGTCGACGCCGGGCTGCCCGCATCGAGCAGGTAGTCCACCTCGAAGGGCTCGCTCTCGCCCGGCAGGAGCAGGCGCGTCGTCGTCACGCGATCGACGAGCACGAAGCTGCCCGCCTCCTCCACGTACACCGCCACCGTCGCCCCGGCCGGCACCGCGCCCCAGCCCTGGTTCTCGATGCGGAAGTTGAGCGTCATCCGCGCCCCGCAGCCGCTCAGATCCACCGCGAGATCGATCGGCACGAGGTCGGCGAGGTTCGTCGCTCCCGGCTGCACGTTGAGCCGGAAGTTGTTGAGGCCCGCGCTCGACCAGTTGGGCCGCTCGCGGCGCGGGATCGCTCCCGCTTCGCTCACGTTCGTCACGTGGTAGGTGTGCTGGTTCCAGATCCGCCGCGTCCGCACCCAGTCGCGGGTCGGCGAGGCGAAGACCCGCACCCCGTGCGTGCCGAGGTTCTCGCCCGCGGCGATGCGCGCGGTCTCGCAGGCTCCGAGGCCGGGCGTGCTCGGGCAGGAGCGCCAGGCCGCCGCGTAGTCGTTCGAGGCGACCACGATCTCGGCGTGCAGGTCGTTGTCGACGTCGGCCACCACCGGGTACTCCCACAAGGTCGCGGTGGTGTTGCAGAGGCAGAAGTTCACGTCCCCGGTCGGCCCGTCGTAGACGCGCAGCCAGTAGTGGTCGTTGTAGACGACCTCGGCGATTCCGTCGCCGTCGAAGTCGAACACGCTCGAGCCGGTCTTGCGCGAGCTGCGGTCGTCGGAGATCGCCGACCAGCGCACCGTCCCGTCGCCCTCGAAGACCGCGTAGGCGTAGGCGCCCGCCGCGGCGATCTCCGGCTCCGGATCGTCGTCGAAATTCGCGATGGTCGGCGTGCCTCCGCCGCCCACCGTGTCGGCCGTGACGTCGGCCGGCGTCGCCCGGCCCGCGTTCAGGTCGACCGGCCCCCACAGCACCGAGCCGTCCGAGCGCAGCGCCCGGAGGAAGTGCTCGCCGTTGTAGGGCGAGGCGCTGAAAGCGCTGTACACGACGACCACCTCGGGCGTGCCGTCGAGGTCGAGGTCGCCGACCGAGGGGTAGCCGTCGAGGAACTCGCTGGTGTGGTCGTAGTACACCGTCCCGTCGGCGCGGTACGCGACGTTGCCCCCGATCACCTCGAGCTGGCCATCGCCGTCGAGGTCGGCCGCGGTGGTGTAGTCGCAGGGATTGTGATCGGGCCGCGGCGCGCTCGCGAAGCCGCCCGTTCCGGCGCACGCGTGGTGCCACTCGAGCGCTCCGGTCGCGCCGTCGAGCGCGGTGTAGCGCACCACCACCTCGGGCGTTCCGTCGCCGTCGAGGTCGGCCAGGAGCGGCGCCGCCATGCCGCACACCGCCCGCGGATCGGTGCTGCGCCAGAGCACCGTTCCGTCGTGCCGGAACGCGATGAGCTGCCCGAGGCCGCCGGGGCCCGAGCTGCACGCGACGATCTCGTTGCGCTTGTCGCCGTCGAGGTCGCCGATCGCGAGCTGCCCGCCCGGCGAGACGCGCAGCGCCGGATCGGTGATGTCGAGGATGCTCGAGCCGTCGTCGCCCGACACGATCCGGATGACTCCGTCGGTCGTGTAGTTGCCGCCGGTGAACGTCGTGAAGACGACGTCGGGCACGTCGTCCGCGTCGATGTCTCCGTCTCCGTCGTCGTCGCTCATCGGCGCCACGAGCGGCGTCATCATCACCTGGTGGTAGTTCGGCAGCGCCGCGCCCACGCCGTCCCAGTGCCACAGCAAGGTCGGGGTCACCTCGCCGCCGACCGGCCGGGCCAGGCACTCCTCGCCGCTGGGCTGGGGCAGGCAGCGGCCGAGCGAGGGCTCGCAGTACTCGCCGGCCGCGCAGTCGACGAAGTCCTCGCAGGGCGTCACCGGAAGAAAGCAGCTCCCGCTCGCGCAGACCTCGCCCGTGCCGCAGCAGACGTCCTCGCCCGCCGCGCCGCGGCAGCGCACCGTCGTGCCGCAGTCGATCCGGCACAGCGCCCCCTCGCAGACCTCGCCCGCGCCGCAGCAGGTTGCGCCGCAGAGCTCGTCCCGCGGGCAGCAGGCCATGTCGGTCCCGCAGACCTCACCCGCGCCGCAGCAGACCCCACCGCAGCTCCGCGCGCCAGCCGCGCAGCCGCCGTCGCCCTCGGGCGCGTCGCGGCCCGCGTCGAGCCCTCCGTCGGGGGCCGGCACGCACGCACCGTCGACGCAGATGCGATCTCCTTCGCAGTCGCTCGACGCGGTGCAGTCCCGTGCTGGAGGTCCGGCACAGTCGCAGCCGGTAGCGAGGGAGAGCATCGCGAGGAGCGGGACGAATCGGCGCATGGACCGACCATCGCATCCCGCGCGCGTGCCTGTCGAGGTCCGCGCCGTCCGGGCCCGCGCCGATGCGCCCGCCGCGGCCCTTGACCCTGGGGCCTCGCCGGACAAAAGCGCCGCCATGCTCCCCATCGATCTCCGCGGCAAGCGCGCCCTCGTGGCCGGCATCTCCGACGACGGCGGCTTCGGCTGGGCCATCGCCAAGGCGCTCATCGAGGCCGGCGCGACCGTCGTCGTCGGCTCGTGGCCGCCGGCCCTCGGCATCTTCGAGACCCTGATGTCGCGCGGCAAGCTCGACGCCTCCCGCACCCTCTCCGACGGCAGCAAGCTCGTCTTCGAGAAGGTCTATCCCCTCGACGCGGAGTTCGACGCGCTCGAGGACGCGCCGGCCGAGGTGCGGGAGAACAAACGCTACCGCGAGCGGGGCGACTTCTCGATCGGCGGCATGGCCAAGGCCCTCGAGGCCGACTTCGGCGCGCCCTGCCTCGACGTCGTCGTGCACAGCCTCGCCAACGGCCCCGAGGTGAAGAAGCCGCTCCTCGAGACGAGCCGCCGCGGCTACCTCTCCGCGGTCTCGGCGAGCGCGTACTCCTTCGTCTCGCTGGTGCAGCGCACGGGCCCGCTGCTCCGGCCCGGCGCCAGCGTCCTCAACCTCAGCTACCTCGCGGCCGAGCGTGTCGTGCCCGGCTACGGCGGCGGCATGTCGAGCGCGAAGGCCGCCCTCGAGAGCGACACGAGGGCCCTGTCGTACGAGGTCGGCCGCAAGTACGGCGCGCGGGTGAACGCGATCAGCGCCGGCCCCTACGCCTCGCGCGCGGCGAGCGCGATCGGCTTCATCGGCAAGGTCGTCGCCTGGTACGGCGCGAGCTCTCCGCTGCCCGAGGCGCTCACCGCCGAGGAGGTCGGCCACGCCGCCGCGTTCCTCGCGAGTCCCCTCGCCAGCGGGATCACCGGCACGGTGCTCCACGTCGACAAGGGCTACCACGCGATGGGCCTGCCCCACGACGTCGAGGCCAAGCTACCCCCGGCCTGACCGAGACATCACCGCGGATTCACCGAAGTATCTGTGTCGAAACACCCCCGTCTGGCCGAGGGGTGTTGCGAAATGACCCGACCTTCGTCTATGGTTCGGCTCCATGCGAGCCCACACGAAGGAAACCCAGGCCACCATGACCCCGGCCAAGGCGCTGCAGTACCTCCGCGAGGGCAACGAGCGCTTTCGGCAGAACCTCAAGGCCAGCCGCGACCTGCTCCGTCAGGTGAATGAGACCCGGGATGGCCAGTTCCCCTTCGCCACCGTGCTCAGCTGCATCGACAGCCGCACCTCCGCCGAGCTGATCTTCGACCAGGGCCTCGGCGACGTCTTCTCGGTGCGGGTCGCCGGCCCCGTCATCAACGACGACGTGCTCGGCTCCATGGAGTTCGCGACGAAGATCGCCGGCAGCAAGCTGGTCGTCGTGCTCGGCCACACCCGCTGCGGCGCCATCAAGGGCGCGTGCGATCACGTGCAGATGGGCAACCTCAGCACCCTGCTCAACAAGATCGAGCCGGCCGTGTACTTCGAGCGCTCCATCCGCGCGGATCGCACCTCGAAGAACGACCTCTTCGTCCGGCGGGTCACCGACATCCAAGTCCACCGCTCGGTCGAGGCGGTCGTCGAGCGCAGTGTCGTCATCCGGCAGCTCATCGAGTCCGGCCAGGTCGGGCTCATCGGCGGCACCTACTCGGTCGAGACCGGCGACGTGACCTTCTTCGACGACACCTGGATGTGCGGCGAGGTGAAGCACTTCTACCTCGACGTCCCCGAGCGCTCGACGATCGCCCCGCCGGCGTTGCCCGCCGAGTGACCGCGCGCCCGCCGGGATCCGGTATGCTCCCGGCCGATGTCGTACGAGCCAGCGCTGGCCGGCGAGATCCCGGCGGACGGGGTGCTCGAGACCCTTCGGGCGATCGAGGCGCGCCGGATCTCCGGCCGGCTGCGCTTCACTGCCACCGATGACGAGGGCGTGATCGAGCGCGGCGAGGTCGAGCTCGTCGCCGGCCAGCTCGCCCTCAGTCAGCCCCCGCTCCCCGGCGGCGCCGACCCGGTCGAGCGGCTGCTCGTCCTGCGCCGCGGCCACTTCGTCGTGCACCAGCACCTGCCGCCTCTGCCGGTCTCGCAGGGCGACGAGCAGCACCGGCGCGGCTCGCTCGCGGTCCATGCGCCGACCGACCTGATGGGATACTGCGAGCGCGCCGGGCTCACCGGGACCTTGCGCCTCACCCACGAGGGCTCCCTCGTCGAGATGGTCTACGAGGCCGGCGAGTTGCTCGGGATCCGGGTCGATGGACGAGAGAGCGCCGAGCTCGGCCCGGTGTTCTCGTGGGAGGAAGGCCGCTTCGAGATCGGGCTCGCCGAGGACGTGCGCGCGCTGCTCGACGGCCCCGAGCCCGAGGATCCCTCCGAGCGCGAGCCCACCACACAGTTCGTCCGACCCCGACCGAACGACACCGGCCGACATTTTCTCCGGGTCCTCGAGCTCGCCCTTTCCGACATCGTCGAGCGCCGCGAGCGGGCCCCGCACAAGGGCCGCGGTCAGACCGCCGCCAGCCCGCCGCCCAGCGTGCGCCCGCGGCCTCCCTCCGAGGCCCCACCGCCCCGCCGGGCCCGCGGGGACGCCACCGTGCGCCTCATGATCCTCGCCCCTGCGGCCGCCTCCTGCCCTGCCGACGCCCCACGAAAGGATGCCCCCGTGACCGAACCGTCCGCTCCCAGCCCCGCGCCTGCAGCGAGCCCCGACGCTCCCGCCAGCGCCGGCGCATCGCCCGCAGCCCCCGGCTCGCCCGCCTCGACCGCGGGCTGGATGCTCGCCGTCCTCGCCCTCGGGGTGCTCATCCTCGCGCTCCTCGCGCGGCTCGCCCCATGAGCGGGCCCGTCCCCGCTGGTCGGGGCCGCCCATGAGCGCCGCCGACGCCGAGCCCGGCTCGCGCCGGATGCTCGGCATGATCGCCCTCGGCGTGCTCGTCGCGGGAGCCCTCGCCGGCCCCGGCTGGTGCAGCCCCGACTCGGCGCTCGTCGGCCACCCGGCCCCCCCGGTCGAGGCGTCGATCGTCGCAGGCGCGGGCGCCGCCGAGCACGACCGGTTCTCGCTGCCCGGCCTCGCCGGCCGGGTGGTCCTGCTCGACTTCTGGGCGAGCTGGTGCCCGCCCTGCCGCGCGTCGATCCCCATCCTCAACCGCGTGCTCGCCGCCCACCCCGCCGCGGTCGGGGTGGGTATCAACACCGAATCCAACCTCACCCCGTTCGCCGTCGCCCGGGCCCACCGCGCGTTCGGCTCGGCGTTTCCCTCGCTCCACGACCCCGACCTCGCGCTGCAGCGCGCCTACGGGGTCCAGGCGCTCCCCACCTTGGTCCTCGTCGGCCCCGACGGCGTGGTGCGCGAGGTGCACGTGGGGGTCCCGGACGAGGGATGGTTGAACGACCGGATCGCCGCGCTCAGCCGCTGAGCCGCGGGGGCCCGCCGGGGCTCCGCACCGCCTGCGCGTTTCTTGGTTGACCCCCGGGCCGGTCCTGACGTAGCATCGCCCGCTGGTCAGGAAGAGCACCCCCACCACGGACCACCGTGGGGCGTCTGGCCGGCATCCCCGGGGGGTTTCGCGGGGCCTGACTCCAGAGGAACAACGCGTGGAAGAACGCGGATCGGAAGCGACAGCAGAGCGACTCCTGGCCTTGCCCGGGGGCCTGCTCCTTCAGCAGCAGCAGTCGCAGCAGCTCGACCAGATGCGCTCGACCCTGGCGCGGCTGATGGAGCATCCCGCCGCCGACAAGCCGCGTCGCGAGTACCTCGCGCGCCTCGACCTCTCGTGGGTCTACCACGACTCGGCGCTCGAGGGCGTGGTGTACCAGAACCCCGAGCTGCTCCAGGCGATGCGGGGAGACGCCGCGCCCGACCCGACGCTCGTGGCGACGTTCGACGAGATCCGCCAGATCCGCGCGGCGATCGAGCTCGCCAAGGCCTACGCGAAGGACGACAAGTTCCAGCTCGACTTCGATACCCTCCACGAGCTTTACGGCAAGCTCGCCCCCGACGAGGTCGAGGGCAAGAAGATCCCCGCCTACCGCAAGGACATGCCGGTCCACCGGCTGTACTTCCACGAGATCGCGACCCCGGACAAGATCCAGCCGAAGCTGAAGCAGTTCTTCCAGTGGCTCGCCGATCCCGACACCCGCAAGTCGACCCACGTGGTGCGGCTCGCGGCCAAGGCCCATTTCCACCTGCTCCACATCTATCCGTTCCCCAAGCACAGCGGACGGGTGGCGCGGTTGGTGATGAACGTGATCCTACTCGGGCAGCAGTTTCCGCCCGCCATCATCCACTCGACGGAGCGTCAGCGATACTACGACGCCCTGAAGACGAACGACAACGCCCTCGCGAACGTCGTGCGCGAGGCGCTGGTCGCCTCGATGCACAGCGCGACCCGGTTCTTCGAGTCGAACCTCCCGCCGCCGCCCCCGCCGCCGCCCAAGAAGATCGCCCGGCCTCCTGCGCGTCCGGCGCCGGCCGCTGCGCGCCCCGCGCCGCCGAAGCCTGCCGCCGTGCGGCCCCCGGTGCGGCCGATGAAGCCGGCCAAGCCGCTGATCCCCAAGACCTCCGGGCCCCTGCCGAAGGCGTTCGTGTCGCGCTCCTCGATCCCGACGAAGGAGCCGCTGCTGAAGTCGCTCGCGTTGAAGGGCCCGTCCGCGTCCCCGCCGTCCGCGCCGCCGCCGGCGAAGCCGACGGTCAAGGCCATCGCTCCCGCGGCGCCGGCCAAGGCGGCTCCGGCCAAGGCGGCTCCGGCCAAGGCCGCTCCGGCGAAGGTCGCGCCGCCCGCGAAGGTCGCGCCGCCCGCGAAGGCCGCGCCGCCCGCGAAGGTCGCGCCGCCCGCGAAGGCCGCGCCGCCCGCGAAGGCCGCGCCGCCCGCGAAGGCCGCGCCGCCCGCCAAGCCGGTGAAGGCGGCCAAGCCGGCCAAGCCTGCCAAGGCTGCCAAGCCGGCCAAGCCGGCCAAGGCCGCCAAGCCGGCCAAGGCCGCCAAGCCGGCCAAGGCCGCCAAGCCTGCCAAGGCCGCCAAGCCTGCCAAGGCCGCCAAGCCTGCCAAGGCCGCCAAGCCGGCCAAGCCCGCGAAGTCCGCCAAGCGATCCAAGCGCTGAGACGTGCGGGCGCTCGGCCCGCTCACTCTTCCTTCGGCTCGCGGAGCCCGAGTTCCTTCATCTTCGTCTGCAGGCTCTTGCGCGAGATCCGCAGCGCGCGGGCGGTGTGGGTCACGTTGCCGCCCATCTGCTCGAGGGCGCGCGCGATGAGGTCCCGCTCCACCTTCGTCGCCGCCTCGCGGACCAGCTCCTTGAGCCCCATCGGCCCGGAGCGCGGCTCGGCGCTCGGCTCCTCGTCGTCCACATCGTCCGCGGCGCGCAGGTCGGGGGCGGGGCTCGTGCCGGGCTGGCTGCTCGCGCGCCGGGTGACCTCGGGCGGCAGGTCCTCGACCCCGATCTGCTCGCCGTCGCAGAACAGGGTGCAGCGCTCGACCACGTTCTCGAGCTCGCGGATGTTGCCCGGCCAGGAGTGCGCGAGGAGCAGTTCCATCGCCTCCTCGGAGACACCGGTCACGTGCTTCTTCAGCCGCTCGCGGAAGCGCCGGACGAAGTGCTCGACGAGGAGCGGGATGTCGCCGCGCCGCTCGCGCAGGGGCGGCAGGCGGATCTGCACCACGTTCAGCCGGTAGTAGAGGTCCTCGCGGAAGCGCCCTTCGGCGATCTCGGCTGCGAGATCGCGGTTCGTCGCGGCGACGAGCCGCACGTCGACGCCGATCGTCTTGATGCCTCCGACCCGCTCGAACTCGTGCTCCTGGATCGCCCGGAGCAGCTTCACCTGCATGTTCACCGGGATCTCGCCGATCTCGTCGAGGAAGAGCGTGCCGCCGTGGGCGAGCTCGAAGCGGCCGGGCTTGCTCGTCACCGCGCCGGTGAAGGCGCCCTTCTCGTAGCCGAAGAGCTCGCTCTCGATGAGGTCGCGCGGGATCGCTGCGCAGTTCACCCGGATGAGCGGCCCGGCCTTGCGGCTGGAGTTCTCGTGCAGGGCGCGGGCGACGAGCTCCTTGCCGGTGCCGCTCTCGCCGGTGATCAGCACCGTGCTCGGGGTGTCGGCGACCTTCTCGATGATCGCGTAGACGTCGCGCATCGGCGCCTCGCGGCCGATCAGCCGGAAGCGGCCTCGGCCCTCGTCGAGCGCGGCCTCCTTGGGAAGCACCGCGGCGTCGGCGTCGATCAGGTCGCGGGTGCGCGCCGCCTTGTCGACGATCGTCTTCAGCTCCGCGCGGTCGAAGGGCTTGGTGACGTAGTCGAAGGCCCCGAGCTTGAGCGCCTCGACCGCGGTCTCGACCGTCCCGTGCGCGGTGATGAGCAGGAACGGCACATCCGGCTTCTCCGCGACCACGTGCTTGAGGAAGCTCAGCCCGTCGACCTTCGGCATCCGCAGGTCGGAGATGATCACATCCACGTGGTGCTCGCCGAGCAGCGCCATCGCCTGCGCGCCGTCCTCGGCGAGCAGGACCTCGTAGCCATCGCGCTGCAGCTGCGCCCCGAGCACGCGCCGGAGGTTCGGCTCGTCCTCGGCGATGAGGATCTGCTTCGTCGCGGACTTCAGCGCAGGCGCGGGCATCGCGGCGCATCATCCCCGCTCGCTCGGGGTGCGTCGAGGCCCGCCCGCGCCCACCTCTCAGCGAGCGTCGAGCGCGCCCGCGTCGTCGATGCCCGCGTCAAGCGGTCCAGCATCCCCGGCGCCGGAGCAGACCGGCGGTCGCCCGGACTCCAGCGGCAGGACGCAGCCGTGGCGGACTCCGGCCTGACCTGCGAGGTCCGCCGGCCGGTCCCCGGCCAGCCCCGAGCAGAACAGCAGCGCGGCGCTCGACGCTCCGGGCGCCCCGGCGACGATCTCGTCGCGGTCGGTGCCGGGGACGAGCGCGACGTCGAAGCCGAAGAGCATCCCGGCCCCGGCGCTCGCCGGGGCGACGAGGGCTTGCCGGCCCGTGCCCACGCCGAGCTGCGCGAGGCTGCCCCCGCCTGCCAGCGACACCACGCCGCCGGAGGCGACGCCGTTCAGCCGCGCGTGCGGCGCGCCGAGCACGAGGTCTCCGGTGCCGTCTCCGTTCACGTCGCCGATCGCGAGCGAGGCACCGAACCCGCTCGGAGCGCGCGCAGGCGCAGCCGCCTCGGCGCACTCGAGGCCCGCGACGTCGGCGCAGGCGACGGTGTGATCGGGCAGGGGCGGAGGATCGCCGAGGCAGCCCACCAGCCGCCGATCGGCCAGGGCCTCCGCCGAGAAGATCTGCACCGGCTCCTCCGGCGCGCCCGCGCGGACTTCGCCGCGATCGCCGCCGCCGACCGCGATCTCCGGCAGCCCGTCGCCGTCGAGGTCCCCGATCGCCAGCGCCCGCCCGAAGCCCTCGCCCTCGCCGCCGAGGCACGCGTGCACGAGCGCCGACAAGACGCCGCCCTCGACCTGGAGCGAGGCGATGATCACCTGTGGCGGCGCGAGGCCCTCCTCGCTGCGCGCCGAGATCGCGACCAGCACCTTCGTGTCCGACACGCCGGCGGCGGCAAGCTCCGCGCCGAGCCGCGCGTTCGGCGGCAGGTCGAGGCCATCGAGCGGCACTTCTCGGACCTCGAGGCCCTGACTCAGCACGTAGAGCGCGCCGGTTCCGTCGTGGCCGCCCGGGGCGCCGAAGAGCGCGAGGCCCGCCGGGTGCGCCTCGGGGGTACAGCCGTCGTCGGCGAGCCCGGGCAGCCCCACCGCCGAGGCCCCGAACCCGATCCCCGCCGGCACGTCGAGGGGCCGAATCGTCGTCGCCTCGGTCTCGCAGCGCAGGTTGATCCGCTCCACCCGCGTCCCGGCGACGTCCACCGCGCCGGCCGGCGCGACGATGCAGCCGAGATCCAGCCCGCCGCCCCGTAGGCCCCCTGGCAGCACCGGGAAGGCCGCGAGCGAGGCCGAGGCGCCGTCGCCGCAGTACTCGCGATCGCGGCACGCGTCGTAGAGCGCGCTGCCATCGGGCCGGGGGCGCAGGCCGGTCGTCGTGGCCGCGTCGACGGCCCGATCCTCGAAGGCGCGCCACACGAAGTAGGGGCTCGAGGCGCCCCCCGCGACGGCGAAGCGCGAGGCGAGCAGCCGCGGCGAGCGCCCGCCCGGCAGCACGACCGACCGGTCGGGGATCCGCGCGGCGTAGCCCGCCACCACGCTGCCGTAGCGCGCGAGGGGGAAGGCCGAGCCGCCCGGGTTCGGGGTGACGAAGACCGGTGCCTCGGTGCGCGAGCCCGAGAAGGCGGAGGGGTCCCACCAGTTCGCCTCGCAGCCGGCGACTGCGAGTCCGAGCGCGAGGCTCCGAGCCAGGCCGAGCGAGCGCTTCATCAGAACCTCCCCGCGAGCGCGGCGCCATAGGTCTCGGTGACCGGATCGAGCAGCGGGGCGATCCCCACCGAGAGCCCCGCATACTCGCGCGGCTCGAGCACCGTTCCGTCGGACGGCGGCAGGTCGTCCACCACGAAGTAGTAGACCGAGAGCCCGAGGAGCAGCGCCGACAGACCGTATGCGCCCCACTGCGCGATGGAGAGGCCGAAGCCCCAGTCGATTCGCCAGTCGTTCGAGGCGAGCGTGCCGGCCGCGCGGGCCTCGGCGATCCCCGCCGCGTAGTCGTGCGCGAGCACCGAGCAGGTGATGCCGCCGCCCAGGGTGAGGGCGCCGATCACCAGGGTCGCCCAGCCGCCGCCCCGGCCCATCGCCGGGCGCAGCCGCGTGCGAACCGGCGTGAGCAGCCCGCGCTCGACGGTGACCTCTTCTTCCCAAGGCTTCATGTCGGTCGCTTCCACCCGCAGGCGGTGCGCTCCGGCGAGCAGCTCGCCCTCCCACGGCACTGCACCGACGGGGTCCCCGTCGATGCGGATCGTCGCGCCCCGCAGGTTGCCGATCACCCGGATGCGGCCCTCGGCCGTGCGCGCGAGGTCCTCGTCGATCACCACGTCCTCTCCGACGCCGACGACGATGTCGCGCTCGACCGGCTCGAAGCCCGGGCGCTCGATCCACACGTGGTGCGGCCCGAGCACGACCGGCCCCTCGAAGGGCGTCGTGCCGCGGGCGCCGGCGTCGCGATCGTCCACGTAGACGCTCGCCCCGGGCGTGCTCGAGCGGACCCGCAGGTACCCGAAGAACTCCCCCTGGCTGAGGTTCATCTGGATCAGGTAGACCTTGCCGGGCTCGAGCACGAGCTCGGTGTCGGCGGGGTTGTAGTCGGGGTGCTCGATGCGCAGGCGGTAGTGGCCCTGATCGAGCGAGGCCGAGAGCGGCGAGGGACCGCTCGCCACGGTCGTTCCGTCGAGGGTGATGGTCACGCTCGCGCCCTCGGGCACGGTCGAGATGGACACCAGCGACTTGAAGTCCTCGGGCAGCGCGTCGGGCGGCTCCGGCTCGCTCGGGGCAGCCTCGGGCGCGGGCTCGGGCGGCGGCTCGGCGGCGGCGGCGGCGGCGGCGGCCGCGGCGGCTTCGGCGGCGGCGCGGGCAGCCCGCTCGGCGATCTCCCCCTCGAGCGTGGCGATGCGCGCCTCCACCGCCGGCCGATCGCTCGGGTCGGTGTCGGCGGCCGCGAGGTAGCGGCGGAAGTGCTCGACCGCGCGCCCGAGCTCGCCGCCGTTCTGGTACGACACCCCGGCGTTGTAGAGGAAGGCCGCGAAGGGGCGGGCCGCGAACGCCGCCTCGAACTCCGCCGCCGCCTCGCCGAAGCGACCCTGGAGGTAGTAGCTCTGGCCCCGCTCCATGTGATCGCGGGCCTCGTTCAGCGAGGCATCGGCCTCCTGCGCCCCGACCGAGACCGGCCAGAGCCAGAGCCACGAGAGCAGCGAGAGGCACCAGAGCGGCCTGATCAGCCGCGAGCGGTTCGGCGAACGCATCCGCCGAGAGCATACCGCTCTGCCCCCGGGGTGGCGAAAGAGGCGCCTTTCTGGACCTCGGCCGGCAGGTGTTGCTAGGCCCCCACCATGCGGACCGCGCTCGCGCTCACCTCGCTCGTCCTCCTCGGCTGCGGCGCCGCGCCGGCCCCGGTGCCCCGCGTCGAGGCCGCCCCGCCCCCGCCGGTGCTGGTGCGGAGCGCGCCCGGGGTCATCGTGCGCACCGAGCTCGACCGCGTGCTCGAGGCAGGCCCCGGCGCCTTCCTCGGCCGGGTCGAGATCGAGCCGGTCATGGAAGGCTCGCAGTTCGTTGCGTTCCGCATCGCCGCGCTGCGCGACGAAGCCCTCTTCTCCGGGGTCGACCTCTCGGTCGGCGACCGGCTCGTGTCGATCAACGGGCAGACGATCGAGCGGCCTGAGCACGCGATGACGGTGTGGTCGAGCCTTCGGGTCGCGAGCGAGCTGCTCGTCGTGATCGAGCGGGAGGGCGAGCTGCGCCAGCTGCGCTTCGCCATCGTCGAGACGCTCTGAACCCACGAAACGTCGTCGAGTTGCAGTTGCAACTCGTGTGGTGATCCGCTACCCGATCGGTCCTTTGCTCCGCCTCGCTTGCCTCTTGCTCCTCGGCGGCCTCGCCGCGTGCCCCGCGGCGGGGCGGGCGCAGGACTCCGCGGACGGCACGCCGACCGAGCCCGCACGCCCGAGCGTCGAGCCGCCCCGGGTCGTCGAGGCCGTCGATCCCGAGTACCCGCTCGAGCACATCGAGAGCGGCGACGAGCCGGTCATCGCGCTGCACGTCACCATCGAGGCCGATGGCTCGGTGAGCGAGGCGCACCCGGAGGGCGCGCACCTGCCGGGCTTCGACGAGGCGGCGCTCGGCGCGGTGCGGCGCTGGCGCTTCGCGCCCGCCCAGAGGGACGGAGCGCCGGTGCGGAGCCGGGTGCGGGTGGAGGTGCGCTTCCACCTGCCGCTCGTCACCCTCGAGAGCGTCGAGGGGATGGACCGCGACGAGCACGACGGGCCGGCGCTGCGGCCTGCCGAGGACGATGCGGACCCGGACGCCGCGGCCGGTCCCGAGGCCGCGCCCGAGGCGCCGCCGGAGACCGACCTCGCCGCCGAGGGCGTCGTCGATCCGCTCGCCGAGGCCGACGCCGGGCGCACCTCGAGCGACTACGAGCTCGGCGAGGACGTGCTCGGCGCGGCGCCGAGCCGCGACGCGGGCGACCTCTTGAACCGCGCTCCGGGCGTGTGGGCCGCGCGCGGGGAGGGCGACGGAGTCGCGCACTCGATCTTCCTTCGCGGCTTCGACGCCGAGCACGGCCAGGACATCGAGCTCACCCTCGAGGGGATCCCGCTGAACCTGCCCTCGCACCTGCACGGCCAGGGCTACGCCGACCTCGGCTTCCTGATGCCCGAGCTGGTGCGGAGCCTGCGGATCCGCGAGGGCGTGCACGACCCGCGGCAGGGCGACTTCGCGACCGCCGGGAGCATCGACTTCACGCTCGGCGTCGCCCGCCGCGGGGCGCGCCTCACCGCGAGCTACGGTCTCTTCGACACCTTCCGCGGCGCGGTCATCGTCGCGCCCGAGGGCGAGCGCGAGGGGAGCTTCGTCGGCGGCGCCTACCGCACGACCTCGGGCTTCGGCGAGGGCCGGGCCGGCCAGGAGGGCACCGCGATCGCCGGCTGGACCTTCGGCGACGGGGATCTGCGGGTGCGCCTGCTCGGCGTCTTCGCCGGGGCGCGCTACGGCCTCGCGGGCATCCTGCGGCGCGACGACGTCGCGAGCGGCCGGGTCGGCTTCTACGATCAGTACGACGAGGACACCGCCCGCGCGCAGGGCGCCTCGTCGCTGCGGGCGATCCTCGGGGTGAGCGTGGACGTGCTCGGCGAGCGGGGCAGCTTCACCGAGCTCGCGGCGTGGGCCAGCTACGCCGACTTCCGCCTCGCCGCGAACTACACCGGCTTCACCGAGATCTCGCGGGTGAACCCGGAGTGGCGCGGCCGCGGCGACCTCATCGAGCAGCTCAACGAGACGACCTCGTTCGGCCTGCGCGCCCGCTGGCGCTCGGAGCCGTGGACGCCGTGGGGATGGCTCTCGGTGCGGGCCGAGCTCGGTGCGAGCGGCCGGCTCGATCTCGTGGCCCAATCCCAGCGGCTCGTCGCGGCGCCGTTGAACCAGACCTGGGACGAGCGGGTCGAGGCGAACATCCGAGCGCTCGACGTCGGCCTCTACGGCGATCTCGACGTGGCGCTCTGGGACGGCGTCGTGCACCTGCGCGGCGGTCTGCGCGGCGACGTGCTGAGCTACGGCGTCGACGACGCGCTCGGCAACTTCATCCCGCGCTTCCGGCGCGACATGTACATCGAGGGCTACCGGCGGAGCGCGCTCGGCCTCGCCCTCGGCCCGCGGGTGAGCCTCGAGGTGAGCCCGATCGAGGCGCTCACCTTCTCCCTCGCCTACGGCGAGGGCTACCGCTCGCCGCAGGCCCGCACCCTCGCGGACGGCGAGAGCGCGCCGTTCTCCCGGGTGCGCTCGGGCGACCTCGGCGCGCGCCTCGCGCTCGGCGAGCAGCTCGAGGCTTCTGTCTCGGGCTTCCTCACCACGCTCGGCTACGACGTGGCCTTCGACCCCGCGGAAGGCCGCCTCGAATCCATCGGGCCGACGACCCGCCTCGGCGCCGCGCTCAGCGCGACCGCGCGCCCGTGGGAGTTCCTCGTCGGCGCGCTCTCGGTGACCTACGTGCACGCCACCCTCGATGCGCCGCCGCTCGCCTCGGCGGAGAACCCCTCGCCGCCCTACACGCCGGGTCAGCTCTTGCCCTACGTCGCGCCGTGGGTGGTGCGGGGCGACGTCGGCCTCGAGGGTCCGCTCGCTCGCCTCGGTGATCATGATCTCACCGGCGAGCTCGGCGTCGGGGCGTCGTTCCTCTCCGAGCGGCCGCTGCCCTACGGGCAGTTCGCCTCGCCGGTCGGGGTGATGGACGCGCGCGGCGCGATCGGCTGGGGCCCGGTCGGGCTCGCGGTCGACCTCTACAACCTCACGGACAGCCGCTACGCCGCGACCGAGTACGCCTACGCCTCGGACTGGACCCCGACCGCGCCGCCCTCGCGCCTGCCGGCGCGGCACTTCGCCGCCGGTGCGCCCTTCACCCTCCTCGTCTCGCTCACGGTGCAGCCATGAGGCGGATGTGGATCGCGCTCCTGGCCCTCGGCTGCGGCACCACCGGCGGCAGCGAGGTGCGCCTGCCGCTCATGGCCGGCGCGGCGAGCGAGGCGCGGAGCTTCGAGGACGAGGGCTGGACGGTCACGATCGAGGAGGCGCGCATCGCCCTCGGCCCGATGTACTTCTGCCCGACCACCTCGGCCGACCTCGAGAACTGCCCGGCGGCGCAGGCCGAGCTGCGCGGCGCGGTGACGGTCGATGCGCTCGATCCGAGCGCGCCGATGCTCGGCGAGCTCTCCGCGCTCACCGGCACGATCCGCTCGGGCATGTGGGACCTGGGCCGGCCCTTCCTGCTCGGTGCGGCGCGGCCCGCGCCCATCGACGGCGCGATCGACGGGCACTCGGCCCGCTTCGTCGCGCGCGCCGAGCGCGGCGAAGAGACGTTCCGGGTGCGCGCCGAGCCCGACGTGAGCGGCATGGTCTCGGGGATCGCCGCGGTGCGCGGGGTGCGGACCGCGCACGAGATCGCCCGCCCGGACGACGGCCTCACCGTGCGCTTCGATGTGCCGCAGATTCTCTCCCGCCTCGACTGGGAGGCGCTCTCGGTCGAGGCGGATGGCGGGGAGTTGGTGCTCGTCGAGGGCTCGGTCGGATACAACGCGCTGGTGCAGGCGCTCACCGCGACCGCGCTGCCGACCCTCACCTGGGCCCGGCCCGACTGAGCCTCAGCGCTTCACGTCGCCTCAGCGCTTCACGTCGCCGCGGGCGAAGATGCTCGCGACGTAGCTCAGCACGTCGCGCGCCGAGGCCTCGTTGTAGCCGTAGTACTTGATGAGCCGGTCCTTGATGATGTCGATCCGGTCCTGGGTCTCCTTGTCGATGACGTTGGAGACGAAGGAGCTGAGCTTGATCGAGTCCTTCTGGTCCTCGAAGAGCTTCATCTCGAGGGCGCGGCGCAGCCGGTCGTTGGTGTCGTAGGAGAACTTCTTGCCCTCGATCGCCAGCGCCCCGATGTAGTTCATGATCTCGCGGCGGAAGTCGTCCTTGCGCGACTCGGGGATGTCGATCTTCTCCTCGATGGAGCGCATGAGCCGCTCGTCGGGCTCCTCGTCGCGGCCGGTGTAGCGGTTCTTCACCTTCTCCTTGAGGGTGTAGGCGCGGACGTTGTCGATGTAGTTCGCCGCCAGCCGGCTGATCGCCTCCTCGTCGGCCGAGATCGCCCGCTGGACCTCGTTCTTCACCAGCTCCTCGTACTCGTTCTTCACCACGCCGATGAGGTCCGCGTAGCGCTTCTTCGTGTCGGGGTCGGAGAGGAGCGAGTGGTGGCTGAGGCCCTTCTCGAGCTCGTTCAGCACCATGAACGGGTTGATGTAGCCCTCCACCCCTTCGCGCACGAGCGCGTTGGAGATCTTGTCCTGCACGTAGCGCGGCGAGATGCCGTCGAGTCCTTCGCGGAGCGCCTCCTTGCGCAGCTCCTTGACGTTGTCCTGGGTGAAGCCGGGCAGGGTCTTGCCGTCGTAGAGCTTCATCTTCTGCAGCACCGAGAGCTGGTGCTTCTTGGGCGCCTCGAGCCGGGTGAGGCAGGCCCACATCGCGGCCACGTCGAGGGTGTGCGGCGCGACGTGCTTGCCGCGCAGGCGCTCGGAGTTGAACTCCTTGGCGTAGATCTTCTTCTCCTCGCTGATGCGCGTGATGTAGGGGATGTCGATCTTGATCGTCCGATCGCGCAGCGCCTCCATGAACTCGTTGTCGAGGAGCTTCTTGTACTCGGCCTCGTTGGTGTGGCCGATGATCACCTCGTCGATGTCGGTCTGGGCAAACTTCTTCGGCTTGATCTTCCGCTCCTGCGTCGCGCCGAGCAGGTCGTAGAGGAACGCGACGTCGAGCTTGAGGATCTCCACGAACTCGATGACGCCGCGGTTGGCGACGTTGAACTCGCCGTCGAAGTTGAACGCGCGCGGGTCGGAGTCCGAGCCGTACTCGGCGATCTTCCGGTAGTTGATGTCGCCGGTGAGCTCGGTGGAGTCCTGGTTCTTCTCGTCCTTGGGCTGGAAGGTGCCGATGCCGATGCGGTCCTTCTCGCTGAGCACGAGCCGGCGCACCCGCACGTGCTTGGCCACGACCTGGGCCCAGTCGCCCTCGTACTTCTCCATGAGGCCGCGGAAGATGAAGCGGCTCGCCGGGTTCAGCGTGCCGGGCACGTTCACCCGGAAGCGGTCCGTGCCGAGGCCGAGGTCCTTCACCGCGCGCTCGCGCCACTCCTCGGGCACCAGCTTGAGTGGGTCCTCGTTCATCGGGCAGGGCAGCTCGTCGGCCTCGCCGGCCAGGCCCGTGCCCTTCAGGTTCACCCACTTGTACGTGTAGAGCGCGCCCTCGTGCGTGCGTGAGTAGCGCTCGATGCCCTTCTTCAGGAGGCGCGCGATCGTGCTCTTGCTCGAGCCGACCGGACCGTGGAGCAGGATGATGCGCTTCTCCGGCCCGTAGCCGAGCGCCGCCGCCTGCAGCGTCGCGACGAGGCGCATGAGCGGGATGTCGAGGCCGAAGACCGCGTCGCGACCGCCCTCGATCGGGTCCTGGAAGAAGGGGTAGCGCACGAGGCGCTTCTTGTTGTCGACGTACTCTTCTTCCCCGAAGGAGACGATCATGTCGTAGAGCCGCTGGAACGCGTTCCGCGTCACCTCGGGGCGCTCGCGCACGATCCGCAGGTACTCCTCGAACGAGCCCTCCCAGTTCAGGTCGCGGTAGGCCTGGTAGTCCTGCAGCGCTGCGATCCGTGCGACGAGGCCTTCACTCGACATGCCGTTCTCCTCGGTGAGACGTCGAAGGTACCACGCGCGTCCCTCCGGCACCGGCCGGGGCCCCGCTCAGGGCGACGGAGGCAAGAGGCTTCGCACCTTCGAGACGACGAGATCGAGCGCGACGTGGTTCTCGCCGCCCTCGGGGATGATCACGTCCGCCCAGCGCTTGCTCGGCTCGACGAAGAGCAGGTGCATCGGGCGCACCGTCGTCTTGTACTGCTCGCGGATCGACTCGAAGGAGCGGCCGCGTTGCTCCATGTCCCGGCGGATGCGGCGCAGCAGGCGAATGTCCGCATCGGTGTCGACGAAGAGCTTCAGGTCGAGCTCGGCGCGCAGCTCGGCGTCGGTGAAGAGCAGGATCCCCTCGACCACCACGATCGGCGTCGGTGCGACCTCGCGCACGACGCTCGAGCGTCGGTGCTCCTTGAAGTCGTAGGTCGGCGTCGTCGCGCGCTCGCCCCGCTTGAGCGTCCGGAGGTGCGCGATGAGCAGCGAGGTCTCGAGCGCGTCCGGATGATCGAAGTTCAGCTGGGAGCGCGCGGCGAAGTCGAGCTCGGGCTGGTCGAGGTAGTAGTGGTCGTGCTGCAGCACCGTGACGAGGGGCGAGGGCACCGCCTCGGCGATCTTGCGCGCGACGGTGGTCTTGCCCGAGCCGGTGCCGCCGGCCACGCCGACGACGAAGGGACGCGTCATCGCCGCGGTGTAACACGGGCGCCTGCTACCCTGCCTCGCCATGTGGCCTCGCAGCTGGCTCGCCTCGTTCCTCGTCCTCGGCTGCGGGGGTGAAGCGCCGCCTTCCTCGGCGCTGCCGAGCCACCTCGAAGCGCCCGCCGCGCCGACCGCGCCGGAGCCGGTGCCGATCACCCTCCTCGGCACCAACGACCTGCATGGCCACCTCGAGATGCTGCCGCTGCTCGCCGGCTACGTCGGGCGCGTGCGGGCGATCCGCGAGGCGACCGGCGGCGCGGTCGTGCTCCTCGACGGCGGCGACCTGTTCCAGGGCACGCTCGAGTCGAACCTCGCCGAGGGCGCGCCGGTGATCGAGGCCTACGAGGCGCTCGGCTACGACGCGGTGACGATCGGCAACCACGAGTTCGACTACGGACCGGTCGGGCCGCGTGCGACGCCGGTGGACCCGGCCGACGATCCCCGCGGGGCGCTCCGCGCCCGCATCGCCGAGGCGGATTTTCCCGTGCTCAACGCGAACCTGCGCCGCGAGGGCGGCGAGCCGCTCGGCATCGGCGAGGTGCCGAGCGTCGTCATCGAGCGGGCCGGAATCCGGATCGGCCTCGTCGGCGTGACCACCGAGGACACGCTCGGCACGACGCTGCACGGCAACGTGCACGACCTCCGCTTCGTGCCCATCGCCGAGACCGTCGCGCGCGAGGCCGAGCGCCTCCGCGCCGAGGAGCGGGCGAGCGTGGTGGTCGTGCTCGCGCACGCCGGCGGCCACTGCGATCGGCGCACCGAGCCGCTCGATCTGTCGCGCTGCGGCGACGACGAGGAGATCTTCCGCGTCGCCCGGGCCCTGCCTGCCGGCAGCGTCGATGCGATCGTCGCGGGCCACACCCACCAGTTCGTCGCGCACTTCGTGAACGGGATCGCCATCATCGAGTCGGGCTCGTACGGGCGCGCGTTCGGCCGCATCGACCTCACCGTCGACCGCACCAGCGGCCGGGTGCTGAACGTGCAGATCCTCCCGGCCGAGGACCTCTGCGACGAGCGACCCGATCCGGCCGACGTCGCCGCCTGCCGCCGCGGGGCCTACGCCGGGCACCCGATCGAGCCCGACGCGCGCCTGAGCGCGGTCGTCGCGCCGGCGATCGCCCTCGCCGCCGAGCGTCGCAGCGAGTCGCTCGGCGTCGAGATCGCCGAGCGGTTGCGGCACCACCGGAACGAGGAGTGCCCTCTCGGCAACCTCTTCGTCGACCTCATGCTCGCGGGGCATCCGGGCGCCGACGCGGCGGTGATGAACGGCGGGGGCCTGCGCGCCGACCTGCCCGAGGGGAGCCTCGAGTACGGCGAGCTCTACGAGGCGATGCCCTTCGACAACCGCTACGCGGTCGCGCGCATGCGCGGCGCGGATCTGGCGCGGATGATCGTCGACAACGCCGGGCACGACGGCAGCTTTCTCTCGCTCGGCGGCCTGCGCGCCGAGGTGCGCTGCGAGGGCGGCCGCCGCCGCGCGGTGCTGCGGCGCGCCGACGGGCGCGAGGTCGGCGAGGACGAGGTGCTCACCGTGCTGACGAGCGATTTCCTCGCGACCGGCGGCGACGGCTTCTTCGCCCGGCTCCGGCGCGCGGACCCCGAGGCCATCACCATCGAGGACGACCCGCCCATCCGCGAGGCGATGGCCGAGGTGCTGCGCCGCGGCGCCCTGGGCGCGATCCGAGGCGGGCGCCTCGCGGCAGACGATCTCTTCGATCCCGCGCACCGACGCATCGAGATCGAAGGCGGTCGGCCGATCCGCTGCCGGGACTGACCTGCTGGGTCAGTGGCCGTAGCCGAGGGCGCGCAGGCGCTCGAGCGTGGCCTCGTCGAGCGGCACGGTCACCGGCACGGGCCGCCGTGACGCCGCGCCCTCGAGCTCGGCGCGGAGCAGCGCGCGGAGGCGTTCGAGCTCCTCGGGTCGCTCGGCGGCGAGGTCGTGCAGCTCTGCTGGGTCGGCGGCGAGATCGAAGAGCTGCGCGCGCGGCTCGGGCGCACGGCGCTCGACGTACTTCCAGTCGCCGTCGACGAGCGCGCGCACGTCTTCGAGGCGGCTCGTCTCGAGCACGATCGGCGCGGGATCGAGGGGCTCTCCGCGCAGCGCCGGACCCAGCGAGCGGCCGCGCGCAAGGGGCGCAGGCGGCGCGCCGGCGAGCTCGAGCAAGGTCGGCAGCAGGTCGATCAGCGAGACCGGCGTGGCGATGCGCTGCGGCGCGGCGTCGGGCAGGGCGATCACCAGCGGCACGCGCACCGTCTCGTCGTAGAGCTGATGGCCGTGGCCGTGCCGGCCGTGCTCGGCGAACTCCTCGCCGTGATCGGAGGCGACGACCACGACGAGCGGCTCCCCCGAGAGCGCCGCGAGCAGCTCGCCGAGGTAGTCGTCGACGGTGCGGACGTCGGCGTCGTAGGCCGCGACGAGGAACGCCCGCTCGTCGTCGTTGGGCAGCCGGCCGCCGAGGGCGAGCGCGTAGCCCTCGGGGAAAGGCACCGCCGCGAGCTCGGCAAAGCGCGGCTGGTCCGCGGGCCAGAAGGTCTCGAGCGCCGGGCCGAGCGGCGCGTAGGGCGTGTGCGGATCGAGCGCGTGCACCCAGAGGAAGAAGGGCTCCTCGGCGCGGGCCAGGACCGGCAAGGTCGCCTGCACCGCCGGGCCGAGCTGATCGACGCCGACGAAGCCTGCGCAGGTGTAGCGGTCGAAGCCCCGCTCGAAGCCGAGCTCCGGCAGGAGGTGCCCGTTCGCGGTCACGCCGACCGTCAGGTAGCCCGCCTCGCGCAGCCCCGACGCGAGCGAGGGCAGGCCCTCGGCGATCGTCTCCTGCGCGACGATCCGGGCCATGAACGGGTGGCCGCGCTGCACCCCGTGCTCGTCGGGGATCACCGAGGTCAGGAGCGAGACGAGGCTCGGCGCGGTCCAGGCCGAGGGCGCATAGGCCCGCGAAAAATAGGCACCGCGCGCGGCGAGCGCGTCGAGGTTCGGCGTCACCGCGCGGGGGTAGCCGGCGGCGCCGACGTGGTCGCCGCGCAGCGTGTCGATGGTGAAGAGCAGGATGTTCGGTCCGCGCGCGACCGGGCGCGGCGCGTCGTGGCGCGCCGGGTCTTCGTGCGCCGCCGGCGCGTCCGCCGGCGCGGCGTGGGCGGACGGCCCCGGGACCGCCTCAGCGTGGCGGCTCGCCCACCATCCGAGCCCGCCGAGCCCCAGGAGCACCACGGCTGCGATCGCGAGGCGGAGGCCGGCCGGCACCGGCGGACTCTACTCCGTTCCCGGGCCGGCTCACCCGGCGTTCCGCTCGTCGTCCCGGGGCGCCTTCGCCTTCGGTGCGAGCGACACGAGGGGAGAGCGGATCTCGTCGCGCTCGGGGCGGCGCTCCTCGGGCGGCGGCCAGCCCCACTCGATGCGCTTCTCCTCGACCCACTCGGCCGAGGCGAGCAGCACCGCGATCCAGCGGGTCTCGGGCGAGAGCTCGAAGACCGACACGAGCAGGAGCGTGAGCGGCACCGCGAAGAGGGCGCCGAGCGGACCCCAGAGCCAGCCCCAGAAGAGCAGCGACACGAAGACCGTGAGCGTGGACAGCCCGAGCGCGCCGCCCATCCAGCGCGGCTCGAGCACGTTGCCGACGACGACGTGGATGGCGAGCTGGATGGCTCCGACCGCCACCCCTGCGGCGGGTCCGAGCGTGAGCAGCGCGATCGCGGTCGAGGGGATCGTCGCCAGCGCCGGGCCGATGTTCGGCACGTAGTTGAGGAGGAAGGTCGCGAGCGCCCAGAGGAGCGCGAAGTCCACCTCGGCGGCGAAGAGCGTGAGCCCACAGAGCCCGGCGACGAGCAGGGAGATCCACGTCTTCACGAAGAGGTAGCGCTGCACCATCTCTGCGGCGCCGGCGAAGCGCTCGAGATCGGCGCTCGTCCCGAGGAGGATGGCGAGCTTCCGGCGGAACGGCGCGAGCTCGAAGAGCAGGAAGACCACGAGCAGCACCACCAGCACGACGTTCGAGGCGAGGCTCGTGAGCTCGCCCGCGAGCTCGGTGACGAGGCCGATCACCGCCTCGGCATCGCCGAAGGGCACGAGCTCGTCGCGCTCGAGCGGCAGCCCCGCCGCGCGCAGCTGCTCGACGAAGGAGGAGAAGAGCGTGCCGAGCGCCTCCTGGTAGCGGGGCAGCGCTTCGTTGAGCCCGCCGAGCGAGGAGCCGACGAGCAGGCCCACCCCACCGAGCAGGGCGACGTCGAGGAGACAGGTGAGCAGGATCGCCAGCCCCGCCGGCACCCGCCAGCGCACCAGGTGCCGGAGGACCGGCACCGAGACCGTCGCGATGAACGCCGCGGTGAGGAGCGGCAGCACGACCGGGCCGATGCTCCGCAGGCCCGCGATGACGACCACCACGGCGGCGAGCGTCATGACCGCCCGCGAGGCCGCGTCCCGCCCCGAGGCCGCCTCGCTCATCGCCGCTCCAGGAGGGCCTCGATCCAGGCCGCGCCGCTCTCGATGCGCGGGCTCGCGGTGTGATCGGGGTAGAAGCCGAGCGGATCGACGAGCACCGCGGCGATGCCCGCGGCGTGCGCGCCGACCACGTCCACGCCGGGGATGTCGCCGAGGTACACGGCCCGCTCCGGCCCGACGCCGAGCCGCACCAGCGCCCGGCGAAAGAGCTCGGGATCGGGCTTGCGCACGCCCTCGTGGTGCGAGTCGACGACGAGCTCGATCATCGGCGCGAGGCCGACGCGCTCGAAGAGCTGGGGCAGCATGCCCTCGGAGTTCGAGACCACCGCCACCCGGAGCCCCGCGGCCCGGGCGCGGCGGAGGGCCTCGCGCAGGCCCTCGGGCACCCGCCGCCAGAGGTTGAAGCCGTCGTGGGCGCGGCGCAGCGGCGCGACCAGCGCCCGGGCCGCCTCGGCCGGCACCCCGGCGGCCTCGAGCAGCGCCCGCAGGTACAGGCCCCACGCCTCCTCGTGCGACACGCCCGCCGCCATGAGCGCCTCGTAGCGCCGCTTGGCCTCGCCCTCGACCGCGGCGAGGGCGCGCGCGTCCACCGGCACGCCGTGGCTCGTCACGATGTCCGCGACCGCCACGTGATCGAGGAAGACCAGCGTGTTGCCCGCGTCGAGCAACAGGGTCTCGAGGTCGGAGGGAGCCGGTAGCGCAACCACCCGCGGGGCTTACCACGCCCTGCCGCATCGACGGGTGCGGCCGCCGCGGGCTCCCGGCCGCTGGCCCCCGTCCGCGCCGCGCATCACGCTCGCGGCGTGCGCGCGCTCGACGGTGTCCGCGTCCTCGATCTGTCCCGCATCCTCGCCGGGCCGAGCGCCACCCAGCTGCTCGGCGACCTCGGCGCCGACGTGGTGAAGGTCGAGCGGCCCGGGGCGGGCGACGACACCCGCGGCTGGGGCCCGCCCTTTCTGCCCACGAGCGCCGGGCCGCTCGCCGGCTATTTCCTCGCCGCCAACCGCAGCAAGCGCTCGATCGCCATCGACTTCACCACCGACGCCGGCGCGGCGCTGGTGAAGCGCCTGGCCGAGCAGGCCGACATCCTCGTCGAGAACCTCAAGCCCGGCGACCTCGACCGCCGCGGCCTCGGCTACGACGTCCTCGGCGCCCGCAACCCGCGCCTCGTGTACTGCTCGATCAGCGGCTTCGGCCGCACCGGACCGCGGGCCACCGAGCCCGGCTACGACTTCCTCGCCCAGGCGGCGGGCGGCCTGATGGGCCTCACCGGCGAGCCCGACGGAAGCCCGCAGAAGGTCGGCGTGGGCATCGCCGATCTCTACACCGGCATGCACGCAGCCATCGGCATCCTCGCCGCGCTGCACCACCAGCGGCGCACCGGACGCGGCCAGCACCTCGACGTCTCGCTCTACGACTGCCAGCTCGCCATGCTGGCGAACACCGCCGTCGATCACCTGCTCACCGGCGCGGTGCCGCCCCGCCTCGGCAACGCCCACCCGCACATCGTCCCCTACGGCGTCTTCGCCGCCCGCGGCGGCCACGTCGTCATCGCGGTGGGCAACGACGCGCAGTTCGCCCGCTTCGCCGCCCTCCTCGGCCGGCCCGACCTCGCCTCCGACCCGCGCTTCTCCACCAACCGCGCCCGCGTCGAGCACCGCGCCGAGCTCCTCGCGATCCTCGGGCCGCTGCTGAGGGCCGAGCCGCCCTCCCACTGGCTCGCGGCGCTGCGCGCGGCCGGCGTGCCCACCGGCCCGGTGCAGGACGTCGCCGAGGCGCTCGCCGATCCGGTGGCCGTGGCCCGCCAGATGGTCCAGCGCGTGCCGATGCCCAGCGCCGAGGCCGGCGAGGTCGCGCTGCTCGGCCACCCGATCAAGCTCTCGGCCACGCCTGCCGTGACCTCCCATCCGCCGCCCCTCGTCGGCGAGCACCGGGACGCGATCCTCCGCGACTGGCTCGGCGTCGAGGGCGAGGCGCTCGCGGCCCTCGTCCGCACCGGCGCGCTCGGCTGACTCAGCCGAGGCGCTCGACGATCACTGCGACGCCCTGGCCGACGCCGACACAGAGCGTGGCGAGGCCGTAGCGGCCGCCCGAGCGCACCAGCTCGTGCACGAGGGTCACGACGATGCGCGCGCCCGAGCAGCCGATCGGGTGGCCCAGCGCGATCGCGCCGCCGTTCACGTTCACCTTGCTCGGATCGAGGCCGAGACCGCGCATGCAAGCGAGCGATTGCGCGGCGAAGGCCTCGTTGAGCTCGATCCGGTCGAGGTCGGCGATCGTGAGGCCCGCCCGCGCGAGCACCTTCTGGGTGGCGGGGATCGGGCCGATGCCCATCACGTTCGGGTGCACCCCGCTCGCCGCGCACGCGACGATCCGCGCGAGCGGCTTCAGCCCTCGCTGCGCGGCCCACGCGCCCGAGGCGAGCACCAGCGCCGCCGCGCCGTCGTTGAGCGGCGAGCTGTTGCCCGCGGTCACCGAGCCGTCCTTCTTGAAGACCGGCTTGAGCTTGCCGAGGGCCTCGACCGAGCTGTCGGCCCGCACGCACTCGTCCTTCCCGAAGACCTCGTCGGGGGCGCCCTTCTTGCTCGAGGGGATCGCGATCGGCGCGATCTCCCGCTCGAACCGGCCGGCCTCCTGCGCCGCGGCGGCCTTCCTGTGGCTCTCCACGGCGAAGGCGTCCTGATCCGCGCGCGACACCCCGTGCTCGGCCGCCACGTTCTCGGCCGTCTCGCCCATCGAGATGAGGGGAAAGCGTGCCGCCATCTTCGGGTTCTGGAAGCGCCAGCCGAGGCTGGTGTCGAAGATCTGCGGCGGCGTCCGGGGGAAGGCCTCGCTCGGCTTCTCCATCGCGTAGGGCGCGCGGGTCATCGACTCGACGCCGCCGGCGACCACCACCTCCGCCTCGCCGACGCGGATCGCCCGGCTCGCGTGGATGACCGCCTCGAGGCCCGAGGCGCAGAGGCGGTTCACCGTCACGCCGGTCACCGCGTCGGGCAGGCCGGCGAGCAGCGCGGCCATGCGCCCGACGTTGCGGTTGTCCTCGCCCGCCTGGTTCGTCGCGCCGAGCACGACCTCCTCGAGCCCGGCCTTCGCCGCGGGGTTGCGGTCGAGGAGCTGCCCGAGCACCGAGGCCGCCAGGTCGTCCGGCCGCACCGCGGCGAGCGCGCCCCGGTGCTTGCCGATGGCGCTGCGCATACCGTCGAGGATCACCGCGTCGTGCATGGCCGGCGTGGTGCCCGAGCGCGCCGCCGGCGTCAAGCGCGGACCGTGGCGTGCGCGGAGCGCCAGCGGTACAGCTTCCGCCGTGCTGGACGGTCATCGCCGCCTCGCCGAGGCCAACGAGCTCGCGGGCCAGGGCCGCTACGAGGACGCCATCGGCGCCTACGAGCGGGCCATCGCCGCCGCGCCCGAGCTGCGCGGCTACCGCCTGGTGATCGGCGAGCTGCTCTTCGAGCTGCAGCGCTACGAACAGGCGGCGCAGATCTTCGAGGCGTGCGCGCTCGAGGACGGCGGCCGGGCCCAGGCCTTCGAGGCGCTCGCGCGGGCGCGGCACCTGCTCGGCGACCTCTACGGGGCGATCGCCGCGGCCGAGCGGGCCCTCGAGCAGGCGCCGGCCTGGGCCGAGGCGGCCTTTCTCTCGGCCTCGCTCGCCCGCGAAGCCGGCCTGCCCGACGCGCCGCAGCGCCTCGTCCGGGCCCTGTCGCTCGATCCCCGCCTCGAGGGCCGCGCGCGGGAGGAAGGTCTCTTGCCATGACGCGGCTCGGCCTCTGTCTGCTCTTGCTCGGCTGTGGATCGTCCGCGCCCCCCGAGGCCCCGCCCGCGGCCCCGACGGCGGCCGGCGGCAGCGCCGCGCACCCGCCCCCGCCCCCCGAGGCGCCGCCCGAGCCCCCCGAAGCTCCGTCCGATCCCGCGCCCGCGGTGGAGCTGCGCGTCTCGGTCGATCCCTACGCCCGGGTCACACTCTCGCTGACGAACCGCGGCCCCGAGACGGTCCGGCTCGGCAGCGCGCTCGTGCTCGAGCGGGAGGACGGCGCCTTCGCGGCGGCCACCGACCTCGGCGCCTTCGCGCTCGGCGCCGAGCTCGCCGAGGACGGCTGCGTGACCCTCGCGCCCGGCGCCGAGCTGCGCGGCACGTGGTCGTGCCTCCGGGCCGACGCGCCCGGCCCGGTCCGCGGCTGCGACCGCGCCCCGGACGGCCGCTACCGCTTCGTCGTGCCGGCCTGCCGCGGCGGCGCGCGCACCGAGGGCGAGCCCTTCGAGTACCGGCGCTGACCCCGGCGGCGCGCACCCGCACGCCCGACGCGGCGGACCCGTGCGGCGGTGCCCGCGTGGTAGCGTGCCCAGCGATGCTTTCGCTGCCCGCCGGTCTCCGCGCTCGCCTGCTTCCCCGCGGCGCGTTCGCGTCGCTCCTCGCCGCGTGCGGCCTCGGGGCCGCGGGATGCGGACCCGCCATCGATCGCGAGGCGACCCTCGGCCGCCTGCGTGACGCGCTCGGCGCCGAGGTCACCGGGGTCGTGGTGCTCGAGGACCACAACCGCCTCGCCGAGGACGTGAGCCGCGCCGGGCTCCTCGAGGGGCTCTTTCAGCGCGAGCTCGTCGCGCGGATCGGGCGCGGGCAGAACTGCGGCACGAGCGCGCTCTGCGCCAGCCACGGCTTCCGGCCGACGGACTGGCTCTACGACGTCGGCCACGCCCCCGGCGATCCCGAGCTGCCCGCGGGGCCGACGCTGCTCGTCGGCTTCGACGCGACGGGCCGGGTCGATCGCACCTTCTCGATGACCCGCCGCCCCTCGACCTCGCGCTGAGCCCCGGCGCCTTCGTAGACGCCCCGTAGGCCTTCGGCTAGCCTGATCGCATCGTGCCTTCGCGACGCCCGCCTGCCTTCGCTCCGCGCCCTCGGGTGTGGCTCTTGTTCGCGGCGGCCCTCGTCGCCTGCGCCGACGACGCCGAGCTCCCCGCCGCCTCCGAGGCCGCGCCCCTCAGCGCGCC
>Ga0209985_10000776_pt1 | contig 33361 bp, 16 predicted proteins | sample NOAtaG_FD_187305 | JGI IMG/M metagenome (GOLD analysis project Ga0209985, IMG submission 187305) | Freshwater lake microbial communities from Lake Erie, under a cyanobacterial bloom - NOAA_Erie_Diel6S_1000h metaG (SPAdes) (version 2) | ecosystem: Environmental > Aquatic > Freshwater > Lake ...
CTGATGCCTCCAAATAATATTTTGCACGAACACTGTTTTCACTGATTTTGCTTAGCAAAATCAGTGAAAACAGTGTTCGTGCAAACCTTTCTTTCGCCGCCGTAGGCGGCGGAATACTTTTACACAACCGCATTAAATTTCAGAGCCGCGTTTTCAACGATTTTACGAAGCAAAATCGTTGAAAACGCGGCTCTGAAAAAATATTATTTGGCGGCGTCAGCCGCCAAAGGACGAGCAGGAGGCTTTTTACACAACCCCTACGGTTTTTTATACAATACCTTTCCCCCCACGATCGTCATCAGGACTTCGGTCTGGACAATTTCATCATCGGGGCAGGTGAGGAGGTCTTTGGAAAGGACGACGATATCGGCGAGTTTACTTTTTTGGAGGGATCCTTTATCTTTTTCCTCGAAGGCGGAATACGCACAGGCGAGGGTATAGGAATGGATACCTTCTTCGCGGGTCATGGACTGTTCGGGGAAAAATTCGAATCCGGTGTCTGCACGTTTTCTGGTGACGGTAGCGTAGAACGACTGGATGGGGTCCACATCTTCTACCGGGGCATCGGTGCCGTTGGTGACGACAGCCCCCGCATCGAGCAGGGAGCGCCAGGGGTAGGCGCCGTAGCGTGCGCGTTCCACACCCAGGCGCTTGACGACAAAGGGGGCATCGGAGGTACAGTGAATGGCCTGCATAGAGGCGATGACCCCGAGCTTTTTGAAACGCGGTATATCGGAGGTGTCGAGGTGCTGGGCGTGTTCGATGCGCCAGCGCAGGTCTTTTTTATCGGGGTGTTTATTAAATTCCCGTTCAAATAGATTGAGCACCTCCTGGTTGGCGCGGTCGCCGATCGAATGTACACAGAGTTGCAAACCCCGGTTGATGGCCAGGTCTGCAATTTTTTCTACCGTTTCTACCGGGGTCGTATTTTGGCCCAGGAAATCTTTTTTATCTGCATAAGGGGCCAGCAGCCAGGCGCCGAAAGCACCGAGCGCACCATCGAGTTCGGATTTAATGGCGCGAACAGTGAAGTATCCATCGCCCAGGTCAATCCATGGGAAGCGGTTGAGTTTATCTTTGATTTCTGCATACGGCTGGCGGATCATAGCCCAGAGGCGGATCCGGAGTTTGCCGCTTTCGGCAAGTTCGCGGTAGCGATCCAGCTCTTCGAAAGGCGATCCGGCATCCTGAAAGGAGGTAATCCCCTTTTTCAGGCATTCTTCCTGGGCAAGGTCGATGCCTTTGAGCCACTCGGCTTTTCTTGCTTCTTCCGGCAGGGTAGCCACATAGTCTTGATATGCCTGGGAGATTATCCCCATAGCGCGCTCCTCAAATACACCTATGGCCTTGCCCCTGGAATCGCGTACAATTTCCCCTCCACTTGGATTGGGCGTTTCCGCACTGACACCAGCCAGTTCCATCGCTTTGGCATTGGCGATGAGCCCATGTCCGCTGGCATGGCGCAGCATAACCGGGTTATTGGGCGCTACTGCGCTGAGCTGGTCGTGATAGGGATAGCCCAGGACGTTCTGGTCGGGCGTTTTGCTCCATTTTTCCTGATGCCAGCCCCTGCCAATAATCCATTCCCCGGGTTTTGCGGTTTTGGCGCGTTCGGCTACTGCTGCAACAATTTCTTCCCAGCTTTTGGATTGCAGGAAGTTGAGATGAATCAAGCTCTGCCCGAGTCCGGAAAAATGGCCATGTCCTTCAATAAAGCCGGGCATGGCAAAGCGGCCTTTAAGATCAAGGACTTCAGTATTGGGCCCACGGAAACCAGCAATTTCTTCATTGGAGCCAACGGCGAGGATACGCTCTCCTTGAATTGCGAGGGCCTCTGCCCGCGGATTTTCCTTATCCACCGTGTACAGGTTGCCATTGGTAAGGATCAGGTCGGCATAGCTGGGGGCTTGCCTGGTACAGGAAAAAATCAGGAGGCCCAATACCAGGGCCATGGGAAGCACTCTTATCATATTTGGTATTTTAAGGGAAAGATACAGCATTCTGGAGTTTTTTATTGCATTTTACCCCGGTAAACCGCAGCTTTGCAGTCAGACACAGGACAACCCGGTTTCTTTGTCGGATGGCAAAAGAACAATTAACTAATCCTGCCAGAGAATCCGTCATAATCCTTGTAATCCTGTTGTGCGCTTCAGAAATCATTAACTATGGAAATTCTTATACGCGATGCACTTGCATCAGATCTTCCCGCGATCCATGGGCTGGTGCGGGAACTGGCCATTTATGAAAAAGCAGAATCTGCTTTCACCGCTACCCTTGCGCAATACGAAAAGGATTTTGCCAAAGGGGTTTTTCAGGCAAAGGTAGCGGAGGCTGAAGGGGAAGTCGTGGGGATGGTGCTTTTTTTTATGCATTATTCGACCTGGAAAGGTAAAATGCTGTATTTGGAAGATTTTGTGGTAAAAGAAGTGTACAGAGGAAAAGGTATCGGGGCTCTGTTGTTCAATGCTTTTCTGGAAGAAGCAAAAAGCAGGGATTGTGCCCTTGTTAAATGGCAGGTACTGGACTGGAACCGCCCGGCACTGGATTTTTACGAAAAGTTTGGTGCAGTAATTGAAAAAGAATGGTGGACGGGCAAAATTTTCTTCCAGTTTTAGGGTGTTTTCTCTCGTAACCACTGATACAAAAGTGCTACATGAGGCTGATTTTATAGGCATTATGTGCTGTTTCGCAGGAATGAGTACAACTTTTGCGCAATCGTCAATTATGTTTTGATTAACTTTACGGAGTGAATTGTTGTTTTATATGCTGAAAAGAATTGGCCGAGGTCAGTAAATAATTTTTGCGAAAAAGCAACCCGGAAGAAGTTTCAGAATGTGAGGCAGGGGAAGTTGGAAAATGACAGCGATTAGTATAGCAGAAAGGTGATGAAATAAGATAGAAAATACTAATACTGGGATTGTATTTCAGGGATAGATAAAGACATAGTGTTTCATAGTGTGAGGGGGTGGCCGCAATGTTGCGCGTCACTCCTTTTTTTTATAGGGGATAGTACGTGTTCCCTTTTAGCCGACGGACCTAAGGGGAACCGTCGGCAGGTAGCAGAAAGACGCTTTTTCGCCCACACTGTGCGGTTCTTCGCTTATAACGCGGGGCTGTATTTCCTCAAAACGACTTCCTTTGGACCAGAAATGATTTTCTCCCTCTTTGCGGATGCCGATCAAAAAATATTCTTTACTAACAATCAGGGTACAAAGTTCATTAATTTAACTAATTATTTCGTCAAAGGAATATGATTAGGTGATAAACGGCCAAATTCAGGTGATAAACAGATTGGTAGGTGCAGACGATGAATGGGTGGGTGATACAGGTTGAAGATAAGTGGGCGGAAAGAAGATACAAAATGAACTTCCCTTACCCGGCCCTGAGTCTAAAGTAAGTTGCCCTTCCAACGATTCCAGGAGTTTATGGCAAAGGGGCATCCCCATACCAGTACCTTTCTCCCCTTTTGTGCCCGGGGTGGAGGAGTAGTTTCCAGATTGGATATTGGAAAAGCGTACAGGATCCATACCTGTACCGGAGTCAGCAACTTCGATCATGCAGTATTGGCCTGGACGCTGGCTTGCCTCCAGGGTAATTGCGCCTCCTTCATGGGTAAATTTGATTGCGTTGGTCAACAAATTGAGCAGGACTATGCGCAGGGTATTACGGTCGGTATAGAGGGTTAGTTCAGATGGACAGGAAATGGTTAGGTTCAATTTTTTGGAGTCCATCCAGAATTCTACCAGTTCGGCGGATTCAATCAGTAAGGGGCGAAGGGGGACTGCTTCGCGGAAGACCTGCTGTTTGCCGGCCTGGGACAGGCCCCAGTAGAGCAGATTATCGAGGAGCATGCGGATGGAGAACATGTGGTGTTTGATGTGCTCGCCTAAAGTAGCGGCCTGGGCTCCCTGTCCGTTTTGGAGCAGGTAGCTGATGCTATCGCCGATATTTTGTATGCTGAGCATGGGGCCGCGGAGTTCATGGCCGATGACAGCCATAAGGTGGTCTTTAGTTTGATTCAGTGCTTCCAGTTCCTGGTTTTGCTGGGCGATCGTCTGACGATCGTGTTCCAGCTGGATGGTGCGGGTAGCGACTTCCTTTTCGAGGTATTTTTTTATGCGCTTCAGGCGATAGGTACGCCAGCGCACTGCAGTCAAGATGGAAAGGAGTAATAAGAGGGAGCAAAGCGCAATAAACCATCCTGTTAGGTAAACTGGTCGTTTCATCTCGATGGGGATGCGCAATTCGCTGGTTGACCAGCCGCCTTTGGCTGCGGCTCCTTTGATGCGGAGGGTGAATTTTCCGTATGGCAGGCCGGTAAAGCGGAGGAGATTTTCACGGATTAAGATCCAGTCTTTATTTATACCTTCTATTTTGTACGCATAGCGGTTTTCGGCCAGTCTTTCATAATCGAGTAATGCGAACTTGATCTGGAAGGCGAGTTGCCTGGGTTTGAGGATTATTTTTTTTTCCTCCAGGAGCTGATGGGTTTTGCTGATAAACTTTCTTTGAGCGGGGTCCCAAACATCATAATTGGTAAGGTGCAAAGGAGGTGGTGGACGGTCGAATTGTTCGAAATCACGTGAATGAAAGTGGTTGATACCTGCGATGCCTCCGAAAAGGAAGCTGCCGTCAGATAGTTTTAGATAAGATTGGCGATTAAATTCGTCATGGGCCAGCCCGTCGCTTTCGTAGAAAATATGTATATTGTAGGTATCAGGATCGAAATAGATGAGCCCTCGGTCGCTGGGCATCCAAAAGCGGCCTTTATCATCTTCAAAAATAGCGTGGAGGTTAGGATTAACAATCCCTTCCTCGGGGCCAAACTTAGAGATCCGGCCACTTTCGCGTTCCCATTTCAGCAGGCCAGACCCCCGCGTAGCCATCCAGAATACGCCTTTGGGTTTTTCGTGGATATAGGAGAAGTAATATTGGGAAAATTCCGGAAAACTGGCTTTAACACCTTTGACCGGATCGAGCAGGTACAACCCCTCGTTAGTGGCTGTCCATATACCTTCTTTGTTTTCCCATTGAAAATTGACCTGACGTTTTCCCAGGCCGTCTTTATTGAAGCGGGGGTTGCGATATACCTGGCGGCGAAAGGTATCCAGCTGAAATAACCCCATATTGCTGCCTACCCAGACATTTCCTTTTTTATCTACAAAGGGGGTGAGCAGGTGGAGCGTACCTGGTTCCGCTTTGTCGAGACCCACGGCGGGCCACTTTTCCAAGTTTAGACTACTGGAGTCCAACTTCAGAAGGTAATTGCCGTGGATACCGATCCAGATGTCGGGTCCATCCTTGCAGATACCGTACATATAGGAAGAGGGTGCTGCAATTTTTTTGATGGTTGGGTTGTGGATAGACAACTCAAACAACCCGCTGTAAGTCCCGGCCCAAACGACACCAGGCCGTACCTCGACCATCTGCCGGATACTGATGGACTTGTCATCTAAGTATCGGTGGAAGTGGTTTTTCGAAATGCGCACGGTAATGAATTGCTGGCGCTGGGATATCCAGGCCGTATTCTTCATGTCGAAGTAAATATTTGGAGGATTATTATAAGGGCTTTGTGTGGGTACCTCTGTAATTTTCCGGCCATCCGGATCAAAAATGATAAATTTATTTGCCATCCAAAACCAGCCCCTCCCCGCTTTGTCGAAGTTAATGCTTTGGAACCCTGCAAGGTTTCCATATAGCGGGTGATATTGTTGGATCGGCCCGCCAGGGGCTTTATAGTGAATTTCTACCTTACGCTCTGAAGATAAGCTGTTAATCCAGACGGATCCACGGGAATCCAGGACTAAATTCCAGAATTTATCATCCAGGTCAATATACTGGCGTTCGAGATGCTTACCTTCCGGGCTGATATAATTCAGCGTATCCCCTGCCAAGACCCAAAAGGGTTTGCCGGGGCTGCGTGCCAATATTGAACGGATGGGGTCTTTCGAAGGATTTGAATAAAAAAGTTTCCACTTCCCATTTGAATAAGTATATATCTGGCCGTCTTTCAAGCCAACGTACAATGTCTCTTCATGGCAGAAAAAGGATTGGATGCGTTGATTATCGGATGGGAAATTTTTTCCGATGGAGGATGAAAAGGGCAATATTTGACCAGAGCCGGGATCGAGCAGATAAATAGAGTAGCGTTCTTTGGGTATTTTTGGAAGGGTGTTTCCGTTTTCATATAGTGCTTTTTCGGCAACGACTATTCTGCCGTCAATATCTCCAATAATATCTATACTGGAGTTAATTGTCCCGGTTAACTTAGGGTCTCTGTAGTACAAGAACTCATTCCCGTTGAACCGTGCCAGACCATTTGGTGTAGAAATCCAGATAAAGCCCTTTTTGTCCTGGTATATCGTCCGGATAACCACACTCTCCAAACCATATCGGCCATCAATCTGCTGGACATCAATATGGTAATCCTGGGTGCTCAAGAAATGGGCAAGGCCTGTGCCGAAGGAAGCCAGTATCAGGATACAGGCGAAGGCGCTTCTGCGTAGCGCGATATGGATGATGGCTTGTGTCATAAGGTGGTTTATAGTTTGCGCAGCCGCTCCAGTAGCGCACTGCGGAAACTCAGGCCAATCGGTATGTCTTTGCCCAGTACGCTCAAGGTGCTATCGGATATACTGATGCGGTCCATCATGAAAATATTGACCATGAAATTCCGATGTGCCTGGACAAATAGGGAGTCGGGCAGTTGTTGTGCCAAGCGCTTCAGGGAAATTTTAAGGACGAAGCGGTTTAGGTTTTTTGTTTGAATCGTACAATAATTCCCATCCGATTCAATGACGCCCATTTCTTTGAATGCTACCTTGATCAGTTCGCCTTTCGGATTTTTCAAAAAGATGTAGTCGTTATGAATCTTTTCTTCCTGCAAAGCCTGGTTTGTATATGCGGGCAGACTGCTACCGATATTGTGCATCAGGGCACTTTCCACGATGCTCTGCAAAGTGAGCTTTCCCACTGGTTTCACGATATACCCGTATGGTTTGAGCTGGCGTGCACGATGGTAAATATGAGGTACATCTGCCGAGGTAATGAATATAATCGGGATACCCGTTAATTGCTCTGCCAGCCCGATGCCATCGGGCTGGCCCTTCAGGGAGATGTCGAGCAGGGCGAGGTCGGGTTTAATACTTGTATTTGCGATCCAATCCAGCACTGCTTGGGCGTTATCATGGCATGCTGCCACCTGATACCCCAGGTCTCGTTCGACGATACGGGTAAGTTCGATAGCAAACAGCGGGTCGTCCTCTACAATCAGGATATTAATACGTTCCATGTATCTGGTTGATGTCCATACTTTATTACTTTTGCCCGGCGCATCAGCCGGAATCAGTATTCTCTTTCAATCAACGCCTCTGCGAGCATCCGAAGCGCATTTTTCCGATCCGGATCCGCACGAACGGCATCCAGGTCGCTCATCGCCAGGTCGCGGAAGCGCTGCTTTTCTCCGGCTGCGAGGGAGGGGATTCCGAGTTGAATAAAGAGGGATATGACCTCGTCAATTTTTTGCTCTTCCTTTATGCCAGGGTCGTGCAGCAAGTGTCGCAGTTGCTGTTGTGCTTTCCCGCTGGCGATTTCGAGGGCTTTCAGCAGGAGAAACGTTTTTTTGTTTTGGGCGATATCGCCTCCGGGCTTTTTACCAACTTTCTGTGGGTCGCCGAAAGCATCGAGGATATCGTCCTGGAGTTGAAAGGCGATGCCGGCATTACAACCGAATCTGTACAGGCGTTGGACATCGTCGGAGGAAGCCCCGGCCAGGATGGCACCCATCGCCAGGCTGCCGGCCAGCAGCACGGAAGTTTTCAGTTCGATCATCCGGAGGTATTCCGGGATCGTGACATCCCCGCGGGATTCAAAGTCCATATCCATTTGTTGACCCTCGCAGACTTCGCGTGCCACCTGGTTGAACATGCCCAGTATAGCAGGGATATACAGTGCGGGTTTAATCTGTAGCAGCTGTTCATACGCGAGAATCAGCATCACATCCCCTGCCAGGATGGCCGTATTGGTGTTGTACAGGGCATGGACGGTGGGCTTTCCTCTGCGCAGGGGGGCAGCATCCATGATATCGTCGTGTACCAGGGTAAAATTGTGGAAGACTTCTACTGCACACGCCAAAGGCAGGGCAGGGGAGGCGTCATCATGGAAAAGGCCATAGCCCATCAACGCCATGGCGGGTCTGAGACGCTTGCCGCCGAGATCCATGATATAATTGACCGGCGCGTACAAGCCCTCCGGCTGCCCGGTGAAAGGCCGGGCGGCCCGATATGCTTCAAACATTTGCTGGTATTGCTGAACGAGCTGCATGGCGTACTGATTTTCGAAGCAGGATATTCCTGTTACAAAAATAATATTTTCAGGGGGAAGGCGCCAACAAAGGGTGTCATGGTGTTCTACTTGCTTTTTCCCCGGGAAAAATTTATATTGCCATTTTTATTGATGCCCCCCAATTCAATGGATAATGGCAGGATAAGCGGCGAATGAAACGTATCACCATGACCGACCTGATCATCATTGGAGGTGGCCCCTCCGGGCTGAATGTGGCCATTTCCGCAAAAAAGGCGGGCTTGAAGGCTATCGTACTGGAAAAGGGGGTCCTGGTGAATTCCATCTATGATTTCCCGGTCAACATGACCTTTTTCTCCACTTCCCGGCTGCTGGAAATTGGCCAGGTGCCGTTTATTTCGCACGGGGATAAACCTACGCGGATGGAGGCACTGGAGTATTACCGCAGGCTTAAAGAGGTCTGGGGGCTGGAGGTGCGCCTGTATGAAGCGGTTTTATCTATGGTCCCGGCCGATGGGGGCTACCGGGTAACCACTTCAAAAGGAATCTACCACGCCCCGGCAGTGGTGGTCGCGACGGGTTTTTACGACACCCCTAATCTGCTTGAAGTACCCGGGGAGGACCTGCCCAAAGTGAGGCATTATTACTCGGACCCCCATCCCTACATTGACCAGGACGTGCTGGTGGTCGGGGCCAGAAATTCCGCCTGCGATGCGGCACTGGAGCTCTACAGCAAGGGGGCCAGGGTTACCATGGCCATCCGTAGCGGGGATATCCACGAAAACGTCAAATATTGGATTCGCCCCAACATCGTTAACCGGATTAAGGAGGGGAGTATCCCGGCTTATTTCAATACGCGGGTCACCGGTATTTTTCCGGACGAAGTTGAGCTGGAAGGCCCGGAAGGAACTTTCCGGTTAAAAAACGATTTTGTCCTGGCAATGACCGGGTACCAGCCCAACTATGCCTTGTTGGAGCGTTTGGGCTTACCGTGCCCTTCGGGTGGCGACCGTATCCCCGAACATGATCCGGCGACGCTGGAGACCAGCCTGCCCAACGTTTTCCTCTCCGGGGTCGTTTGCGGCGGGATGCTCACCAACCGCTATTTCATCGAAAATACCCGCGACCACGGCGACCGGATCGCCGAAATCTTGGGTAAACGAAAGCAAACTTAAGGGGTCGCACAGCCGGTCTGTTTAAATAGTTGCGTTTTTCATGGAAAAGATGTACCTTTGCAAAGACATAACATTTCCTGAAGTATCGCGCTTTCCTTAGCCGTTCGCAGGTTTTTCTTGATTAAGCCTTCATCGGCCTTTGACAATCGTTAGTTTTGCGCAGATACTTGTATTTTTTCAATCCTATAGCCTTCCAACGCGTACGTAGTGCCAGGGGCCCGTATGCGCGTTCAATCTTCATGGTCTCGTCTTCTCCCGATGACCTGGGGCAATCCAGGCTACTTTAATTTTCCAATAATGACATTCAACGAATTGAATCTTATCGCCCCCATCCTGAAAGCGCTTCAGGAGGAGGGTTACGCTACGCCCACACCTATCCAGCAACAAGCTATCCCCAAGGTACTTTCCGGCAGGGACTTAATGGGCTGTGCCCAAACAGGCACGGGCAAAACGGCCGCTTTCTCGATCCCCATCCTGCAACTTCTGCACGAACGACCCCTGCAAAGGAGCAACTCCCGGTATATCCGGTCTTTAATCCTGACCCCTACCCGGGAGCTCGCGATCCAGATTGACGAGAGTATCTCCGCCTATGGCCGCCACCTGCCAATCCGGCACCAGGTGATTTTCGGCGGGGTTTCCCAGAATGCTCAGGTACATGCACTCTCCAAAGGCATAGATATCCTGACCGCTACGCCTGGTCGCCTTCTGGACCTCATCGGGCAAGGGTTTATCTCCCTGGATCGCGTCGAGTTTTTCGTCCTCGACGAAGCAGACCGCATGCTCGATATGGGCTTTATCCACGATGTGCGCAAGGTAATCCGCCTGCTTCCCGCAGCCCGGCAGTCCCTCTTTTTCTCCGCGACCATGCCGCCGGAAATTATCCAGTTGGCAGGTACGATTTTAAAAAATCCAGAGCATGTAGCGGTCACGCCGCCATCTTCTACGGTCGAAATCATTGACCAGCGCTTATATTTCGTAGAAAAAGGTCTAAAGAAAAACCTGCTTATCCACCTGATGCAAGCACACGAAGTGCCGACTGCGTTGGTATTTACCCGTACCAAGCATGGGGCAGACCGACTGGCAAAAGATTTGAAAAAGGCCGGAATCGAAGCAGAAGCCATCCATGGTAATAAATCCCAAAACGCCCGGCAACGGGCATTGGCAAACTTTAAATCCAGGCTCACCCAGGTTTTGGTAGCGACCGATATCGCCGCCCGTGGCATTGATATTGATGAACTCTCCCACGTGGTCAACTTCGATATCCCCAATATCCCCGAGACTTACGTCCACCGGATTGGCCGCACGGGAAGGGCCGGGAATGCCGGGGTTGCTTTTTCTTTTTGCGATGCAGAAGAAAAACCCTACATCAAGGATATCGTTAAACTGATTGGAAGGCAGATCCCCGTAATCGAGGAACACCCCTTTACCGGAGCAACTGTACCAAAATCTGCCGCATCCACAACGCCCGTTACGCCGGTGAAATCTGCGACACCTGCTGCGCCGATGAAATCTGCGACACCTGCTGCGCCGGTAACGACTGAGGCGCCAAAAGTGGTCCGTTCGTTCAACGACGTGGTAAAACTTCAGGATCCGCCAAACAGAGGTGGGGTAAAGCCTCAACCCAATAAAAAATGGCGTCCTTCGAGGCACAAGCCTACGGTATAACCTGCGAAAGACGATGAAAAGATGCACCGAGATTACAATTCCGGTGCATCTTTTTTTATGCCCATTCGGTGCCGATTCATTCAGCATCTTACCTTTACGGGGATGTACCAACGCCTGCAGTGCATTAACGGAATAATCTATCTGCGGGCGTCCCGGCTTTCTCTTCACCAGCTCACCCCGGAACCATGAAATTTTTCAAATGCCTGCACGCTGCTATGACCACGGTTCTGTCGTGCCTGTTAAGCTGCCTGATTGCGCTACCCGGGCAATGTCAGGACGCTGGTCTGGAGGAGCATATCGGGACCGGGCGGTTTCGTGGTAACCTGTGGGAAGAAAGGTCCATGCAGCTGTCTTGGGAAAGGATGGACGGGATTAAATCTCAATCTGTGCCAAACACGGTGGAGGAGGGGCGGCGAAATTCCCGGATCAGGCCGTTGGATATATTTGAACAGAAAGAATTGTTGTTTGCATCACCGGCATTTGAAGTAATCCTGCTGCAGCATCTTACTTTTGGAAAATTCAGGGCGGGCCCGGGAGGCGGCGACCTGGTCGTCCAGCCTTCGGGGGTCTTTCAGGCAAGAGGCGATATGATCTCTTTAGGTGGTACACCCACCCCTGCAATTTTTGAAATCACCACAAACCGCCTGCAGTGGCTGGAAGTCCTGCTGCCGGGTTCCGTACACCTGGGGACTTCAGGGGAGGGATATCTTAGCGCGAGACTTTTGACGGATTTCGGCCACGGACGCTTTATCCTTGAATTGAAGCCCCGGCCACACAAGAACTATCTGCAAGTAGGGGGGGAATTACAGCTAATATCTGGCCGCGAACCCAAAGCAGGAGATTTTTCCGGGAGCATGCAAATCATATTCAGGCCGCTTACTAATCCTTTTCCCCCTGATTTCCCTATTCGATAACATTTGCCGAAAAGTAATCTTAGCCGAGGTGATCTGCCGCGGGAAGCCTTTTACACTGCCTCAAGGTCTTATTATGAGCCCCTTATAGGTGATATAAAAAATAAAACCCGTTGCAAGTTGTTGATTTGCAACGGGTTTTATTTTTTTATCGTGGAGGTAGTGGGATTCGAACCCATGACCTCTTGCATGCCATGCAAGCGCTCTAGCCAGCTGAGCTATACCCCCTTTTCATGCCGGATGCAAATATAGTTGCTTTCCGCGAAAACCTCAAACGTTGGTAAAAAAAAAGAGGTTTGGCAAAAGTTTGCAAAAATTATTGCAATATTTGGCATTGCGGGGGAATTTTATCTACTTTAGGCGCAAAAAAAAACGGCATTAATGGAAAAAGTTACTGAAGCATCATCCCATTACCGGCATCTGGAACAGATGAGCGTTCGCGATCTATTGGAAAATATCAACCGCGAGGATCAGACGGTTCCCAGGGCGGTGGCTATGGCCATTGATCAGATTGAGCCTTTAGTAGAGGTGATTGCCGAAAAGCTCAAAGAGGGCGGGCGGCTCTTCTATATTGGTGCCGGCACCTCCGGCCGTCTCGGCATCCTGGATGCCTCCGAATGCCCACCGACTTTCGGGGTGCCGGAAGACCTGGTAATCGGCCTGATCGCAGGAGGTGAGCGGGCGATCCGCAAAGCAGTGGAGATGGCGGAAGATAGCCTGACCCAGGCATGGGAAGACCTGAGCAGGTTCGGTATCGACCCCCATGACGTGGTGATAGGTATTGCCGCTTCGGGTACTACACCTTACGTAATCCATGGCTTGAAAGCTTGCCAGGCAAAAGGTATCACCACGGGCTGCATCACTTGTAACCCGGATGCCCCGATTACGGCGTATGCGGATTATCCGGTAGAGGTGGTCGTAGGGCCTGAATTCGTCACAGGAAGTACGCGGATGAAAGCAGGTACCGCACAAAAGCTGGTCCTCAATATGATCAGCACCAGTGTGATGATTCGTCTTGGCAGGGTAAAAGACAATAAAATGGTGGATATGCAGCTCACTAACGCAAAATTAGTGGACCGCGGGGCTAAAATGCTTATGAATGCCCTCGGAGTGAGCTATGACGAGGCCCGTCGGGAACTGCTGAAATACGGCAGCGTTCGTAAAGCGATAGATGCGCAGATTTCCGGGTAAGCGTATAGCGCGCCTCCCCGGGTCATGTAAAAAATGAGTTTCCTGCCTCCGGCAGGGTTTCTTTGATGTTGTGTAAGTTGTCGGGGTTGTGTGAAAAGTATTCCGCCGCCTTCGACGTCGCCAAAGGACGGACTCCGGCCTTTTTACACAACCTCAAGAAATTTTCTATTTATATTACCGGCGCGACCCTTGCAAAAAAAAACGAAGCGGATGATACTGATCGTGGACAGCGGGGCGACGAAGGCAAAATGGGCACTTTCAGCCCATGGCCAAACCGTCCAATTGGCCTTAACAGAAGGGATAAGCCCTTATTTTCTGGATGATGCGGCGATCACGGCAATCGTCGAAAAGCTTCGTGGGGAAATACCGCTGGAGCAGGCAGAGGAAGTATTTTTTTACAGTACAGGTTGTAGTGCGCTGGAGCAACGCACGCGCATGGCCAGACTTTTTAGCAACCTTTTTCCTCATGTAAAGACTATTGAAATACAGACAGATATCCTGGGTGCTGCACGGGCGACCTGCCAGCACTACCCTGGTGTAGTAGGGATATTGGGCACAGGCTCGAATGCGTGCCGCTACGCAGGTGACCAGGTCGAAGCAACGATCGGAGGCTTTGGTTTTATTCTTGGCGATGAAGGGAGCGGCGCCGCTATCGGAAAAGACCTGATCGTGGCTTATTTGAACCGGGAACTGCCGCCTGTGCTGGCCGATGCCCTTCAGGAAGAGTTCCAGCTCACCCGCGACTTTATCCTTCAGTCCGTTTACCAACGAACTTTCCCGAGCCGTTTCCTGGCGGGGTTCGCACCTTTTGTACATCGTCATCGCAGCGATGAGGTCATTACCCTGCTATTAGCCAGGCAGTTCGGCCTTTTCTTACAGCGAAATATTGTCCCGCTACGGTACGATACCGACTTGCCCGTCCATTTCGTGGGTTCGGTTGCACACTATTTTCAGGAGGCAGTGGAAATGGCTGCAAAGGAAATGGGGATCCCTGTCGGAAAATTTGAAAAAGACCCGCTTCCCGGTCTTGCCCAATTTCACCTTTAATCCCACCAGATGCTGAAAAAAGAACGACAGGCCCTGATCCTGCGCGAAGTGAACATCCATAATAAGGTCATCCTCTCCGACTTAAGCCAGAAACTGGACGTTTCAGAAGATACCGTCCGTCGGGACATCCAGGAATTGTCGGATGCCGGGAAAGTGCTTAAAGTACGGGGCGGGGCTTTATCGCGCTCCTTTCATGTACACACTTATCGCGAACATGAAATCTATGCCTACGAAGAAAAAACGATCATCGGAAGAAAGGCCATCGGCCTGCTCCGGGAGGGTATGCTCGTACTCATCAGTGGGGGCTCTACCAATCACGAGCTGGCACGTATCCTCCCTCCCGATCTGCGGGTCACCTTCCTGACCCCCAGTATTTCGACAGCTATGCAACTGATGGACCATCCCGGTAGCGAAACGCTCTTTATTGGTGGGCAGCTCTCCAAAACCGCCCATATCACCGTCGGCGGTGAGGTAATCGAAGCACTGAACAATTTCAGGCCCGATCTTTGTCTGCTTGGGGTCAACGGTATTGATGCTACAGAAGGATTAACAGAGAACGACTGGGAGGTGGCAGTGGTCAAACGGGCAATGGTGCGGGTTTCAAAAAAAGTGGCCGTCCTGGCGATCTCCGAAAAGCTCGGCTCCGTTCAAAAAATTAAAGTTTGTGACATAGACAGGATTGATTATCTGGTGACAGAACTCGACCACGAGCATCCCCGGCTCACCCCTTACCGCAAGCCCGGTATCGAAATCCTGTAACCATTCCCTCTTCATGGATGTCCCTTCCCATTCCTGATGCTTTGAAATATCCCCGGCATAACGGGCTGCGATTCCTACAGAAAAATATAGCAAACCTTTATTTACGACATTTTTTTGCTTTTTAAAAAAAATGCTATATTTGTGCCAAATAATCCGGTGTGGAAACACACCCATTTTTTCCCAAAAACCGAAAACATCCCATGAAAACTTCAACTTTCATTGGCACTCCTGTGCCCTGCTCACACCCACCATCTGATTTGAGTTTCCATTCAAACGTGTCAGCCGCTTCGTAGTCTTCCACCGGAAGTCCAGGCATTCTATTTCAACGCTCAAAAACCGATCAGATGGATATCTTTTCCTTGGCATGGGTATGCTCGCCCATCGCTTTGCTGTTGTACATATATTATCTCGTATCAACTGGCGATTTTCACTATCGTTCAGGGTATGCCCTTCGATTAAGCCTAACTCTCCATACCCTTCATTTTGGCACAGTCTTTGGTGCATTTTTCAAGATCAACAGACTTAATCATTTCGAGAAAACAAATGTTATGCGTATGAAGTGTCCTGCACACGTTTCATCCAGTACTGCTTTGCCTTTCATTTTCCGTACACTTCTATTATTTGCTTTGGCTATATTCGCGAAACCTGCGAGTGGCCAATATGTGGTTTCTTCTCCTGGTGCCTGCTTTTGCAGGGATGACGCCAGCGTCAATGGTAATAATGGGACGTTCCGGGATACTGTCCGGGTTACTGGTGCAGGCGGGGCGATGCTGGCCTCCGGTCAGTCCTGGCAGGTATTTGCCGTTTCGGGGGCCTATCAACCGGATTTGACTGCAGCGCCCGGCCCATCGGGTTTGCCTGTTGTTACAGGTACAGCCTTGTCTTATGATGCCGTTACGGGGCATTATCGCATCCCTTTTGAGCATGTGGACGCACAGGGGTATTCCATAACTATAGAAGGGCCTTTTGCTGCGGGGACCCCCGGCAATATTTTCCTGAGCTTGTCGAATACCTGCTTCTATCCCTCCGTAACCCTGCTGGCACCAGTCAATATTTGTTCCAACAGCGGCACTTTTCAGATCCAGGTCCAGGGGGTTGATCCTTCAACCAACCAGGTGGCTACTACCAACCGCTTCGATACGGATAGTGATCCATCTACTCCGGAAGGGGTCAGTTGGCTCAACGGCAGTACAGGGCAGGTCAACCCACTTGCCGCGGATTTTCCCGGGCCGGGGAATGTGACGGTCTATTATCATTATGAGGCTCCTGCCGCCCAGGGTACAAGCAGCCCTGGTTGCCTGAAAACAGTTTCTATAACGATTCAGGTAGCAAGTGCTTCCGGCCTGAGCGCTGCGTTCTCTACATCTCCCAATCCTGCGGTCGTGTGCAGGGATTCAACGGTGACGCTTACCCCCGTCAATAATGGAGGGGTTTTTTCCGGTCTTTTTGTAACCGATAACGGCCTCGGGACTGGTGGGGCTTTTCGCGTGGACTCGGTCGGTATTTTTGCTGTTACTTATACTTTGATCGCCAATACCGGATGTACCAACGTCTTCAGCGCACTGATCCAGGTCGTTGATCCGCCCGCCCGGGTGTCCGGCCCCCAGATGTTTATGCTGGAATGCGGGGCGACTCCGGTTGCAGCAGCTACCAGTGTGGCAGGCCTTAATGCACAGGGGATATCGGTAACGGACAGTTGCATGACGACCGGGGCAATTACCTTATATACGGTGACTTCTTCGGATGTGGATAATGGCCACTCCGTCTGCCCCGATGATGCGATACGCACGGTAACGCGTACCTATACTGTGGAGGATTACTGGGGGAATTTGACTTCATTTGTCCAGACGTTTGTATGGAAAGAAGATACCACAAAGCCGGTTTTTGCAACACGCCCGGCTGCCCTCGTAGTCGAGTGTGACGGCAGCGGAAATACTGCGGCTCTCGCTACATGGCTTGCAGACCGTGGGGGCGCCCGTGCCCGGGATGTGAACGGTTGTACAGCTGACAGCACCCTGCTTGTCTGGAGCCACAACCTGCAGTGGGAAGATAACCGCTGTGGCAATACGGCCAGATATTTGTATTCATTCACCGTACGCGACACCTGTGGGAATATGGCCACAGATACGGCGAGCTTCATCATCCAGGATACGCAGGCACCAATCATCTCGCAGCTTGCCCAGGATACGATGGTGGTTTGCACCAATGGCTCCATTTACTCCAACCAGTTTATGGACTGGCTGACGAATAATGGCCGGGCAGTAGCCAGCGATGTCTGCGGGGCATTCGCCTGGACTAATAATTTCAATTTCGACATGGCCAACAGGCAGTGCCTGGGCGGATTCGTACAGGTCGTATTTACCGCGACCGATGTCTGCGGGAACCTGGTTCGTGATACCGCAGTCATTACGATAAAAGGCCTGGATTACGGCGATTTACCTGATAACGGGGATAACGGCAGGTATCCGACTACATTCAAACACAACGGGGCACGCCATGCGGTGATGCCCATCGGCCCCAATGTTTATTTTCTGGGCAATACCCCGCTGGATACGGTAGATACAGAACCCGATGGGATTCCAGGGGCAATGGCCAACGGGGACGGCAGCGATGAAAGCGGCGTCCAGTTCCTGACCCCGCTGATCCCCGGCACCCAGGCAATAGTCCGTTTCCGGGCAGTCAATAACCTTGGGGCGCCTGCCACTATTTACGGGTTTGCCGATTTCGATGGCAATGGGGTACTGGATCCCCTGGTGTTCGGAACGGTCCCACAGGTAGCTGCAATGAGTACTATTTTCCAGAATTATACGTTCACCGTACCTTCTACCGGCATCGGTAATAGCGGGGCGGTGTACTTCCGTTTCCGCATCAGTACGGATAATGCGGCACAAAATGCAACGGGTTTTGCCGCAGATGGGGAGGTAGAAGACTATATGGTCAACGTGTTCAGCGCGGGCAATCTGGTTTGGGAAGACCGCAACCATAACGGCCTGCAGGACGCATCGGAAATCAACCTGGGAATAGCCGGCGCGACGGTCATCATGCGCTTTGCCGGGATTCGGACCGATGGGACTTTTGATGAAATGGATCCAACAATCCCACTTGACCCCCTGGCAATACCAACGGCCCCATCCGGGACGGCAGGCGATCTGGTCAAAGATACGCTCTTCGTCACCACGACAGATGCAGTGGGTAAATACCTGTTCAGCGGGCTGATCGAGGGAAAATACCAGTTTTATGCGCTTGATCCTTCCGGCCTTACCCCAACGCGGGCCAACTATATCAAGCATGTTTCAGATGAGGATATGGACAGCGACGGGGCCATGGCTTATCTTCCCTGGTCGGCATCTTTCAATAACCCCGCGCAAATCCGACATACACGGAGCCAGGTGGTCACTTTTTTGACCGGGCAAATCGGAACGGATGAGGAGGGTATCCTCGACCAGGGCAATCCGCTGCTGCCTGACCCCAATGAAGTGGGCTTATACCCGGATGCCCGTGTCGAGCAGCGTATAGATTTTGGCTATATTGCTTTCGATTTCGGCGACCTGGATACTTCATATATTACCCTGGAAGACAGCGTAGGGATCGGCGTCAACCTTGGCGGACTTTTCCCGACGGCAACCCGGCAGGTAGGTAATCCGGCAGAAGGGCCTAAACATATCGTCACACCTGACCTCTATATGGGTACTTGCTCGGATGCAGAACCCGAAGGCCAGCCAGACGACGATGCCGGTCAGGAATTTGCTTCTGCCGATGGACGGGGTGATGACCCAAACAATAGCGCGTGGGATAGCGACAAACCCGCGAATACTTGTACCGACGACGACAATGGGGTGCGTTTTGTCACGCCGCTCGTACCTGGCCACGAGGCAATCATCACCCTCGACTTCTGGGCAAAGGTCAACGATAATGGCCCGGATGCTTATCTGCAGGCCTTTTTCGACTGGAATGGCGACGGAGACTTTTACGTCAACGGAAACCCTGCGCTTGGGTTTGATGCCAACGAGCATATCGTTTTCACAAAACTCAACGGTGCGGCCGCACCACTTGAGCCCAATACGCGTGCCCTGAAACTGGAGATGAGCCAGAAACTGGTGCAAAGCCCGCTGCGTCTGGCGTTTAATGTGCCGTCAAATGCCCAGTACTTTGACGGCAACTTCCTGACCCGCTTCCGGATCGGACTGGAACCGAATATGGCCCCTACGGGCATCCTTCCTGCTAATATTAATTTCCCCGATGGGATTGTACCTTATGGAGAGGTGGAGGACTACTTCATGAAGTTGGTTCAACTCGGTAACCTCGTCTGGGAAGACCGCAACTACAATGGCAAACAAGACCTCAACGAACCTGTGATTGCCGGTGTTCCGGTGCGCCTGGATTTCCATGGTGCAACGACGGCACTGGACGGGGATGAATTTGAAAAGACTTATCGGGATACTACCGATGCCAACGGGACCTACTATTTCTATGGCCTGCTGGGAGCCAATGATCCCTCCGGCAATGCTACGCCAACCTATACGTTCACGATTTCCGATCCTGCCGGGTTGACGCCGGTAATGGATTCTATGGCCATCGCCTCCGGTGCACTGTCCAACTGTGTGCGCAATAACAGCGATGGCAACGACGATAATATTGATGACCGCATTACCACGGTGACCTTTAGTCTCGGCAATCCTATGGGGCAGTGTACGGGAGAGGCGCACCCGGCAGGTCGGGCAGACTCGACCACCCTGCGCTTTGTGACCGGAGGGGTCAATAATTTGGATAATATCTGGCCGGACAACCAACTGGACGAGACTTTTGATTTCGGGTATGTATCCTTTGACTATGGAGACCTGCCGGATGCCACTTTGGGGGCTCCTTATAATTACCCCGTCAAACGCGACTGGCTGCCGACGCTGCCCATTGAATTTGGCCCACGACATGCAATTCAGCCGCGGCTCTATCTTGGGCAAGGGGTGGACGGCGAGCTCGACGGCAGGCCGGATGTGGACGCAGGAAGTGCAGGCGGTGGCGATGATGACGATGCCGGGGCTTTTGTAAAAGGCACAGCATCCGATGATGAAACGGGAATCCGTCTTTTAACCCCCCTGATCCCGAACGAAATTGCCTATATCCAGGTTGCTTATACTTCCCAGGATACCGTCCTTGCTGGCGGCTATGCCGACGTTCCTGCTTTCCTCAACACCTTTATTGATTTCAACGGGGATGGCGACCTCTATGATGCGGGCGAAAAAATTACATTCACGCATCTGGGCACAGGCCTGGGTGCAATGACGGATATTGCCGATACCGACAACCCTTCGCTTCCCGGGGGTTCGAATCTGACGCGGGTACTGGCTTTCCAGGTACCCGGTACGGCCACTTATCTTAATGGTGTCGCGTTCATGCGCTTCCGGCTGAGCTGGGAGGGTAACCTCGCGGCGGATAACAACGCCTTTCACCAGACTGCGGCACCGCATGTCGTGGCCGGAGTGGTGACAGGGGCGACGCCGTATCCGAGAGGGGAGGTTGAGGACTATGCGATCCCTCTGGCCAAAATTGGCAACCTGGCCTGGTACGACCACAACGTCAACGGCAATCAGGACGATCCGCTGACGGCGCTTTACAATACTTACCGCGACGAATATGGCGTAGATACCCTGCACCTGGTCCTGATCTGGGGTGGTTTGGATCCTTCGACGGGTACCCTTGATGCCGTGGGGTACCAGGATGCGGCAATGGCAAGCGCTGGCACGGTGACGGATATTCAGTACAACCTCACCCTTGCACCCCCAACAGGTAACTATACGCCGGCAACGATTGTACGCACCAGCAGCCTGGGGTTGTATAGCTTTAGCGGCCTGATCCCCGGCAATTATCATCTGATCCCGCGTAAATACCTTCAGGCAGACAGTACCGCATTTGTAAACTTCTGGCCCCGGCACAGGGTACTGACCCTTAAGAATAATCCCGTGACAACGGATTCCACCGACAGCGATGCCGGGCCGGGGGCGGTATTTACCCTTGCTGACAGAAACCCCCGCAACCCGGAGGTAAGCGCCGGGGGGCAGCCACTGGGCGAGAACGGGCAGCAGGATGCCAGTGATACTGCCGCTCCGCTGTTCGCCGATAGCCTTTGGAACAAAACTATTGATTTTGGCTGGGTGGACGAACCCAATGTCGAGGCTAACCTCGATATCGTTGGCGTATATTTTCCCAGCAGTAATATTTGTGGTAACTTCAACGTCATCATGCACCTGGGTATCAAAAACCCAACTGAGGTGCCGCTGGACAGCTTGCAGGGGCTGCTCAACTTAAGGACAGCTTATGGAAATGCTTTTTATGCAGCTTCCAGGCCCAAAGTAAGCATCGCCGATAGCGCATATATCCTGGGGCCTGCCCGTGGAAAATACAAAAAATCCATGGCCGGAGCAAAAGCTGCGCTGGTGCCCAATCCAAACTACAACGGCGAAACTGATATACGCCTGCTTCTACCAGCCACAGAATCGGCCGGATTTTATCTGCCGGGGGATTCGGTGGTCTATATCCGTATAGAATTTGAAGTGAATCCCACCGGTACCAGTGCTTATCCCTGGATGTCACAAGCTGTCGCAACGGCGCGTGCCGTTGGGTTCCGGTATGAAAATGGGGGAGCCGGGCGTATAAAAATACCGCTCATTAACCAGTTCCCCAAAAGTCCGGGCTTTGGAGTCCCTATCGTCGTCAGGGATTCGAGCGACGAAATTGACGACCCGATGGTCGGTAGCGATATGATCGCTTTCGAAGGGGCGGTTTCCGACAGGAATTACAGCAGTACTGCCGTAGATAAGTATGTGGACGAAAACGATAAAATCGTCCAGAATGATGATTGCTGGAACCTTACGAAGTGGAACGGTGGTGTGCGCAATGTCAATATCACCCTCGATGCCAGTTGCCAGGCCATCGTCAACGCCGATATTTTGTTGCCGAATTTCATCCCGGCCTGCGGATTTGATAAATACCCTGAAGGAAGCTACTATGCGGTAATTATTACGGATAAACATACTCAAAGGACGGTATGGACTTCTGATGATTCCGGCCCGTTTGATGTCCGGGCTTACCTTGGCCGCCACCTGACGTATGAAGTCCTGAGCGTGGCCAACAACTGCCGTCCGATATGGGGCGACCTCACCTTTGAGGACAAAACCTCTCCGGTGGTGACTTGTCCTGCAAATACCGATAAAAAGGTCGGGGGGGCGTTTGTATTCGCCTGTACGGACGTGGACAGCGTCCTGAACGTTTCCCGTTCCTGGAGCGACACTTCCTACGCCTACTTTACAGGGAGGGCTTTTGCGCTCGATAATTGTACGGAGGTGTTCCTGGAAAGGGTTAGCGATTTTTTGATTCCTTCAACGGATTGTGCCGGGCAAACCACAGCTACTGCTGTAATCGAGCGTACCTTCTATTTCAGGGACCTGGCCGGAAACTCCAGCAACTGCAAACAGCTTATATATTTCCGCAGGCCGGTAATCGTCCTCCCGGATTGTAAAATCGAAGTCCCGTCACACCTGGCCAGGACCGATACCGTCTTGTCCCCAACCGATCTGGTGGCTAGGTACGGCCTCGCAGAATCTGTACCGTATTACCTGAATGGTGCAGGCCGGCGGGTTTATCTTTTCGATAGAGATATCTGTGGGTTTGCGGTGAGATATACGGACAAGCACGACTTCCAGACTGGGCAGTGTGGACGGAAGATCGTCCGCAGCTGGGCGATTATGGACTGGTGCTACGGCGCCGTAAGCCCATATCCCGACTATCTGCGGGTGTCACACCCGGATAGCTCCTGCTATTCCTTGCCACGGGTCTGGTCAAACCGGGAATTTAAGTGGCAGCAATTCATCGTAGTGGGCGATGAGACGGCACCGGTCGTCAGGACGCTCGATTCAGATAAAGACGGTTTCAGGGGTACGGGCTACCCGGATAGCGTCTCGATCAACCCCTTGGCGGATAATCTCGTACTCAACTACGATGCGGGGGATTTTCTGGAATTCTCCACAGGGCCAATGGATTGTACCGGGTCATTCCAGTTTGATCGCAGGCATTTTACAGTAGAAGAGGAAAACGATTGGTGTTATGATATTCAGGTGCTGCGGCGCTCAGCCATCCTGGATCAGTTTAAACGGCCAACGGGGCAGTTCAGCTGGACGTTGGACGGCAGTGTAAGGGTAAGCGGAAATTGCCAGAACGGCTTCTTAATTGGTGGCGTTCCCATGCCGGTAAACGATCTGTCATCTTACTTTATCAGGTTGACCGTTACGAATACCTGCTCTGGCAGGACGACCATCCTGATTCCAATCCGTGCCGTGGATAAAGTCGCACCGGTCATGAAGTGTACAGACCGGCTCACGGTATCTTTCGATAATGTCGGATATGGCGCGGTCACTGTGAAAAGTGTGGATGTGGGAAGTACGGATAATTGCAGCAAGCTGGCGTGGTCTAAAATACGTCGGGTCATTCCTGTCGGGTCTTGCCGTTCGAACTGGGCGGATGCTAAAAATTATGTTGATGCCAACCGCAATGGCCTGGTGGATGCAGGGGATTACATTGACGAGAACCTCAACCTGCGCAAAGATACCCTGGAAGTCTTTGTGACCAGTACTTTAAACGGAGGCGCCTTAATGTCCCCGCTGTTGGACACCCTGCCGATGTATTGTTGTGACGGCGATTCTGTGATGGTCGAGCTATGGGGAGAAGATAAAGCGGGTAACCGTAATTTCTGCTGGAATTGGGTGAGGCTCGAGGATAAAACCACAGTGGATTTTCTTTTGCCTTTCAATCAGACTTATACCTGCAAGGATCAACGGCCCAGGGTCGCATTATTGTCAAAAGCAGGAACCTATGCAGAGGGTAGTGCCGAATATGCAGCTTCCGTCGCATTGTTCAAGGAAGATGTAATCCTCCTCCGTGGGCATTTATGTTCGCCGGTATTGAAGGAGATCGTAGTCGTACCCGATATGCGCTGCGATGCAGGTACCATCAGTATAAGCTGGCGCCTCACCAAGACGTCTTCCAAAGGCCCGGTATTATATACTACCCCGGCCAGGACGCTGACGATTCTGCCAGTCAACGAATATAATCTGATGTTCCCTGCCGATGTAACAGGAAATTGTGCCGATTTACGGGACACGGCAAATGTTGTTGACGCCGGCGAGCTAGGTTGTGATATCCTGGCAGTATTGGTGCAGGATACGCGTTACGACGGAGCTACGCAAGATGGCCGTCCTTTGGCGGAGTGCTATAAAATATTCCGCACATTCACGGTAATCAACTGGTGCCAGTATTCCGAGAGCTGTCTGGAGCCGATGAAATGGGCTGTGGTCGTACCGAGGGATGTTCCAGGCCGACCAGGTACGGGATCCTTCAACGGGGTGAACGTTTTGGTCCGTGATCCGGATGCGATGAACCCTGCCGCCCTGCCGAAGTATTATTTTGAAGATGCTGCAGGTACGGTACCTTATCCGGGTGCTCGGGTGGAAGAAAAGGAGCGGGCAAATGCCGGCGACAAGGTGGCGCAGGCAGGTGAAGAGGTCACGAGCTTTTTATTCAACGGATCGGATCCCAGGGGCAACCCAGGCTGCCCTACGCCGAACGGGCTTTTCGCATGGATGTTTACCCAGCATATCTTTATCAACGATGAGATAGCACCTGAGGTGTTGAATGACCGGGGTAGCGGGCAAGGATGGATCGGCTACCAAAATAAGGAGACCTGTGGGGGCGAAATTGTCATACAATTCACTACCCGCGATCTTTGCTCGGGCACGGATATCCAACAGGACTCCAGCATCACCTCCCTGGATCGGGTATTCTTCAATCCAGGAAGGAATAAATCGGCACGGATTTCAGTACCCGCTTCTTCTCTGAGCCTTGTCCCGAGGATTTTTGCAGGGGATGAGAACGCGATGGCTCCTGTCAGGATATGGAGTTACGCCTCCTCTTCCTTGTCGCCCGGGTTACATAGTATCAGTATCATTGCCCGCGATGATTGTGGCAACTTATCCAAAGAACTCGAAATTCCGTTTGAGATCAGGGACACGTCCATTACAGCTCCGATATGCCTGAATGGATTATCGCTTTCCCTGATGCCCAGTCCCGGTGGGACCGGGGATGACCGGGGCATGGTAGTGGTTTGGGCAACTGATTTCGTCGCAGGTCCGATCTATGATTGCAACGGACAAGGGGTAGGGGTTCTGGAGACCGATAACAGGGGCAGAAAACTGATCAAAAATTATTATGTGGTAAAAGATAATGGCGATGGGGTCTGGGACAGCAGGGATAGTATAAATGCGAAAGGACTCCCACTGAATAAGCGTACCAGTGTTACTTTTAATTGCGCGGATACCCGAAGTGCCCATATCCGGGTGCGGGTGTACAGTGAGGACACCCAGGGCAATATGGCCTGGTGCGAATCCTTTGCTACCGTTTCAGATCCATCAAAATTCTGTACTGGTGTGATGATGTCCTCTGCAATAAGCGGTAAAATCACCACAGAGAACCAACTGGCGATCGAAGGTGTAGAGGTCAACTTGTCGGGCAATAGCCGGATGACCTATATGACCTCTGCGACCGGGCAGTTCAGCTTCGGTAGTATGGAGCAGGGATATGACTACACCGTAACCCCATCCATGGACAGGGATTTCCTGAATGGCGTTTCTACTATGGATATTGTACTGATTACCAGACATATTCTTGGAATAAACCCACTTAATAGCCCGTATAAGCTCATCGCCGCCGATATCAATAATTCTAAATCAGTGACGACGATGGACCTCGTACAGCTCCGAAAACTGATCCTTGGAATGGAGGCTAAATTCCCCAGCAATACGAGCTGGCGGTTTGTGGATGCCAGCTACAGGTTTCTAAACCCATCTAACCCCTGGCAGATAGTCTGGCCGGAGTTGGTGAGTATTAACGATTTGTCCAGGGATGTAATCGCCAACTTTACGGCTATCAAGATCGGAGATGTGAACAATACTGCAGTGGCTACCACTACGCCACGTACGGCTGGAATATTTACCTTATATACCAACGAAATGAAACTGTCTTCCGGTGCAGAGTACCGCATTCCTATCCGGGCAGATCTAAAGGATATTGAAGGCTTCCAGTTTACGATGGGACTTAATCAAAATGTAGTTGAACTTATTGATATTGAACATGGTATAATGCAGGCAGAACATTTTGGGGTATTTCAAAAGGATGGGTTAATCACTACGAGTTATAATGTAGAAGGCCCGGTCGCCAAAACCTCAAAGGAAGCAGTGCTTTTTACCCTGGTGCTGAAAGTCCGCTCCGGTATATCGGTTCTTTCCGAAGTGCTAAGTATCAATGGCAAGATCACACCTGTAGAAGCGTTCAACTATCTCGGCGAGTTACAGAAAGTTTCACTGGCGTTTACCGCACCTTTTCCCGCTGCTTCCGCAACTACCTTATTCCAGAATATCCCCAACCCCTTTGCAGGGGAGACCTTGATTGGTTTTTATCTGGCACAGGCAGGTGAAGCTGTCCTCACCGTGAGTGATATCCAGGGCCGTGTGCTCAAGGTGATCAGGGGCAATTATGGCGTAGGTTATCAGCAGGTACGCCTGCGCAGCGATGGGTTGCCGGCAGGGGTACTCCAATATACCCTCAGCAGTGGCGACTTTACTTCGACCAGGCGAATGGTGGTGGGCAACTAAGCGTCCTTTGCCGGCTGACGCCGCCAAATAAAGTTTTGAAAACACTGTTTTTCAAAACTTTATTTGGCGGCCATAGGCGGCGGAATACTTTTTAGACACCCCCCGTATAAGGCTGTCTCCGAAAAGTCTTCTGCCGCCGAAGGCGGCCAAAGGACTTTCGGGACAGCCCCATGTAATTTACACAGCTCCTGGATTCCAATTTTCATGAGGAAATCGCCGCTGCCCTACATCCTGGAATATAAGCTGGACAATAGCCCGCAGAAGGCCCTGGGGCAGATCCGCTGAAAGCGCTAATTCCTCAGCGCCTGGGAGCGTGGTAAGCTCGTCATCGCCACCGGCATACATGTTTCCAGCCAGACCAAAAATATCGGGACCGGGGATGCAGAGGAGATAACGAGGTACTACGGACTATTCAAAAAAATCTTGTATAAGGCCGTCACGTTATTTTTTTCCTTCGAGCGCACCACTACCAAAAATAATGAATATTTTTACGGCAACCTCAATCCCTGTGCCGTAAAATGCTGAACCATATCTACATATCCCTATTGTGTGCAGCTCTCCTCTTTTCGGCAGTGTTGCTGAAAGCTCAGGCTCCTTGTATGCCTAATCCTCATGGATTCCTCCATTTGAATCGTTCTTCTGGGTTATTGTCCGGCCGGGTGAATGCAGTGATCCAGGATCAGCAGGGGTTCTGGTGGTTGGGGCTGGAATCCGGTCTCCAACGCTTTAACGGAAAATCCTTCCAGACTTTTCGCCACCAACCTGGTGATTCCACCAGTTTGCCCAAGGATGGGGTAATCGCGCTGCATGCAGACAAGCAGAACCGGATCTGGGTCGCTTCATTAGAAGGGATTTGCCGTTACGTGCCGGAAACCGGGGGATTTAAGACCTATAAAATTAAAGGCAAAGAGCTACACCTTGGTTTCCCATCCCGCTTCCTGGAGGATTCGCAGGGAGACCTTTGGCTGGCCTCATCGATTGAAAAAGGACTGTTGCGCCTCCGTGCCGGTAGCGATACCTGGGAAAGATGTTACCTGCCCGCACAAACTACTATTCTGGGCAGGAATATTTGGGAGGACCGTCAAACGGGAGCTATATGGGTGATGTATAAATGGCAGGGAAAGGAATTACATTTTGGGTTCATAGATAGAAAGACCGGCCAGCTAATCCCGGGACCTGCTACCCTGAATGACCTGGTTCGGGATGCCTGCCATTTTGTGGTGGATCAAGACCAGGGCCTTTGGTCCTCCAGGATAAGCAAGAGCTGGTTTTCAGAGTACCTTTTCAGATACGATATTCCCACCGGGCAAATTCAGCGCTTCGATGTACATCATTATACTTTCATGCCGCTTTTCAAAGATAATAAAGATAGGGTATGGTTCTTTGATCCTGAAAATAAGGAATTTGGTTTTATCGAATCCGGGCAGAACCGCCCAACGGTCTATTGCTGGCCCAATTCTATAGATGGGCGAAAAGCGCTGCCGGCAGAAATTGTAGATATATTTGAAGACCGCGAGTCCAATATCTGGATTGCGACTATGGATGGGGTTTTTATTTTCAACCCGTTTGCGCCGAGATTTTTGCCGGTTTATGCAATCAGAGAGGGTAATGGTGATGAAAAAATCCAAAGCCCTATGGCCATATGGGAATCTCCGGAAGGGAAAATATGGATAGGTACGTATGGTAAAGGGGCTTTCTTGTTGAATCATAATTTACGGTTGGAAAAAAAGATTTTCACCCCTATTCCAAAAGGGTATGATGCCCCGGCCAATAGATCAATCTTTAATTATAACACCGTTTGGTGCTTCAGCAGCGACCGGGAAGGCAATATCTGGGCAGGTTGCCAGTCGGGAATATTAATGCAATTTTCGTCCACCGGGGAACTGTTGTGGAAGGGCCAGCATCCGGCATTGGATTCTCAGACCGTACGCAGCCTGGCCATGGATAGCGATGGGTATATTTGGGCGGGCACACAAGGTGGCATATTGGCCAGGATAGACCCCCAAAGCCGGGAGGTAGCCCGTTTTGAAGCGATGAGTACCTACAGCAAAACAAAGACGCGCCTTTACCAAATCATACCGGACAAAGCAGGTTGGCTGTGGTTGGTGTACAAAGATCAGATTCTGCATTACCATACGCCCACAAAATCCTGGGATTTGGTGCGGTTCTCCAGAAAAACGGAATTCGAACCTGGTACAGGTTATGAACTTATTACGGGGGCAGTATCCTGGGGGAAGGACAGTATGTTGGTGTATGGGCGAGATATTTACTGGCTGGACAAGAAGCGAAATATTCTTGGGGTGGCGGAAAAGTCCGGGGCTTTGCCTTCCCGGGTGATGAGTGCGGTTCGCAGTGGCGACGACCTGATACTTTCCTTTGCAACAGGCGTGGTGCGCTGGTCGCCCCTAACGGGCAAAGTGGTGCACTATTCCAGTCAGGATGGGTTTCCGGACAGCTATTCTGATGTGCCTAATAATAGTTGTCGCCTTTTGGATGGACGTATCGTATTGGGCTTTGGCAGCGAAGGTGTGTATGTTGTTCACCCGGATAACATCCGCAGCGCGGATACCCGACCGCCCAATGTGCATATTGATGGGATATGGGTGAAAGGGCAGCGCATTCCGACAAATCTTTACGGAGCGCCAAAAAACCTACGCCTGCGGCATTCGGAGAATTTCCTGACGGTGGCGTATGCCTGCCCTACTTTGCGGCAGCAGCACCACCTACGCTTCCGCTATCGCCTACGCGGGTACAGCCGCGATTGGGTGGACAATGGTACTAAACGCAGCGTAGAATTGACTGCCCTCTCTCCCGGGCGCTACGTCCTGGAGGTGCAGGTGCGCAACCGCGAGGGTTTGGAGGCGCTGCAGGTGGCCCGATTGCCTATCCGAGTCCTCCCGCCCTGGTACCTGAGCTGGCCGGCAATGACTATTTATGCTTTGCTATTAACCTTTGGGATTTATCGTCTTTATCGCTTTCAATTGAAGCGAAGAATAGAGATGGCCCAGGCCGATCGTTTGCGCGAAATAGATGCTTTCAAAACCCGTTTTTATACCAATATCACCCATGAATTTCGCACTCCGCTGACTATTATTTTGGGAATGGTGGGACAAGCAGAAGAAAATCCGGAAAAGCACTTTGGTAAAGCCATGGAGATGATCCGTCGAAATGGCAACCGCCTGCTGGAACTGGTTAACCAGGTGCTGGAATTATCCAAACTGGAGAGTGGTCATCTGGAAATCCGGCTGCGGCGGGGCGACGGGATCCTGTTTTTGAAATACCTTACCGAGAGCTATACTTCCTTTGCGGCTACCCGCGGTGTTGACTTGTCCTTCTCCAGCGGTTTGGATGCGTTGGAAATGGATTTTGATGAAGAAAAAGTCCAGCAGGTACTCAGCAACCTGTTGTCCAACGCGATTAGGTTTACCCCACCGGGCGGGCAGATAGCGGTCCGGATAGAATCCCTTTCCTGGGACTTGGCGGACCTTCCTGGCACCATACGGAAGACTTCCAACAGCGAGGGTGTCCTCGCTGTCCGGGTCAGCGATACCGGAATCGGGATTACTGCCGAAGACCAGAAACATATTTTTGACCGATATTATCAGGTGAAAAATGCGCTTAGCGAGACAGGTACGGGCATTGGCCTGACCCTTGCGCTGGAGCTCGCCCGGTTGATGGGAGGGGATATTACGGTGGAGAGCGAATTGGGAAAGGGCACCACGTTCACCTTTTATTTGCCCATCCTCCGGAAGCCGGGTACGGCGGTAGCAGAAGCATGGAGCTTTCAACCCAACCGCAACGGATATACCCCATCGGAGACAGTTGTTGACGAAGCAGTACAGACAGCAAGAGGTAAGCCCAGGATATTGCTGGTAGAAGACAGCCCCGATGTATTACAGGTTTTGCAGGTGTTTCTGCAGGTAGATTACCAGATTGACACCGCAGTGAATGGCCGTATAGGCCTCGACAAGGCTATTCAGAACCTTCCCGACCTGATTATCAGCGATGTGATGATGCCGGAGATGGACGGTACAGCACTTTGTGCCGCGCTGAAGCAGGATATCCGCACGAGCCATATTCCAATCATCCTGCTTACTGCCCGTGCCGGATTACAGAATAAGCTCGAAGGCCTGGACCTCGGCGCAGATGAATACCTGGTGAAACCCTTCGAAAAGGTTGAGTTGCTGGCCAGGGTACGGCAGTTGCTGGAGCAGCGCAGGCGGTTGCAGGCCTATTATCTGCAACAAGCGCTTTCGGGCCCAGTTATCGCTGCTCCCGAAACCACGGTAAGGGCCAGTCGTACCGACGAGGAATTTTTACAAAAGATCCGTAGTATTGTAGAATCCCGTTTCTCGGATGCCAATTTCAGTGCCAGCGATCTGGAAAACGCCATGGCAATGAGCCACGCCCAGTTTTATCGCAAATTCAAAGCGCTGATGGGGATTAATGCCACCGAGTACCTGCGCAGGATACGAATGCAAAAAGCCCGGGAGATATTGCAAGATCCCGACCTAAGCATTTCAGAAATTGCATATTCGACCGGGTTCGGTGATCCGGCCTATTTTACCAGGGTTTTTAAGGAAGATACGGGGCTTTCGCCCAATGAGTGGCGGAGGTGAGCGGTAAACCAGCTATTCTTAGGGTATTGCCCATAAATATCAATATCGCAAAGAGAGGATATGTTGTAAGAAAAAAATGATAACGGCGGCCAGGGGAAAACCAATCGCGGAAGCATATTTACACAACCCCGCGAAGGCCCGCAGTCCAGGTGAAATCTAATATTTTTGAATCATTTACTTGTCATTATCCATGCTTATCTGTACAAAAAACGAAAATTATTGCCTTGATGCCATTTCCGCTGATTTGTTGAATCCTTTGTGGCAGGGGGAATGCCGTTTCTTTGCCGGGCGCTTTACGGCGGATATCCGCTTCAGGAAGCTTTTTAGGCAGCAAAAAATGTCAACTTCTATGTCTGCATGCGATTGCGGGGGCAGTTCACCTTCATTATTCCGGGTAAAAACCGCTCTGGGACCATCCCTGCTAATGGTGGTCATTGGTTTTTTCTTTGCCATATCCCCCCTTTCTGCACAGCAATTCACCTTACATTTTCCACATTTTGCAGGGCAGGCATACGATATTCTGTTCATGCGCGGGGAGCGTGCGGATACGGTCGCCACGGGTATCCTGCCTGCCGACGGACGTCTGGTATTCCCCCTTCCGGAGGGCAGGAAACAATATGCGGGCATGGTGCGCTGGCTGCTTCGCTCCGGCGGTGGGCTGGATATGGTCGTGAACGGAGAGGATTTTAAGGTCGAATGCCTTTCCCCTGAGCCTAATGAAGGGAATATTGTGTTCAGCGGGACCAGGGAAAATACTTTTTTAAACAGTAACTTCTACGAACAGGAAAAGCTCTTAGGGCAGTACGAGGCAATACGGATGGCCATTCAGGCCTACCCGAAAGACAGCCCCTTGTATGCGACCTTCGAAGGAGAGCTTCAGCGCTTATCGTCCGCTTATGCAGCGTTTCAGCGTGAATTGGCGGCTACGCCCCTTTACGCGGCCCGCTTCCGCGAAATCGTAAATTTCACCCGAGGGATCAGCCGTTCGCTGGGAGGGGACGAAGCGCAGCGGGCGGCGGAGGCCGATGATTTCCTGAGCCGGCAGATGAGCTGGGCAGCCCTTTACACGAGCAACCACTGGGGCGGGGTAATCTATAGCTGGGTGCAGTTGCACCTTTATGCAATCAAAAGCGATTCGGCATTTGCGGGGAGTGCCCGCCGCATCCTGTCCAGGCTCCCCAATCCGGAGCTTTATACGGCATTCTGCGAGCGGATGGCGTATTATTTTGTACAAAACGGGAAGGATAGCCTACTGGCAAGTATTGCCCCGGATATCCGGGCCAGCGGGATGCTGATGCGTTCCGATGGGCTGCTGGCCCAGTTGAGCGCAGTACAGCCCGGGGAGCTGGCTCCTGACCTGGTTATTGCAGGGGGGGGCACTTCGGATGGCAGGCTACAAAACCCCCAGATCCTGAAAGCTTCCGCCCTATCCACCAAAGCTACTATACTGGTGTTTTACCAGAGCGGTTGCGGGCCCTGCGAGACGACGATGCAGCAATTGCAGGTCAACTATAAGCTCCTTGCTGATAAAGGCTACCGCGTTATGACGATCTCTGGAGATACAGACCTGAAGCTGTTCGGGGAAACCGCCCGGTCCCATCCCTGGAAGGATAAATTCTGCGATGGCCAGGGTTTTGAAGGACAAAATTTCCGACGCTACGGCGTTGCCGGTACCCCAACCCTTTTTGTGGTGGATAACAGGGGCCAGATCCGTACCCGCGCAGGAGGCCTCCCAGAGATTTTACTTTGGCTGGAGAAAAATGGGTGAGGTAGGCATCCAAATGCGCTCGAAATGGCTCCGAAGTGAGAAAACCAAAATGGCGCGGCTTAATAAGGTATTCGGTTTTGAAAGGGTAACCGGGACTCAGACGCTTATATTTCATTGCGGCACGGGACGGTCTGCAATGTGTCTCGAGCGGCGCGGTACGGGTACAGGCGGCAATCCGCCTGCGGGTGAAATCCCCGGATCCGGTATGTCGGGCAAGGACGGCAGATTT
>Ga0209985_10000779_pt1 | contig 33340 bp, 53 predicted proteins | sample NOAtaG_FD_187305 | JGI IMG/M metagenome (GOLD analysis project Ga0209985, IMG submission 187305) | Freshwater lake microbial communities from Lake Erie, under a cyanobacterial bloom - NOAA_Erie_Diel6S_1000h metaG (SPAdes) (version 2) | ecosystem: Environmental > Aquatic > Freshwater > Lake ...
CCTGTCATCCCACGGAGGAAGGGATTTTGGAGCCTTCCTCGGGGCGTTGGGGGCATTGGGGTATGGGTGGGCCTACCGGGTGCTGGACGCACAATGGTTCGGAGTGGCCCAGAGACGCCGCCGTGTGTTCGTTGTCGGATGTGTTGGAGACGGGGCCGCTGCCGCAACGGTTCTATTTGAGTCAGAAAGCGTGCAGCGGAATCCTGCGCCGAGCAGAGAAGCGCGGGAAAGAACTGCCGCCACTCTTGTCCGAGGCTCTGCGCGCAGTGGCGGAATCGGATACGACAACCAAGCCATCTTCAGCCAGAACGGAGACAATTTCGTGAGGCCGAGCGATTACCCAGATGTAGTCGGCACCCTCTCCGACGGCGCACACAACGGGGGGGGGCTTAACGGCCAAGATGCCTACTCCGGGCGCATATTCGCCGTGCGTAGCCAACCCGCTGACGGCGCGGATGGGCAAGGGAATCAACACGACGCTGGACGAGGGCCAGACGCCGATTGTGTGCCAGGAGGAGGGTTGTGATGACCTTTGACACGCGGCCAGCAGCAACCCGTCTGAAAGCGGGAAAAAGCAACATGAAACAGGAAATTACCCATCGGAAACCGTCGAGGAGGGCTGTTGCTTGCCCACTTTCAGACCTCGGCGGTTTTCGGTGGGTTTCTTTTTGCTCAAAATGAGACTGAATCAACATCGGCCCACGGCAATGGACGGCGACTTGCTGCGGAAAACCTTTAACTACTGCGCCGAAACGGGGGCGCTGACTTGGAAGATAAGCCCAAGGGCAGACATCCCGGCAAATTCCCCTGCTGGCGCGAAGGCGCAAAATGATTATGTCCGCGTGGAGTATCGCGGAAAAGCATACATGGCGCACAGAATTGCGTGGTTGCTTCATTACGCGGGCGCTCCGGTTGGCCTCATTGATCACATCAATGGCAACAAGTGCGACAACCGCATTGCCAATTTGCGGGAAGCCAGCAAGTCAGAAAACGGCATAAACAGCAACCTCCGCAGCCACAACACTTCAGGCGCTACTGGCGTCTCTTGGAACAAGGCGCGCAAGAAGTGGCAGATAAAGGTCGCGGGAGTTTGGGCCGGATACTTCAAGACAAAGCAAGAGGCGGCATTGGCCGCGCTCAAAAAGTATGAGGAGCTTTCGCCTCAGTTTTCGGATCGTGTGCGCGAGCGTTTGGATCTTTTTGCAAAGGAGGCGGCTCATGCCTAACCGAATCCTGCGCGACTACACCGACAGCCTGCGCTTTGACGGCATCGGCGCGGAGGCAGAGCGGCTGTTTATCCGCCTGCTGACCAAGGCCGATGACTATGGACGCTTCCACGCCGATCCCCGGCTGGTTGGCGCGGCCTGCTTTCCGCTGGAACAGTCCATCGAGCCCAGACACGTTGGCAAGTGGTTGGACGAGCTTGAGCGGCGCGGTTTGCTCGTCCGCTACGACGCTCAAGGAAAGCACTGTCTGGCAGTGATTAACTACGGACAGCGGCTCAAAAACAGCCGCGTAAAGTTCCCGCCGCTTCCCGGAAAAGAGCCCGAATGGCTGCCAACTTCCCGCGACTTCCCGGAAGTTCCCGGAAGTTCCCGCGACTTCCCGCTTGAATCCCAATCCCAATCCGAAACCGAAACCAAGACGTTGGGCAGAAAAGATGCCGTGGCGGGGGCCACGGCCAGCGTCAAAGGCTCGGAATTGAGCGACGAGGAATGGTTGAAGGAGCTTGCGGCTAATCCGGCCTACGACGGACTCGATGTGCCCCGCGAGTTTTCCAAGATGCAGGCATGGTGCGCGGCCAACCGAAAGCAGGCAACGCGGCGGCGCTTTGTGAATTGGCTAAATCGCGTGGACAAGCCGCTCAATGGGGCTGTGGTTCACCTTAACGGCCATGCCAAGCCGGAGTCAGTTTGGTCGCTTCAACAGCGGATTGATGCTGCCCAGAAAGAAATTGATCGCATTCAAGCCAACCCGGCCAACAAGGAACCCGTGCCCGATAGTTTCGACCGCAGGCTGCGGGCCGAGCCGATGGCGAAGGTGAAGCAACTGAAGGCGAGCATATCGGAAATGCGGCAGCGGCTGGCGGGAGTGGAGGTGGCGGCGTGAATCCACTAATCGCACCGCCACAAACGCCGTTTACGTTCCTTTCGCTAGGAGCAGGAGTGCAGAGCAGCACCTTGGCGCTAATGGCGGCACACGGCGAAGTCACACCGATGCCCAATGCCGCAATCTTCGCAGACACGCAGGCCGAGCCCGCGAGCGTCTACCGCTGGCTGGATTGGCTGGAAGGCCAACTTCCGTTTCCAGTGCATCGCGTGACGCGCGGCAGTCTGACAGAGGAAAGCCTCATCATCCGCGAGCGCAAAGACAAAACGGGCTACTGGAGCAAAAGCCTTGTCCCGGCGTTTATCGAAAACAAAGACGGAACGAGGGGAATCATGGGGCGGCAATGCACTTACTCCTACAAGGTCGAACAGCTTGAGAGAGCGGCCCGCCGACTTGGTAAAGTCAAACGCGGACAGAAAGAAGTCACCGTTACGCAGTGGATCGGGATTTCTTGGGATGAAATTCAACGCATCAAGCCGTCACGGGTAGCATGGTCGCAGCATCGCTGGCCTTTGGTTGAGCTACGCATGGGCAGGCGCGACTGCTTGCGATGGATGGAAGAGCGCGGATACCCAAAGCCGCCACGCTCGGCTTGCGTCTATTGCCCATTTCATTCCGACAAAGAATGGCGGAGGCTCAAGGACGAAGAACCGGAGGAGTTTGCCCGCGCCGTTAAGTTTGAAAAGGACATTCAAGAGGTCAAAGCAAAGACGGAACGAATGCGCGGCGTGCCGTTTCTTCATCCGAGCCTTGTGCCGCTGGATCAAGTGGATTTCCGAACAGACATCGAGCGCGGCCAGTTGTCCCTCTGGCTTGAGGAGCAGTCTTTCGGCAACGAGTGCGAAGGGATGTGCGGCGTATGAGCGAATCCCTCCGCGCCTATATCGCCGCCCGTGGCCTCGACGCACGGCTGGTCATGAACGAACTGCAAGACAACGGCGTCATTTCCGACAACGCCGTAAACGTGGCAGATGTGGGCAATGGCGGTGAGGCTATTAGCTGGCTGGAAAAACGCAACACAGACGCGCTTCGTGCGCGAGAAAGGCAACTACTATGATTGACATGAAACGCGCAGCCATGCTCGGAGGCGACCCCGCAGACCGAAAAGAGGCGAGCTATTGGCCTCAACACCAAGATGCGCCCGAGGACATCTTCCTTGACCGCTTGGCCGAACTATCGCGGGCCAGTGGCGAATCCGTTCCGGCGCTGTTCTCCAAAATCGCGGCCAAGGCGTTTATTGAGGCCAGCAAAGAGACGGACAGCGATGCCATCCGCAATGCCCAACGCGAGGCCATCGTGCGCTTTCTGCAACAGGCGCGGGAGGTGTCGCAGTGTCCTGACCTTCAGTATTTCGTGGCCTGTTGGCAGGCAGCGTTTGAACTGGAAGACAGGGACGAGGACAAGACGCAGACCAGCATTGCCCAACAGTTCCAAGTCACGCGCGCGGCGGTATCCAAGCGCGTGGTGGAGATACGCAAGGCGGCTAATCCCGCGACCATTGCCCGAAGCCAAAAGAGCATTGCGGCACGAAAGACTTATGCGTTGCGCCAACTCATCGTTGGTCAAACGCGCACCAAGATAAACATCAGCAACCAACAGAAGGAGATCAACGAACTATGGGCAACAGTGAACTAACAGCCGTCAGCGTCGAGCAACTGCGCGCGCTGGCAGAGAAGATCCGCGAGGCCAAGGCCGGCGCGGTCAGGGAAATGAAGTCGGCCATCGAGGCCATGCACGAGCAGGGCAGCTTGTTAGTGCAGGCAGAGATGGAGCTGGGCGCGGCATTCGACGGATGGGTCGATGGGTTGGCCGATCATGGCGTTGACCCGATGCAGGCGCGCTATGCGATGAAGATCGCCAAGAAGCACAAAGACGTGCGCTCACTCTTTGGCAATCCGTCCGCAGCCAAGCAGTTGGTCTTGCAGAACTTTGCACCGGCTGTCCCGCCCAAGCCTGAGAGTGAAGGGCAGGGGAGCGTGGCGCCTTACAGCATCAGCGTGAGGTTCAACGTCGATCCGATGGACCCGAACTTTCCTCGAACCAAGTGGCTTAGTGATCCGCTCGTGCGTTCAGTCATTCAGATAACGCAGGAACTCGAAGGCTAAAAGTAACCAACGATCACAGACAGCAGAGCCAACACAAAAGCAGCAACCAAAACCGCCCCAATCAAATGCACGGGGTCTTTCAGGGACATTTGATTGTCTTGCTTAAAGGCGTGACCGCAATGCGGACAGGCTTTTGCTTTCTTGGACACGGATTGCTTGCACGAAGGACACGGGAACAGGTTCATGCTCCACAGCATAGCACACCCGCCCCCCGTTCGGGAGTCTTCTACGCGCATTGAACGCAAGTGCCCGAACCAGACCGATAAATTCCTGCGAGCTATAAGCTGACAACAATGCTTATAGCTTATGAGCCAGACAGAACTTGCGAAGGCGCTTGGCATCAGCCAGCCCGCCGTCGCGCAGTTGGTGAAGAAGGGAATGCCCACGGGCAGCGTCGAGGAGGCGCAAAACTGGCGCGCGGCCAACGTGGGCCAGAAGCGCGGGCGACGAGTTAGCCAACCGACAACACCCATCGGCCTCTCGGCCTTGCCAGACTTGCCCGATGATCTCGCCGTCACCGACAAGCTCCGAAAAATCGCCATCACTGACTTTGAGCGAGCAGGCACGATTCAAGAGCGAAGCGCGGCCAGCCGCACGGTGAAGGATGCCGAGGAGGCCCACGAGATCCGCAAGCGCGACCTCGTCCGCTCCGAGCAAGAGGCTCAAAACCTCATGCACCGCGACCAGGTGCAGACCGTCATTGCCGAAGAAGTCGGCAAACTCCGCGCCCTGCTTGAAGCCATGCCGGGGGCCATTGCAATGGCCGCAAACCCTCACGACCCCGAACTGGCCCGAGATGCCGTGGCCGACTATCTGGAGCAAGTCTTCTCCACCTTGAGCAACACAGGCAATGCGCTGCGCGTGGATTCCTGACAGCCGAGAAAAGGCGCTGGCAATGTGGCGAGCCCAATGGGTGCCGCATCCGCGCCAAAGCGTGACCGAGTGGGCAGAGGCCAACCTGTCTTTCTCGTCGCGGTTCACTTCGTCGCCCGGGCCGTTTCGCGTGCGGAGTTATCCGTATATGCGCGAATGGCTCGACTGCTTCCACCCGGCCAGCGGCGTCCGCTCGATGGCGCTGCTCTGCGGGGCACAGGTGGCGAAAAGCACGGCCATCCAAGTTGGCATGGCCTACCGCCTCGTCCGCGCCCCAGCCCCCGCGCTGTGGGTTCTGGATACCCAGACCAACGCCCAGAGCTTCAGCGAGTCGCGCTGGCAAGTGATGATTGATGACAACGAGGTTTTGCGCGCTCAACTCCCGCGAAACAAAGACAAGTTTAAGAACCTCGACCAAGCATTTGCGCGTATGCACTTGTGGTTCATCGGCAGCAACAGCCCCGGCAACCTTGCGGGCCGTAGTATTTCGCTCCTCTGCTTGGACGAGGTGGACAAATACAAAACCAAAACCAAGCAGGAAGCCGCCGCCGTGCAGCTTGCCGTGCAACGTGTCGCGTCCTTCCCGATGCACTTGATCGTGATGACCAGCACGCCCACGACTCAGGAAGGCTCAATCTGGAAGGCATGGCTGGAAGGCGACCAACGCCGCTTCTGGTTGCCGTGCCCGCATTGCAACGAGATGACGCTCCTCTCGTGGCCGATGATGAAATGGGACGATGACGCCCGCATTGACCAGAACCAATGGGATCTAAAGCGCGTCCGTGAAACCGCGCGCCTTGAATGTCCGCATTGCAACGGCCACATCACCGACGCCCTAAAGACCAAGATGCTGCGGGGAGGGGAATGGCGCGCGGAGAATGCCAACGCACTGCCGGGGCATCGCAGCTACCACTTGTCCGCGCTGTATTCGGTGCGCCGAAGCTTCGGCGCGCTGGCCGTGAAATTTCTGCAAGACAAGTCTTCGCTCATGGGCCTGCAGGATTTCGTCAACAGCATCTTGGCCGAGCCGTGGGAGGAGGCCATGACCGACGAATCCCGCCCGCTCACCGTGGGCGAATACAACCTCCGCGCCGAGCCCGAAGAAGGCACCGCCCGAATCATGGCCGTGGACGTGCAGCAGGACTGCTTCTATTTCGTATGCCGCGCTTTTGCAAAAGACGGCAGCAGCAAACTCGTCGACGAAGGCCGGCTCACCACCTGGGCCGATCTGGAGTTCAAGGTGCAGGAACTCGGCCTCGACACCCCGCGCAACATTGGCGGCACGATGGCCAAGCTCGTTGTGGTCGACTCCGGTTTCCGCACCGACGAGGTGCTCGATGTCTGTCTACGCAACCGCTACATCCCGGCCAAGGGCGAAGACCGCGCGGACGGATACGGCGTGAAATTCGGCAAGACGCTTCGCAAGGCCATCTCGGTCCTCAAGCCATATCGGCGCGGATATTTCCTCATGCTGTTCTCGTCACCCGCCGCGCAAGACGTATTGGAATGGCTGCGCGGAGGCAAAGGCCCGGCGTGGACGGTGGCCGCTGACGCAAGCGAGGAATACAAAGCGCACCTCGACGCGCACCGCAAGGTGGTAAAGCGCAGCCCGCTCACGGGTCGGGAGAACTACATCTGGCGGCAGATCGGGCGCAGGCCGAACCATATGCTCGATTGCGAGTTAATGATTCTGGCGCTGGCGGAATACGGGAACATCATCCGCCCCAAGTTGGACGAGCCAACAGAGTAAAACCCCCAAAATCAAGGGGTTAGCAGGGGGCAAAAAAATTTTCAAAAAAGTGCTGTTTTGGCCTTGCATACGCAAGCAGCTGGCGTATAGTGAGGGCGTAATGAAAACACAGAACACACCAACGGGCGCGGAGAACACCACTGCCGCGCAGGAAGATCGCATCATTCGTTTGCCTCGGATGTTTTATGACGATCATCAAGAGCGCGACCTGCCTACGCCCGAAGCAATTCGCGGCAATGCAAAGTCAGTCTGGGTTTCGCTCGACGATCCGAACCTCGACGAGTTACTCGATGACGCGGAATACTACGCCATTCCCTACGGATGGGGTGATGGCGCGGAGCGTTATCACAAAGCTGCCGTGCGTCTGCTCGCGGCCTACAACGATCAAGTCACCGAGGACGAGGAGGACGCACAATGAGCCGCGCCATCTTAGACTACTGGCGCAGCACCGAGACTGCGATTGCCCGCCGCTCCATTCACGACTCGCCGCTGGCGAGCGCGGATGCCAGCGCGCGGCGTGGCGAGCGCGGCGATGTTGTCGATGTCGATGACCTCGACGGCTTGGTCTATGTGGACTTTGGTCGCGGGGCCATCGCCTGCTACCCGGAGGAACTCAAATGAACATCACCGAAATCGCGCACGCCGCCGCGCACTTCAACGAGCAGCACGACTACGATATCGCTTCCGCTCTCAAGCTGACCGAGATCGTGATTCGCCACGCGCACCTTGTTCAAGTCGCCCGCGTTCAAGCCGCCGACCCGCAACTGGAGCTTCCTATTGAGGTTGGCAACGATGCCCTCTAACATTGCGGGCGTGAAATGCCCGAACTGCAACAAGCCTTTGCCAGCCAGTTTCGTGGACACCCGCGCCACTGGCAGCAAAGGCGGCAAAGTTAAGGGGCCGAGCAAGGCCCGAACACGCGAGCAGGCGCAAGCCGCCATTCGAGCGCGGTGGGCCAAGTATCGCGCCAAGCAAGCCAAAGCCTGACGCATTGACATCCGATCGCGGAAGCAATGTCTCCGCGCGCGTTTATTTTCTCAGCTTGGCTTGCGTCGGGTAAATCAGCGTCGAAGACCAAGGCCGCGCTAGAGCTAATCGGGGCCAATCAATACAACGCCCAAAAGGAGGGCGGGCGGCTTTTGGTATCCGCTTCAATGGGGGGAAAGAGCTTCTCCTACAGTTTGCCGCCCGACATGACGGCTTCGACCGTGGCGGAAATGGCGCTCACTTGTTGGGCTTTGGTCAAAGACATGACCGACTCCGAGCTTGAGGCGTATCTGACACGCAAGAACCCCAAGACGATGATCGCCGCCTTTAATTACCCGCTCTACTCATGAAGCTCGCAGACCGCTGGAAACTTGTAAGCAAAGCCTTCAGCCCCAAGGCCGTCAGCTACGATGCCGCGCGTCCCTCGATTCAGCGCCGGATGCCCGCCAACGCGCGGGCCGTGGACTCGCACATTGATGTCACGGGCTTCGACCGCGAGCGCCTCATGCGCTTGTCCCGCTACCTTTACAACAACGTGCCGCTGGTGCGCGGCATGATTACCGAAAAAGCCCGCTACGTTGCCGGGGGCGGTGGCATCCGCCCGCAGGCGCGCAGCGGCGACGAACAATGGGACGCCGCCGCCGAGGCGTTTTTCGCGCAGTGGAGCCGCGTGGCCGACATTCAAGGGCGCTACTCATGGCGCGAAATGGTGCGCTTGGCCTCGATTGCCGTTGACCGCGACGGCGAAATCTTTTTCCGCACCGCGCAGCAAAGCACGGGATACCCCGCGCTTGAAATGATTCTGGCTCACAGGATCGCGGACGATCCAAACGTCATCTACAAGCCAAACGGCATCGGGCGCGCCACGGGCCAGCGCGTAATTGACGGCGTGGTGGTCAATGCGGACATGAGGCCGATCTTTTATCGCCGCGTTTTGGGCGATGATGGAGACGTTCCGCAGAGCCTTGATTTTGAAGACATCCCGGCCACGCAGATGATCCATCTCGGAGAAGCCAGCGCGGGCGACGAATTGCGTTTTGTCACGCCGATGGCCCCCTCGATCAACCACTTGCGCGACCTGCAAGATGCAATCTCGTTTGAAAAGATGGCGCTGAAGATCAACAGCTACGTTGCGCTGGCGATCAAATCGAGCAACCCGCAGGGCGCGGATTTCTTTGGCGAGTCGCAGTCCGTGGCAAACCCTGACGGCACTTCCGAGATGACCGTGGAGAGCCTCGGAACTACGGGCGGGGCCATCCCGCGCCTCGGCATGGGCGAGGATCTGGTCGCTTGGTCAAGTGACCGCCCGAAACAATCTTTCATGGACTTCAGCAATGCGCTGATCCGCGAGGTGTGCATCAACTTGGGTGTGCCTTTTGAATTTGTGGTGCGTCCCGCAGATGCCGGGGGCGCGGCGCTTCGTTCGGTGCTGGTGCGCGCGCAGCGCACGTTTGAGCATAGGCAGGCGCTTCTCATTGACCGCTTTTGCAATCGCGTTTGGGCACACGTTATCACGACGGCCATGTCGCGCGGTCTCATCCCGCAAAACGACAACTGGTGGCGCGTGGATTGGCAGACGCCCGCCGCCGCGAGCGTGGACTATGGCCGCGAGGCGCAGGCCAATCTCAACGATGTGCGCGCGGGGCTCCGCACCTACGCAGAGGATTACGCGGAGCGCGGGCGCGAGTGGAAAGACGAACTGCGCCAGCGCGCTACCGAGGCGAAGTATTTGGCCGAACTGGCTGCGGAGTTTGAAATCAGCCCCGACAGCATTGCCACTTTTAACCCCAATCCCGCGCCGCCTGTAGCGCAGCCTGCGCCGACCGCACCACCGCAGCAAGATTGACACCGCGCGGGCGGTAATGAAGCCCGCCGCCTCCCGCTGGTATGCAATTCAATCGACCGAAAACGGCAGCGCCGAAATCTCCCTTTTTGATGAGATCGGTTTTGGGGGAACAAGCGCGAAGGAATTTATTGCGGAGCTTAAAAAACTCAGCGGCCAACATATCCACCTCCGAATCAATAGTGTCGGAGGAAGTGTTGTCGAAGGCACCGCGATCTACAACGCATTACGTCGGCACAAGGGCGGCTTAACTGTTCACGTCGAAGCACTTGCGGCCAGTATGGCCTCGGTGGTGGCAATGGCCGGGGAAGAGGTTGCCATCTCGGACAACGCGCTGCTCATGATCCACAACCCCTGGTCGATGAGCATGGGCGATGCGGACGATCTTCGCAAAGAAGCCGACATTCTCGACAAGCTCAAAGCCACGCTGGTCAATGCTTACAAGCGCAAGACGGGCATGGATTCCGAGCAGATCGCCGCGCTGATGGACGACGAGACATGGCTTGGCGCAGAAGAAGCCGTGGCAATGGGTTTTGCCGATTACGTCGAAGACGGGCTGGAAGCCGCCGCCTCTATCACGCCCGCCGAAGCGCGCAGCCGCTTTGACAAATTTTCCAACTCTATGCGTAAGCCCGCGAAAAACCGCAAAGCCGAGGAGGCTGTTCCCGAAGTCGTGGAACCGTCCGTCGAAGCGCCCGTGACCACGGACGCCGTTGACATCTCCGAGGAAGTTAACATGAACGCTGAACTTCAAGCGCAGGTTGACGAACTTCAAGCCAAGCTGGCCGAAGTCGAAGCCGCCAAAGTTGACGCCGAAGCCGTCGCCGCGCAAAGCGCCGAAGACGTTGCCAAGGAAATCGAAACCCTGCGGGCCGAAGTCGAGCGCCTCGCTTCCGAGTCCGCCGCCAAAGACGAGGAGATCAACGCGCTTCGCGCTGCCTCCAAAAGTGCTGGCGAACAGGCTGCTGCAATCGTGGCTGGCATCGGCGTTGATCCGTCCTTGGCACAGCCGGAACTGACCCCGGCGCAGAAGTTTGCCTCCCTCACTGGCCCCGAAGCCACCACCTATTTCCGCGCTCACAAGAGCGAAATCATCAAATCCCTCAACTCCTAAAATTCTATGGCTACCATCGCATCCGATCTGAATGATCGTCTATACAGTCAGTTGGCCCTTGAGTCCTTTGTTCGGACTCTCGCGCCGCTCAACGTGTTCTCAACCAGCTATTCCTCGGATGCTGTCGCTCGCGGCGCTTCCGTTGAAGTTCCGCTGATTGCGAACCTCACCGCCACCGATTTTGCCGACACCTACGAGGCCAACGGCGGCACCATCAACGCGACCCGCGTCAATGTGGACAAGCACAAGATTGTGACCGTCCGCATCTCCGACACGGAGTTCAGCCGCAGCACCAACGCCGACATCCAGAAATTCGCCTATCAGCAAGGCCGCGCTCTCGCGCAAGCCGTGATCGACGATATCTTCAGCGCGTTTGTTACCACCGCCTCTGGCGCAGCGCAATTTGCCGCGACCGTGACGGGCTTGACCACGCTCACGCTCGCCAACGTCCGCGCTCTTCGTAAAGCCATGAGCGCCGACCGCGTGCCGCTCGATCAGCGCAGCTTGATCCTCGACAGCGACCTCTACGACGGCCTGCTCTCTCAGAGCAACCTGTCCGACGCTTCGCAGTTCGGTGCTCGTGACGCCATCGTTGATGGCCGCGTGCCCCGCGTCTACGGCATGAACGTCTACGAAGTGACCTCGACTCCCTCCAACAGCATTTCGCTGAAGGGCTTCGCGGTTCACCCGAACGCTCTGGCCGTTGCCGTGCGCTCCCTCCCGGCGCAGGCTCCTTCGGAATACCTCGCGGCCACCACGGTCAACGATCCCGAAACGGGCCTCTCGATCAACTATCGCCGCCACTTCAATCCGTCGAGTGGTCAGCATTTCGCCAGCTATAGCTGCACCTACGGCTACACTCGCGGAATCACGGCGGCAGCGAAACTCGCTCTCGGAGCCTAAGTCTCCATCTCCAACCGCAACACGGAGCCCCCGGCACACGCCGGGGGTTTCTGTTTGTGGGGAAGTTGACAGGCGCTCACGCGCCGAGATGAGAGAAAAAATATCCCTGTGCGTTATCACGCACAATGAACCGAAGCGGCTGGATCGCTGCCTTACCTTGTTCAAACCCGCCGTGGACGAAATATGCGTAGTCCACGCGCATGGCAACACGCCGCCCGACTTGGAAATCACCCGCGTCTGCGAGCGCCACGGGGCCAAGATGGGTGTTTATGCCAACGACCCGAAGAACGATTGGCCCCATGTGGACGATTTTGCCGCAGCCCGCCAGGCGTCCTTTGACCTTGCCAGCAATGATTGGTGCTTGTGGGTCGATGCCGACGATGTTCCGGGCGACAATTTTGCACCCGCCCTGCACGAACTACTGGAGCAGCACGGCAAAGATTTCGACGGCTTCTGCCTTTACCACAATGTCGCGGGCAGGCAGATCGCGCACAATGCCCGCGAGCGCCTTGTGAGGCGCAGCAAGGGCCGCTGGCGTGGCCGCATCCACGAAAACTTTTTGCCGCTGGAGGGCGACGGCAGAACCTACGCCCGGTGCGATGCACCCGTGGTCATTCACCTTCCCGACGAGGAGGCCAAGCAGGGCAACGAGCGCAACCTCCGCATCCTTGACTCTATCCCCGAAGCCGAGCGCACGGTGCGCGATCTTTACCACATCCAAGGCGAATTGATGGGCCAAGGCCGCAAAGACGAGGCGCTGACCCTCGGCCAACAGCTTGCCCAACGCGAAGACCTTCAACCCGTGGAGCGTTATGAGGTGCTGCTTAACGTGGCCGAAATGGTGCGCCCGCCCGTCGTGGAGCGCCCAAGCCCCGAATATGCCGCCATGTGCGCGGCCCTGCACGCGGCGTATGCTCTTATGCCTAACCGCCGGGAAGCCCTAGCCCTGCTTGGTGCGCTTCATCTCGATCTCTTTGATCTCGTCCGAGCCGAAGCCTACCTGCGACAGATGATCGCCACGCCGCGCCCGGCAGAATTGCCGTGGACGCACAGAGACGCGCTTTACTCTTGGGGAGGCGAACAGCTTTGGACGCAGCTTCTACGCATCACGGGGCGCATCGAACAGGCCGACAAGATTGAGCGCGACCGCTTGGCCCAATGCGTCAAGGACGGCAAAATCACAATCAGCATCGTCCACCCCACACGCGGACGCCCCGAGCAAGCCGCCCGCGTCCGCAAGGCATGGCTGGATTCTGCCGCTGACGCCTCGCGCATCGAATACATCTTTGCCTTCAGCCAGGATGACCAAGAAACGGGCGGGCTTCTTCACCGCTTCCGCCACGCCCTTTCACCCGCCGGAAAGCTCGACCAAGTGGGCGGCACGCTGGTTGAAAACTACAATGCAGGCGTCCGCGCCAGCACCGGGCACATTATCCTGACCGTGCAGGACGATCTGCATTGTCCGCTCCATTGGGACAAGCAGATTGAGGAGGCGCTGGCCGACAAGCTCGAGCAGCCCGCCGCCCTGCAAATACGCGACGGCTACCGCACCGACGATTTGCTCATCACCTTCTGCGTCACGCGGCCCACGCTGGATCTGTTCGGATTCGATGGCGGCATCGTCTGCCCCGAATACCACGGCGTTTTCTGCGACAACGACTACACCCGCCTTGTGCAAAAACACGGCATCCTCGTCCCGTCCGACATTACCTTCCGTCACGAGCATCCCGCATGGAATCCCGCCGTGCCGATGGACGCCACCTACGCCATCGAGAATAGCGAGCCGGGCTATGCCTACGGCAACGAAGTCTACCGCCGCCGCTGGCCCGCTGACACCGCTCCCAGCGCATGAGCCAGTTTGCCCAGGCCTACACCGCCGCCTCCACCGAAGCAGTCGGCACCATCCGTGACCAAATCGAATACCGCGAGAGGTGCTATCTGGCCGTGGTAGGCGAGGAAACCTATGGCAACGCCTTGGGCGAAGGCGGCTTTGAAGCGGCGAGGGGACTCACCGCCACCGTGCTCAAAGCCGGCGCCCCGGCCTACCGCCTCGGCGGCATCGTGAAATTCCAAGACCGCCGCTACCGCATTACCGGAATAGACACCGATTTAGCAACGATTGACCTCACCCTGCAAAGCCCCGACAGCAAATGAGCGCCCCCGCTTACAGCCTTGAAGAATCCCTAGAGCGCGCCGTGGATACGGTTCTCAGCGCCGACGCCAACCTCGCCGGGTGCCGCATCACCTCCGCCGACGAGTCCGACGAGGACAGCCTGCCGATGATCGCCATCCGGGCCGAGAAGCTCGATGAGGTTGTCCTTGGGATGCAAACGTGGAACACCCGCGTCAGCATCACGTTGACCACAGCCGCCGACGAAACGCCCGACGAAGAGCGCAACGAACGCCGCCTGCCCGACCCCGCCGACGATGACGAAGGCGCGGCCGGCTTCAAAGAGCTGTGGCACGACCTCTGGGCCAACGTGGACGGCCCGAATTTTCTGACCAACCTCAACGCCACCGACCTCGTCAAAGTCTGGGGCATCGAGTTTGACCCTGTCTCTTATGAAAACGAAACGAGATCCTTCCGCCGCAGCATCAACCTCCGATGCTGGGTCAACGAAGCATACCCAACGCCCGCGCCTTGAGCCCGTTGACGGCGTGATCCGTCTGCCGAATTGGCCGGATTGCTTGGCCGACAAAGCCGTGGCCGCGTCCATCGAGGGCGCTGTATTTGAGGGCTACGAGCAGAAATCAGGTCAGCGCACGGGGATTTATCGAGCGCGCTAGGTTGACACCGCCCCTAGTGCATGGCAGCGACAATCGTAGGACTCACCAGCATCACCTTCGGCGGCTCGGCGGAAACAGTCGCCGTTTTCACTTCTTTTTCTCAAACCACAGATTCGGACAAGACCGTAGTGGTTGACCACGATGGCGACCATATCGCGGTGGCTTACCACGGCCTCAAAAGTGTGGCCAGCATGAGCGGCTTTTTGAAGTCCACCATCCCAACTGTCGGAGCTTCCATCAGCTTGGCAAATTCAATCAGCACTATGGGCGGGATTAGCGGCGGCACGTTCTACATCGACTCCGTTGCCGTCAACAAAGCCCCCAACGATTTTCATCAAGTCACCGTCTCGGCGACAAATCACAACTTCTAAGCAGCAGGGGCAATGACCCCACATAGAGATCAGATATTATATGCAAGGCCCGGTCGGACACTACGCTACCACTGATACCAAAGTCGCCGCGACGCTCGCCACCGTGGGCGTTCGCATTCGCCAGCAAGATCCCATCTCGCGCGTCGTGCAAAAAGGCCGAGAAACGTGGCATTATTGGTTTGAGCTGGACGGCGCCAACGGCGTGCCAACAGCAAAAATTGTGCAGGCCATTATTGAGGGCCAAGAAGCCTGCGAAAGCCTTCGCTCAAAGTTGCCAGACTTGCCCGGGGCGCGCGCGTCATTGTTTAACCGCGAAAACCTCCTCGACTTGGGCCACAACAAATGTCGCCGGCTTGTTATGGTCAACTTGCCCGGAGGCGGCATTATGCTGGCCGACGAAAAACTTTCCCCCGAGACCAAGCGCCAAGTGGCGCAGATGGTGCTTTAGCCGTGGCCTCGGTTCGCAGCTTGCGGCTTTTTCCTTGGGGCTGCGTGCCGCGCTTCCCGCCAGAAAGCACTCTTGGCGGCCTTACCGAAGACGGAGAGCCGACCGGCGAGAGGTTGATCTTTGATACCGGAAGCGGCACCTATTACCCGTTTGAGATGCCCATCAGCCACGCCGTGCAAATGTGGTGGCGTGTGCGACATTGGAAACTTTCTTTTGAGTATTATTACTTCCGAACCCTGACCACCGAGGACCCCGGAAGCTACCAAGAGACGCCACAGGAGGCCATTACCCTCACCACGGAGGACAGCCCCCCTAGCGACGCTTTTTCTGCCCCCTATCTTTTCGCCGAGGATGAAATGGACTTGGCTTGCCGTGGAGGCTTTGGCGACTACGAAACGGCGGCAGTGCAGTTGCAATGGACAAAAGAGATAACGCGCAATTTTGTTATCACCACCCCTCCAGCACGGTCCGGGTCGTTTCAGGCTCCGTTGGTTGCCGCTTTTTCTGTCAGCACCCAGCAACAAGGATTCCCGCCACCGTTTTGTTTTACGGCCTCTTCTTCTGAATTCAACGGAGGTCGAATTGCCGGAAGCATTGTCCACGCCTGCTTCGAGCTGTCCATCGGCGGCCACAGCACCCTGCGCGCGCCTGGGGCGGAGCCGACCGCCACGGCGCAGCTCAAGCTGGGCTTTTTGGGCAAGACTTACAGCGCGCAAATGTATTGCCAGCCAGACGCAAACATCGACGAACAAATCAGCAGCGTGATTATGGAGCCGATAGAATTTTGGCCATACAACCCCGGCGACGGCGGGGGACCCATATACGATAAAACCACTGGCAGCCAACTCCGCCCCTTCTCCTCTTAAAATCTCTAACTGTCGGCCATTTGACACCTCTGGGCGGTCGATATGCAAGATATTGACCCGGAAAAGCGGACGGGCCTGCTTGAGCAGGCGGCATTAGGCGCAAACCAAAGCATTAACGGTCTCGATTTGCGGCCCGTTACTTCGGCAACGTGGAGCCTTCTTTCGCGGCTAAAAAACAATTTTATCACTGGCGAACAAGACGGTGACTACGCTTTTGCGGTTTATTCGTTTGTCTATTTGCACTCACTTCCGATCTCGGACATTCGCAAGCGCATTGCGACTATTGACGATCTGCGCGGCGACATTTACGAGTGGATGGATTCGCGCCCTGTTGAGGATCTGTTTTCTTTTGTGCCTTGGATCACGGCGCAAATGGAGCAAGTCGCGGCTACCATCACGCAGGCAGCGCCAAGCCCAGCAACCTCCGACAACGCCCCAAAAGTTTAGCGGCCCGCCCGGCGTGGCAGCTTTGCCTTGCCGCACGGGTCGCCAAATACGGAATCAGTCTGGAGGACGCCATTTGGCATTTGCCGATGGCCGCTCTAAACCAGCTTATCATCTACGACGAACTAGCGAGCGGTCGCTCGCCGCGCTGGATAGATAGCGGCGAGGAGGGGGCTAAAGACATAGAGGCGTTGTTGGCCGACGCGCTGACACCAAGCCTCTGACATGGATTCCGTAGTGCAGGCCGACTATCGCGCCGTGAGCCGATTTCATGCGGCCATGCGTGAGCTTGCCTCAATCAGCGGCAAGGATTTCCAACAAGTCATGCGCCACGAAGTCGGCGCTATTCTAAACGCTTCCGTTCGTGGGACGCGCAAGGCCACGACTAAAAGCATCCAAAGCAACCATGATAAACAGCCGGGCTCCCGATATGCCTTTGACTATGCCGGGCCAGAGTCTCGCAGCGGCAAACAATACAGCGCCGCCGATGTTTTGCGCTTGCGCCAAAGAGCAGCAGAGCGCCGATCTAAAGCCAAGAACGGCAAGATGGTCTATTATTTTTCCAAAAGCAACGAGCCCAAGGCTTACCCAGCGTGGGTATGGCGTCAGATCCAAGATCGTCGCGCCAAAAGCCTAAAGGCCCGCATGGGAGCGCGCGGCCTCGCCGCCTCCATGTGGACGAAGATCGGCAGCCAGCTTGGCATTGACGTAAAAGCGCCAGCCTATGTCCGCAACGCCAAGCACCACAAAAAAGGCGGCATGGAGGAAATGGTGCAAGCCTACCAAAAGGGCAGGGGCAAAAGCTATGAGATCGGGTTTGTAAACGCCCTGACGCACTTGAACCAATGGAACCGCGTCGGCGTGGTGTTTCGCAAGGCGCTAAATGCAAGGGCCAACTTCTTCAGCCAAGCGGTCAAACTACAAGCTAAGGGAACCATAAAGCGCGTCATGGACAGGTATCCCGGCATGGCAAGCGTCTCTTGACACACTGAGCAAGGCAGAAAATGGACGGCGCATTAAAATTCTTTAGCAGCCTAAACACGGCGGGCTTTGAGTCTGGCGCGAAGCGGATGCAGCAAAGCGCGGACACCGTTTCCGCTGGCGTGAAAAATGCCTTTGCCGGGGTTGCGCGCGCCGTGGTTGCCATCGGCGGCGCGTTTTTGGCCGTGCGAGCGTCAGCCGACGCCTTCAACAAGGCACTCGATCTTGGCGGAAAGCTAAACGACCTGTCGGCGCGCACGGGCGAGTCTGCGGGCAATCTTGCTATTCTCCAACGCGCCTTTGAAAACGCGGGATTGGGGGCAGATCAAGTAGGGTCAATGCTCGATAGAATGTCTCGCTACATGGTGGAAAGCACCAAGGCTGGCAGCGAGCAGCAAAAGACCTTGGCTGCGCTTGGCCTCTCATTTGATTCTTTGCAGGGCAAAACACCCACCCAGCAACTGCAAGCCCTTGCCTCTGCTGTGTCTTCTGTCGAAGACCCGGCAATTAGAACCAAGGTTGCTATGGAAATTTTCGGGCGAAGCGGCGGCGAGCTTATGCCGCTGCTTCGGGCTATGGGCTCCGAGTTGGACATAGCGCGCCAGCAACTTGGCTCTCTGCCGTCCGTTATGGACAAGTCTGCCGAAGCCTTCGACAAACTTGGCGACAGCCTTGCTGCTATTGGCAACAAGGGAACAGAGCTTGCCGCAGGCATTTTGGAAAAGCTCGCCCCGGCGCTTGCAAGCGTGGCCGAGCGCGTTGCTGCTATTGATGCAACGGGGCTTGGCAAAGCGCTTGGAGAATATGCCGTGCAAACGGCCAAGTGGGTTGCCGAAACGCTAAAAGTCAGCGAGGCCATCACGGCAGTAAAAACGGCCATCGCGGGGATTGCGGTTGGGGAAGTCGGCAAGGGCTTTGAATTGCTATTCACCACGGCCAAGATCGCTGGACTCAATGCCGTCAATGAAGTGGTTGCGGCGGCCATGGCTGCTGTTGAATCGGTAGGCGCCGCCCTGCAATCACTATTTGGCTCTGACTCAACAACGATGGCTTTCATCAATGGCTCTTTTGAAATGCTCGGAGCAAAAATTGCATCCAACATTTCCAAGCATTTAGCCGACGTTCTGGAGCAAATTCCATTTATGGGCGCGGCGGCAGAAGCAATACGCGCAACGCAAAAAGAAGCGGAGCAGGCCGTCCAAGACATCAGCAACATCATGTATTATGAGGCTGATAATTTGAAAAAAGAATGGGGCGGGATCATGGCCGAAATGCCAAAGCGATTTGCCGAATCCTACGAACAAAACGCAAGATCGCCCCTTTTTGATCTCACTAACGAACTTGCCAAACAAAAAGAGCTTTCCGCAGAACTCGCCAGCAATATCCGAGCGGCGGGCATATCGGCTGGAGATTTTTCCAATGCGCTAAACAACTCGCCACTGAGGGGCGGAAGCCTCATGGATCGCCTTACCGGGGGCGATGCCGACTCGCCATTTCCCGACACTACGCGCGGCGGCGGGGCAAAAATACCAATCAAAATTGATCCTGCGGCCCTTGCATCGTCAGAAAAAGAGGGCGGTGGAACCTCTGCGAAGAGCCAGACCACATCCGCCCTTGACGCCCTTCGCAAAGCCGCCGAAACCGATGCGCGGGCACGCGCCGACCTTTTCCGTATCGAGGCCGAGATGAGCCGCCGCACCTCGCGCGTGCCAGAACTCATGGACAAGGGACAGTTTGGCTCCGCCGCCACCACCGAACTCCGCGCCGAGCGCAACGCCGAAAGGCGCGCGCAGGATATAATGTCCCGCCGCTCCGCGACCGATTTACTCTTTGGCGAAGACAGCCCGCTTAAAAACATGGGCGATCTTGAGCAACAATTCCGCCGGCAAAACCCGTTTGGCAGGCGGGAAGACTTTGACCGCTTCGTGCGCGACCAATCTAAAACCCAAGCCGAACGTGTGCGCGAATCTACCCAGGGCGGCGGAACCGGCGGGAAAGACGCGAAACCGCAAGCCGACCCGATGAGCGGCATGGCAAGTGACATTGCCCAGATTAAAGAGGTTCTTATCCGCGCCGACGGCATCCACGACAGATTGCCAATCCGAGCACTTTCTGCCGCATAAACCATGTCAGAAGAAACCAACATATTGCCCGGGCGCATCTTCTTTAACGAAGCAAAATTCCCGCCAAACACCCTGCTCGTTACACAAAGCCGCGCCACTTACGATGCCGGATTGTATGCCATATCCGTTGAAGGATTTTACCGAGGCGAGCCGAACGACTTGGAAAGCCTTCGGTTGCGGACGGGCGGCTCGGTTCCCGCCGATGTTGTCGAACAAATACGGCGCGGCAATGCAGCCATGTTTGGTCAAGATGATGTGATTCTTGGAATGTTTATTTCTAGCCCGCCACAAGTGGAGCATGTTGCGACAAACCAAGAGCACACCATTACAGTTACAAACGAAAATGGCTCGCAAGAGCAAAAAGACATTCCGCGACAGGAATTATTCCGTTTTTCCTTCGACGCTGTTGCCGCCAAGAGATTTGAAGACCTGACGTGGCAAAACAATTTCGACGTATCGGTTCAATCCCAAGTTGTCCGCAAATCTTTTTCCGACAGCTACAACGATGTTTTCCGAAGCACTACGGATGTGGGCCAAGTGGTTGCCGGAGGCATTACGCGGCAAATCTCGTTTGACTACTTTGTCCGAGAACACACTGTAACGGTTTATTTTACCGACGCTCCGCCTTACGATGAGCTTATTCGCAAAATTCTCGGAACTTTTGAGGTTGAAATAGTTTTAGACCCAGACACAGGCAAAGAGTTTTTCAACTACATCAACATCAACAACTATGTGTTTGAATCCGCAGATATGCCAGTTTCCGACATTCCTCCCAAAGGGGACACCCTGTTTATCAAAACTCACACCGCGTCTTATGAAATAGTTGCCGGGGGCGTTTTGCGATACACCGTCCAACTTGCCGGGGCTTGGCAACGCCAGGGCGCCTAAAACTATGGACTCCCGACTTCCCCACCACTTTGGCGAAATGGCAAAGCGCGACAGCCGCCGCGCCGACCAACCGCCAAACGCCATTCCGGCCAGCGCCTTGGACGAAAACTTTCAAACTTGCTTGCCCAAAACAAACGAAGGATTCGACCGGCCCTACGACATCACGGTGGACAAAAGCGAAGGATGGACCCTGCGCGGGCGCACCCCATTTATGATCTGCGAAAATGGGAAGCCGGCCATCTATATGTTTTTTGCAACCCGCATGGCAGAGCAAGAGTCCTCATAGCCCATGAATTGACACCGACACAGTGGAGATGCAGCCACGGGTGTTTTCAATTGAAGTCGGTGGACAGACTATTTCGGGCGGGGCAACCGCTTTTTTTAGGGAAGACGTTGAAAAAATCCGCCTGCGTTTTGTCAATAACGGGCAGCCCATCGACTACAGCGGAGCCTCGGTCAGAATGGGCATCGGCTCCATCGGATCTCCAGCGGCAGGCGGCTACAAAATCAGCGACGCGGTCGGCACTTCTGCCGTCGTGTCTTTTTCGGCCACTGCGGCCCAGGTTAAAACGGCCCTTGACGCCCTGCGATCCAATACAGGCTTGTTTGCCGCCGGCCCCTGCGCCGTCACGGGGGCCATGCCGCGCTATACAGTCACGGTCGGTTCCAACAATACGGGAAGCGTTTCCAATCTTTCGGCTAGTGACATCACCCTTTCGCCTGACGCGGATGTTCGTTTCTTGGAGCGGCAATCCGCCTCTAGCACGCGCCCTCTTGTTTTCGACATTGTCTTCCCTCGAAAGCCGGCCGTTTTGCAAACGAGCTGGTCAAGCGTCAGCACCTCGATCACCCCGACCGTCAGCACTATTGCCGCTGGCGGCAGCGGCAGCAACGAAGTGCAGTTAATTTCGATCCCGACCATACCCGACGAAGGCAGCTTTGCCATCACCATGCCGGCGCGCAGCGTCACCGTGTCTTCCGTTTCATCTAGCGTTTTCACCTCGGTTAATCACGGCCTCTACGACGGTCAATCCGTCACGCTTTCAGCGTTCACTATTTCCAGCGGATTTTCCAACGGCGCGCAATACATTGTCACTTCGCGCACAAAAGACACTTTCCGCATCGCCAGCACGGCGGGCGGCGCCCCGCTTACGGTGTCGGCCAGCAGTGGCGGCACCGCGCAACTCGCATCAACCTTGGTTGGCCCGATTGCTTACAACGCCTCGGCCAGCGCCGTTTCTTCTGCTTTTGTCGCGGCAGGATTCACCATAGGAGGCACGCAGCAAATTGTCTGCACGGCAACGCCTGGCAGAGAATACCGCCTCATCTTTGGGGGAGGGTCGGCAAATATCGACTTCGCCCCTGTCACAATCATCTCCGACCTGAAAAGCCTCCCGGCCATAGAAGCCAACGTATCTTTCAACACCTTCGGCGTGAGGGACGCGGTCGAGCGCGGCGATAACAGCCTGTTCATGGAAGTTGAAGTCGCGCAAGGCGGAGTTCGCAAGACCTACAGAACTGGCGCTTCATTCTCCGCAGACCTTCTGGCGTCATCCGTTTCGTCTCCGGTTGTTGTCCCATTCAACGGATCAATAACCCTGCAAAGTTCCGACAGTTCGCTCTGGTCAATCACCGTGGACAACGACGGCATCCTAACTGCAACCAAACAATAACATGAAAACTCTTCTCACCATCCTATTCGTCACCCTCTGCGCGGCCACCAGCTACGGCCAGACGATGAAGGCGCTGATGTTTAACGCGAGCAACAATCAGGTGGTTGCAAGCACGGGCACCAACAATCTCACATTCACAAACAACGTAAATCTCCCATCGGGCTCATTGCTAAGATTCAATAGTGGTGCATCTCATATTGACGAGACTGGATTTTACGCAACTCAATACGGCTCGTTTTTTTCTTTTGAAGAGCAAAGACTACGCATGAACGATGCCAACGTGTTTGAGTGGGACGCAAACGGCGTAGTTACGTTTGGCAATGCCCCGGCCACCCGCACCAACCTCGGCCTGGGCGCAAATTTCCTCACAAACGCCAACGTCACCAATTTCCGCTCGGCTATTGGCTTGGGCCTCCCAGCCCTCACCAACACCAGCAATGTCACCATAATGCGGGCGCTGGCTGGAAGCGCGAATACCAACCAGCCATTTAGCGGAACATTTATAACTTACGATACAACAGACATTTATACTGTCACTGTTTCAAACGGAATAATTATTTCTGTGAACGTGCAATGAGCGACCAAGAACGCAAATCCGTCAACCTCGCCTTGGCATCCTTCGCCTTGGTGCTGATCGCGCAAACCGCTGCGATGTCCTGGTGGGCCGCTACGCTTCAGGCCAATGTCTCGCAGCATGACGAGCGGCTCGATGCGCTTGCGCCCCGTGTGGAAATGCTGGAGCAAGACTTCTATCGCCGTGGAGGGACGCCCCGATGAGTTGCACCACCTCACAGGCCGATCTGTGTTGGACGCGCGGCGACTCCGGGCGGCTCGATGTCACGGTGAAAGACGCGAGCGGAGCAGCCTACAATCTTACCGGGGCCACGCTGTTTCTGACGGTCAAGAACGCGCTGACCGATGCCGACAGCGCCGCCGTCATTCGTAAAGAAGTGACGAGCCACGACAATGCCACGGGCGGGCTTTCGCACTTCGATCTTGCCACCACCGACAACGCCACAGCCGCGACTCGGTATTACGATGTCCAGGTAAAAACCTCGGACAACAAAATCTACACGCTCTTCGGCGGCTTGTGGAAAGTCCTCTCCGACGTAACCACGCGCACCGCGCCGCTCTAAAATGGCCGCTTACCACAAAGTCGAAGTCTCGCTCAACACCAACGCCGCTGAAGTTGGTATTCCTTCGCCGCAGACGGTGAATGTTGTCGTGCCGACGATTGGGCCAGCGGGGCCAGCCGGAAGTGTTGGGCCGACAGGCCCGCAAGGCCCGCAGGGTATTCCGGGAACGGGCATCGAAGTTTTGACCACGCAGGGCGATTTGCTTTATCGCGGCGCCTCTACGGGCCAGCGCCTTCCGATCGGCACGGCGGGTCAGATTCTAAAAGTTTCGTCCGGCGGAATACCTGAGTGGGGCGCGCCCCCGGCAAGCGGCGTGTCCTCGGTGAATGGACAAACAGGCGCGGTCACCATCACCGCCGCCTCGATCGACGCGGCCGAAGACTTTCACACCCACAACTTTTCCGACATTCAAGTCAACGGCGTGTTCATTTCGGGCGCGGGCGATGCCAGCGCCAACGGGCCATACCTTTACAGTGGAGATTTCGGAGACCGTGGAGCCTATCACAAGGACAAAGACTCGCTGATTTATTGGGACGGATCGGCGTGGATGATAAGCGTTAACGGGGACGATAGATACACCAGCACGCAGGACGTTTCTTTTCCCTATCAAGTCACATCATGGAGCGTCTTGCCCGGATCGGGAACCGCGCCCGCGCCGACCGTCAGCACGCGCCTTAACGGCCAAGAATTTGAGGAGGTTGTCGGCCAGCGCATCAACCCAACACTGCGCGGCGATGCTGCCGGGAAAAATGTCGGCACCGGCGCAAACGATGTGGCAGCGGGCAACCACAGGCACGGCAACCTATCCAACGACGGCAAAGTCGGCACCACCTCTGGCCTCCCGCTCAAAACAGGCACCAACGGCGTAGTCGAGGCGGGTTCTTTCGGCACATCGGCAGGGACGTTTTGCGAGGGGAATGATGCTCGGCTTTCGGACGCGAGGACGCCAAGCAGCACGTTGGCCCACGCCGCAAGTCACCAAGTAGACCGCGAAGCGCGATACGCAGGCAAAGCGTCTGGTATGGCGACCAAAGTCATCATCGTTGCCGACAATGTTGGGGCTGCTGGCAACAGCATTTCACTTTCGTTCAACGGCACAGATACCATCGAAACCGTGCTTGCCGCATGGAATGCAGCCAATACCTCAAACACGGCGTCATTAGTAGCTGGCGATGAAACCCAAATTCCAAGCAACGGGCAGACAATTACATTAAGCGGAGGCGTCAACGCAGGAACGGACACGCTTTCTCCGTTTAATCAATCGCTCAACACCACCGACTCCGTTGCATTCAGTGGTTTTACGGTAGGGGATGGAGAGGTGATAGCCGTTGGCGATAACTACGGACAATTTACAAGCATAAATAGCAACACTGGTTTCATCATAAATCGCGGGCAGAATAACAACTTTGCGAGTCTGGACTTTTTAGAAGGCGGCAGCGGGGCAAGCGGATGGTCAATCCAGCTTCAGCCAAACATCGATAATCTTGCTTTTGCAAATCGTGTTCAAAGTTTCAATCAATTAACACTTCCCGCCACAGGAGACGTTGGCCTTTCAGTTTCTGGAGACATTTCTGTATACGACAGAACAAACGAAGTCACTGCGACATTTGTCGCGCAAGAAAATCTTTCGGACAACAGGAGCTATCAGTTGCCCGATGCAGACGGAACCCTTGCTCTCACAACCGACAACGCCGACCAATTCGGTAGCGGAGCTGCAGCAGATGGCTACGTCCTGACCGCTGACGGCGCTGGCGGGGCAGCATGGGAAGCGGCAACTGGAGGAGGAGGCGGCGATACCGTCTCAATCGAAACAACCGCCGCAGATGTTCTTTCCGTCTCTTCGGGCGCAATTTCTGCCGACGATGCGGGAGCGGATCGGATTGTTTACTGGAACAACACCAGCAACAAGCTCGCCTACGGCACACCCTCCGATGTCGGCGCGGCGGCAAGCTCGCACACGCACTCGGACGCCACACAGTCTGTCGCTGGCTTCATGTCCACGGCGGACAAGACCAAGCTGGACGGAATTGCTTCGGGCGCAGAAGCAAACGTCAACGCCGATTGGAACGCATCGAGCGGTGACGCGCAGATCCTCAACAAGCCTACCCTCGGCACGGCAGCAGCAGCGGCGACAACCGACTTTGCGGCGGCTTCGCACACGCATGCAGCCTCGGCCATCACTTCGGGAACATTGGATGTGGCGCGGCTCCCTGTTGGCACGGGCAGCACCAACGTCCTCGCCCCGACCATCGTAGACGCCAAAGGCGACCTCATCGTGGCCTCGGCAGCAGACGCCGTTGCGCGGCTCCCTGTTGGCGGCACGAACGGCCATGTGCTGACAGTCGATTCGGCTGAGACTTTGGGAGTGAAATGGGCGGCGGCGGCGGGCGGCGGATCTGGCGGCACAAAAACCTACGCCGTCTTCACCGCCGAACACAACCAACCGCCATCGACCAGTTTCGCCACGCTCGACACCCGCAACAGCATCGCCGTCCTCGACTTCGATGACGCCTCGACCGAATCCGCTGTCTTCGTCGGCATCATGCCCGAAGCTGCGTCACTCGGCAGTGGCCTAATCGTCAATCTTGACTTCATGGCGACCACGGCCACCAGCGGCAACGTGCGCTGGAGTGTCGCCTTTGAGCGTTGCAACACCGACCTCGACTCGGATTCTTTCGACACGGCCACCGCTGCCACTGTTGCCACCTCTGGCACCTCTGGCATTGTCGCCGTGGGCAGCATCACCTGCACGGCGATCGACGGAATCACGGCTGGCGACTTGTTTCGTTTGCGGGTGCAACGACTCGGAGGTGACGCCGCAGACTCGGCCAGTGGGGACATTGAGCTTGTCGCTGTGGAAGTAAGGAGCGCGGCGTAGTATGGCTTACAATTTTACAGCAGCGAGCAGTCAGTATTTAAGTGCTTCAACAAGCACGGCGCAAGAGCCGCTTACGATTGCAGCTTGGTTTTATCCAACAACAATCGGAGTTGCTCAGGCGTTGGGGTCGATTGGAATAAATGGCGGGGTTGGAAGGTGTCAGCTATTCGTATCAATACCAAATACCCTTCGTCTGGCTCATACTGACAATTCTGGAGGAACTGCTGGGGCCACCATAGATGCGGCAGGGTCTGTGGTTCAAGACCAATGGCAACATGGATGCGGGGTCTTTGCAAGCGAGTCATCGCGCACACCGTATCTAAATGGCGTTGCTGGTTCCGAAAATACTGTGACCATCGGAACGACGGGGCCATTTGATTCAACCCTTGTCGGATCTCGATTTAATACAACACTGGGATTTTATTTTTCTGGACGCATTGCAGAATTTGGAGTCTGGAACGCAGCCCTCACCGCCGATGAAGTGGCCTCCCTCGCCAAAGGCATGACCTGCGACAAAGTGCGTCCAAACGCGCTCGTATTCTATGCCCCCTTAATCCGCAATCTCCAAGATGTGCGCGGCGGCTTGACCATAACGAACAACAATGGCGCGACAGTCGCCGACCATCCGCGAGTTTATGCCTAAATACTACCGCATTTCCGACCCAAACGATGTCCGCGACCTTGGCGAGCAGATGGCCGCGTGGGAGCTTGCCGACAATCCGAAGCGTTTTGATTGGGCCGCGCAGCCCGAAGCGCCGTCAGCGGATGCCGTGTGGCAGAATGGGGCTTGGAGTGTGCCGCCTGTGCCCACTTACACCGCCGCCGAATGGGTAGACGCGCAAGGCTTCGCAGGCAACCGCAGCACGACCATGCTGTATCTCAAGCTCAAGCTCGACGCCGCGCAAAAGACATCGCCCAAGCTCGCCGCTGTTCAGTCGTGGCTTGATGGCATGATTGTGGCGGGCGTGACCGCGCCGGATGAGCGGCAAAGTGCGTGGCCCGTGGCCCCTTATTCGTTTGAGGCCGCGAGCCAAGAGGCGTTGGCTGTGCTCGCCGGGTAGGCTTTGACACCCCTGCGCGGGGTATGAATTACAAGACCACGCTCCTCGGTGTGGCGACCATCCTCGGCGCGATTAGCAACGCCGTTGTCGCCCTGTTCGATGCCTCTGCCGCGACCAATCCCGATTGGGCTTTGACGCTGGCCGCGCTCACTTCGGGCTTCGGTTTGGTCTTCGCACAAGACGCCAAGAAGTAATGCGCTTGGCACTCATGGCGCTGGCCGCGCTGGCCCTCTGCGGCTGCGCGGGCGTGAAGTTGGGCGCGGGCTATAACTTCGACGCGAAGCAGTTGTTTATCAACATCGAGAAGCCGCTCGACGGCTTTAAGAAGTGAACCCGCTGCAATGGTTGAATCGCTTATTCGCGGCCTTGCGAAATGGCCCACCGTCGATCTCGCCGAGCTTGCCCACGCCATCCAAGCCATCCTTGCCAAGCGAGCCAAAGAAGCCGAGCGCGCCGTCAAAAAGCGCCCCCGCCACAAAGGCGAAAAGCCCTAAGAGCTACCCGGAGAAACTGCTTAACACGCCGAACGTCTCGCGTGGCAGGCGCATCCGGCCACAAGCCATTGTCCTGCACCACACGTCGGGCTCTTACGCGGGCAGCGTGGCATGGTGCATGAACCCTGCCAGCCGCGTGAGCTATCACGCCATCGTGGCGAAGGACGGCAGGCGCAGCACCCTGGCCGATCTCGATGAGCGCACATGGCACGCTGGCAAAAGCGAGTGGCGTGGCAAGCGTGACCTTAACTCGTGGTCAATCGGCGCGGCCTTCGAGGGGGACACCTACAAACGGCCACTCGGAGAAGACGAGATGGCGAGCATGGCCGAATACCTGCTGCCGATCATGCGGCGCTACGGCCTGACGCTGGCCGACGTTACCGATCACCGCACCGTCAGCCCCGGCAGGAAAGATGACCTCAACCCCGTCGAGCTTGCGCGCTTCAAGGCGTATTTGGGGAAGCAACTAACATGAAAGGAGGAACGCAATGCACCGATCAACCGACAGCGGCCTTGTTTATGGCCCTTACGGCGGCGTTGGATTCGTCGAGCGGCACGCGCCGAATCGTCCTGCGGGACGGCTCTGCCTGTGGCGTTTGTTTAGACGTTTAGCCATGCTGCTTGCCTAATATGTCGATGCCATCGACACGTTGCCGGGACGTGTCGAACATTTAGCGATTCATCGCCAAGTCAGCCAAAGGAAACCCACGTTCGCCAATGCATAGCCGCCAAAGGCCACGGCCATCGGGCCGTTGCCGTCGCGGAGAAAGCCCGCCGCCGTGAGGACGTAAAGCCCGGTGCAGATGAGTAGCGGCCAGAAGGTCATTTGTCCCGCCTGTGCTGCCCGATGGAGATTTGCCCGCCCGTGAACTTGCTGGCCCATCGCGCCACCACGCTCGTCACTCGCTCAAAGTCGCGGATGTGCGTCTCGTCCACGATGGGGAAAACGCAATGGGCCATCTCATGCGCGATGATGCCGAGCATGTTTGTTTTGAGCGCGCGCGGGTGAAAATAAATTGTGCGGCGGCGGAAGTGACACATTCCTTCGCAAAGTTCTTTGCTCGGCGGGCGCTCGATGCGGACGCTCCACCATTCCCCGTCGAGCTTGAAGCGCATCCGAGGAACCCGCTTGCGGCGCTTGCGCGCCCCTGTGGCGCGCTTTTTCATTTCAGCTTGTAGTGCGGCACGGGATACCGCTTTTGCCCGGTTAAGACAGAAAAGGATTTGGCTTCGACATCTCCCGCCGCAACGCGGTCGCGCAGCATCCGGCCCACCGTTGTCTCGGCGCGACCCAACTTACCGGCAAGCTGCTTGACGGTGAGCCAGCCGGGCGGAACCACGTCGGGCGCTTGCGTGGTCGAGAGGACGGCGCACCAGCGGGCCAGATCGGGGTCGGGGTTGGCGCGCTTGCTCATAGGGGGAGGCGGTAGTGAGGGGAAAGCGTCTCCAGCCGCACGACGGTCAAATCATCGGAATACTCAAACCAGCACAGGCCGTGGGCCCAACCGAGGGTCTGGCGGCGAGTCTGGGCATACCCGACATCGAGCCGGATGCCGCAGCCGATGTTGTAGCCGACCACCGGGCGCTGAGTGCGCCCCTGTTCCTGGGCAACGCGATGGGTGTGGCCGAACACGCAGGACATCCCAAGAGCCTCGGCATGGTCGCGGGCCGCGCTGACGTTATACATCACGCCGTGAAGGAAGAGGGCGTTGCCAAGCTGCACGCAGGCCGAAGGGCGCAGGCCGTCGTAGGGGATGAGCTTGGCCTTCATTTTCTTGGCCGCGTCGGAGATGCGCGCCAGGACGTTTCCAGCGGCGTAACTGACCACGGCATTGCCGCTGTGAGCTAGGCTCACCAGCCGATGTTCGTGGTTCCCGAGCAGAATGTGAGTCGGCTCCAACTCGCGCAGAAAAGACAACCCGGCGAGAAGGTCATCGGCCATGCTCTCGGCGCGGTCGGGATCGTCAGGCTTGGCCGAGGAGCGCAGTGCGGCCATGTCGGTGAAGTCTCCGAGATGCAGCACCGTGTCGGGCTTCCACTTCTCCCGCATCTTGAGCATGGCGGCGAGGGCTTTGGGATCGGCTTCGTGGCCGTGTGTGCAGGAAACCGCCAGACCTCGGCGGAATTTTCTGGTGATCGTCGCCACGCATGGGCGAACGGGGTGTCAAAACCTCCTGTCATAGAAGACGGGGTTAGGGGTCAAAAATGGGACAGGATTTGACCCCGAATTTACACAATGCTGGCAATCGTTGGCAGGGCTTTTGTAAGTGCCTGACTATTAGATGCGAACGCTCCCCTCGAAATCGAGCGTTGGGTTAAACCAACCGTGGGTTCGAATCCCACCCCTTCCGCCATTTTTCTCTGTAAAAGCCGCACAAGCTCAGACACTTACGCCGCTCCAGTGTCTTTGCTTGTTGCGGCTTTTCGTTTGGCAATGTTGGCAGTTTAGGGTAGGTTTTTGGCAATTGTGGCAATCGGACGCAACATTAACCCCGTGAGGTTCCGAGTGCGGCGGGTCGCTTGGAACAAGGAAAGCCCGTGGTGCTGCGATTTCTTTGCCCACGGAAAGCGGGTGCGGAAGTTTTTTGCTTCCGAGGAATTAGCGTGGGGCGAAGGCGCCAAGCTGACCGCGCGGGTGACGGAGAAGGGGATGCAGTCCTTGCACAATCCCGACGGGCTGACGGTCAAGGCGGCGCTGCGGATGTTTCTTAACGAGCAAACGCCGGAAAGCGACAGCCACGAGGAAAAGTTGGGCATCTTTGACCGAGCGTTTGGCAAGGCATTCAGCGGCCCGGTGGGCGAGATCGAGGCGGCTGCGCTGCGGCGCTGGATCAAGGCGCGCTCGGACAACGGCAACACTCAGGCCATGTATTTTCGCTACGCCAAGCTGTTCTTCGGCTACCTTGCGGCCAACCGCCTTGTCCCGCATGATCCGATGACGGCGGTGCCAGCGCCCAAGACCAAGCCAGGGCGAAACATCCTCACGCCTGACCAAATGAAGGCGCTGCTTGCCTTGGATCTTCCCGACCATGTGCGGGCCTTATTGCTGCTTGGAGGATTTGCGGGGCTGCGAACGGAAGAGGTGGAGCGGATGGAGTGGAGCCACGTAAATACTAAATCGGGCCAGATCCATGTGCCGCCCGGCGTGATGAAGGACTCGGGAGGATTCGACCAGCGGATCGTGGACTTTACCGAGCCGCTTCGTAAGCGGAAGAAATGGCTTGCAAAGCAGAAAGGCAAAATCATCCCTTGCGCCTCGGAAACCCTGCATACTCACCGACGCAAGGCTTGTGCCCCTGTCCTGACCAAATGGCCTGACAACTGCCTGCGGCACTCGTTCGCCACATACCACCTTGGAAGGGCCAAGAATGCGGGGCTAACGGCCTACCAGATGGGGCACACGTCGGCGGCGATGGTTCAGCGGGTCTATGCCGTGCCAGCGGCCTTGGCCGATTGGCGGGCGTGGTGGGCGTTGTGACCGTGGCATCTGTGTGCCAATGTGTGCCATCGTATGCCTAACCAGCGAGACCCACGGATGAGGCGCACCACGATCACAGTGGGCGACACCCTGCACGCCTGGGCCTTGGCCGAAGCAAAGCGGCGAGGCATCAATGATTTTTCCACATTCGTGCGAACGATCCTTGCCAAAGAAAAAAACTCACAGGAGCGCAAAAATGAAAAAAAGGGTTAGCATCAGTCACGAACTGGCCCGTGAACTGGACGCCTTGCGCGGCCCGCTGTCGCGCAGCAAATATCTCGACGCGCTCTTAAAAAAGTATCATGGTGTCACACTTCCTCACACGCCCGGCCCCGATTGCCGAAAAAGTCGGAAAAAACCTCAACCCTAGGACAGCCAATGTCCGACCCTCTAGGAAAGACTTAGCCAATGAAAGAAGAACTGGCTATCGCGTGCATACTCTACACTGCTGAAAAAGAAGGGCTTACACCCGAAGAAGTTCTGTGGGGACTTGTCCCCATCGAAAACCGTCATATAGTGTGTGACAGTTCACGGCATGACGAAAAAGAAAACAGCGAACGGCAGGGCGGCGGATCGCATTCGCAAAACCATCCCGTTTCCCGACAAACTGGCCGAGCAACTACAGCAGCTTGCGGATGAGAAATACGCCGGGGATTTCACCCGTGCCGTCATTGCACAGCTTGGGAAAGTCTACCCATCTGCCCGCGAGTTTTTGAAGAACAACACAACCTTCAAACACTCCTCAAAAAAATAATATTTTTTTCTATTGACTGTCTGACAGTCGGTGATTAAAACACCGCAACCATGCAGTCAGTCACCCGCAAAACCATTTCGTTTCCCGTTGCGCTGGCGAACGAAATTGCGAAGGAAGCGCGCATCGAGCGCCGCAGGTTTTCCCCACAAGTCATCAAACGTCTTGAGGACATTTTTTTTGGCGCAAACTGTCCGACAGTCGCGCGCAAAAAGCACAAATGAGCGACAACCATTTCATCATCCGCCCCGAAGAGGCGTCCCGCATGACGGGATACAGCATCTACATGATCCGCGAGTTCGCGCGGCGCGGTGAGTTCTCCGCGTGCATGCCGAGAGGAAAGCGCGGCGGCTGGGAAATCGTGAAACCAAGTTTCGAAGCGTGGTGGCAAAGCAAACGCGCTTCATCAGCAAACAGAAAATAAAAACACATGGAACCAATAACCATCATCCTCATTACAGCCGCCGCGCTCGCGGTGGTTGCCCTCGCTTTCATGAGCGGGTGGGAACTCGGACAAGCCAGCGCCAAGGACACGGCTATAACCCCGCGTCGGCCCACCGTGGCCGAGCTTGTGAACGAACTGCAACCGCGCCGCCCCAAGGCCGCGCAGAACCGCCGCAAGGCAGCGAGAAAGGCGGTGCGGCTGTGAGCATCGACCCGCGCCTTCGTTACTCCGACAACCTCGGAGCCTGCCCGTGTCTCGATCCGCTGGCCCTGGGCCGCGTGATGGAAGCGATTTGCAACGGCCATCGCCCAACACTGCGCGTCCGCGTGGTGAAGGCTTTGGCCCAACTCCGCAAACGTCTCGCCCGATGAACACGGAACCCCCCGAACAGGCCATTGCGGCCATGTTGGTGCTCACGGCGCTGGCCGTGTTGCTGGTGGTCATTTGCGAAACCTTGGCCAACTGGCTGCGATGATCTCCGACATCTCAGACATTTCGGTCGCCGCGCACAATGGCCGTCCGTGCCGCGCGGTCGGGGCTAACCCCTCGCCGGATCGTAGTGGGTGGGAGCTTCTGGCGTGGGCCATCTTGGAGCAGGCGGTGGCCGACCTCGTGCTGTTTGCTCGGTTCGGCATTATCACGACTTCGGGCAAGTGCCTTCCGTGGCCGACCACGATGAAGCGCATCACGAAATGGGGGCCGAACGGCAAGCTCGGCACCTACTGGCACCGCGTCCCGCGCAATTTGGCAACCGCCAAAGGCCCGAACGACCACCGCGAACTCCGCGCATGGTTCCTGTCAGACCACGCGGAGAGCTTTTGCGACCTCATCG
>Ga0209985_10000780_pt1 | contig 33303 bp, 26 predicted proteins | sample NOAtaG_FD_187305 | JGI IMG/M metagenome (GOLD analysis project Ga0209985, IMG submission 187305) | Freshwater lake microbial communities from Lake Erie, under a cyanobacterial bloom - NOAA_Erie_Diel6S_1000h metaG (SPAdes) (version 2) | ecosystem: Environmental > Aquatic > Freshwater > Lake ...
CAGCTCATCTGGGTGACGGGCGGCGGCAGCGGCATCGGCCGCTGCGTGGCCCACGAGTTGGCCAGCCTGGGCGCGCACGTGCTGATCAGCGGGCGCAAGGCCGAGAAACTCGACCGCGTGGCGGCCGAGATCATGGAAGACGGCGGCCGCTGCAGCACACAAGCCTTCGATATCCGCGACGAGGACGCCGTGCGCGACGGCGTGGCACGGGTGCTTGCCCAGCACGGGCCCATCTCAGGTCTCGTCAACAACGCCGGCGGCCAGTTTCCTGCGCCCTTGCTGGCCATCCCCAAAAAGGGCTTTGACGCGGTCGTGGCCAACAACCTCACCGGCGGCTTCCTGATGATGCGGGAGGTGTTCACCCAGTGCATGCAGGAGCGCGGCGGCGCTGTCGTCAACATGACGGCGGACTTCCGCAACGGCATGCCGGGCATGGGCCACTCCGGCGCAGCCCGGGCCGGTATGAGCAACCTCACCATGACGGCCGCCTACGAGTGGGCGCATGCGGGCGTGCGGGTCAACGCCGTGGCGCCGGGCTGGATCGCCTCCAGCGGTATGGACACCTACGGCGGGGCCATGCGCGCCTTCATCCCCAAGCTCAAGCAGCACGTGCCGCTGCGGCGCATGGGCGTGGAGGCCGAGGTGTCGGCGGCCATCGTCTTTCTGCTGTCGCCGGCCGCCGCTTTCATCACTGGCATCACGTTGCAGATCGACGGCGCGGCTTCGCTGGGCAGCGACATCTTCCCGTTGGGCGACGAGGCGCGCTCCACCCCGTTCGACGGGTTCCACCGGGCCGTGACGCCCGAGGTGCTGAAGTGAACGCCGAGCGAACCTGGCCTGAAACCTCGGAGCGTGCGGCAGCACCGCAAGGCAGCCCATGCCCACACTGAGCTCGCGCCTGAACCCGGCGTCAGCCGCCTTCCAGGCCAACGTGGCGCGCATGCGCGAGCGCCTGGAAGCAGTGCTGGCCCTGCAGGCCCAGGTGGTGGCAGCTTCAGCCGCCCGGCGCGAGACCTTCGAGGCGCGCGGCCAGCTGCTGCCGCGCGAGCGCGTGGCACGGCTGCTGGACCGGGGCAGCGACTTCCTCGAACTCAGCCCTCTGGCTGGCCTGGGCATGCACGATGACGACGGCCGCAAGAGCGTGCTGGGCGGCGGTTCCATCGTCGGCATCGGCACTGTTTGCGGCAAGCGCGTACTCATCAATGCCAACGACAGCGCGCTGAAGGGCGGCACCATCGCGCCCATGGGGCTGAAGAAGGCGTTGCGCGCGCAGGAAATTTCCCGCGAGCACAAACTGCCCCTCATCAGCCTGGTGGAGTCGGGCGGGGCCAACCTGCTGTACCAGGCGGAGATCTTTGTGGAAGGCGGCCGCAGCTTTGCCAACCAGGCGCGGCTGTCGGCCGCCGGCATTCCGCAGATCGCCGTGGTGCACGGCGCCTCCACCGCCGGCGGGGCCTACCTGCCGGGCTTGTCGGACTACGTGGTGCTGGTGCGCGGGCGCTCCAGCATCTACCTGGCCGGCCCGCCGCTGGTGAAGGCCGCGATCGGTGAAGACGCTGACGAAGAGAGCCTGGGCGGCGCCGACCTCCACGCTGGCGTGACGGGCCTGGGCGAGTACCTGGCCGAGGACGATGCCCACGCGCTGGAGCTCACCCGCGAGCTGGTGGACCGTCTGCAATGGGACACCGTGCCCTCCCGCGACCCAGCGGCCGAGGCTCCTGAGCCCCTCTTCGACCGAGAAGAACTGTTGGGCATCGTGCCCGCCGACGAGCGCGAGCCCTACGACGTGCGCGAGGTGGTGGCGCGGCTGGTGGACGCCTCGGCGTTTCTCGAGTTCAAGGCCGCCTACGCGGCCGACACCGTGTGCGGCCACGCCAGCCTGATGGGCCACCGCATCGGCCTGATCGGCAACAACGGGCCCATCCAGCCAGCGGGCTCCACCAAGGCTGCGCATTTCATCCAGCTGTGCGACCAGAGCGGCACCCCGCTCGTTTTCCTGCAGAACACCACGGGCTACATGGTGGGCCGGGAGGCCGAGCGCAGCGGCGCCATCAAGCACGGCAGCAAGATGATCCAGGCCGTGGCCAATGCGCGCGTGCCCAAGTTGACCATCGTGCTGGGCGGCAGCTTTGGCGCCGGCAATTACGGCATGTGCGGCCGCGGCTTCGACCCGCGCTTCATCTTCGCCTGGCCCAGCGCCCGCACCGCGGTGATGGGCGGCGCCCAGGCGGCCATGGTGATGGACATCGTCAACCGCAACAAGCTGCAACGCGCCGGCCAGGCTGCTGACGAGGCCGCCCTGCGCGCCGCCAGCGCGCAACTGCAGCAGCGCCTGGACGCAGAGTCCACCGCGCTGTTCGGCACCGCACGGCTGTGGGACGACGGAATCATCGACCCGCGCGATACCCGGCGCATCCTGAGCCTGTGCTTGAGCCTGGCCCAGGAGGCCGCCCAGCGGACCCTGCGCCCCAACACCTTCGGGGTGGCGCGGATGTAGCGCGGCCTGCCGGCCCGCACCGCCCTCGCCTTACACCCTGGTGTCTGCACCCCGAACCCCGACCCTCCACGCCCACCCACCATGCAACTCACCGCCGAGCACCGCCAGATCGCCGACACCGTCGAGCGCTTCATCGTCAACGAGGTCAACCCGCATGTGCCTGCCTGGGAGGCGGCCGGTGAGTTCCCCAGCCACCAGGTCTTCAAACAGCTGGGCGACCTGGGGCTGCTGGGCCTGAAGTACCCCGAGGCCTTTGGCGGCGCGGGGCTGGACTTCAGCTACTCGGCGGTGATGGCCGAGGCCCTGGGCGTGTGCGGCTGCGGCGGCGTGCCCATGGCCATTGGCGTACAAACCGACATGGCCACGCCCGCCCTGGCGCGCTTTGGTTCCGACGAACTGCGGCGCGACTACCTGGCCCCCACCATCCGCGGCGACATGGTGGCCTGCCTGGGCGTGAGCGAGCCCGGGGGCGGCTCGGATGTGGCCGCCGTCAAGACCACGGCCCGTGCCGAAGGCGGCGACTGGGTCATCAATGGGACCAAGATGTGGATCACCAACGGCCTGAAGGCCGACTGGTGCTGCCTGCTGGCCAACACCGACGACGGCCCCGCCCACCGCAACAAGAGCCTGATCGTGCTGCCCATGGACGCTCCCGGCATCAGCAAGCAGAAGATCCACAAGATCGGCATGCACTCGTCGGACACGGCGCAGCTCTTCTTCGACAACGTGCGCGTGCCGCGCCGCAACCTGATCGGCGAGGAAGGCAAGGGCTTCACCTACCAGATGATGCAGTTCCAGGAGGAGCGGCTGTGGGCGGCCGCCTCGTCGTTGCGCACCTTCGACCGGCTGATCGACGCCACCATAGCCTACACCCGCCAGCGCCAGGCTTTCGGCCACAGCGTGCTGGACAACCAGGTGGTGCACTTCCGCCTGGCCGAGCTGCGCACCGAGGTGGAGGCCCTGCGCGCCCTGACCTGGAGCGCCATCGAACAGTACGTGGCCGGACAGGACGTCACCCGCCTGGCCTCCATGGCCAAGCTCAAGTGCGGGCGCCTGGCGCGCGAGCTGGCCGACAGCTGCCTGCAGTACTGGGGCGGCATGGGCTTCACGGCCGACAACCCGGTGTCGCAGTTCTACCGCGACGGCCGCCTCACCTCCATCGGCGGCGGCGCTGACGAGGTGATGCTGGGCATCATCTGCAAGCTCGAAGGCACACTGCCGGGGCGGCGTTGAGCTGTGGCGGGTGGGTTGAGGGTGAGGGCGATGGTGAGCGAAGCTAACGGCGATCGAGCCGCGTGACCATGTTTGCAAAGATCCTCATTGCCAACCGCGGCGAGATCGCCAGCCGCGTGATCCGCACTGCGCGGCGCCTGGGCTACCGCACCGTGGCCGTGTACAGCGATGCCGACGCGGCCTCACCCCACGTCAGCCAGGCCGATGAGGCGGTGTACATCGGGCCGGCGCCGGCCGCGCAGTCCTACCTGCGCACCGAGGCCCTGCTTGACGCCGCGCGCCGCACGGGGGCTGACGCGGTGCACCCGGGTTACGGCTTCCTGTCGGAGCGGGCCGACTTTGCCCAGGCCTGTGCCGACGCCGGGCTGGTCTTCATCGGCCCGCCGCCATCGGCCATCCGCGCCATGGGCGACAAGGCGCAGGCCAAGCGGCTGATGCTGCAAGCCGGGGTGCCGTGCGCCGCAGGCTACCTGGGCGAGGACAGCTCCCAGGAGCGCATGGCCGAAGAGGCCCTGCGTATCGGCTTCCCCTTGTTGGTGAAGGCCGTGGCTGGCGGCGGGGGGCGCGGCATGCGTCTGGTGCGCGAGCCCTCGGAACTGCCCGCCGCGCTGGACGCCGCGCACCGCGAGGCCCAGGCCGCCTTTGGCGACGGCCGGCTGATGCTGGAGCGCCTGGTCCAGGCCGGCCGGCACATCGAGGTGCAGGTGTTGGCCGACGCGCACGGCCTGGTGCTCCACCTGGGCGAGCGCGACTGCAGCACCCAGCGCCGCCGCCAGAAGCTCATCGAGGAGACGCCCTCGCCCGTGGTGACGCCCGCCCAGCGCGAGGCCCTGGGGGCCGATGCGGTGGCCGCCGCGCGCGCCGTGGGCTACGTGGGCGCCGGCACCGTGGAGTTCATCCTCGGGCCAGACGGCCGGCACCTGTTTCTGGAAATGAACACCCGGCTGCAGGTGGAGCACCCCGTGACCGAGTGTGTGACGGGCCTAGACCTGGTGGAGTGGCAGCTGCGCGTGGCCGCCGGCGAGCCGCTGCCGCTGCAGCAGGCCGAGGTCACGCTGAGCGGCCATGCCATCGAGCTGCGCCTGGTGACCGAAGACCCCTACAGCCGCGACACCCCCTGGACGCCGCAGACCGGGCGGGTGCTGGGCTGGCAACCTGAAGCGGCCCTGACTGTCGCCGGCGGTGCCCTGCGCATCGACCACGCGCTGCAGGAAGGCCAGCTCATCGGCCCACATTACGACGGCATGGTGGCCAAGTTCATCGCCCACGGGCGCACCCGCGCCGACGCCGTGCGTGTGCTGGTAGGTGCGCTGGACGACGCGCCTCTTTTCGGCCCCGGACACAACGCGCGGCTGCTGCGCGACCTGCTGCACCACCCCGCCTTCACGGACGGCAGCCTGACCACCGACACCCTGGACAGCTGGGCCACCGAGGGCCATGCCCTGCTGCAGCGCCCGCAGCCGCCAGACGCCGTATGGCGCCTGGCCGCCGCGCTGCGCGCCGGCCCCGTACCGGCCTTGCGCCCGCACGGCGTGGCAGGGTTCGACCTCACGCTGCGCTGTGGTGACGAGCAACGCCGCTTCCGTGCACCCGTGCCTGGGGTGACCATCCGCTCGCGCCAGGGCCTGCGGGTCCGCGCCGAAGTTGACGGCAAGCTGCTTGACTGCCAGGCCCTGGAGACCGGGCGCGAACTCTGGCTGGCCTGGCAGGCGCATGTCTTCCGCTTCGAGGAGCCCTCGGCAGCACCGGCCAACAAGGCCCAGGCCGACGCAGCCCAGGTGTGCAGCCCGGTGGCCGGCACCGTGGGCCAGGTGCTGGTGCAGCCGGGCGACCGCGTCAGCGCCGGGCAAGCGCTGGTGTCGGTAGAGGCCATGAAGATGCAGATGTGGCAGCACGCCAGCGCAGCGGGCACGGTACGCGCGGTGCCGGCCACGGCCGGCGCCTCGGTGGCCGCCGGCGCCTTGCTCGTGCAACTGGAGATCGACGCTTGAACACCTCCCCCGACCTGGCCATCCTCACCTGCGCCCTCACCGGCGTGCTGACCGACCCATCGCAGCACCCCGTGCCCGTTACGCCGGCGCAGATGGCGGCCGAGGCGCGCGACGCCTTCAACGCCGGCGCCAGCATCATGCACGTGCACCTGCGCCAGCAGGCCCCCGGCAAGGGGCACCTGCCCAGCTGGGATCCGGCCGTCGCGCAGGAGGTGGTGGACGCCATCCGCCAGGCCTGCCCTGGCGTCATCATCAACCTCACCACAGGCGTGGTGGGGCCGGACATCGCCGGCCCGCTGGCCTGCATCCGACAGCTGCGGCCCGAGATCGCCGCCTGCAACGCCGGCAGCCTGAACTACCTGAAGATCAAGGACAACGGCCAGTGGGCCTGGCCGCCCATGGTCTTTGACAACCCGGTGTCCAAGGTGCAGGCCTTTCTGGACGTGATGCGTGAGACGGGTACTCACCCCGAGTTCGAGTGCTTTGACGTGGGCATCGTGCGCAGCGTGGGCATGTACCTCAAGGCCGGCCTGTTCGACGGGGTGCCCGAACTCAACTTCGTCATGGGCGTGGCCAGCGGCATGCCCTGCGACGCCGACCTGCTGGCCCTGCTGCCGCGCTACGCACCGCCCGGCGCCGTGTGGCAGACCACGCTGATCGGCCGCGCCGAGATCTGGCCGGTGCACCGCCGCACTGCCGAGCTCGGCGGCATGCTGCGCACGGGGCTGGAGGACACTTTCTACCTGCCGGATGGCTCACGCGCCGCCGGCAATGGTGCCCTGGTGGAGGCCCTGGCCCGCATCGCCCGGGAGACCGGCCGTTCCATCGCAACCTCGGAGCAGGCGCGCCAACACTTGGGGTTGAAGCAGCCGGAGTGAGTCCACGGCCCAGGCGGGGGACAATCGCAGGGTTTTCCCGGATACCCCCGTCATGACCACACCTGCCGCCGCCCCTGCCCCGCAACTCGACACCAACGCCAACCCTGCGGCCCCAACCACGCCCGCCCTCTCGCCGCGCACGCCCCAAGAACAGGCGCGCTTCGAGGCCGCACTGATCGAGCTCTTCGAGCACAAGATCGCCTTCAACCAGGTGCTCGGTCTGAAGATCCTCTCGCTGCAGCCCGGCGACGTGCGCGCCCGCATTGCGATGAAGCCGGACCTTATAGGCAGCTACACCCACGGACGCCTTCACGGTGGAGTCATCTCCTCGGTGCTCGATGCCATGGGGGGACTGGCAATCATGGTGGGCATCGCGCAGCGGCATCCCCACGACAACGCCCTGCAGGTGATGAGCCGCTTCGCCAAGATGGGCACCATCGACCTGCGCATTGACTTCCTGCGCCAGGGCATCGGGCAGCACTTCGTCGCCTCGGCCGAAGTCACGCGCCTGGGCGGCCGAGTGGCCTCCACCCAGATGCACTTCGTGAACGACGAAGGCACGCTGATCGCCACCGGGGCGGCGTCTTTCATCGTGTCCTGAAGCCTACCTGCAGTCCACCGCTGGAGTGTGGCTCGCCACGGCACAAGCCATTTCAGGCTTGAAGCCGAGCCCGCCACCCTCATCTCCCCACTCATGAGCAAGCAGCACCGCACTCCCCACTGGCCCTGGATCGTCGGCACAGCCGTGGTGGCTGCGGCTGCCGCCCTGGGCCTGCCCCGCCTGGTGGAAAGCCGGCCAGACGCCACCCCGCGCAGCGTCACCCCGCGCGGGCCGCTGCTGGCCGAGGAGCAGTCGCAGATCGACGTGTTCAAGCGCACGTCGCCTTCGGTGGTGCACATCACCACGCTGGAGACCCAGCGCGACTTCTTCTCGCTGAACGTGCAGCAGGTGCCGCGCGGCACGGGCACGGGCTTCATCTGGGACGAGCGCGGCCACATCGTCACCAACTTCCACGTCATCCAGGGCGGCAATGCGGCCCGCGTGACGCTGTCAGACCAGAGCACGCACCGCGCCACGCTGGTAGGCGCCTTCCCCGACCGCGACCTGGCGGTGCTGAAGATCGAGCTGCCCGCCGCCAAGGCCCCGCCCATTGCGGTGGGCAGCAGCCGGGACCTGGTGGTCGGCCAGAAGGTTTACGCCATCGGCAACCCCTTCGGCCTGGACCAGACGCTGACGACCGGCATCCTCAGCGCCCTCAACCGCGAGATCGAGTCCGTCAACCAGCGCACCATCCGCGGCGTGATCCAGACCGACGCCGCCATCAACCCCGGCAACTCTGGCGGCCCCTTGCTGGACTCTGCCGGCCGGCTGATTGGCGTGAACACCGCCATCTACAGCCCGAGCGGCGCAAGCGCCGGCATCGGCTTTGCCATCCCCGTGGACGAGGTCAACCGCATCGTGCCGCGCCTCATCCGTGACGGCCGCTTCGTGCGCCCGGCCATCGGCGTGACGGCCGGCCCCGTCGGCCTGCAGCGGGCCCTGAACCTGCCCAAGGGCGTCGCCCTGGTGCAGGTGGCCAACAACAGCCCCGCCTCCCGCGTCGGCCTGGCCCCCTTCCGCCGGGGCTCCAACGGCGAGATCATCATGGGCGACGTCATCACCGCCGTGAACGACCAACCCGTGGCCGACCTGGACGACATGCTCAACCAGCTGGAGCAGCGCAGCCCCGGCGACACCGTCACCCTGACGGTCTGGCGCAACGGCGCCACACGCAAGCAGGCGGTGGTGCTGGGGGCGGGGGAGTAGCGGCGAGAGCGTTCGTTGCCACGCACCTGCAAAGCCTTCCAGAAGCATCAACACCACTCGGGGCCGTAGCGGTACTGCCAGCCCACCTCTTCAAGTCAGCCCCAGGCTGCTTGCTCGAGCGGGTCTTCGGTCATGGTGTCGCGGCCTGGCCTGGCCTGGCCTGTCAGCTCAGGTTACGGCCCGTTTGCCAGCAAGTCGACGTAGGTGGCGTAGCTGAAGCAGCGGTTCTTCTTCTGCCCGGTCAGCTCGGTGACGATGCTCAGTTCTTCCAGCAGCTTCACCGCCGCCGTGGCCGTGGGGAAGGTGGTGGCGAGCTTCTGGCGCACTTGCTCGATGGTGAAGCGCGGCATCAGCGGCAGCAACTCGAAAAGGCGCAACCCCGCGGCGCCAACTCGCGGCGCGGCCAGCAGGCGGCGGCGGTCGGCCGCCACAAGCGTTGCCACCGCCACGATGCCGCGCTCGGCATCGGTAGCAGCGGATTCCAGCCCTTCAAGAAAGAAGCCGACCCAGCCTTCCCAGTCGCCCTCCGTGCGCACCGCCGACAGCCGCCGGTAGTACTCGCCCTGGTGCTGTTTGAGATAGCCGCTCAGGTAAACCAAGGGCTCGGGCAGCAGGCGCCATTGCTCCAGCAGCGCTGCAATCAGCAAGCGGCCAATGCGGCCATTGCCGTCCAGGAAGGGGTGGATGGTTTCGAACTGCACATGCACCAGCGCAATCCGCACCAGCGGCGGCAGGCCCGGCTCGGCCTCGTGGATGAACTGCTCCAGATCGGCCAGCAAGCCCGGCACACGATCTGGCGGTGGCGGCACGAACACGGCCCTGCCTGGCCGCGCGCCGCCGATCCAGTTCTGCGAGCGCCGTAACTCACCCGGCCGCTTGCCCGCGCCGCGGGCGCCAGCCAGCAGCAAGCGGTGCGCGTCGCACAGCAGGCGCACCGAGATCGGCAGGCCGCTGGGGCTGTGCAGGTGGTCGCGCACCAGCCGAAAGGCGCGCAGGTAGTTGGTCACCTCCTCGACGTCATCGACGTTGGCCACCGTCAGGCCTGCCTCATCGTCGAAGAGGTCGGCCAAGGTGGCTTGCGTGCCTTCGATTTGAGACGTGAGCAGAGCCTCTTTGCGGATGGCGCTGTACAGCAACCAGTCCACCGAAGGCACCAGGCCCGCCACGCCCGAGAGACGGGCCAGCGCCATTTGGGCGCGGTTCGTGGCAACGACGTAGGACTCTGGCGCCAACTGCGGCCTGGCTGGCGGCAGTGGGTGTGGCACGAATGCGCGCACCGCTTCACCCAACGTGGTGGTGGTAACGGTGGTACCGGTGGAGCGCATGGTGTGAAAGCGGCTTTAGATGAACGACGCAAATACTAAAGCATTCTTTAATTTGTGGCGAGGCATTGAAAGAGTGCTTGAAGAAGGTCAAGGGGTGGCTGCGAGCGCCTCGGCTTCGGGCAGACGGAGTTGGCCTGTCAGTACTGCCGGCGGGTGACTAACAGCAAGCCAATGAAGGCCTGGGCTACGATCCTGGCCCCACACACCCCTGGCCGCCCTGGAGCCCCGCATGCAAGTCGTCTGCCTCGATCTCGAAGGCGTGCTCGTCCCTGAAATCTGGATCGCGTTTGCCGAGCGCACCGGCATTCCGGAGTTCCGCCGCACCACGCGCGACGAGCCGGACTACGGCAAGCTGATGCGCTTTCGCATTGGGCTGCTGCGCGAGCGGGGCCTCAAGCTGGCCGACATCCAGGCCGTTATTGCCGGCATGGCGCCGCTGGAAGGCGCCAAGGATTTTCTGGACGGCCTGCGCTCGAACTACCAGGTGATCATCCTGTCTGACACCTTCTATGAGTTTGCAGACCCCCTGATGCGCCAGCTCGGCCGCCCCACGCTGTTCTGCCACAAGCTGGAGATCGATGCCGACGGTTTCGTGGCCGACTACAAGCTGCGCCAGCCCGACCAGAAACGCCACGCGGTGAACGCGCTGAAGGGCCTGAACTTCCAGGTCATGGCCGCAGGTGACTCCTACAACGACACGGGCATGCTGGGCGCCGCGCATGCGGGCTTCTTCATCCACCCGCCCGAGAGCATCGTGGCGCAGTTCCCCCAATACCCGGTGCACCACGACTACGCGAGCCTGCGCAGCTCCATCGACAGTGCGGCGCTGCGCCTGCGCACCGAGAACGTGTGACGCTGCGGCCCCGCCAGACATCACACCAACATCTACCTGCCCACGACCATGAAACTGCTCCATACCTTTGCGCTGATATTGAGCCTGGCCACCGCCACTTCCGGCGCCTGGGCCCAGGCCTGGCCTGCGGCCAAGCCCATCCGCCTGGTGATCCCCTTCCCGGCCGGCGGCGCCACGGACATCATCGGCCGCCAGGTGGCCCAGAAGCTCTCCACGGCGCTGGGCCAGCAGGTGGTGGTGGACAACAAGCCCGGTGCCGGCGGCGCCATCGGCTCGGACCTCGTGGCCAAGGCGCCGGCTGATGGCTACACCCTGCTCATGGCCACCAGCTCCACCCACTCCATCGGGCCGGTGCTCAACGCCAAGATGCCTTATGACGCGGTGAAGGACTTCGCGCCCGTGTCCCACATTGCCAACGCGCCCAGCGTGCTGGTGGTGGGGCAGAACTTTCCTGCCAACTCGGCCCGGGAGTTGATCGACCTGGTCAAGCGCAACCCTGGGAAGTACAACTTCGGCTCGAGCGGCATCGGCACCTACCCGCACCTGTCGGCCGAGATGTTCAAGTGGCGTGCCGGCGGGCTGTTTGCGGTGCACATCCCCTACCGCGGCACCGGCTTGGTGATCACGGACCTGGTGGCCGGGCAGATCGCCTTCCTGATGGACAGCATCGTCTCGGCGCAGACCCACATTCGCAGCGGCAAGGTCAAGCCGCTGGCCGTCAGCGGCACCAAGCGCTCCGCCACCCTGCCCAACGTACCTACACTCAAGGAAGTGGGCGTTCCGGGCATGGAATTCGGCAACTGGTTCGGCATGTTCGCCCCGGCCGGAACCGCGCCCGAGGTGGTGGCCAGGCTGAACCGCGAGCTGAACACGATGCTGAAAGCCGCGGACTTCGTCGAGGGTCTGGACAAGGTCGGAGCCGAGCCCGCAGGCGGCACGCCCGAGCAGTTCGCCAAGACCTACCGCGACGAGTCCGAGGGCTGGAAGGCCCTGATCCAGCGCGCCGGTATCAAGCCGGAATAAGTGTCGGCTTCAGCCACTTGGCGGCAGTCGATGCTGCACACCTTCATAGAGGTCTTTTTTGGCGTCATGCGCGACGCTGACTGAGGCTTTGGGAAGTCATGCGAGCGTGTGCGCTGCCCGACAGAGGTCTATAGACTCCACCCCGTTTCAATCAGAGCATCTCAGGCCTACGACCGACCATGACCCACCAAGCTCCGTCTGATGACTCAGGCGACATAGACACAGATGCCATCCCCGCAGACATCCTTCAGGGGGTGGTGATTCCACCAAGACCTGCCGTGCTGGCCGAGTTGCAGTCGGAGCTGCAGAAGGAAGACCCGGACCAACGACGCATCGCACGCTTGGCGATGGCCGATGTCGCCTTGACCGCTGCGCTGCTCAAAACCGTGAACTCGGCTGCCTTCGCGGTCAGCCGTCGAATCGAGTCAGTGGACCAGGCCCTGTCCATGTTGGGCCTGAAGCGGGTGGTGGCGGTCATCACTGCAATCGTCCTCAGACGTTGTGTCAAGACGGACAGCCCCAACCTGACGCGCTTTTGGGATGTGGCGGCCAAGCGCTCCTACGCAGTCTCGAAATTGGCACGCAAGGTCGGCGGGGTTGACGTTGACGCTGCTCAGGTGTTTGGCCTGTTTTGCGACGTGGGCATTCCGATTCTGATGCAGCGCTTCCCGGACTATCCCGCCACGCTGAAGCGCTGTGATCAAGAAGACCTCCTACCGTTCACCGAGATCGAGCGCCGCACGCATGGAACTGACCATGCCTTCATAGGCTCCCTGATGGCCAAGAGCTGGGGCATTGCCCCCGTGGTCACCCAGGCCATACGCTACTCCCACGAACCCATGGTGTTCCAGGACCCCAAGATCTCTGTGGCCACCATACGCTTGATCGCCTTCAATCTGGTCGCGGAACTCGCCATTCAGCGATATAACGGTTTGCACGTCTCGAAGGAGTGGAACAAGGCAGGGGACGGAGCGATCGGCGCCCTGATGTTCAGCGAAGAAGACCTGGAAGAGTGGATCGAGGAGCTGACAGACGCTTACGCGCAGGGTCTGGACTGAAGTGATCACCCCACCCAGCGCCGGGCGTTGCGGAACATCTGCATCCAGGGGCTGAGCGCGGACTTGTCGCGCCCGCTCCAGCTCATCTGCACCTCGCGGAACACCCGCTCCGGGTGCGGCATCATGGCCGTGAAGCGGCCGTCTGCGGTGGTCACCGCCGTCAGGCCCTCGGGGCTGCCGTTGGGGTTGAAGGGGTAGGCCTCGGTGGGCTGGCTGTGGTGGTCCACAAAGCGGGCCGCGCGGTGCACGGCGGTGGCGTCGCCCCGAACCGAGAAGTCGGCATAACCCTCGCCGTGTGACACCGCTATGGGCAGCCGGCTGCCGGCCATGCCGCTGAAGAAGAGGCTGGGGCTTTCCAGCACCTCCACCATGGACAGCCGCGCCTCGAACTGCTCGCTACGGTTGCGCACGAACTTGGGCCAAGCCTGTGCCCCCGGGATCATGGGGCTCAGGGCTGCCAGCATCTGGCAGCCGTTGCACACGCCCAGGGCGAAGGTGTCGGTGCGGCCGAAGAAGGCCGCAAACGCCGCCTCCAGCGCCGGGTTGAAACGGATGGACCGGGCCCAGCCCTCGCCCGCGCCCAGCGTGTCGCCATAGCTGAAGCCGCCACAGGCCACCAAGCCGCGGAAATCGTCCAGATCCGCTCGGCCGGCCTGCAGGTCGCTCATGTGCACGTCCCAGGCCTCGAAGCCCGCCTGGTCGAACACCCAGGCCATCTCCACGTGCGAATTCACGCCCTGCTCGCGCAATACAGCCACCCTGGGGCGGGCGGTCAGCACGGCAGGGGCTGATGAGCCGAAGGTTGCTGCATGCGCGGCCTCTGCCTGCGCCGGGTCAAAGCTCAGATGCACGTGCAGGCCGGGGTCATCCGCCTGGCCCACGGCCGCATGCTCGGCATCGGCACAGGCCGGGTGGTCGCGCAGCGCGGCGATGCGCCAGCTCACCTCGTCCCAGGCCTGATGGAGTTGCTGCAAGGGGGCACCGAACTGCAGCTTGGTGTCACGCCACACCTCGACCACGCCGCAGTCGTTGGGTTTGCCGATGAAGTGCGCGTGGCGGCTCAGGCCGTGGCTGCGCAGCAGCGCCATCACCTCGTTGCGCACGGCCGTGGGCACCTGCAGCACCACGCCCAGTTCCTCGTTGAACAGGGCGCGCAGGGTCAGCTCGTTGCGGCGCTCGCCCACCTGGGTGGCCCAGTTCTTGGAGTCGCCGTACTCGGCGCGGCTGTCGCCGATGCCGTCCCCTTCGGTGACCAGGATGTCCACGTTCAGGCTCACGCCGAGATGACCGGCAAAGGCCATCTCGCACACGGTGGCCCACAGGCCGCCGTCACTGCGGTCGTGGCAGGCCAGCAGCCAGCCGCGCTCACGCAAGGCGTTGACGGCGGCCACCAGCGACTTGAGCGCCTGGGGGTCGTCCAGGTCCGGCACGCGGTCACCAAAGCCGCCCAGCACCTGCGCCAGCATGGAGCCGCCCAGACGCGTGCGGCCTTGGCCCAGGTCCACCAGCACCAGGGTGGTGTCACCGGGCTGCAGCTGCGGCGTCACCGTGCCGCGGACATCGTCCAGCGTGGCGAAGGCCGAGACGATGAGCGACACCGGCGCCACCACCTGGTGGGCCTGCCCGTCCTCACCCGTCCAGCGCGTGCGCATGGACAGGGAGTCCTTGCCCACCGGGATGCCAATGCCCAGCGCCGGGCACAGCTCCAGCCCCACGGCGCGCACGGTGTCGTACAGCGCGGCGTCCTCGCCGGGCTCACCGCAAGCGGCCATCCAGTTGGCGCTGAGCTTGATGCGGGCCAGGTCGATCGGCGCGCCCAGCAGGTTGGTGATGGCCTCACCCACGGCCATGCGGCCTGAGGCCGGGGCGTCCAGCGCCGCCAGCGGCGTGCGCTCGCCCATGCTCATGGCCTCACCGCGGAAGCCCTGGAAGTCCGCCAGCGTCACCGCGCAGTCGGCCACCGGCACCTGCCAGGGGCCCACCATCTGGTCGCGGTGCGTGAGGCCGCCCACGGTGCGGTCACCGATGGTGATGAGGAATCGCTTGCTCGCCACCGTGGGGTGGCGCAGCACGTCCAGGCACACCTGGGACAGGGCCACGCCGGTGAGGTCCAGCGGTTCGGCCTCGCGCGCCACGCGGGTCACGTCCCGGTGCATCTTGGGCGGCTTGCCCAGCAGCACGTCCATGGGCATGTCGATGGGACGCTCACCGCCCGGGCCGTCTTCCAGCACCAGCGTGGGATCGTCGGTGGCCATGCCCACCACGGCCCAGGGGCAGCGCTCGCGCTCGCACAGGCGCTCGAACAGCGCGCGCCGGGCCGGGTCCAGCGCCAGCACGTAGCGCTCCTGGCTCTCGTTGCACCAGATCTCCTTGGGCGCGAGGCCGCTTTCCTGAAGCGGCACCTGACGCAGGTCGAAAACGGCGCCGCGCCCGGCCCCGTCCACCAGTTCCGGAAAGGCGTTGCTGATGCCGCCGGCACCCACGTCGTGCACGGCCAGGACGGGATTGGCCTCGCCCAGCGCCCAGCAGTGGTTGATGACTTCCTGGGCTCGGCGCTGGATCTCCGGGTTGCCGCGCTGCACGGAATCGAAGTCCAGCGCCGCGGTGTTGGTGCCTGCGGCCATGGAGCTGGCCGCGCCGCCACCCATGCCGATGCGCATGCCCGGCCCGCCCAACTGCACCAGCAGCGTGCCGGCAGGGAACACTTTCTTGTGGGTCTGCCCCTCGGTGATCTGCCCCAGGCCGCCGGCAATCATGATGGGCTTGTGGTAGCCCCGCATCACGCCGGCCACGGGCTGCTCGAAGGTGCGGAAGTAGCCCGCCAGGTTGGGCCGGCCGAACTCGTTGTTGAAGGCGGCGCCGCCCAGCGGGCCTTCGGTCATGATGTCCAGCGCGCTGGCGATGTGCGTCGGCTTGCCCGGCCCGCCGCGCTCCCAGGGCTCATGGGTGCCCGGCAGGCGCAGGTGGCTGGTGGAAAAGCCCGTGAGGCCCGCCTTGGGCCGGGCGCCGCGGCCCGTGGCCCCTTCGTCGCGGATCTCGCCACCCGCCCCGGTGGCCGCCCCCGGGAAGGGCGAGATGGCCGTGGGGTGGTTGTGCGTCTCCACCTTCATCAAGACATGGGCCGTGACCTCGCGCCCGGCGTAAGGCGCCGCCGCCTCGCCGGCGATGGGGAGCCACTGGTGGACCGGGCCGCCCTGCATCACCGCGGCGTTGTCGCTGTAAGCCACCACCGTGCCTTGCGGCGAGGTGGCCTCGGTGTGGCGGATCATGCCGAACATGGACTGCGGCTGCTCTACGCCGTCGATGGTGAAGCGGGCGTTGAAAATCTTGTGCCGGCAGTGCTCGGAGTTGGCCTGGGCGAACATCATCAACTCCACATCCGTGGGGTTGCGCTGCAGCCGGGTGAAGGCCGCCACCAGGTAGTCGATCTCGTCGTCGGACAGCGCGAGGCCGAAGTCTGCGTTGGCCTGCACCAGCGCCTGCCGGCCCTGGCCCAGCAGGTCCACATGCGCCATGGGCACGCCCGGATGTGCGTCAAACAGGGCGCGAGCGGCCTCTCTGTAACGCGCCACGCTCTCGGTCATGCGGTCATGCAGCAGCGCGGCCAGACGATCCAACACGTCTTCGGCCAGCGGAGTCGGGCCGCCCAGCAGGCCCTTGAGCAAGCCGCCGGCGCGCTGCAGGCGGAACTCGGTGACACGCTCCACACGCTGCACCGGCAGCGCGCAGTTGCGTGCGATGTCAGTGGCCTTGCTGGACCAGGGCGACACGGTCCCCAGGCGTGGCATCACGACCACCAAGACATCCGAGGCCGCCGGTGCCACAGCCGCCGCCGTCGCAGCGGGCGCCCCCTGGTCCAGCAAGGCCGCCAGCCGCTGGCGCAAGGGCTCATCCGGTGCCTCATCGGTAGCCACCCAATGCACATGGCGGGCGCTGAGCGCCGAGATCGAAGGCTCCACGGCCTGAAGGCGCGCCAGCAAAGCGGCGGCACGGAAGTCGGACAGGGCCGCCCCCCCTTCGAAGGAGCTCAGATGAAGGATCGGTGAAGACATGGCAAACGCGGCGCTGTGACGCGGCCGAGGAAGGGAGCGGGGTTGGCAGAGGCGGCCGGGAATGACGCACTAAGCGCGCACGGGCCCAGACCAACGGCATTCTAGAGAGGGGGGTGGGATAATTCGGTCATGCCGAAATCGCTCAAGACCGCCGACGAAATCGAGGGAATGCGCCAGGCCTGCCGCCTGGCCTCCGAGGTGCTGGACATGCTGACGCCGCACGTCCAGCCGGGCATCACCACGCGTGAGATCGACCGCCTGGCCCACGACTACATGACCCAGGTGCAGCAGGCCGTGCCCGCCACGCTGGGCTACCAGCCGCCGGGTTATCCGCCCTACCCCGCCTCGCTGTGCACCTCGCTCAACGAGGTGGTGTGCCACGGCATCCCGGACGACCGGCCTTTGAAGAGCGGGGACATCGTCAACATCGACGTGACCGTCATCAAGGACGGCTGGCACGGCGACAACAGCCGCATGTACCTGGTGGGCGAGACCTCGATTGCCGCCCGCCGCCTGTGCAGCGTGACTTTTGAGGCCATGTGGAAGGGCATCGTCAAGGTGCGCCCGGGAGTGCGCTTGGGCGACATCGGCCACGCCATCCAGATGCACGCCGAGCACGCCGGCTTCTCGGTGGTGCGCGAGTTCTGCGGGCATGGCGTGGGCCGCAAGTTCCATGAAGAGCCCCAGGTGCTGCACTACGGCCGCCCCGGCACGCTGGAAGAGCTGGTGCCCGGCATGACCTTCACCATCGAGCCCATGATCAACGCCGGCAAGCGCGACATCAAGGAAGACAGGCGCGGCAACCGCCCCTACGACGGCTGGACCATCGTCACGCGTGACCGGTCGCTTTCAGCCCAGTGGGAGCACACGGTGCTGGTCACCGAGACCGGCTACGAGGTGCTCACGCTGTCGGCAGGCAGCCCCCAGCCGCCGGCTTTCGTGACACCGGCTGCCGTGACACCCGCTTCAGTGGCTGTGCCGGCCTGAGGCACTGCGCTCGCCCGATGAAGACAAGGTGCTCCTGGCGGCACGCACCACGCACGGCGAGGCCATGACCAACCCCCTCGACCCCGCGCTGCTCAAGGCCCTGCGCACCCGCTATCGCGAGGGCAAGGCCGCGCTGATTGCGCAGTTCATGCAGGAGCGGCCGTCCACCCGTTCGGCGCAGCGGCTGCTCAAGGGCCTGGCCAGGCATGTGGACCAGACCCTGCAGGAGCTTCTGGCGGCCTCGCCGGTGCCCGAGGGGCTGGCCTTGGTGGCCGTGGGCGGCTACGGCCGGGGCGAGCTCTTCCCGCACTCCGATGTGGACGTACTGGTGCTGCTGCCCCAGGCGGCTTCCACCGAGGGCGTGGCGGACTTCATCACCGCTTGCTGGGACACCGGTCTGGAGATCGGCTCGTCGGTGCGCACGGTGGAAGAGTGCGTGGCCGAGGCCGAGCGCGACGTGACGGTGCAGACCGCGCTGCTGGAGTCTCGGCTGGTGGCCGGCAAGCGCCGCTTGTTCGAGCGCTTTCGCGCAGCCACCTCGGCCGTGCTGGACCCGCGCGCCTTCCTGCGCGCCAAAACGCTGGAGATGCAGCAGCGGCACGTCAAATACGAAAGCACGCCCTACTCGTTGGAGCCCAACTGCAAGGAAAGCCCCGGCGGCCTGCGCGACCTGCAGGTGCTGATCTGGGTGGCCCGCGGCGCGGGCTTTGGTGCCACGTGGCGTGAACTGGCCGCGGGCGGCCTGCTCACGGCCTTCGAGGTGGGGCAACTGCAGCGCCACGAGGGCGCGCTCAAGCTGATTCGGGCGCGCCTGCACGCCGTAGCCGGCCGGCGCGAAGACCGCCTGGTGTTCGACCTGCAGACCGCCGTGGCCGACAGCTTGGGCCTGACCACGGGCCGGGGCCAGCGCTCGTCCGAAGCCCTGATGCACCGCTACTACTGGGCGGCCAAGGCGGTGACGCAGCTCAACCAGATCCTGATGCTGAACATGGAGGAGCGCATCGCTGGCTCGGAGGCCGCGCCCATGCGCCCCATCAGCGCCGACTTCTTGGACCGCGGCGGCATGCTGGAAGTGGCGCGCGACGACCTCTACATGCAGCGCCCCCACGCCATCCTGGAAACCTTCCTCGTCTTCCAGCAGAACACAGGGCTGCAAGGGCTGTCGGCCCGCACGCTGCGCGCGCTGTACAACGCCCGCGAACGCATGGACGCTGGGTTCCGCCACGACCCGGTGAACCGAGCCCTGTTTCTGGAGATCCTCAAGCAGCCCCAGGGCATCACGCATGCGCTGCGCCTGATGAACCAGACCTCGGTGCTGGGGCGCTACCTGTGGGTCTTCAGGCGCATCGTCGGGCGTATGCAGCACGACCTGTTCCACGCCTACACGGTGGACCAGCACATCCTGATGGTGCTGCGCAACGTGCGCCGCTTCTTCATCCCCGAGCACGCCCACGAGTACCCCTTCTGCTCGCAACTGGCCGCGCAGTGGGAGCAGCCCTGGATCCTGTACGTGGCCGCGCTGTTCCACGATGTGGCCAAGGGCCGCGGGGGCGACCATTCCGAGCTGGGTGGCCAGGAAGTGCGACGCTTCTGCCGCGACCACCAGATCGCACGTGAGGACATGGCACTCATCGAGTTCCTGGTGCTGCACCACCTCACCATGAGCCGCGTGGCGCAGAAGGAGGACCTGAGCGACCCGGAGGTGATCTCGCGCTTTGCCAGCCTGGTGGGCAGCGAGACCCGCCTGACCGCGCTGTACCTGCTGACCGTGGCCGACATCCGAGGCACCAGCCCCAAGGTGTGGAACGCCTGGAAAGGCAAGCTGCTGGAAGACCTGTACCGCGCCACGCTGCGGGCCCTGGGCGGCGCCCGGCCCCATCAAGACACTGAGATCGAGCACCGCAAGCAGGAAGCTCGTCAGATCATGGCGCTGCATTCGGCCCTGCCCGGCACCGAAGAGCCGCTGTGGAAAACGCTGGACGTGAGCTATTTCGCCCGGCACGACGCCGCCGAGATCGCCTGGCACGCCAGGTCGCTCTGGCGACATCTGGACACCCCCGTGCCGGTGGTCCAGGCGCGGCCCTCTTCGGTGGGTGAAGGCCTGCAGGTCTTCGTCTTCTCGCCCGACCGGCCCGACCTGTTTGCACGCATCTGCGGCTACTTCGACAGCGCCGGCTTCAGCATCCAGGACGCGCGGGTGCACACCACGCGCCGCGGCTTTGCGCTGGACACCTTCCAAGTGGTGAGCACCTCGCTGGAAGACGCCTCCCTGTCCGACTACCGCAGCCTGATCTCCCTGGTGGAGACGCAGGCCGCGCTGGCCCTGGCCTCCGACGGCCCGCTGCCTGAGCCGGCCCGCAGCCGCGTGTCGCGCCGCGTCAAGTCCTTCCCGGTGGTGCCGCGCGTGTCGCTGCGCCCGGACGAGCGCGCCCAGCGCTGGCTGCTGAGCGTCAGCGCCACCGACCGCACGGGCCTGCTTTACGCCATCGCACGCGTGCTGGCCCGCCACGGCGTGAATCTGCAGCTGGCCAAGGTCAGTACCCTGGGCGAGCGGGTGGAAGACACCTTCCTGGTCAACGGGCCCGAGCTGCAACAGTCGCGCGCCCAACTGCAGATCGAGAGCGAGCTGCTGGACGCGGTGGCCTGAGCACCACCCGCCGCCCGCCGGCTCAAAACCGCGCTCCAGTCCCGCCACCGCCATGCCCTTGAAGCGCATCACCATCGATGAGGCCCTGCGCGGACCGGAAGGTCTGGGCCGCTTCCACGCCGTGATCGACGCGCGCAGTCCCAGCGAATTCGCCCTCGATCACCTGCCCGGCGCGGTGAACTGGCCTTCGCTGGACGACGAGGAGCGGCGCCTGGTGGGCACCGAGTACAAGCAGGTCTCGCCCTTCGACGCGCGCAAGCGCGGCGCCGTGCTGGTGGCCCGCAACATCGCAAGGCACCTGGAGCGCGAGGCGGCCGACCTGCCCCGGGAGTGGCGCCCGCTGGTGTACTGCTGGCGAGGGGGCCAGCGCTCGGGCTCGCTGGCCCTGGTACTGGGCCAAGTGGGCTTTGACGTGCACGTGCTGGAGGGCGGCTACCGCGAGTTCCGCCGCCGCGTGGTGGCCGAGCTGGAAACCGCTGGGACGGACCTGAACCTGCGCCTGATCTGCGGCAAGACGGGCAGCGGCAAGAGCCGGCTCTTGCAGGCGCTGGCAGCCCAGGGCGAACAGGTGCTGGACCTGGAGGCCATCGCCCTGCATCGGGGCTCGGTGCTGGGGGCCTTGCCGGGTGAGCCCCAGCCATCGCAGAAGCAGTTCGAGTCGGCCCTGTGGGAGCTGATGCAGCGCTTCGACCGAGGGCGTGCGGTGTGGGTAGAAAGCGAGAGCCGGCTCATCGGGCGGCTGCGCGTGCCCGAGGCGCTGCTGCAGCACATGCGGTCGGCCGCCTGCCTGCGCGTGGAGATGCCCACGGCAGCACGCGTACAGCTGCTGATGGAAGACTACGCCCACTTCACCCAGGACCCCTCTCAGTTGTGTGAGCGCCTGGACAGCCTGCGCGAGGTGCGCGGCCACGCGGTGGTGGAGCAGTGGCAGGCCTGCGTGCGCGCCGGTCAGCTTGAAGAGGCTGTGAGCCAGCTGCTGGGCGAGCACTACGACCCGATCTACCTGCGGTCGATGGGCCGCAATTACGCCGACTTCGACAACGCGCCTACGCTGCACATCGCCAGCGGCTCGGCTGCCGACATGGCCGCCGCGGCGGCCGAGGCGGTCCGCCTGTCCCAGATCAAGGGCTGAGCGGTCAGCCACCCCTAGACTGTGCGCCATGGAGCGCCTGTCCGCCGTTGCCCAATCACGCATGTTCGGCACCCGCCATGTGCCATTGGGCCGGCCTTTGGGCTGGCTGGCGCGCGGTGCCCAAGACCTGCGGCAATGCCCGGTACCCGGTCTGCTGCACGGCTTGGCGGCCGCCCTGTTTGGCGCCTTGGTCATCCTGCTCGCGCACGACCACTTCTGGCTGCTGTCAGGCGCGTTCTCGGGCTTCCTCATCGTGGCACCCGTGCTCGCCACGGGCCTGTACCAGATCAGCCGCGCGCTGGACCGCAAGCGCAGCCCGCGCCTGGCTGACGCCCTGGCCGTCTGGAAGCCCACGGACGGACGCCTCATGGTCTTCGGCATCCTGCTGGCCTTTGCCGGCACGGGCTGGGTGCTCACCTCGGCCTCACTGATCACCGGCTTCTCGCCCGTGCCCATCCGCAATCCGCAGGACTTCCTGCAGCACGTGGTGTTGTCCGAGCAGTCGGTGCTGTTCGAGGTGTGGCTGGCCCTTGGCGGGGTGCTGGCCGCGCCGGTGTTCGCCTCCTCGGTCATCGCCTTGCCCATGCTGCTGGACCGCCAGGTGGGCGTTCTCACCGCCGTGTTCACGAGCTGGCGCGTGGTGATGGACAACCCCGCCCCGCTGGCCCTGTGGGCGGCCTTGATCATGGGCCTGACGATGCTGGGCATGGCCACCGGCCTGCTGGGGCTGATCCCCATCGTGCCCTGGCTGGCCCACGCCAGCTGGCATGCCTACCGCGACCTGGTGAACCCTGTCGGCCTGGAGACACGGCCGTGGGCCTGAGCGACCTTGCGCCTCCCCTGACCTGCAGGGGGCCTGGCCTGCCTGGGCTGCGCTGAACCCCGCCGTCAGGAACCCACCACCACCATGTTCGGCTACAGCGAGGAGGAGATCGCGCAGTTCGGCCTGACCTTCGGCGTCAGCGCCTTCATGCTGTACATGGTGTTCATCATCTTCCAGCTCGCACGCGAATCCAAGGCCGGCCGGTTCGGCACCTTCGTGCTCTTCCTGGCGCTGGGTTTCGGGCTGGTGGGCTTCGTGGCCAAGGGCGTGATCAAGTTCTTCATTGGGGGCGGCTGACCACAGCCCTGCTCTACAACGCCAGGGACCCCCAACGAAAACGCCGGCATGGCCGGCGTTTTGTATCTCTAGCTGGAACCCCCTCCCGGAGGGGGCCCGGGGGAGCTCAGCGGACACCCCCAGGGTTGACCCGCGGGTCAACCCATGTGCAGGCCGCCGTTGCAGCTGAAATCAGCGCCAGTGGTGAAGCCGGAGTCCTCACCCGCCAACCAAGCCACGATGGAGCCGATTTCCTCAGGCGTGCCCAGGCGCTTGACCGGGATGGTGGCCACGATCTTTTCCAGCACTTCCGGCTTGATGGCGCGGACCATGTCGGTGCCGATGTAGCCCGGGCTCACGGTGTTGACCGTCACGCCCTTGCTGGCCACTTCCTGGGCCAGGGCCATGGTGAAGCCGTGCATGCCGGCCTTGGCGGCCGAATAGTTGGTCTGACCGGCCTGGCCCTTCTCGCCGTTGACCGAGGAGATCTGGATGATGCGGCCCCAGCCCTTTTCCACCATGCCCGGCACCACCTGCTTGGTGACGTTGAACATGGAGTTCAGGTTGGTGTCGATGACGGCCTTCCAGTCCTCAGGGGTCATCTTCAGGAACATGCGGTCACGCGTGATGCCGGCGTTGTTGACCAGCACTTCGATGGTGCCGTGCTCCTGCTGCGCCTTGGTGAAGGCGGCCACGGTGGAGTCCCAGTCGGCCACGTTGCCCACCGATGCGTAGAACTCATAGCCCAGGGCCTTCTGCTCGTCGAGCCACTTGTTGTAGTCGCGGCTGGGGCCACAGCCCGCGATGACCTTGAAGCCTTCTTTGGCCAGACGCTGGCAGATCGCGGTGCCGATGCCACCCATACCACCCGTCACATAGGCCACTTTCTTTGTCATCTCTCTCTCCTTGGTTGTTGGTGTGAAAAAACGTGTGCTTGAGGCAGGGCCAGATCTTCAGGCCTTGGCCTTGACGTAACGACCCGGCGCCGGCTCGATGGCCTTGAAGCTGCGGTTGCCGTAGGCGCGGGGAACCGCCACCTGGCCACCGGCGTGAGACTTCAGCCATGCGGCCCAGTCCGGCCACCAGCTGCCTGCATGCTCGGTGGCGCCGTCGAACCACGCTTGCGCGTCATCAGGCAGCTTGTCGTTGATCCAGTGGCTGCGCTTGCGCTGCGCCGGCGGGTTAATCACCCCGGCGATGTGGCCCGAGGCACCCAGCACGAAGCGGCGCTTGCCCTTGAACAAGGGCACCGAGCGGTAGGCCGCCATCCAGGGCACGATGTGGTCCTCACGCGAGCCGTAGATGTAGACAGGTGCCTTGATCTTGCCCAGATCGACCTTCTCACCGCACACCGTCAGAGCCCCCGGCTTGCGCAACTCGTTTTGCAGGTACATGTGGCGCAGGTACCAGCAGTACATGGGCCCAGGCAGGTTGGTGGAGTCGCCGTTCCAGTACAGCAGGTCAAACGGCGGGGGGGCCTCGCCCTTGAGGTAGTTGCCCACCACGTAGTTCCACACCAGATCGTTCGGCCGCAGGAAGCTGAAGGTGGTGGCCAGCTCCTGCCCCTTGAGCAGGCCGGGGCCGGCTGGGGCGTCTGCGCCGATGGACATCTCGCGCACCTTGACCAGGGCCTCGTCGACAAAGATGTCCAGGATTCCCGTGTCGCTGAAGTCCAGCAGCGTGGTCAGCAGCGTCACCGAGTGCGCCGGGTGCTCGCCGCGCGCAGCCAGCACCGCCAGCGCGGTGCTGAGGATGGTGCCACCCACACAGAAGCCCAGGGTGTTGATGGTGTCGGACTTGGTGATGCTGCGCACCACCTCGATGGCCTTGATGGGCGCGTGCTCGATGTAGTCGTCCCAGGTCTTGTCCTTGAGCGACTCATCGGGGTTACGCCAGCTCACCACGAAGACGCGGTGGCCCTGCTCCACGGTATAGCGGATCACCGAGTTCTCGGGCTGCAGGTCCAGGATGTAGTACTTGTTGATGCAAGGCGGCACAAACAGCATCGGCCGCTCGTGCACCTTGGCTGTCAGGGGCTTGTATTCGATGAGCTGGAAGAGCTCGTTCTCGAACACCACCGCGCCTTCGCTGCTGGCCACGTTGCGGCCCACCTCGAAGACGCTCTCGTCGGTCTGCGAGACATGGCCCTTGCGCATGTCCTGCATCAGCTGCTGCATGCCCTTGGACAGGCTCTCACCCTTGGACTGCAACGCGCGCTGCAGCGCCTCGGGGTTGGTGGCCAGGTAATTGCTCGGGCTGGCCGCATCCACCCACTGCTGCACCGAGAAGCGGATGCGCGCCTTGGTCTTGGGGTCGCCCTGCACGCTCTCGGCCATCTGCATCAGGGTGCGGGCGTTGAGCAAATACATCTGCGCCATGTAGGCTGCCGCCGGGTTGGAGGCCCACTCACTCGCAGCAAAGCGGCGGTCCTTGATGGCCGGCTTCTTGGGCGCGGGCTGCGCACCGGTGGCGGGCTGCATCGCGGCCAGGGAGTCGTTCCACAGCGCGGTGGCGCTGGACAAGTACTCGGACTGCAAGCTGCTCAAGGCCTGGGGGGCCAGGCTCACGCCCTGCATGGTCTTCCAGATCTCTGACAGCGCATCCCCCAGCATCTGGGCACCCTGCAAGGGGTCGGGTATCGGGGGAGATGACTTGGCCTTCACGCGCGCCTCCTGGCTTGAGTGGCCCGCCATGGGGCGGACCATCGCTTGTCCTTGCAGCACGCTGGGCACGCAATGGAGACCAGAATGACTGATTAAGGCGCGCAATGTAGCTGTTTGAACTTACCGCGTGATGACTGGTGTTTCCACATCCAGAAAGGTTATTCGACGATGTACCTGATTGCCATCGCCTGGATCTACGTGGTGCTGATGATGGCCTTGGCCGAGGCTTTGTCGGCGCAAGGCACCGTGCTGGGCGCCATCTTCACCTTCCTGCTGTACGGCTGTCTGCCCCTGAGCATCGTGATGTACCTGCTGGGCACCCCCATGCGCCGGCGTGCACGGCTGGCTGCCGAGGCGCAACAGGCGAACTCGGCGGCCGATGCCAACCCAGGCCCCGCGGCCGCCGCACAGGCGACCTCCATGGAAAGCTCAAGCGCGCAGCCAGACGGCGGCAGCCTGCCGCCCCGTGACGCCGTCCCGGCGAAACGAGAAGAAGGCTGAGGCGTCCTCCACCGTGCACCAGGCCCCGCCGACCACCGTGCGCACCTCAACGGCGGCCAGCCGGTCGCGGGCGAGCCCCGGCAGGTCGGCCAGCCAGCGCATCTGACCGTCAGGGCGCGGCCGGGCCACAAAGCGAGGTCCGCCGCCAAAGGCCTCCACCACCTCGGGCCCCACCTCAAACTGCCGCGGCCCGATGCACGGGCCCAGCCAGCAAGTCAGGTCCTGCAGCCCGCAACCCGCGGCGCGGGCCACCGCCTCGACCGTGCGTTCCACCACGCCAGCGGCCAGGCCACGCCACCCGGCATGGGCAGCACCCACCGCACGCCCGTTCAAGGCGGCCACCAACACCGGCAAGCAATCGGCCACCTGCACCACGCAGGCCACGCCGGGCTCGGCCGTCCAGCAGCCGTCGGCCTGCGGGGTGCTGCCAAGCCGCACCGCCTCAGCGGCATTGACCACCTCGCAGCCATGCACCTGCCGCAACCACAGCGGCCGAGCGCCTTCCAGGCGGGCGGACCAGGCCGCCCGGTTGGCCGCCACGGCGGCGGGCTCATCGCCCACGTGGTCGCCCAGGTTCAGGCTGGCAAAGGGCCCCTGGCTGACACCCCCCTGGCGAGTGGACATCCGGGCACCCACTTGGGCGGGCAGTTCCCAACCCAGCTCATCGCCCAGGTTGCCAAGTCCTTGCCCGAGTCCGGACCCGAGCCACAAGGCCGGCGCGGGCTGAGAAGGCTCAGCCGGCATCTGGGCAGGCTTCGGGGCGGGTCTTCTCAAAGGCATCCAGCTTCATGCAGGCCTCAAAGACGCGCAGGACGTGCGGCACGTGGTCCAGCTTGCAGTTGAAGCGACGGGCGTTGAAGATCTGCGGCACCAGCACGCAATCCGCCAGCGTCGGGGTGTCACCATGGCAGAAGGTGGCGGGTGCGACCGCCAGGCGGCGCTCCACCACCTCCAGCCCGGTCTCCACCCAGTGGCGGTACCAGCGGTCCTTGTCGTCCTCCGACAGCTTGAGCGACTGCACCAGGTAACGCAGCACGCGCAGGTTGTTCAGCGGATGGATCTCGCAGGCAATGTCCATGGCCAGCGAGCGCACATGGGCGCGCGCGATCGCATCACCGGGCAGCAACGGCGGCTCGGGATGGGTTTCTTCCAGGTACTCGATGATGGCCAGCGACTGGGTCAGCAGATGGTCCCCATCGCGCAGCGTAGGCACCAGGCGCGCGGCGGAGACCGCAGCGTAGTCTTCACCCAGCTGTTCGTTCTTCTGCAGGTGGATGGAGCGGTAGTCGTAGTCCAGCCCCTTGAGGGCCAGGGCGATGCGCACCCGGTACGAGGCCGAGGAGCGGAAGTAGTTGAAGAGTTCCATGGCGTGCGATCCTGTGTTCATTACCACCTGCTGGCGATGATGCCATGCACACCGCGGCCCCACCCATGGCTACACTCGTTGCATGCTGCACCGCCCTCGCATCCGTCACTGCCGAGCTTGCGGCAGCGCCGTGACCTACCGGGTCCCGGCTGACGACAGCCGCGAGCGGGCGATGTGTGGCAGCTGCCAGCACATCGACTACGAGAATCCGCTGAACGTGGTGGGCACCGTGCCGGTGTGGGAGGACAGCGTGCTGCTGTGCCGCCGCAACATCGAACCCCGACACGGTTTCTGGACGCTGCCGGCCGGCTTCATGGAGCTGGGTGAAAGCACCGAAGCCGGCGCCGTGCGCGAGACGGACGAAGAGGCCGGGGCGCGCATCGTGGTCGAGGGCCTGTTCACGGTGCTGAACGTGGTGCGGGTCGGGCAGGTGCACTTCTTCTACCGGGCACGGCTGGAAGACACCCGCTTCGCTCCCGGCCCGGAGTCCATCGAAGCGCGCCTGTTCAGAGAAGACGAGATTCCCTGGGACGACCTGGCCTTTCGCACCGTGAGGCTGACCCTGGAGCGGTACTTTGCGGACCGCAAGGCGGGCAGCTTCGGCATCCACTGCGTGGACATCAGCTGACGGGCCAACCGGCGCGCGCGAGTTGCGCCTGGACGTGGCTCTCGCTACCCGGCGCCAAGGGCCCGACGACCCGAAACACCCAGCCGCCTGCGCTTGCCGGCACCCCCATGGCCCGGACAGCGCTGTCCATGAAGCTCTGCAACGCCTGCACCGTCTCCTGCGCCTGCGAGTAGACGGGCACCAGGAGCAGCCCGGCGCCTGTGTTCGTATGGCCTGCGAAGCTGCCAGGTACCTGCTGGGCCCACCCCTGCACGCAGCTCAAGACCAGCCAGTGCGCAAACTCGCGTGCTAGCCCCTGTCCGAGGGACACCTCATCGGGTTGCCAGGCACAGGTGATGACGGCAGCGGAGGGCCTGGTGGGGCCCAGCCCAAGCCGGCCGAGTGCAGGCGGGCCTGGGCCTTGGATGAGCCACTGACGCAGGGCCGCGTCGAAGGCCTCTGGGGACAGGGCGGTCACGCGCCATGGTCAACTCAGCTTGAGGCCAGGACGTTGAGGAAACACGCAGTCCAGAGAAGGATCAAGCCAAATGACAGCGATTCGCATTCACGGGCGGACGCTCGGGTTTACGAGCATTGCTTGCAATTTCGCCGACTCCTGACTAACCTGCGCGCCGGCTCAGTCACCGGGCTTCCGTGCTCTGCCCAGAACGCCCTGACCGCATCTGTCTCAACGTTTGAAGCTCAAGGAAAACTCTATGCAAACCCGCCGCAAGTTCATCCAGATCGTCCCCGTCGCAGGCGCAGCCCTTCTGGCTGGCCGCGAAGTGCTGGCACAGGCCAAGCCGGCGGATGCGCTGGACCCCAAGAGCGCGCAAGCCACGGGTCTGAAGTACGTCGAGAAGACGGCCAACCCCGCGCAGAAGTGCAACAACTGCCAGCTGTACCAGGCCAAGGCCACTGACGCCTGGGGCGGCTGCCCGCTGTTCGGCACCAAGAAGGTGGCCGGTGAGGGCTGGTGCTCTGCCTGGGTCAAGAAGGCCTGATCACCCTCGCCTTCCCCCTGACCTGACGGTCGGAGGTACACAACACAACGGGCCTCGCGGGGCCCGTTGGTTTTTCTGCGGCGGTGCGGGTAAAGCCGCAGGCTGCCCAGGCAGCAGCGCTTCAGCGCTTGGCCGGCGGCAGGTCGGTGCAGGAGCCGTGCGCCACTTCCGCTGCCATGCCGATGCTTTCGCCCAGCGTGGGGTGCGGGTGGATGGTCTTGCCGATGTCCACGGCATCCGCGCCCATCTCGATGGCCAGCGCGATCTCGCCGATCATGTCCCCGGCGTGCGTACCCACGATGCCGCCGCCCAGGATCTTGCCGTGGCCCCGGCCAGCATGGCCGCCTTCTGAACCTGCCTCCGGGCTGTCGTCAAACAGCAGCTTGGTGAAGCCCTCGTCGCGCCCATTGGCAATCGCCCGGCCCGATGCTGTCCACGGGAACAGACCCTTCTTGACCTTGATGCCCTGCGCCTTGGCCTGGTCTTCGGTCAGGCCCACCCAGGCCACCTCGGGGTCGGTGTAGGCCACGCTCGGGATCACACGGGCGTTGAACGCTGCCGAAGCCAGTTCCTTGTTGCCCTGCAACTCACCAGCGATGACCTCAGCGGCCACGTGCGCCTCATGCACCGCCTTGTGTGCCAGCATGGGCTGGCCGACCACGTCGCCAATGGCAAAGATGTGCGGCACGTTGGTGCGCATCTGGATGTCGACGTTGATAAAGCCGCGGTCGGTCACGGCCACTCCGGCCTTGTCGGCCGCGATCTTCTTGCCGTTGGGCGTGCGGCCCACGGCCTGCAGCACCAGGTCGTAGGTGCCTTCGCTCTTCGTACCGTCCAATCCTTCGAAAGTCACCTTGATGCCTTCGGGTGTGGCTTCGGCTCCCACCGTCTTGGTCTTCAACATGATCTTGTCGAAGCGGTGCTTGTTCATCTTCTCCCAGACCTTGACGAGGTCGCGGTCGGCGCCCTGCATCAGGCCGTCCATCATCTCCACCACGTCCAGGCGGGCACCCAGCGTGCTGTAGACCGTGCCCATCTCCAGGCCGATGATGCCGCCGCCGACGACGAGCATCTTCTTGGGCACCGAGGCCAGGCCCAGGGCGCCAGTGGAATCCACCACACGCGGGTCCTCCGGCATGAAGGGCAGGCGCACGGCCTGCGAGCCCGCAGCGACGATGCAGCGCTTGAACGCCACCACCTGCTTGCTGCCGGTCTTGTCCTGCCCAGTGCCGGTGGTTTCTTCCACTTCCACATGATGAGGGCCAACGAAGGCGCCGTAGCCGCGCACGGTGGTCACCTTGCGCATCTTGGCCATGGCAGCCAGGCCGCCCGTGAGCTTGCCGATGACCTTTTCCTTGTGACCGCGCAGCTTGTCGATGTTGAGTTGCGGGGCGCCGAAGTCCACCCCCAGGTCCGCCATGTGGCTCACCTCGTCCATGACGGCTGCCACGTGCAGCAGGGCCTTGGACGGGATGCAGCCCACGTTCAGGCACACACCGCCCAGCGTGGCGTAGCGCTCGACGATCACGACCTTCAAGCCCAGATCCGCGGCGCGGAAGGCGGCGGAGTAGCCGCCGGGGCCGGCGCCCAACACCAGCAGGTCGCACTCGAGATTCACCTTGCCGTCATAGGCAGGCAAGGCAGAGGCCGCCGGCACGGCAGCCGATGCCGCCGCCGCGGGGGCCTGCACGGAGCCAGCCGAAGGGCTCTGCGCGGGGGCCGCAGCGGGCACGGCTGATCCAACCGGTGCAGGCGACGGCGCAGGCGCGGCGGCCTCAGCGGCCACCTCCAGCGAAAGCACCACCGAGCCTTCGCTGACCATGTCACCGAGCTTGACCTTGAGCTCCTTGACCACGCCCGCATGGGACGAGGGGATCTCCATCGAGGCCTTGTCGGACTCCACCGTGATCAGCGACTGCTCGGCCTTGATGGCATCGCCGGGCTTGACCAGCACCTCGATGATGGCCACTTCCTTGAAGTCCCCAATGTCCGGGACCTTGATGTCGATGAGCGCCATGGCGTTCAACCTTTCTGATCAGAGGCCTGGTCCGCTCAAAGCAGCACCCGGCGGAAGTCCGCCAGGATCTGCCCGAGGAAGGCGTTGAAGCGGGCGGCGGCGGCACCGTCGATGACGCGGTGGTCCCAGGTCAGCGACAGCGGCAGCATCAAGCGCGGCACAAACTGCTTGCCGTCCCACTTGGGCGCCATCTCGCTCTTGCACACACCCAGGATGGCGACTTCCGGCGCGTTGATGATGGGCGTGAAGTAGCGCCCGCCAATGCCGCCCAGGCTGGAAATGGTGAAGGTGGCGCCGCTCATGTCGGCCGGGCCGAGCTTGCCGTCGCGGGCCTTCTTGGCCAGCTCAGCCATCTCCTGGCTGATCTGCAGCACGCCCTTCTGGTCGGCATCCTTGATGACGGGCACGACCAGGCCGTTGGGCGTGTCAGCCGCAAAGCCGATGTGCCAGTACTGCTTGTAGATGAGCCCATCGCCGTCCAGCGAGCTGTTGAACTCGGGGAACTTCTTCAGCGCGGCCACGCAGGCCTTGATGAGGAAGGCGAGCATGGTGACTTTGACGCCGCTCTTCTCGTGCTCCTTGTTGGTGGAGACACGGAAGGCCTCCAGCTCGGTGATGTCAGCGTCGTCGAAATTGGTGACAGCCGGGATCATCACGGCGTTGCGCAGGAGGTTGGCGCCGCTGATCTTCTTGATGCGGCTCATCTCCTTGCGCTCGGTGGGGCCGAACTTGGCGAAGTCCACCTTCGGCCAGGGGATGAGGCCGAGCTCGGCGCCAGCACCACCCCCACCGCCCGCACCCGGGGCCTTGGCAACAGCCGCGGCCACCACGGCAGCGATGGCTTGGGTCTGCGCCGAGCCAGCCATCACCGCCTTGGTGAAAGCCTGCACGTCGTCCTGCGTGATGCGGCCCTTGGGGCCAGAACCCTTCACTTCTTCCAGCGGCACGCCCAACTCGCGAGCGAACTTGCGCACCGAGGGCGAGGCATAGGGCAGCCCCTTGGCCGGCGTGGTGGCGGGCTGGTGGGCAGGCACGGGCAAAGCAGCTGAAGCAGCTGAAGCAGCTGACGCGGCGGGCGCGGCAGCAGGCACCACCGCCGCGGCCGTCACGGGCGCGGCTGCAGGCGCTGGGGCCGGAGCGGCGGCAGGGGATGCAGCAGGAGCTGGAGCTGGGGCTTGAGCCGGCGCCGCAGCAGGCGAAGCGGCGGCGGCCGGGACTGCGGCCCCGGCGGCCTCCAGCACCAGCACCAGCGAGCCTTCGGCGACCTTGTCGCCCAGCTTGACCTTCAGCTCCTTGACCACCCCCGCATGAGAGGACGGAATCTCCATGGACGCCTTGTCCGACTCCACCGTCAGCAGCGACTGGTCCACCGCCACCGTGTCGCCGGGCTTGACCAGCAACTCGATGACCTCGACCTCCTTGAAGTCCCCGATGTCCGGGACCTTGACTTCGACCAGAGCCATGTCGTGTTCTCCTTGTCGTGTTTGAGGGGCGGGCGCCGCTTCAGGCGTACAGCGGGTTGATCTTGTCGGCGTCGATGCCGTACTTGGCAATCGCCTCGGCCACCTTGGCCGCCGGCACCGCGCCTTCGTCAGCCAACGCCTTCAGCGCCGCCACGACGATGTAATGGCGATTGACCTCAAAGTGCTCGCGCAGCTTGCTGCGGAAGTCGCTGCGGCCAAAGCCGTCGGTGCCCAGCACCTTGTAGCTGCGGCCCTTCGGGATGAAGGCGCGGATCTGATCGGCGTAGTTCTTCATGTAGTCGGTGGACGCCACCACCGGGCCGTCATGGGCGGCCAACTGCTGCGCCACGTAAGGCGTGCGCGCCGTCTCGGTGGGATGCAGCAGGTTCCAGCGCTCGCAGTCCTGGCCGTCACGCGCCAGTTCGTTGAAGCTCGGGCAGCTGAAGACGTTGGCGGCCACGCCCCAGTCCACCGCCAGCAGCTTGCGCGCCTCTTGGCTCTCGCGCAGGATGGTGCCGCTGCCCAGCAGGTTCACGCGCGGTGCTGTCTTGGCGCCCTCGCCTTCTTCCAGCAGGTACATGCCCTTGATGATCTGCTCTTCCGTGCCGGCTTTCAGGCCGGGCATGGGGTAGTTTTCATTGAGCAGCGTGAGGTAGTAGAAGACGTTCTCCTGGCGCTCCACCATGCGCTTGAGGCCGTGGTGGATGATCACGCCCACCTCGTGCGCAAAGGTCGGGTCGTAGCTGATGCAGTTGGGGATGGTGCCGGCCAGGATGTGGCTGTGGCCATCCTCGTGCTGCAGGCCTTCGCCGTTCAGCGTTGTGCGCCCGGAGGTCCCGCCCAGCAGGAAGCCGCGCGCCTGCATGTCGCCAGCGGCCCAGGCCAGGTCACCGATGCGCTGGAAGCCGAACATCGAGTAGTAGATGTAGAACGGCACCATGATTCGGTTGTTCGTCGAGTACGACGTGGCCGCGGCGATCCAGCTGCTCATGCCGCCGGCCTCGTTGATGCCTTCCTGCAGGATCTGCCCGGCCTTGTCCTCGCGGTAGTACATCACCTGGTCCTTGTCCTGTGGTGTGTACTTCTGCCCCTCCGGGTTG
>Ga0209985_10000782_pt1 | contig 33274 bp, 32 predicted proteins | sample NOAtaG_FD_187305 | JGI IMG/M metagenome (GOLD analysis project Ga0209985, IMG submission 187305) | Freshwater lake microbial communities from Lake Erie, under a cyanobacterial bloom - NOAA_Erie_Diel6S_1000h metaG (SPAdes) (version 2) | ecosystem: Environmental > Aquatic > Freshwater > Lake ...
CTCTGAGGAAAAATAATCTGCGCGTTGCTCGAATAGCGCGTAGCGTTCATCTTTGGCTCGCCCCGTGCGCAACAATTCAATGTCATCTGTGTAAACAAGGGCGGCAAGTGAATCCTGTTCAAGGCCCTAGGCTTGGCGCACATTTAAGCCCGCAGCGGCAATCCTGCGCAAATATTCTCTTATCGTGTTGCGAGATAGCCCTGTGAGCCTTTCCGTGTGGCGGATGCTTTGGCCATCGGATTGTAATTCAAGTATCCTTCTGATCTGGTGCATACGTAATGGTTGTGACGTAAAGCGCTAGGGTTTACTTTTTCAATGCGCAAACCAACGCCTGTCGGCATCAAATCCCAAAGCTCAAAGGTGGGTCAGATCATTTCCGGAATCCTGACCATCAGGTGGGTCAGGTAATTCCCGGAATATTCCCTTGCCGAGTGGGTCAAACCATTCCCGGAATACCAGCGTCAGGTCATTTCCGGAGTTTCCACCCTGCCAGACAATTCCCGCAATCGGTAAGGTGGGTCAAATGATTTCCGGAATATTCAGTAGTCGTAACCTATTCGGATGCCCGGGCCAAAACGGACAAGCACAACCGTGACAAAGGTGTTAGGAAACTGGAGAAACAAATACGGAAAGGCCATTTAACTAAAGCCAACATCAACAACCGTGGCTACAACAAATTCCTGAAATTAAAAGGAGAGATCAGCGTTACCCTCGACCAGGGAAAAATCGAACAGGAAAGCAGGTGGGACGGATTGAAGGGCTACCTCACAAATACCCAAATCAGCAAATACCAGGTTATTGAAAATTACCAACATCTGTGGCAAATAGAAAAAGCCTTTCAGGTGGCTAAGTCGGATCTGAAAATCAGGCCTGTTTACCACAGGATCGAGCGCAGGATCCAAGCGCGTATCTGTATCTGCTTCGTTGCCAACAAGCTATACAAAGAGTTGGAGAGGCAACTCACCCAGAAACAGGCAACCATCAGCGCTGTAAAAGCGATCGAAATAGCCGAAAACATCATCCAAATATCGCTGACACTGCCCCAAAGCGGGCAAATACACAGAAAAATCCTTCTTCTTACCGAAGTACAAAAATATCTCGGCTTAATTTTTAGTTTTGGGTGTTAAAACGCGGAAGTCAGGAGAGACCAGGATCCCGCGTCCAGTATCTCATTACGCCAACGCCCGTAGCTGTTCCTCCAGCGCCTTAATCTTCGACTCGGCATCAGCTTTTTTTCTCCGCTCATTCTCCAACACCTGGGGTGGGGCACCGGCTACAAATCGTTCGTTGGTCAACTTCTTTTCGCAGGAAGCAAGAAATCCACGCTGGTAGTCAAGTTCTTTGGTTAACGCCTCTCGCTCTTTTTCCACATCCACTTTGCCACCGAGCGTGATGTAAAACTCGGTTGACTTTACCAGAAAACTCGTGGCCTGGCCTACTTTTTCAGTCACCGGATTCACTTCGCTCAGGTTAGCTAACTTCTTCACCACCGGCCAGAACGTGTTAATCAACCGTGCCTGTCCATCCTTTACAAACAACGGCAGTGCCTCGCGGGGTGATAACCCTTTACTGCTGCGCACATTCCGGACTTCGCTCACCACGGCAAAGGCGTGTTGAGCTTCTTCCAACAAGTCATTTCGCGACTGGCCGGATGCAGGCCATTTGGCCACCACAATGCTTTCGCCCGGTTTGCGTTCGCGCAATTCCGACCACAACTCTTCGGTAATAAACGGCATGAACGGATGCAGCAACTTCAACACGGCCTCGAAGAATTCCACCGTGCGCTGGTAGGTTTCGGTATCAATGGGTTTGCCGTATTCGGGCTTAATGATCTCCAGGTACCACGAGCAGAAATCATCCCAAATCAGTTTATACACGCTCATCAACGCATCGCTCATCCGGTATTTGGCGAAGTGATCGTTCAGCTCGGCAATTCCATTGTTCAGTCGGGATTCAAACCAGTCGGTGGCTACTTTATTCTCCTCCGGCTGCGGGTGGTTCACGGTCGTCCAGCCTTTCACCAGGCGAAAGGCATTCCAAATCTTATTGGCAAAATTTCGTCCTTGCTCGCATAACTTTTCATCGAACAGCAAATCGTTGCCGGCCGGTGAGCTAAAGAGCATGCCGGTGCGCACGCCATCGGCACCATACGTTTTAATCAAATCGAGGGGGTCGGGCGAGTTGCCGAGCGACTTACTCATCTTGCGTCCCAGTTTGTCGCGTACGATACCGGTGAGGTACACATCCTCAAATGGCTTTTGGTCCAGATACTCATACCCCGCGATGATCATGCGGGCCACCCAGAAGAACAAAATTTCGGGAGCTGTCACCAGCACGCGTGTGGGGTAGTAGTAGCTTAACTCAGGGTTCTGGTCACGTCTGATCTTACCTGTGGATTTATCAAAACACGCATCATCAAAGCCATTGAACACGGCTTCGGGCCACAACCAGCTCGAAGCCCAGGTATCCAGCACATCTTCATCTTGCCGAAGATCCTTTTCTGATAGCTTCTTGCCGCTTTTGGCTGACGCCAGCGTTAACGCCTCGGCCAGTGACTCGGCTACCACAAAATCATCTTCACTGGTTCCGTAGTAATAGGCGGGTATGCGGTGGCCCCACCACAACTGACGCGAGATGCACCAATCGCGCACATTTTCCATCCAATGGCGGTAGGTGTTTTTGAACTTGGCCGGGTGAAGTTTGATTTCATCATCCTCCACGGCCCGGTAGGCCCTGCGGGAAATCTTCTTCATCTTGACAAACCACTGTAACGAGAGCTTCGGTTCCACTACGCTGTTGGTTCGTTCACTCCGGCCGATGCGCGTTACAAATTCCTCCTCCTTCACGAGCCAGCCGGCCTCCCGCAGGTCTTTGACCATTTCCTTTCGAACAGCAAAACGGTCTTTGCCTACGAACTTGGGGATTTCACATTTAGCGTTTAGCGTGCCATCGTCATGGATGGTGTCAATCACCGGCAAGTTGTGGCGCAAACCAATTTCATAGTCGTTCACATCGTGGGCAGGCGTTACTTTTAAACAGCCGGTACCAAATGCTTTGTCTACGTAGTCGTCTGCGATTACCGGTATCTCCCGGTTGATAAAGGGTACTAACACTTTTTTGCCAATCAAATGGCGGTAGCGTTCGTCCGATGGATTGATCGCGATGGCGGTGTCACCCATAATCGTTTCGGGACGTTGCGTGGCAATGATCACCCACTCATCGGCTGTATCTTTGACGCGGTACTTCACCGAGTAGAGGATCGATCGCTCGCCCTCTTCCTTATACATCACCTCTTCGTTACTCAACGCAGTACGCGCCTCGCAATCCCAATTGATCATGCGCAGGCCTCGGTAGATGTATCCTTTCTTATAGAGATCAACAAACACGCGAATGACAGCATGGTAATAGCCGGGATCCATGGTGAAAGCCGTGCGCTCCCAGTCGCACGAGGCCCCCAGTTTTTTCAACTGCTCCAGGATGATGCCGCCATATTTTTCTTTCCATTCCCAGGCATAACCGAGAAATTCATCGCGCGTCAAGTCCGATTTCTTGATTCCTTTTTCGCGAAGCATCGCCACCACGCGCGCTTCCGTAGCAATCGAAGCGTGATCGGTGCCGGGCACCCAACAGGCTTCCTTTCCTTCCATGCGGGCTTTCCGGATCAAAACATCCTGAATGGTGTTGTTGAGCATGTGGCCCATGTGGAGTACGCCCGTCACGTTGGGGGGAGGAATCACAATGCTGTAAGATTCCTTGTTGGCCTTGGGCTGTGAATGAAAAAACCCCTGGTCCAACCAGTACCGGTACCATTTGTCTTCTACGTCAGCCGGATTGTATTTCGTTGAAAGCGACATGATTTGAAACTAAAAGAGGGCAAATTTAGCCAAAAGAGGCGGTGAATTGGTGGTCAAAAGGTTTTTTGGCCATTGGGAAACGCGGGATGCCGATCAGAGCTCTCGTGCCGAAGGTGCGCCCCAGCGGAAATCCACCGGTAGCGTGCCCGAATGAACGAAGACTCTCGTTAAGCAGAACTTCCGCTGCCATCCCTTGCCAGCAAGTCGTGCGGTATGGAGTTCGATTGGTAACGCTACTTCATCCGGATACGCCAGTTAGCCGGATACAAGTTGTTGGTGCGATTGCCCAATCGGTTTATCCAGCCCAGCGGCAATTGCCGGTAGGTCACCAACGCAAACCCCCGGGTGGGCGATTCGACATGAAACGCGTCTTTTCGCAAATAGGCCAGTGCATCCGTTTCATCTAATTCGATCACCTCAAAGGCGTCTCGGTTCAACTCGGTCGAAAGTGCCCACGCATGCTCAGGTATCAGCTTCTCATGCTTTAGGGTGGCCAGGGCAGTGCCACGGGTGACCACATGAAGATGGTTGATGATCAGCTCCACTTCAGCCGACCAATCGGCCGGCACGGCAATCAGTAAATCCTGAAGTTGATTGATAGTCAACCGCTCCGGGTTATGCATCCAATTGGCGATCTGGGATCGTATTCGCGCGGGCGCAATGGCCTCGGACTTACGTGGTCGTACATACAACTTTTCCTGGGTTGATGTCTTCCGCATCACCGACAGGAAAAAGCCTTCACCTTTTACCCGGTGGGGATAAAAGCGGTAACCTCGGGCACCGTCAACCAACACTTCGTCCACACCCGGGGCCGCCCCTAATTCAATTCTGCAGAACTCAACCTCTTTTTCCTTCCGCAGCCATTTCAGCACTTGTTCATTTTCTTCATCGGAGTAGGTGCACGTGCAGTAAATCAGTAACCCCTCCGCTTTGAGGGCGGGCCATACATCCGCCAGGATTCTGCGCTGACGCAGCGCGCATAACGCAACATTCGCTTCGCTCCATTCGCTGGCCGCTTCGGCATCCTTTCGAAAAAGTCCTTCACCTGAGCAGGGCGCATCCACTACAACCACGTCAAAAACTCCAAGCAGCCCGCCAACCTCAGCTGGGTCGTTTTGGGTAACCACCACATTCGGGTATCCCCACTTGGCGATGTTCTCGGCCAGAATAGATGCCCGGGATCGAATGACTTCATTACTGACAAGCAGCGAGTCGGGGTGCAGGAGACTAACCAGGTGTGTGGATTTACCACCGGGAGCCGCGCATAGGTCAAGGGCCGTGACGGGAGTTTGGGGTACATGTTGCCGTATCGCTTGCTCAATGAACATCGAACTGGCCTCCTGCACGTAGTAGCCGCCTGCGTGCAGGGCGGGGTCAAGTGTGAAGAGCGGGCGCTCGTTGAGATACCTTCCCATTTCAGCCCAGCCCACGGGCTGCCCGGTAATTGCCGACCCTTTCTTTCGGGGATTCAGCCGGACACTCACGGGTGAAGCTTGTGTCAGGGCGTTTTCGAACAACGCGTACTGATCACCCAATCGGGATTTCATGCGTTGGACGAATTCGACTGGGAGCATTGGCAACGAAGGTAAAACTTTGCGCTTCAATTGTTCAACCCGAGCTTTGGAACTACTTTTGAGTAATGAAACTAGCGGCTAACGGCCCGTCACTGAAAAGCTGGGTGCACGTACCCAAAGGGTCGGATTTTCCGATTCAGAATCTTCCGTTTGGCATATTTAAGACCAAGTACCTTTCGGCTGTAGCCGGTGTTGCGATCGGGAATCACGTGCTGGATCTGGTGTACCTCCATGAACACGGCTATCTCGATGGTCTTGGCTTACCCCCCGGTATTTTCAATCAGAAGTACCTGAATGATTTCCTCGCGCTGGGCAGGCGCAAAGGTCGTGAGGTACGCGAACGGATTTCGGAGTTATTGCAACACAATAATCATGAGTTAAACGCAGCCGCACGCGAAATCGCGCTGGTGCCGATGAGCGAAGTGCAACTGCTGCTGCCCTTGCGCATACCGAACTACACCGATTTTTACAGCAGTGAGGAGCACGCCACCAATGTAGGTTCCATGTTTCGTGACCCCAAGAATGCCTTGCTGCCCAACTGGAAACATTTACCCGTTGGCTACCACGGCCGCGCATCCTCCATTGTGGTGTCGGGCACGCCCATCCACCGGCCCAAGGGCCAGGTGAAGCCACCGGATGCCGAGCTTCCCGTCTACTGTCCCTCGCGCAAACTGGATTTTGAGTTGGAAGTTGCCTTTGCCACGTGCACCAAAACTACGCTGGGCACATCCCTTTCTGTACGCGATGCGGAGGAAAATATCTTCGGGCTCATGTTGTTCAACGATTGGTCGGCCCGCGACATTCAACAATGGGAATATGTGCCGTTGGGTCCGTTTCTGGGAAAGAACTTCGGGTCAACGCTCTCGCCCTGGATTGTAACGCTGGATGCGCTCGAGCCCTTCCGCACGGCAGGACCGGAGCAATTTCCCCACGTTCTACCTTATCTGTCGGTTGAAGGTAATCATCACTTTGACATCGCGTTGGAGGTGTTGTTGCAGGCCAAAGGCGAGGCCGCAGTAAGTGTATGCCGCACCAACTTCAAGTATTTGTATTGGAATATGGCACAGCAGCTGGCGCACCACACGGTGAACGGCTGCAATATTGAAGTCGGGGACATTTATGCCTCCGGCACCATCAGCGGTCCGTCACCGGGGTCATTCGGTTCCTTGCTCGAGTTAACGTGGAACGGCCAGCGGCCACTTCATGTCAACGGTCATCAACGCACCTTTTTGGAGGACCACGACTCCGTGATTATGCGGGGCCATGCTGAGAAGGATGGTGTGCGCATCGGTTTTGGTGATTGCACCGGAACTATTCTTCCTGCGAGTTGATGCCGACCATGTATATCATTGCCGGATGTAATGGTGCAGGTAAGACAACTGCCTCGCTAAGCCTGCTTCCAGATGTATTGAAATGTAAAGAGTTCGTGAATGCCGATTACATCGCGGCTGGCCTGTCCCCGCTTAATCCGGAGCGGTATTCCTTTGAAGCTGGACGAATAATGATTCGAAGGATGGATGAATTGATTGATCTTGCTGAGGATTTTGCTATCGAAACAACACTTTCTTCCAGACAGTATCAAACTCGAATTCAACAGGCTCACCAAAAAGGATTTCAGGTTGTGCTTATCTTTTTTTGGCTGCAGACTGTTCAATTGGCCAAAAAGCGGGTTAGGGAGCGAGTCAGGCTGGGAGGGCACTCCATTCCACCCCATGTAATTGAACGTAGATACTATTGAGGGTTGCGGAATTTTTTTAGTGATTATATCAACTTGGTGGATGCTTGGTTTTTTATCGATAACTCCAGCAAAGCTTATACGCCTGTGGCTAACATGAAGAATGGACAGATTAGTATATTTGATCTTAAATTGTGGAAAAAGGTGAACGAGCTATGACACGCAGGCAGGCAAATAACTTGGAGAAGAAGATTGAGAGAGGTATGAAGGAGTCCTTTAAGAAGTTGGTGTTAAGAACCCGGGAACGCAATGGCGAGCTGGTGCTAATGGTGGGTGGAAAGATCAGACGGGGTAATGCAAAAAAAATAAAAGTCTGATTTGAGAAAGATCACCTACTGGTTGATTGTTTCGTTTGTTACCCTAATTACCGCATGGCTGATCTCTAAGCCAAACTTGTTGGGTAAGCTCGGGTTGATCATTTATAGGATTCATTTCCTAAAAACATTTCCCCGGGCCTTGGCCACGGTGGCTGCCGTGGTGATCGTGGTTGCGGTCTCAGTCGAATGGGTCAGCTCCGTTCGCTCATCCCTTTTGCGAAATGGACTGCTCCTGTTCCTGTTGATGGCCTGCGTGGCACTTGAAGTTAAGACACACTACGATTTTCAATCATGGGCGATAAGTCATACCGGTAAAAAGTTGCGCGTTGGCGCCTATCTTTTGCCCTTGCTGCTGATGTTTATGGTCAGCTCGCCCTGGTGGATCGGCACGAAAAAGAAATCCTGATATGATCATCGACCCCAAAGAAATTCCCGTGCCCAAAATGCACAGCTACCTGCTGGGTGCGGTCGTACCCCGGCCCATCGCATTGGCCAGTACCATTAGCGCAGCAGGCGATGTAAACCTCAGTCCGTTCAGTTTTTTCAACTGCTTCAGCGCCAATCCGCCTATCGTGGTATTTTCCCCCGCCCGCAGGGGCCGCGATAATACGACCAAGCACACATATGAGAATGTAAAGGAAGTGCCTGAAGTGGTGATCCATGTGGTGAACTATGCGATGGTGGAACAGGCATCGCTGGCCAGTTGTGAGTACCCCAGAGGTGTAAATGAGTTCACCAAGGCGGGACTCACCGAAGTGAGGTCGGAAAAAGTGCGGCCGCCCCGCGTGGGCGAGTCACCCGTGGCGCTGGAGTGCAAGGTGAACCAGGTGATCGAACTTGGCAGCGGTGGCGCGGCCGGCAATCTGGTGATTTGCGAAGTGCTGCTCATGCACATCAACGATGACGTACTGGATGCGCACGGTCGCATAGACCCCTACCAGTTGGATGCAGTGGCGCGCATGGGGCAAGACTATTACTGCCGTGCCAGTGGTGACGCTATTTTTTCCGTGCCTAAACCGAACGAAAAGGTTGGCATTGGAATCGATCAATTACCGGCTTATCTCCGCAAGAGCAAGGTTTTCTCCGCTAACGAATTGGCACGACTGGCCAACGTTGAAAAGATACCCGATGGAAATCCCATGCACGTGCCCAGCGAACGCACACTCATGCAGGCGCGCGAGCTGCTGCGCGCAGGTCGGACAGACGAAGCGTGGAAGTTGTTGGTGGGTTAGAAACTATTTCAGCTTTAGTCCGGCTGAAAGCGCAACACCAAATGAGTTGTGTTTAATGCCGCCATCATTGGAATTTGTTACTGAACTCACGTCAGCAAGACCTAGATTGTTGTTTAGGCCGAGCTTAACGTGAAACTTTTCGGTGATCGGAAGCTTTACATTGACAGACCCTGAAAGACCAAAGTCTAAACCCTTAAAGTCTTCCTTTGTTACAAAATCAGCAGGTTCAGAGTTCACCAGTAATTCATAATCAAGTAAGACCGATGTATAGACACCTAAACCAAATTCAAATTTTACTTTAGTGCCGATCTCTTTCCCAAATTGGATTGGTAGTGTCAGATATTTAAAAATCGATTCATTGCGGACAACTTCGGATACCACGACAGAGTTTGGATCTGGGCTTGAATTGTAAAAAATGGTAAGTTCCTTCTCTCCGCCTTTAGCATCATATAGCAATGCAAGACTCAGAAACGTACGATTGCTGAACTTGTAGGTTGAGCCTATGCCTCCGCAAAGTTTAAAGGCAGGATCAAAGTTTTCTTCAACTAAATTGTCCCCACGCATGGATGTGAGCGATGGACGAAGAATAAGTTCAATTTCAAGATTCTGAGAGTAGCACGAGATATACGTAACTGACAACAAGACGAAGCAGGCAATGCAGATTCTCATTTGAGATAGGTCTTAATCCCGATACATCACTGCCTTGATGGCCCGTACGGTCTTCTCCACATTGGGCAGTATCGCCTCAATCAACGTGGGAGCGTAGGGCAGGGGTGCATCAAAACTATTCACCCGTTGAATCGGGGCATCCAGGTAATCGAAGGCGTGCTTTTGCACGTGGTAGGTTATTTCGGTGGCAATCGAGGACAGCGGCCAGGCTTCCTCCACAATGACCAGCCGGTTGGTTTTCTTGACGGACTCTACAACCGTAGCGTAGTCAATCGGGCGCACGGTGCGCAAATCCACCACTTCGCAGGATATGCCATCCTTTTCCATTTCGGCCGCAGCCGCGAGGGCTACTTTCATGATCTTTCCGAAACTCACGATGGTGACATCAGTACCGCTTCGTTTCACATCGGCCTGTCCAAGGGGAATCAGGTATTCTTCGGCCGGCACTTCACCTTTGTCGCCATACATCAATTCCGATTCCATGAAAATGACGGGATCTTCGTCACGAATCGCTGTCTTCAATAGTCCTTTGGCATCGTAGGGCGTGAAGGGCACCACCACTTTTAATCCGGGTGTGTTGGCAAACCAGTTTTCAAAATTCTGCGAGTGCTGCGCGCCCAGTTGACCGGCATTCCCGGTGGGACCGCGAAACACGATGGGACAACTGTATTGTCCACCGGACATGGAAAGAATCTTGGCTGCCGAGTTAATCACCTGATCGATGGCGACCAGTGAAAAATTAAATGTCATGAATTCTATGATGGGCCGCAGGCCGTTGATGGCAGCGCCCACGCCCACACCGGCAAAGCCGAGCTCGGCAATGGGTGTGTCAATCACACGCTTGGGGCCGAATTCATCCAGCATGCCCTGGCTTACTTTGTAAGCCCCATTGTACTCGGCCACTTCTTCGCCCATGAGAAATACCCGTGGGTCTCTTCGCATTTCTTCTGACATGGCCTCGCGCAGGGCCTCCCGGAACTGAATTTCTCTCATAGTGGACGATAAAGCCCGTAAAAATAGCTTGGCCCCGCTAACTACAAAACTGCTCAAAACAAAAAACCCCTGAATTTCAGGGGTTTTTTGGGCAAAAGCCGGTACGGATTACTTCAGCGCGTTGCGGAAGGCGTCTGTCGTATTGAATTTCGCAAACTCCAGATCGGTCAGGGCCTTTTCTTTCAGATTCGGATCAATCTTCACGGCACTCATCAGATTGTTGACCACACCATCACCATTGCCACTGCGAGCGGCAGCCACCGCTGCACCGTAGTAGGCCAAGGCAAAGTTGGCATTCTTGCGGCTGGCATCAGCAAAGGAATTAGCGGCATTGCCGGCATCCTTGTTCAGTAATTGAGCCAAACCTTTGTTGAACAGGTTAACGTCAGTTTCGGTGGCGGCTGAGGTAGAGCGAACGGCATCGCTGTAGCGGGCCATGTAAATTTCGCACGCACCCTTTACACCGTTTACACCACGAGCCACGTCATTGCTGGCACCGTTCAGGGCCTTGTTGGCGTGAGCATAAGACTTGTAAGGATTGCCCTTCCACAGGGTTACCGTTGCCAGGTTAGCGTGTACTTCCGGGGTTTCGCGCAGTTTTGCTGCGATCTCCAGTTGAGTAGCCGCTTTATCAGCAAACTCCGCTGCACGGGAAGGATTTTCCATCGCCATGTTCAGGTAAGCGGCACCCAGGTTGTTGTGTGCGTTCCAGTTGCTACCCTTCTTAGTGGCGGCTTCGTAGATGGCGGCTTTCTCTTCGGTAGAAGGAGTCAGCGTGCCCGCATACATCAACTCGTCAAATGACAGAGCGTCCAGATTGCCACCCTGTGCGATCTGCTTGGCTAATGCGGATATTTCAGCATCGGTCTTCTTGTCTTTTACCGTCAGGATTTCGGTCTTGGCAGTACGCAACTTAGGGTACACTTCTTTAAACACCTTCTTGTAGGTCTTCAATTTTTCGATCGCTTTCTGCTGATCGACAAACGAACCACCACCATTAATAATGTTTAAGTACTCGCTCTTCTGGTCATCGGTGATACCGGTGTAGGCGGCCAACGCAGCTTTAAACTCATTCCAGTCATCAACTACCGGCTTCAGGATGAAGCGGATGCTGTCAGCCTTGCCTTTGTAGTCGTACTTCTTCATTTGCGCCCGGTAGAATTTCTCAATAGCGGCCGCGCGCTCTTCGGATAGTTTGGTGTTGATGCGCTCGCGACCTTCCGGTGAGTGAGTACCGGTGATGGTTACAGTGCGGGTAACATTCTTGGAGGCGATAAACGCATCCAGTTGCTTGCCTTTGTCAGCGCTGATTTCAGTCTTGCGCAAAACTGCTTTGCCTTGTTCGAAGATGAAATCCGGAATAACGACCGGAATCAACTCTTCCTGGTTGTTGTAACCGTGACCAGCATAGGCTGCGTAATAGGAGTTTTGTACCAGCTTAGAGGTCGTAATCACGCCTGTAGCAACAGACAAACGGGGAGTCTTCTTAGTCTTCGTACCCTTGGCGGCAACACCTTCAACCTCTACGGTGCCGGTCTTGTAAGCGTCTTTGTACGGGAAGGTGAACTTCTTGGTCACTTTCGGTTGCTCGGTAGAGCTATTCGGATAGTCTTCGGCCTTGAAGGGAATCGGATCAAGGGCCAATTCGCTGTCTCCATACTTGTAGAAGGAATTTACCGTGTAAACCGTTCCCTTCTTTAACATTTTCACGGGCAGGTTGGCCGACATGTCAAATACGACTGTGTCCTTGTGAACTTCCAGCGGGTTGGGATTGACCGTTAGCTGCTGCTCCTTGGCCATTTTCACCATCTGGGGCAGGGTGCAGCCCGTAAACGTCAGTGCCCCTACAATGACCAACGAATAAAATAATTTTCTCATGAGATCAGGAATTAGTTGTTTCTTTAAAGAGTCGCAAAACTACGTTTAAGGCCATTTTATTGCAATGGGCAAGGCAAAAATATGATACTTCTAACCCCGATTTTCAGGCTGTTTGGCCTATATTTGCTCAGCCTTTTCGAAGTTATCGGCCAACCCCCCAAAACAAGGGTTAAATGGCACTTCCGGGGTGACAGGGTTCGGCATTAACAATATGATTGATCAAATCCAGCATTTTTTTGAAAAGAGAGCCTTCGGGGTGTGCACTTACCTGGGCGAAAAAATGGGCGTGGCAACCTCGTCCATTCGCTTGTTTTTTATTTACACCTCGTTTCTAACGCTGGGTTCTCCGCTGTTAATTTACCTGGCTATGGCGTTCGTTCTCAATCTGCGAAGGCATATGCGCAGGCGCAGTACCATCTGGGACTACTGACGCGCGATCGTCTCGGAAAACCTTTGCTGACGAAGCACAAAAAAAGTCCAGGCAATAGATAACACCATTTGATGGGGCACCCTTAGAAGGGGAAATCGTTTTGCGATGGCTTGCCGCTCGCGCCAGTGGCGGGCGAGGTTGCTCAGGAATTGCCAGTAGGCCTTTACCACGGCTGCCGCGTGGGGGGCCTGGCCCCGGGATAAGAATAAGAGACAAGCGAATCCGTCCAGCACAACCCGCCCCAACAACGCAACCACCAAGGGCGCAACCGGCAGGTTTTTCGCCAGCATGGCGAGGCTATTGGTAAAATTCAGGTACGTTTTGTGGGGATTGGCGGCCGATAACGTGCCACCGCCTATGTGAAATACCTCCGATTGAGCGTTGTACCAAACCTGATACCCTGCGCGATGAAATCGCCAGCAGAGATCAATCTCTTCCATGTGAGCAAAAAAATGCTCGTCCAATCCACCTACGTGCCAATACGCTTGTGCTCGGATTGCCAGACAGGTGCCACTGCCCCACATCACGGTTCGGCTGTCGTTATACTGGCCTCGGTCTTCTTCCACTTTATCAAAAATGCGCCCGCGGCAAAAGGGGTAACCAAAAGCATCCAGAAAACCTCCGGCTGCTCCCGCATACTCGAAATTCGTTCGTTGATGAAAGGATTTGATTTTGGGTTGCACGGCCGCCACATCGGGGTTGTTGTTCAGATGAGCAACCAACGGTTGGAGCCAGTTTTCGGTCACTTCAACATCCGAATTAAGTAGCACAACGTAGTCGGCCTTAACCTGATGTAAGCCTGCGTTGTAGCCGCCACTGAATCCTAAGTTTTGATTCAACCGAATGCAGGAGACGGAGGCCGCGTGCGCAGAGAGCCAAGCCACGGAGTCGTCTGTTGATCCATTGTCAATCACCACTACTTGTGCGGGCGATGAGTAGCGGATCACGGAGGGCAAAAACTGCTCGAGGTAATGCCGGCCGTTGTAATTCAGAATGACAACCGCAGCAGAGGTCATCCCATCAGGTTGCTGAAATCCATGCCGGGCATATTCGGAAGCAGGCCTTCGGTGCTCTTCTTGATTTCCTCTTTGGCCAATACATCAGCTTCCTCTTGCGCTTTGTTCACGGCCGCTACCACCAGGTCTTGCACCAGCACCTTGTCCTCCAATTTCAAAATTGAAGGATCGATATCGAGCGCCACCAGTTGTTTGCGCCCGTTCACGGTAGCTTTGACCAAACCGGCCCCGGATTCGCCCGATGCGCGCACGTTCACCAGATTCTCCTGGGCTTCCTTCAGGCGTGTTTGCATCTCCTTTACTTTACCCATCATTTTCATCATGTCCAGCATAACCGTGGTAATTGGTTCGAAAGGCAAAAGTACGTTTTCGGAAAATTACTTATGCAGCAATGCCACCGTGCCGGTGTACGAAAGCTCGCGCCCCACAAAATCAACAATCCGGACCGACCACACATAAGCCCCTTCGGGCACCAGTTTACCGTTGACGGTGCCGTCCCACGGCTCCTGCTGGTCTGAACTGTAGATCAGCCCGCCCCATCGGTCAAACACCTGCAACTGTAATTCACGGATGTACTGGCCCGTAATGCTAAACGTGTCATTGAGGCCGTCACCATTGGGCGTAAAGGCCGTTGGCCGGATTAACTGCAGGTTTTTGATCACCTCCACGCGATTGGACGATGAATTGGGTACGCCCGGATCCTGAGCAACCGCCTCTACCTGATAGATCGCCTGCTGGTTGGTGTTATCGGTGGTGGGGTCAGTCCAGGTCAGGGCAGTTCCGACCGGCACAATCTGCAACACGCCACCAGCAGGTGTTAGTTTGTACACGTTGTACCGGATAACTCCATTTTGCCAACCCGAAAAAGGTGTCCAGGAAATCGTCACCTCGTTCGTGACTGCAAGAGCAGCGGTTAACCGAATGGGGCACGAGACGATGCCGGGGCTGCTTGCGTTACCGCAGCCATCCGTGTAATCGATTCGGTAGCACAGGGCCGCGTTTGTGTTGTAGCTGTTATCCACAAAATTGGTCACCGTGGCGGTCGCCAGTGTTGAAAAGCCCGTGCCGCCAGATTCGCGTAGCACACGGTATTGAGCTACATTGACCGCAGGAGGCGCTTGCCATTGAAGTTGCGCATCGCTGCCGTTGATTACAGCTGATGTATTGGCTACAGCGGGTGGCGTGGTGTTGGTAAACGATCGACCACATTTTTCCAGCGAAATACTTTCAGCGCCACCGGGGTAGTTGGTGGTGATGCGATAACAGTAGTTGGTGTTGCAGACGATATTGGGCTCATTATCATTAAAGGACGTGGGCGCCCCCGGCAGCGTTACATAGGGCAGGCTGTTCCGGGAAATGCTCACCCCGGTTTGACCGGTGTTACCGGTTGTCCACGTGAGACGGTTTACACCGCTTTGTATGCTCAGGTCGAAGTTGTGGCTGCACACGATGTTGCTGGCTGTGTTGGTGCTGGTGCAAGGGTCAAATGAATTCAAGCGAATGCAATAGAACCGGTCATCAACGGTGAGGTTGGGGATCGTGAGCGAACTGACCGCATACAAGGTTTGATAGAGCTGAAAGTTGGTGGAGTTGGTGGCGATTTCAGACCGAAACAAGGTGTTGGGCGCTCCGCTGAAGTCCACCTTGAGCGAGGTGGCATCCTGTGCCGTAAGGGTAGTGATAGCCGGTGGTGCCAGCGATGTTACCGCAGTGAACGCTTGCACGCGGCTGGCGCAGTTGTCGGCCGAGTTGATATCGCGGCCACGAACGGACACGTTGAATGTGCCGGCAGCAGCATACGAAAAATTCGCGGTTGGATTCGGCCCCGAGGGAATTGCGGCATCGGTGGACCCGTTGCCGTCAAAGTCAATGAAGTAGGAGTCGTAGTTGGTGTCCGTCACCCGCAGTTGAACTTGCCGCCCTGAGCAGGAGTACAATTCAAAGTTGGGTTGAATGTTCTGGTCAACCGTGATGACGATGTCGTCCTGGTTCGGGTTGAGCTGCGAAAACACCCGCAAGGTATATGTGCCGGGTGTAGTATAGGTGAACGTGAACTGATTTTGTACCTGGGTACCGTTGCCCAAAAAGTCCATGTTGCAGGGTTGTGCTCCGGTGCAGCCCCCGGCCAGTATGGTAAGGTTTACCGTAAATGGTGCACAGCCCTTACGTTCGGCCACTTGAAACCGGCCAAGGCGACTCGTATAGGGTTGCGCCAAAGCCTGCGCCCCTACCAGTGACCCCACGGCCAACACCAAAATCCACCGCCATCTAATCATTTGCTTTTAAAAACGCTTCGGCTTTGACCATATCATCGTGCAGCAGCCGGTCCTTTTCCACAAACGGCACAACCTGCCGGAAAGTATTGACCCAGGCCTCCAGGCGCGGGGAGCTTTTCATTGGTCTTCGAAACTCCAGGGCTTGCGATGCCGTCATGAGTTCGATAGCCAGAATGGAGTATAGATTTTGTACCACCCGGTAGCATTTGGTGGCCGCGTTGGCGCCCATACTCACATGGTCTTCCTGGCCGTTGGACGACACAATGGAATCAACCGATGCAGGGGTAGCCAATTGCTTGTTTTGACTCACCAGCGAAGCAGCCGTGTATTGGGGTATCATCATGCCACTGTTAATACCGGGATTGGCCACCAGGTAATGAGGCAGGTCGCGGGCACCCGAAATCAACTGGTAGGTTCTCCTTTCCGATATCGAACCCAGTTCGGCCAATGCAATGGATAGGAAATCCAGTGCCAGCGCCAAGGGTTGCCCGTGAAAGTTTCCGGCCGAGATAATGTCATCTTCAGCGGGAAAAATGTTGGGGTTGTCGCTCACTCCGTTTATCTCGTTCAGGAATACGCCCGTCACATAGTCGATCGCATCTGAACTCGCTCCGTGCACTTGAGGTATGCACCGGAAGGAATACGGATCCTGCACGTGTTTCTTGGCCTGTGCAATCAGGCCGCTGCCTTTCAGCCACTGCCGGACTTCGGCTGCCACCTTTTTTTGTCCCGGTTGCGGGCGAATGTTCTGAACCCGCTCGTCAAACGCATCGAGCCGGCCGTCAAAGCAATCCAGCGAAAGCGCGCCAATCCGGTTGGCAAACGCCAACAATCGCTGCGCATGCCACGTGCAGTACACGCCATAGGCGCTCATGAACTGCGTGCCGTTCAGCAAGGCCAGCCCTTCTTTCGCCTGAAAATGCAGCGGTTCCCAGCCAAATTTTTTCAGCACCTGGCGCGATGGCTGCCATTGTCCTTTTTCATTTTGCAACTGGCCTTCGCCTATCAGCGGCAGCGAGAGATGCGCGAGGGGCGCCAGGTCGCCCGAAGCACCCAACGACCCCATTTCGTAAATGCGTGGGGCCAGGCGTGCGTTGAAGAAATCGATCAGTCGTTCTACCGTGCTGAGCTGAACTCCAGAATAGCCGTAGGCAAGGGATTGGATTTTGAGGAACAGCATAATCCGCACGATCTCGCGCGGAACTTCCGGCCCGGTGCCGCAAGCGTGCGACTTCACCAGGTTGTCTTGCAGTTTTTCCAGTTGGTCGGCTGGAATGTGTTTGTTGTACAGCGAACCGAAACCGGTATTGATGCCATAAAGCGGCACGGACGATTCCCTGATCTTGCGATCGAGGTAAGCCCGGCATTTTTTGATTCGGGTTTGGGCATCGGCCGAAAGTTGCAGGCGCCACGAATCGGTCAGCAACGGCTCAAGATCGGCCAGAGCCAGCAGGCGCGCAGAAATTTTGTGGTCGGTAATGCGCGCTGTATCGGTCATGACGCGAGGGAGGCTACCAGTTCGTCAATGGTTTTCTTCTGTTGCTCACCCGTGGCCAGGTTCTTCACCGTCAGTTGGCCACTCGCCATCTCATCCGCCCCGATGACAACGGCAAAGGCTATGCGTTTACGGTCGGCATAGTCCAACTGTTTCTTAACTTTTGTGATATCGGGATAGATTTCGGTAGCGACACCTTTTTCCCGCAGTTGCTTAACTACCGGAAGGCCGTAGGCGCGGGTGGCTTCATCAAAATGGCAGACCAACACGCGCGTGGAGGTTTGTGCACTCTCCGGAAAGAGCTTCAATTCGTCCAGCGCATCATAAATCCGGTCAATACCAAACGAAATGCCCACCCCACTCAATCGTTCTTTAGAGCCAAAGGCCTGGGTCAGGTTGTCGTAACGACCACCACCACTTACGCTACCGATGGCCACGCCATGAATCTTCACCTCAAAGATGCAGCCGGTATAATAGCTGAGGCCGCGGGCCAGGGCAATATCGAAATCCACGTGCTGCGAGGAAATGCCGTACTGATCCAGCAGGCGGAAAACTTCCGTCAGATCGTCCACCCCTTTGGTGCCGGTTGGCACACCGGTGAATTTCGCCCGGAGGAATTTTAACTTATCCTCTGTGCGGCCCGAAAACGTTAAAACATCAAAGGCCGTGGTCACCTGTTCATTGGCAAAGCCTTGCGCGAGGAGTTCTTCCCGTACCTTTTCTTCTCCGATTTTTTCCAGTTTATCGATGGCAACGAACAGCGAAGTTTCTTTTTCTTTTACGCCTGCCAGCTCGGCCAGGCCGGAGAGCACCCCGCGGTGGTTGATCTTGATCGAGTACTCCTTCAGGTTGAGCTTTGCGAAAACTTCGGTGATCATGCCGATGATTTCTGCTTCGCAGATCAGCGAATCCGTTCCCACCACATCGGCATCGCATTGGTAGAACTCCCGGTAACGACCCTTTTGGGGCCGGTCGGCCCGCCACACGGGCTGCATTTGGTAACGCTTGAAGGGCAGCGCGATCTCGTGGCGGTTCATCACCACATAACGGGCGAAAGGCACGGTGAGATCGTAGCGGAGTCCTTTTTCGGAGATATCAGGCGTGATCTTTCGAGAATCTTTTACCCGGAGTTTTTCAGGCGCGATGTCCCTTAGAAAGTCACCCGAGTTTAGAATTTTGAACAACAGTTGGTCGCCCTCCTCGCCATACTTACCCGTGAGCGTGGAGAGATTCTCCATAGCGGGCGTCTCCAGCGGCAAAAACCCGTAGGAGCGGAAAACCTGCCGGATGGTTTCCATCAGGTACTGCCGCCTGGCCATTTGGGCCGGCCCAAAATCGCGCGTGCCTTTGGGAAGTGACGGTTTATCCATGCAGGGCAAAGGTGCAAATTTTTAGGGTGCAACCGTTCAAATTCCTGTATTTCAGCCCTTTTTAGGGCATATTCTTTGGGGGTTCTATTGCAATACCACGCTAACCGGTTATTTTTGCGCTCCTAAAAATCGAAAGTCATGTCAGTTACTCGCTTGAAGCGCAAAAACCGCAAAGACAAAGCCAAAGCCGCCCGCAGACGCACCTCCCTGAAGATTGAAAACTTCAAGCCGGTGATCAAAAGTGTGGATGTCGAAAAAATCAAAGAAGAGTTCAAAGCCAAGAAAGAAGGCAAGAAATAATTCTTCCGAGCGATCGGATAACCGAAAGCCAGCCTCACCGCTGGCTTTTTTTTGGGCTAAACTTGCCCGCGTTTCCCCAATTCGATAGCCTCCAGGTTTTCTATTTTGCCTGCCTGCAGGGTAAAACGCAAAAGGGTTTTCACGAGATGAAACCCATGATTGCCGGCAGCGCCCGGATTGAGGTAAAGCATCTGGTTAAGACTGGCATCGCGTTTCAACCGCAGGATGTGCGAATGACCACAGATGAAGATGTCGGGTGGTTGGGCAAGCAAGATTTTGCGTATTTGAGAATTGTAGTTGGGTGGGGCCCCGCCAATGTGCGTGATCCATACCGAAAGGCCCTCACACACAAATCGCTGGTGTTCCGGGTAGCGCGCGCGCAGCGTCAGGTCGTCAATGTTGCCATACACCGCCCGAAGGGGTTTGAAATTTTCCAGGCTATCGGCCACCTGAGCGTCACCAATATCGCCCGCATGCCAGATTTCATCGCATTCGCGGAAGTGGGTGAAGACCTGCGGATCCAGGAAGCCGTGTGTATCCGACAAAAGACCAATGCGTGTCATAGGCGATAAAACCGTTTAACCTTTTTCCCCGCGTTTGAGACTATTCCCATTGCCATATTTACAAAATATCCTATACCTTTTAGCCTTTAACCAGTGATCAAACTATGTACCTCCAGGGAGACGCGGAACAAAAAAACACCTATGATGCCATTGTCGTAGGTACAGGCATCAGCGGAGGCTGGGCCGCCAAAGAATTAAGTGAGAAAGGATTAAAGACGTTGGTGCTGGAACGCGGCCGCAACGTGGAGCACCCGAATTACCCAACGGCCACCAAAGATCCCTGGGAGTTTCCGAATGGGGATCAGCCTACACAGGAGGATTTGCGGCAACAAGGTGTGCAAAACCGGACCGGGTATACCATCCGTCAGTCCAGCAAGCATTGGTTTGTCAATGACCTCGAAAACCCTTATGGCGAAAAAGAAGGCAAGCGTTTCGACTGGATGCGGGGCTATCATGTTGGTGGTCGCTCCATCATGTGGGGCCGGCAGAGTTACCGCTGGTCGCCCATGGATTTCGAGGCAAATGCGAAGGAAGGTATTGCCATCGACTGGCCGGTGCGCTACAACGACATTGCGCCCTGGTACGAGCACGTAGAAAAGTATATAGGCGTCAGCGGGCAGCCGGAAAATCTTCCGCAGCTACCCGATAGCGTTTTTCTGCCTGCCATGGAGTTGAACTGCCTGGAGCAGGAGTTGAAGAAGGCAATCAAAGATCGGTTCAGCCGGGTGCTCACGATTGGTCGCACGGCCCACCTTACCGGCCCGCTAAGTCACAACGAGAGCCCGCAGCGCGGCAATTGCCAGTTCCGCAACCTGTGTATCCGCGGATGTCCTTATGGTGGGTACTTCAGTAGCAATGCGTGCACGTTGCCGGCTGCCAATAAATCGGGTAACATGACCTTGCGCCCGAATTCCATTGTATACGAATTGATCTATGATGAGCAGAAAGGGAAGGCGACAGGGGTTAAAGTATTGGATGCCGAGTCCGGCCAACAGATGGAATTTTATGCCCGCGTTATCTTTTTGTGTGCTTCCACGATGGGGTCAACCTTCATCATGTTGAATTCCATCTCGAACCGTTTTCCCAATGGTTTTGGAAACGACAGCGGAGAACTAGGTTGTAACATTATGGATCATCACCTGGGAGTAGGGGCCAATGGAGAGTATGACGGGTTCGAGGATCAGTATTACACCGGCCGCAGAGCAAACGGGTTCTACATTCCACGCTACCGCAACATCGGTAAGGATAAGCGCGATTACCTGCGCGGGTTTGGCTATCAGGGCGGGGGAAGCCGCGAGGGCTGGAGCCGCATGGTGGCCGAACTCAGCTTTGGTGCCGAGTTGAAAGAAGTGGTTACCAAACCCGGCAACTGGGGCATGGGCATGACCGGTTTTGGCGAGGTATTGCCGGACCACAGCAACCAGGTGAGCATTAACCGGGATAACAAAGACAAGTACGGTTTACCTACGCTTCTGTTTGACACCGAGTTCAAGGAGAACGACTACAAGATGCGCAAGGACATGGCGGCTGACGCAGCCGAAATGCTGGAAGCAGCCGGACTGAAGAACATCAAAACATATGATAATCCCGGTGGACTGGGTTTGGGTATTCACGAAATGGGTACAGCCCGCATGGGTAAAGATCCCAAAACCAGTGTGCTTAATAAATGGAACCAGGTGCACGCGTGCAAGAATGTGTTCGTCACGGACGGTTCGTTTATGACCAGTGCGGCCTGTGTCAATCCTTCGCTAACGTACATGGCGTTCACCGCTCGTGCAGTCAACTATGCGGTGGAGGAAATGAAAAAGCAAAACCTGTAAACGCCCGGTAAGCAAAAAAATATCAACCGAAGAAACTGATTTTATGAATCGAAGAGATGCCATACAACGAACCGCCCTCGTGTTGGGTTATGCGGTTTCGGCCCCGGCCCTCATGGGAATACTCAAAGGTTGCAAAGCGGCACCTGAATTGAACTATAAACCGGTGTTCCTAACCGAAGAACAAGCCGGAGTCGTGAGTGAGTTGGCGGAGATCCTGTTGCCAAAGACCGACACGCCCGGAGCCAAGGATGTGGGTGTGCCCGCCTTTATTGATCAAGTGGTGAAGGAGTGCTATGTAAAGGAAGACCAGGATCGGTTTCTTCAGGGCTTAAAAAAGTTTGATGACGATGCGCGTGCCGCCTTTGGTGATTCATTCGTATACGGAAAACCGGCTGAGCAATTAGCCTTTGTCAAGCAACAACATGATGACGCGTTGGCAGCGATCAAAGCTGATTCAAAGGCCAAGTGGCCTTTCATTGTGATGGTTAAAGAACTTACCCTGTTGGGCTACTTTACCAGCGAGCCGGGTGCCACCCAGGTGTTGCAGTATGAGCCTGTGCCGGGTGCCTATCGCGGCTGCGTTCCGCTACAGGAGGTGGGAAAAACGTGGGCTACTTCCTGAGCGCGTCATGGGTGCAGTAATCGTTTTTTGAGAAAGGGTCGCAAGACCGTTTGGTCAAGCACTACAAACGCCAGCCCCATGGCTACAACCATGAGCGCGCTGATAATCCACTTGGCGTTAACGTGAAAGGAGGGGAGATCCGGCATCACTTGTCCTGGTGCGTTCAATTGATCGAGCGGCACGAGTGTCTGGCTGTCATACGAACCTTTTCCCATCAAAAAGGAGATCGACAGCACGGCCACCACAATGCCAAGTAATAGGAGCAAACCGTTTCGAGGTGAAAGTCCCCCGGAAGCGGTTTTGCGATGCAGGTTTCCCATTACCGCGGCCGTGAAGTCCCGTGAAGGCTCCTCGATTTTGCCGGCACGTAAATAATGGGTGACGTGCCGCATGGCTTCGAGGCGCTGCCGGAGTTCGGGCGAGCGGTGTATCTCGCGCTCCACTTCTGCTTTTTCGGCCGGAGTGAGCAAGCCATCCAGATAGTGCCAAAGTCGTTCGTCCTGTGGGGCATTCATGACTATAAAGTTAAAGCTTCTTGTTTCAAAACGTGCATCAACTCCTGCGCCAACCTTTGGCGCGCCCGGTGGATGCGTACTTTTATTGTGTTGATCGGCTGTTGCATCATACCCGCCACTTCTTCCAGTGAAAATTCCTGCAGGTAGTAGAGTTGCACGGCCATCCGGTCAGCGTCATTCAGTTGGTGTATCGCCTGATTCACAAAACGCTGTTTGTCCTCCCGCTCCAGTTCGTGCCCGGTTTCGTGCGGGTGCAGGAGAATTTGCTTTTCAATGTCGTGGTAAACCGTTTTTCGCTTGCGCTGATAGCTGATAGCCGTGTTGAACACGATCCGGTACAACCAGGTGCTGAACCGCGACTGCCGTTGAAAGCTGCGCAGGTGCTGAAACGCTTTGATGAATGCATCTTGCGCAGCCTCCTCCGCCTCGGCCCGGTTATCCAAAATTATAAACGCAATGGTGAACGCATAGTGCTTGTAATGGTCTACCAGGCCTCGGTAGGCATGCTCATCACCGGACAGTACCCGGCTGATCAAATCATGTTCTTCGCGCTCGGTCACGCCCGATTAGGCTACTTTGTTTTTCTTGCTTTCAATCAAGTAGGCTATTGAAAGGCCGGCTCCGCCAAAGATGAACAACATCGAAAAGTAGGCGACTTCCTCCATGTCAAAGGCGTAGTCTAGCCAATACCCCATGAGCAGGCCCAGCCCACTGCCAATCAACAGCAAGCCCCAACGCAATGGACCACCCGCAGCGGTTTCTGCCTAGCGAAACAGGTCGGGCGATAAACCCTTGTCAATCATGGCCATGCGCTCAATGTTTTTGTATTTCCGCAGGTACACCACCATGATAAGGGCGCCCAGCGTGATGATGATCGGCAACGAGATGCCCAGCACCGGAATAATTACTTGTTCTTCGCTCATAACATGTTCTTTTAAAGTTTTGTCTCTTTGACGCGCGGTTTCTGCTGGCGGTTACAGGCCGTGTCGTAACTTTTTTAGCCGTACACCCAATCAACAAGGGTGAGTGAAGCCAGAAGGATGATGGCAATGGAAACCATGTCCAGCAAAACCCCCGCCCTCACCATATCCTTCATGCGAATGTAGCCACTGCTGAAAACGATGGCGTTGGGCGGGGTGGCAATCGGGAACATGAACCCAATGCTGGCGCTGAGCGTAACCGGCATCGCCAGCAACACCGGGTTAACCCCGAGCCCGTCTGCAATACCAAAAACTACGGGCACAAAAATTTGCACCAGGGCCACGTTGCTCATGACTTCCGAAAGAAGAACGCCCGATAGAATCAACACAAAAACCAGCCAGCCGCCAAAGCTGCTTTGCCCCGCAATCCATTTACCCAACAACTGAATGATACCCGCATTTTCGAGCCCTTCAGCCAGGCAAAGTCCGCCACCAAACAAGAATAAGATACCCCACGAAAGTTTGGCGGTATCCTTCCAATCGAGCAGGAATTCCATTTGGCGCAGATTTACGGGTACAATGAACATCAGCATTCCGCCACTCATGGCAATGTTGGTGTCGTTTAGCATATCGCGCCCAACCAGAAGATTCAACGGTTGCTGAAGAATCCAACAAAGTGACGTGAGGGCGAAAATGATCAATACTCGTTGTTCTCCGGTGCGCAACGGGCCCAGGTCCCGAAGTTTCTCAGTAATCAATTGCTCCGACCCGTGCACCTGCCGGAGCCCGTTCGGGAACAGAATGCGGGTGACGATGAGGTGGGTGGAAAGCAATAACGTGATGGCCACGGGTACGCCCACCAACATCCATTTCCCAAACTGCAGTTTGGTACCATAAAACTCATCGAGCAACCCCGCAAAAACGGCATTGGGCGGTGTGCCAATGATGGTCGCCAGACCCCCCAAGCTGGCGGCATAGCCTACCATCAGCATGAGCCCAAGCGCAAAGTTGCGTTCACCTTTCGTCATCACATTTTCGCCTGGTGCCTTTAACAGGTTGATCACAGACATGGCAATAGGCAGCATCATCATGGCGGTGGCGGTATTGCTGATCCACATGCTGAGAAAACCGGTGGCCAGCATAAAGCCCAGAATGATGCCGTTGCCCGAAGTTCCCGTAATGCGAATGATGTTCAGGGCAATCCGCTCGTGTAACCGGTGTTTTTCTAATGCCATCGCAATGAGGAAACCGCCCATGAACAGGAAGATGATCGGGTTGGCGTACGGACTCGCGGCTTCCGACATTTTCATAACGCCTAAGAATGGAAACAGCACGAGCGGCAGCATGGCCGTGATGGGTATGGGCACCGCTTCCGTCACCCACCACGTGATCATCCAGGCGGCCACACCGATTACCCGATAAGCGCCTGGGGAGATAAAATCATGAGGAATGAAAATGAGGCAAGCCGCAAACAGGGCCGGGCCCATGACAAACGATACAATCTGAAACTGAGAATTTTTATTGCTTTCTGCCATTGGCAGGAAAGCTACAAACAAACGCAGGCTTAAAAAACGGAATTAACATGGGTAGCCCAGGCATGAAAAAGGGCGCATCAGCGCCCTGAGGGTTGTCCGGGGAAAGGTGTCAGACACCTTCGCCTTCACCGCCACCTGCGGCTGAACCGGGCTCCTTCGGATTGGCCGGTTTCACCACGATGGCGCGGCCGTCCAATTCGGTTTCGTTCAATGCAGCAATGGCTTTTTGGGCTGCCTCATCATTGGGCATCTCAACAAAACCATAGCCTTTTGAGCGGCCGGTTTCGCGGTCCTTTACAATTTTTGCCGAAGTCACCTCGCCAAATTGTTCAAAGGCTTTCTGAAGGTCTTCGCGCTTGGTTTTAAAGTTCAGGCGAGCAACGAAAATGTTCATAGTACTCTAAAAAATTAGTGAAACGATCGATTTAGGGCCAGTTTCTCCAATTGGTATCGACCAATTTAGACAAATGCTAAACCATTAACAACGAATTTCCTCCAGGCGTTCAGATCGTCATCAACTCCCGGGCACTTTCGCGGGCGGTGGGGGTAGGTTTCGCACCTCCGATCATTTTAGCAATTTCATCCACACGCTCCTCGGCTGCCAGCAGGCGGATGCCGGTGATGGCTTTGTTGCCGGTTTGGTCTTTAAACACCAGGTAGTGAGTGTCGGCTTTGGCGGCAATTTGCGGCAAGTGACTAATGGCAATGAGTTGATGATTTCTGGCCATGGCCTTCATCAAACTGCCGAGCTTCAGGGCCACTTCACCGCTCACACCGGTGTCAATTTCATCCAGCACCAGGGTAGGCAGCGCGGCTTTCTCGGCCATCACGTACTTGACGGCAAACATCAGGCGCGAAAACTCACCACCCGAGGCCACCTGGTTGAGCGGTCGGGGTGCCACACCTTTGTTTGCACTGAAAAGCAAGTCCACTTCATCTAACCCGCGGGCATTGGGGGTCACCCGCTGATGATGTATTTCAACCCGGGCATCGGGCATTCCAAGATCGTGAAGCAGGCTGGCCAACTGTCGCTTTAGCGAAGTCATCACGCGGGTTCTGCTATCGGAGAGTTGCTCGCCAATGGCGGCAACTTGTTTACCCGCTGCGTCAAGGGTCTGTTGCAACCGGGCGATGGTGTCATCCAGACTGCGGGTGGTGGCTGCCCGTTGTTCCAAGCCAGCCTGTATTTTCAGCAAGTCGGCCACCTCGTTCACCCGGTGTTTTTTTTGCAGTTGATAAAGGAGGCTGAGCCGTTGCTGGACGGCTTCAAATCGGGCGGGTTCAAATTCAACCCGTTCGTTGATGTCCCCCGCTTCGTTTGCAATATCGGCCAGTTCAAGCCGCACGGTATTGAACCGGTCCAGTAATTTTTGATAGGCCTCCGAGAACGGGGCAATGGCCGAGAGATCTGAGCGAACCTCAGCGAGTTGGTTTGCCACCGCATCATCCGATTCGCTCAGCCGGGCCAACACCGAAACCAGTCGCTGTTTGATTTCCTCCGCATGCTCCAGAACTTTTTGCTCTTCTTCCAACCGCCCTTGTTCGCCTTCTTCCAGCTGGGCTTGCGTCAATTCGGTCAGTTGAAAGTTCACGTAATCCGCCTCGGCTTTCAATCGGGCGGCATCGGCTTCCCATCGCGATAACTCGGCACGCGCGTGTTGGAATTCCCGCCACGCCAGTTCGTACGCCTCCGTTATTTTCTGGTTGCCGGCATAGGCATCCAATAATTCCAGCTGAAATGTTTGTTTACCCAGTTCCAGTGTTTCGTGCTGCGAGTGAATGTCCATCAGGCGTTGACCAACCTGCCGGAGTATATCCAGGGTAACGGGTAAGTCGTTGATGAAAGCGCGGCTCTTGCCCGCTGGGTTGATTTCTCTGCGAATGATGGTTTCATCATCGTATTCCAAATCCAGATTAGAAAATAGTTTTTTCAGCCGCAGCCCGCGCAGGTCAAAGGTTCCTTCCGTTACACATTTCTCCTGCTCGTCCCACAAGGCCTTGGTATCGGCCCGGTTACCGAGCAACAGGCCAATGGCGCCCAGCATAATGGATTTGCCTGCGCCCGTTTCGCCTGTGATCACGTTGAGTGAGCCCGAGGGCGTCATCTCGAGTTCGCGGATCAATGCATAATTGCGGATGAGCAGGTGCTTGAGCATACCAGCCTTGAAAATACGTGAACTTTTTTGATTGACAATCGACTTCCGACTGTCCTAATTTTTCATGATATCCTGGTAGATGGTGCGCTTGGAATCCATCAGCGTGAGCAAATCAAAAGCTTCGCGCTTTACGTTCAGGTTGGCTTTTGAAAAAACGTTGGTGAGCTCCGTGGCTTTGGCATCAAAAAAGGAAATCACAAAAATGGAGGTTGGGTTGATCTGCCAGGTTTTTTGCACGCTTTTCAGCGTGTTCAAGATCACATTCCGGCTTTCATCAGGGTTTTTATCAAAAGTATCGAGCGCCAACCGATGGTAGCGGTATAATGATCTGCGAATGTCCTGGTTTTGCGGATTGATAATGTCCGCGATATAGGAGTTTCGGTTCCGGTTGCTGGTTAGTGCTTGCCAGCCCGGTCTTCCGGAACCTTGCGCGTTGTTAACTACATTCAGAGCCCGTTGAAAATGAGGTGTGCCGCCCAGTTCACCAAATGAGTCGTAGTCGGTACCGATAATCACGTAAGCATAAAAGGCCAGCATGCTGGTGAGGTTACTGATGTAGGCGTTATCGTTGTATTCCAGCGGGAGGGACTCGACATACTCAAATTCCCATTCGCGATCGGCAAAGTTGAGTAATACCGTTTCGTAGTTGGTGTTGAATACCGGGCGCGCTGCCGCTATTTGGGCGCTGCCCGAAAAATTCCCGGTGGCTACATTGCTCTCGCTCTTGAGGTTGATAAAGATAGAACATTTGATGCGCTCATGCTCCTTAAAGTTGTCGGACGTCCAACGCCTCGCGTTGAGAAAATTGGCGAAGGCCCGCTCCATATCTTTGAAAACCTGGCGGTCGGTGGTTGGCACCTGATCGCCATTTACAATCACCTTGCAGTCAAGTTCCTGGGCGTACATCACCACAGGCACAATCAAAAAGGAAAGCCAAAGAAAGTTACGAGCCCACATGCTGAATAATGGTATCAACGATGTCGTAGGCGAGTTGTTTTTTCGACTTCGATGGAAATTCACGAACAAACGCCTGCTTACCCATTACGGTGATTTTATTGGTGTCATGACCAAAGCCCGCCCCGGCATCGCGAAGCGAATTAAGGACAATCAGGTCGAAATTCTTAGTCGCCAGCTTTTTTTCGGCATTTGCCCTTTCGTTGTCCGTCTCCAGCGCAAAGCCCACCACAAATTGCCCAGCCTTTTTTTGCCGGCCCAATTCGGCTGCGATATCCGGATTCTGGGTTAACTCCAACGTGATGTTTTCGCCCGACTTCTTGATTTTGGACTGAGCCTGAACCACCGGCCGGTAATCCGCGACTGCTGCCGACAGTACGGCAATTTGAGTGGTGGGGAATTTCTGCTGGCAGGCATCATGCATCTCCCGGGCTGACCTTACGCGGGTGATGGAAACCCGCGGGTGCTCCAATGCGAGATGGGTGGGCCCTGAGACCAGGTGAACCTCCGCTCCGCTCGTGGCCAGGGCTTCGGCAATGGCATATCCCATTTTGCCGGTAGAGTAATTGCCAATAAACCGAACAGGGTCTATGGCCTCGTGCGTAGGCCCGGCTGTCACCAGGGCTGTTTTGCCCGACAGCCGATTTTGTTGGCGGAAGAATGTGATCAGGTAGTCGACAATTTCCTCGGGTTCGGCCATCCGCCCCTTTCCGATCAGCCCGCTGGCCAGTTCGCCCACTCCTGGCTCCACCAGGTGGTTTCCGAATCGGGCTACGGTTTCTAGGTTTTGCAACGTTGACGGATGCTGCAGCATGTCCAGATCCATAGCTGGGGCGATGATGACCGGGCAGCGTGCCGAGAGGTAGGTCGCCAAAACCAGATTATCACAGATGCCCTGCACCATCTTGCCAAGTGTATTGGCACTCAAAGGCGCGATGATCATCACCTCAGCCCATAGGCCCAGCTCCACATGGTTGTTCCACTCGCCCTGTTTGCCTTCGGAAAAAGCAGTGAGCACCGGGTTCTTGGAAAGTGTGGAAAGCGTGAGTGGCGTAATAAAATCATGGGCAGACGGGGTCATCAGCACCTTTACCGTGGCACCCTCTTTTCCCAGCAGGCGCACGAGATGGGCTGATTTATAGGCGGCAATGCTGCCCGTAACCGCGAGGACGATCTTTCGGCCCTCCAGGTTCATTTATTCCTCTTTCTTCGCAGCGGGTTCTTCGGCATTGCGCATGCGGTACATCAACTGGCCCTCCAAAAATTCTTCAATGGCCGTTGAAGTAGGCTTGGGCATACGCTCGTAATACTTCGAGATCTCGATTTGCTCGCGATTCTCGAAAACTTCTTCCAGGTTATCCACCGTGGTGGCGAAGTCAGCCAACTTACCGTTCAACTCTTCTTTGATGTTGACGGCAATCTGGCGAGCGCGTTTACTGATGATAACCACCGACTCGTAAATGTTACCGGTCGGTTGTGCGATTTGGTCAATGTCTCGGGTGACAATTGAAGGTTGTACGGCCATAGGGTTCACGAATTGTTGTTTTTTAGTTTTGCAATTTTTGCCTGACTATCCAGGTAATACTGCTCCGCCTGTTTCAGAAACGAACTGGATGGATAGTTATCAACCAGTTCCTGGTAGAGTGAGAGCGTTTCGGTATACCGTTCGAGTTGTTTGCTTGGGATGCTGACCTTGGCCAGTTCATATTGGGCCTGCACTTTTAGGAAAGCAATCTCCTCCAGGTACTTGGAATCCGGGAAGGCTGCTTTGAAATCATCGAATGCGATGATCGCGGCTTTGTAATAGCGCAGTTTTAAGTATTGTAATGCGTTTTGATATCCTTTCTCTTCCAGTTTACGCTGACTCTCCGTAATCACCTCCACGGCCCGATCCACAAACTTGCTATTGGGGAAACGGTTAACAAAGGTCTGCATGGCCGACATTGCCTCAATGCTGCTGCGTTGATCAAGATTGGATGCCGGTGCTGAAGCGTACATCGAATAAGCCTGCATAAAAATCGCCTCTTCGGCCATACTGCTGCGACCGTACGTTTCATAGAACGATTTGAACTGGTCAGCCGCCAAAATGTAACTGCGCTCGTAATACTGACAATAGGCCAGGTAGAACTCCACTTTTTCGCCCTCCGGCAACCCGCGAACAATCGGACGGATTTGCTCGAACAAAATCCCGGTGTGATAGTAGTCCTTCTTGTTGTAGTACTCCAGGCCGGCTTCGTATTTCACCCGCCAGTCTTCGCTCCGCTCAATCCTCCTGAATTTTGAACACGCCCCAACCACTACCAGCAGGAGTAACACAGATGTCTTAAAGCAGCGAAATTGCTTCATTTTTTAGGTGCGCGGAAAAATAGCCCGCAAATATACGATACCTGTGTAAATCTGCCCACGACTAAAACGACCGGCTATGGGCGTTATTTTCTAACGATTATTTTTCGGGTGAGAACCCCGCTGTTATCGAGGTAAAGGGTGTAAAAATAGACGCCTGGGGTCAGGTTGTCCGCATCGATTTTGGCGCGCTGTTCGGTGTGGGGCAGGGCGTACTCGCCCATGGCCATCCCAAGGATATTATGAACAATCACTTTAGCCTTAACATGCTCATTATGAAGAGTATAGTCTATAAATGCCTGATCCGAAACGGGGTTGGGGTACACGTCTTGAATGGTGATCTCCTTGGACTGAAATACCAGAGGTTTTGAGGGTTTTTCGTTGATCACCAGTGAAACCTCGTATTCGGCTGGGTTTGTAGTCATCGTGCCCTTGCTGATGATCTCAAACTTCAGATTGTTGTGGGTCGGAAGAAGCCCCGGCTCTACCACAAATGAAAGCCCGGTAAGCGTTTCACCAGGCTCCAGCCTTCGGGTAAAATCGGTTACGTCAGTTTCAAGGCAAGTCTTGTCCAGGCAAAAAACACCGTGCTGGCCGGAGTGCAGGTCGTTTTCCACGAGCCGAATAATCAAAACTTGTGTTTTGTCAGACCAGTTATGCAGTCGCAAAGGGATGCGGACCTGGTCGCCTATCGTGGTGGCGTAGGTAGCTTGCAGATCGAGGAGTTCCTGCGCCTGACTCGCCCCCGAAATCATTAACCCAGCCAGCAAAAACACCCAAAATGCCCGTTTTGCCATGGATACACGTATGCAAAAGAAAGGTAGAATAAAAAGTTAAGGAAATCCAGCGCACGAGTACAAAAAGTTGTTTGCCCAGACAATTTCAAGCAAAGAACAACGTTTGGGTCACTTTCCGGTAACGTCCCGTTTACGTGGCCTGTCGTTGATACGCCAGGTGAAGTTCTTCAGGCGGGTGTCGGCTTCTTTGATTTCGTGTGGAGGAATGAACTCGGCATCCGGTTTCACATAAAAGGTCACGTTATTCACCGTGCCTCGCTTGAAGTTAATCTTCATGTTGCTGCAGATGATCTTGTTCAGGCCGGTGACGAACAAGATCTTACCCACGGCTACCGTGTCAGATTTGATTTCTTCCTCCTGCAAGGCAAAATACAGGCTTTCGCCATTGCCCGTCACATTTACGTGGTCAATGGCGTCTTGGCGGAAATTCGCCACCATTTTTCGGCCCTTGATCTGATTGAAATTCCCCAGCGAATCCTGTGAAATAACAAATGAGTTATTGATCATGTACACTTTGTCGATCTTTTTTTTCAGGATCAACATGCGGATGGAGTCCGCTGTCATCTGGTTGCCGTTGCTCCACAACACCGGATCACCGTAGAAATACATTATGGAGTCGGCTGCTACGTATACGAGTGAGTCGGCAATGCCCTGAAGGTCGCTTCGGAAAACCCGCACGTTGGGGTAGGCGAGAAGTCTTTTTTTGGCGGGGTCCGCGCTCTCGATCGAGATCAAGGTGTCGGCTGCCAGAAAGAGTGTGTCTTGTTCCTCGGTGATCTTGGCCAGGTAGGCATTTCCCCACACTTTGGAAATACCAGCCCCTTTGTCGTAATCACCAAAGTCGCCATAAATGTTGAGTTGATCTTCCTTGGCAACCATCACCACGTTGGTTCGCGCTTTGTATACTTTTCGCTTGTCGTCTATGAGGTATTTGTCCCCGGTAACCCGATAGGAAGGTGTCTCAAACTGGCCCTTTTTCAGGTCTGACGTTTTGGAGCGGGTGTCATAAAATCCCTCACGATAAATTGCCTTATCCCCTTTACTATCAATGATGGTGGTGACGTCCTGAAAAAGCAACGTCTTGGTGCGCGAGTTGTATTGCAACGTGTCGGACGTCAGCGTGTAATCCTGGTTAACGCCCACCACATCTTTCTTGAAGGAGGCCAGGTTTCGCGGAATATCGTAGTACCCTTTGGAACTGGTGAGGGTGTTGGTGCTGTCGACCAGCTTGCCGCCATTGAAATACCGGGCTTCGTTCTGCACGCGATCATAGTCGAGATAGTCCGTGTAAAGGGTTGTGGTATTCAGTTTGGTGAACACCACGTTCCTGCGCAGGTTGGCGATTTTGGTATTGCCATTGTACTTCAACAAAGAAGCTGTAATGGTCACTGAGTCGCCATCGACAATCCGCACACGACCAAAGGCATCCATAGCATTTTGTGACCGGTAGAAGATCGCGGAGTCGCAGTAAATGGTCGTTTGATTTTGAACAAACACTACGTTGCCAATCATGCGATCGATACGCTCTCCATTCACGATGCGCCCTTTCGTACGATCGGCATGCTGCAGTTTTACCTTGCGTTGCGCGCTCACCGGCTCTGCCAGCAAAGCCATGGCGATGATGCTTACGCAGATTCCAAACGGTAGTCGCTCAATCATCGAGCTCAAAAGTAGATAAAACTTAACCCAGAATTGTCATTAGAAAGTAAAACTCAATGGTGTCGTAAAGGAATTGACATTCATCCAGAGGCCTGTAAACCATTCCCTTCGTTTCATGGCCAAGGATAGTTTAAGGATTCTTTGATTTCCGTTTTTAACGATGTATCCGCCAATGGCAAAAACATTGTAGCGCAGCGTTTTCATTTGCTGGTGGATTTTCTGCCCCAACACCACTTGTCGGAACAAGCTGA
>Ga0209985_10000784_pt1 | contig 33255 bp, 25 predicted proteins | sample NOAtaG_FD_187305 | JGI IMG/M metagenome (GOLD analysis project Ga0209985, IMG submission 187305) | Freshwater lake microbial communities from Lake Erie, under a cyanobacterial bloom - NOAA_Erie_Diel6S_1000h metaG (SPAdes) (version 2) | ecosystem: Environmental > Aquatic > Freshwater > Lake ...
CGATGGTCCCATCGTTGAGGATACGATCGCCCGGCCCAATACGGCCTATGGGATATCGAAACTCTTGTTCGAGCAATACCTAAGGCTTCATGCACAGCGGAACGGCATGGAAAGCATCGTGCTGCGTCCGGGAAATGTGTACGGTGATCCATGGCCACGCAGCCGGCCACAGGGAGTGATCGAGCATTGGTTGGCGTGCATCCTGGCGGATCGTCCGATAGAGCTCTGGAGCGACCTGTCCGTGACCCGGGACTTCATCCATATCGATGACATGGTCGATGCCGTTATGCGGTCGCTTTTCATACCCGACTTGGACGTCTTGGTGAACGTGGGTACAGGGAAGGGAACTTCCTTGGGCCGGTTATTGGAAGTGATGCAGAGCGTTACCGGGAAGACGGTCGCTACGGAATTGCGCGGTACTTCGCCAGCGATCATCCCGGTCAACGTATTGGACCCTGGTCGCGCGGAAGGACAATTAGGATTCCGTGCACGCGTGGGATTGGAGGCGGGCGTGGCGTCGCTCTGGCAGATGATGGTCAGTGAACAGGCGCTCAAATGAACAGAGCACGCAAGGCCAATAAGGGTTGTCCCGCCTTCCAATAGCTGCCCGCCATGATGCGCTTGCGTTTACGCTGGTAGTTGTGCAGTTCCGACCGGGAAACCCTGTGCGAGTCGGCCAGCCATTTGCCGATCTTGATGTAGGACCGCTCCAATCCGCGCAGGTTGGTCATGGTGCTATGGCCAGTGCGGCGATAGATCAGCACGGTCCGGTCCACTGCTTTATAACGCTTGCCATTGGCGTACTGCATGTAGAAGAGCAGGTCCTCTCCATGGGTCAGGTCCACCGAGAACCGTTCCCGGTGATCGGGTCCCCATCGGATCATCCAGCTGAAACCCATGAAGCTCTTGCCCGTGAACGCGATCAGGTCAGGGAAGGGGTCCCCCTCAAAGTGCGGAACGAACACCCGTACCGTGTTCTTCAGCTCACCATCCATGAACAGCACGCGGCCATCCACGATATCGGTATGTGGTTCCGCTTCGAACACGCTCACCCTGCACTCGAGACTGTCCGAGGGAAGCTTGTCGTCCGAATCAAGTCCACAGAGCAGTGAGCCTCGTACATGGTCAAGCCCAAGATTGCGTGCACTGCCAATGCCCTTGTTGATCTGATGCAAGACCCTGATGCGCGGGTCCGTGAAACTGGCAATGACCGCTGATGTGGCATCCGTGCTTCCATCGTTGACAATGAGCAGTTCCCAGTTGTCGTAGGTCTGGGCAAGCACTGAAATGATCGCTTCGCCGATGAAACGTTCGGCATTGAATGCCGGCATGATGATGCTCACCAGCGGCCTCATGCGCTCATTCCGTCCAGTTCACGATCGATCCGTTCTATGAGCCGGTCCATGGTGCGCTGCTTTGCAAAGGCGATGCGCTTCATCCGTTCCGGCGCCGAGTTGAGGTCGGCATAGTGCGCCAATGCCAGGTCGAAGGTCTCCTTCAGGTCCCCACCTTCCGGTGCCAGGCACATCATGTCCTGCCCGGTGCCGTATTCCATGGTGTACGACCCTACGATCACATTACCGGTGCTCAGGTACTCGAGCACCTTGTGCGGATTCGCGCGCTCCTTCGCCCTCAACGCCGAGCGGAAACCGAACAGCAGCAGGTCCGCCGATCGGGCCCGGGGGATCAGTTCATCCTTGGTCATCAGGCCCGTGAAGGTGACGTTGCGCAGTTCACGCAGCGCCTTGAAGGCGGGTTCAGGGAAGGCCGCGTCGTAGGGTCCGATGAATGAGAATTGGATCTCAGAATGTCCTGAGGCGATGCGCAGGAATCCCTCCCAGTCGTTGTAGCTGTTGGCCAACTGGCCGGTAAAGACCACGTTGCGCACCGTGGTGTTCGTGCGCAGCTGTTGGCTTTCGAGCCCCTTGGTCCATCGGGCGTCCAAGGCATGGCCGATGTTGATGGTGCGGGCCTTGCTCCGGGGGGCCACCTCATCGGCCACCACCTGGCAGGTGGTGAAGATGATGTCAGCACTGGTGATGAGGGCTTGACCGGTGTGCAGGATATCGTAATCGGCCAGGTGCAATAGGTTCAACCCGAGGCCATCCGGGAAGACCTGCATCCTGCTCGTATCAAAGCACCAGATGATATCGAAAGGGCCTCCGGTCCTGGCCGCAATGCGCTTGACCAGGCCGCCGTAATACCGGCGGTTCACCCATAGCGGAAGACGATTGATCCCACGGAGCCAATGGTGGTAGCGCACCACGGTGACGCCATCCACTGGTGTGGTGGTGATGCCGCGCGTACCTGGGTCCGGTGGGTCAAGGAAAAACACCTGGTCGCCCCGGGCGGCCAACGCCTGGGACAAGTGGTGCTTGCTCATGTGCAGGCCTTGCCACGGTTCCGGGCTGATCAGCAGTATCCGTTTCCCTTGAAGGCGCATGGTCTATCTGGACGCAGGGTTGGGCAAAGGGTGGCCTGTGCCGGCGCGGCAATGGGTGGTCAGGGCAAAGATGCACAACGCCCTGTGGCTTTTCATGCGTTACGTTCTGCCACCGAGCGAAGGATTCCGGCATAGCGATGGCCCACGCTTTCGAACGAGGCCCGCTCGCCCATTCGGGCCGCTATGGATCTGCGGTCGGCTGTCCATGCTGCGGTCCATCCGGCCTCCCATGCCTTCACCCATGCATCCACGGTGTTCTCTCCTACAAGCATGCCCAGGTCGGGTGTCATGAACTCGGGGATGCCACCAACGGCCGATGCGATGACAGGTGTTCCGCAACAGAGTGATTCGGCACATACGGCGCAATACGTTTCATAGTCCGAAGCATGCAGCATGGCATGTGCCGCCCTGAACTCGATGGCCGCTTGTTCCGGAGAAAGTGGTCCCAGGAGTGTCACCCGCGATCCCAGGTGTTGTTCGGTAATGCGTTTACGCATGTTCTCCATGTAAGGCCCATCACCGGCCATGCGCAGGTGTGCATCGAACCCCATGGCCACCATGCGTGCGAGCGCGTCGATGAGCAGGTCCGGGCGCTTGGGACTGCGCCAGCCAGCGATCGCGAAGAAGACGCCCTGCCGGGGTTCCGGATCTCCGTCGGGGTGGAACAAGCGTATATCGACCGCATTGTCCACCACATGCAGTTGCGGTGAAGGTGGCCCGGCGAACGTGCTGATGTCCCGACCCAGTGCCTGCGAAACAACGATCACCGGAACATCCGCATGGAAGATCCTCCGGATGCGGTCCACCCCACGGCTCTTCGCATTGAAGCCCACGCGGTAGGCGCTGAAGTGTTCCGTGATCGCCATGGGTCTCCGGATGATGGTCCTGAGCAGACGGATGCGGGTGCAATTGGGATAGGCGATGTGGAAGTTGATCAGGTCCACGCGCTGCGATCGGTCGCGGGTGAACCAAGCCCATAGGATCAGCATGGTCGCCATCCATTCGATCACGTACCATTGCTTTATCCGGGTGCGGAAGAGCAGGGTGCGTTCGGCATAACGACCACCCTTCAGCTTGCGCCAACGCGTACCCGGGCGTACATCGATCTGCCATGTCCGGTCGCCGCAGTACGATGCTGCAGCTGCAATGTGACGTTGTACGAAGAGGCCTTCCAACGGCAATTCCGGGTGTGGCAGCCATTGTGCAATGTGCAGGACCTTCAGTTGCTGGCCAGCGCCGGGTCCCTTATGGAGAGGTCTTCGGTCCTTGGGCACAGCGATGGGCATTGTCATGAGCCTCAAAAGTAGCGGCGGGCAGCGGTGACAGTGGACATGGTTCAGTTGGTGAACCAAGGCCACCAGGTACCCAATATCGCGAACCTTACGAGTGCGAGCAGGAACGCGAACAGTGCGACCAGTCCAAGTGATCGCAATGTGACCCTGAATCCGGCAATGCCGGCCGTATTGAGCAGCACCACGGAGAGCACGAGCTGGCCTGCCCAACTGAGCAAGGCATACACGAGAATGACCACCTCCGAACCATGGCCCATGGCAGCGGTCGCCAACATGGCCGCTGCCCGTACACCAAGCATCACCATTCCGAAGATCAGCATCACATGCTCCCTTCTCTTCACGTTGAACAAGGAGGCCATGGGGTCGGTAAGCAGGCGGAAGAAGAAATAGCCGCCGATGAATGCGGAGATCACGCCCGCATTTCGCCATTCCTCACCGAACAGGAGTGCAAAGGCCTCATCGGCAAAGAAGGTGAGCAACAGGAATGGACCGAGCCCCACCCAGAAAAGCCGGTTGTACAATCCATGGGTCAGGCGGCGAAGTTCATCGGGGGCATGATGTACGATCTCGGCCGCCTTTTGCAAGTACACTGTGCTGAAGGAATATCCCAACAACCTGAGCGGTATCAACATTAAACTGGCACCGAGCCCGTACTGGCCCACCATGGAAAGGTCAGCGGCCAGCAGGAAGGTGGGTAGTTGTATGCCGAGCAGACTGACCCATCGCTCGGGGAACACGAGGAGCGGATAGCGCTTGTATTCGAGCAATACAGAGCGCAACTCTCGCCATGGTCGCCATGCGAACAGGCGGCCAAGGCCATGAGGCCCAAGTGACCAGAGGTAGACCGGAATGATCAGTGCGCGGATCAGCAGGTCGCCAAGCATGAGGCCGTAGCTCGGGGCCTTCGCGAGCCAGCCGAACCCCACGTTGAACAGGCGCATGGAAAGGTCGATGGTGGCCCCTGTGAACGCACTGCGCTTGAACTCCTTGGCGCGTGTGAGCCATTGTGTGAAGAACACGGATAGTGCATACAAGGCGGACGCGGGGCCGACCCAATGCAACCATCCCCCCAGTACCTGCCAGTCGGGGAAGACCGAATAGACCAGGCCGGGCATGAAGGAAAGGCCGGTTGCAAGCAACCCCAGTACCAGTGCGAGGCCGATATTGAACCGTACCAGGTGCAGGAAGCGTTCTTCATCCCGTGGCAGGACGTAGGCGGTCGCATAACCCAGGTCGCTCATGGCGGCCAGGTTCATGGACAGGGCCATGTACAAGGCATACAGACCATACGCCTCCGGCCCATAGATGCGGGCGATGAGCGGGGTGAGAATGAGCTGGCTTGCCATGGCCAGCGCATTGCCCGAAAGCACATGGAACGAGTTGCGCGCAAAGCTGCCCGGTGTGCGTATCCGACGTACGTCCTCGCGGACCTTGTTGATGGAACGACGTATCGGCACGATGGTCTGATGGAGCGGCCAAATGTACCCCCGTGCGTCGCATTGCCTGTCACTGCTCATCTTCGCTGCATGAGAATGGTGTTATGCACGGGCAATCCGGGCAAGGTGTTCGAACTGTCGGCCCTTCTGCCATCGGAGATCGAGCTGATCGGGCTTAAGGATGTGGGCATGCCTGTTGACCTTCCGGAAACGCAGGAGACCCTGGAGGGCAATGCGGTCCAGAAGGCCACCTACGTCTTCGAGCGCACGGGACTTACCTGCATTGCCGATGACACGGGTCTTGAAGTGGATGCATTGGGTGGCCGTCCCGGCGTACGATCAGCACGTTACGCAGGCATGGACAAGGATCCGCAGGCCAACATGCAGCGCTTGCTTGCTGAGTTGCATGGGCGCTCGGACCGGTCGGCACGGTTCCGCACCGTGGTGGCCTTGGTGGGCCCTGATGGGGTGCGCACCTTCGAGGGGGCCGTGGAAGGTATCATCGCTCATGTGCCACGTGGTACCAAGGGGTTCGGGTATGATCCCGTGTTCGTGCCCGATGGCAGCGACCTGACCTTTGCCGAAATGGACCCGACGGCGAAGAATGTGGTCAGCCATCGGGCCAGGGCGGTGCAGGCCCTGGTGACCTATCTGGCCGGAACGCGCTGAAGACAGGCCTCTATCAGCCCATTGATGGCGGCAGGAACGCCAATGCCCGCCACGGCCAACATCTTGGGGAAGATGCTCGCGCCGCTGAAGCCGGGCGTTGTGTTCACCTCGATGGTGATCACTTCCTGGCCTGTCCAGAAGTGGTCGATACGCACCATGCCATCACAGCCCAGAGCCTTGTAGATGGCCACGGAACGGTCCTGCACGGTACGGGTCACCTCGTCGGGGATCGGTGCGGGGATCAGTTCCTGCGTGTCTGCTGAATGATATTTCGCTTCATAGTCGAAAAAGGGCCGGCTGGTGCGGATCTCGCAGACCGGCATGGCCTGCACATGGCCTTGTAGCCGCATTACACCGCATGTCAGTTCGCGGCCGGTCACCAGGGCTTCGCACATCACCGTATCATCCTCGGCAAAGGCCAGCTCCAAAGAGGCATCCAGTTGTTCCGGCGTATCGGCCCTGCTGATGCCAAGGCTACTGCCACTGCCGTCGGGCTTCACGAAGCAGGGGAGGCCCACTTCAGCGAGAACCCGCTCCCGTGTGTGCCCATCGCGTCCTCTCAGAACGATGGAAGCGGCCACGGGGAAGCCCATTTGCCGCAACAGACCGGTGGTGCTGAACTTGCTCATGGCAATGGCCATGCTGCGCACCCCTCCCGTTGCATAGGGAACCCCCAGCATGTCCAGATAGCCCTGCATCCGTCCATCCTCACCAGGCGAGCCATGGATCGCGATCAGCGCCGCTGCGAACCGTTTGGGGCCCTTTCCAAGGTCAGCCGTGAAATTCCCGCGGTCGAAAGGGATCGGGCCACCATCCGCTCGCTCACTGGTCCAACGGTCCCTGTCCACCGTGACGTAAAGCGCCTCAAAGCGTTGTGTGTCCACGGCCTCCATCATGGTGCGGGCGCTCTGCATGCTGATCACCGATTCGCCGGTGTACCCGCCGCGCAGAATGGCAATGAGGGGTTTGGTCATGATCACTTGTTCGTGGTCCGGCAAAGGTGGTCGTTGGCTGAGTTCCTCTACACGACGATGGCAGGCCACTGTGAACCGCCGATCGTGAACGGCACACCATGGGCGGTGCGGCTATCTTAGCGCCTCCTCCCGTGCTCCCATCCTGATCGGGGTTCCCTGTTCCATGGCCCAGCGTCGTTCCATCAGCCTGATCCTCCCACTGCTCGTGGTGGCCGTTCTCCTGTTCGGAGGGTGGAGCTGGTTGCGGCTCTATACCAGACATGGCGTGGCCATGCGTGTCCCCGAACTGCAAGGGTTGACCCTGGAGGAGGCCACGGTCATGTTGGAGAAGCGCGACCTCAGGGCCTTGGTCATCGACTCGGTGTACACGGACGACCTTCCCAAAGGCAGTGTGGTGGACCAGGACCCCGACCCCGGAATAGACGTGAAGCCCGGACGCAAGGTGTATCTGGTGCTGAATGCCAACCAGCCCAAGATGATCGATATGCCGGGGCTTGTGGACCTTTCCAAGCGGCAGGCGATGTCAGTGCTGGAGATCGTAGGGTTGAAGGTGAAGGAGCTTCAATACCGTCCCGACCCCTGTTTGGATTGCGTGATCGAACAGCGCTACAAAGGCTTGCCCATAGCAGCGAATGACAAGATCCGCAGGGGGGAGGCCATTACCTTGGTGCTGGGAGGAGGAGAGAAGGGTGAACGCGTCCCCGTGCCTGATCTCCGAGGACTTACCCAGGCCGATGTCTCGTTGGTGCTTAACATGGCCTCGCTCAACCTGGGCATAGTGGTCGATTGCAACGGGTGCAATAGCATGGCCGATTCCACGTTGGCGAGGGTGTACCGGCAATCACCGGCCGTGGACCCGAACAACCGCATCGCCATGGGCAGCGTCATCGATCTCTGGCTTACCACTGATACGGTCGGTCTTCGTCCCCAGAGCGGATGGGACGATCCTTCCCGCTACATCACGAATGATACGTTGGATGTCATTGAATAGGACACTGCTGTTCCTGGCTGGCCTGCTGGGCTCAGTCGCCTCGGTTGCGCAAGGCGAGGTGGTTCGTGCCATACGTGGCGGTGTGACCATGGCCGAAGAGGCAGCCAAGTCGAACGGGCTGAACACGCACTACGTTTACCAGTACCTTCCGCAGACCCTGCCCATAGCGGATGATTTTTCCGTGGACCGGACCCGCAAACGCTGGGCCCAGCCTGATGACCCCGGGGTCACGCTCTCGGAGACCATTTACAAGCTTGAAGCGCTGGGCGTATCGGAACCCGATATGCGCTTCGCCACCGATACCACCTTCCTGTATGTCACCGATATGCAGGAGCCCCCGGTCACGGTGCGTACTCCGCTCACGGTGATCAGCCTTACCGTGCGCGACCTGGCCGTGTATCCTCCAACGGAGACGATCGTTGATGCCTGGCCGGCCTACAATATCTTCGATACCATCCAGTCGCCATCGCCCGATACGTTGGACCTGTTGCCACCTCTGTTGTTGCAGGACTCCTTGCTGGTCTATGCGGTGCCCGCCGATACGCGCACGTACATCAGGCCGGACAATTCAGTGGTCCCGTTGATCCTCTGGGAGGATGATGACGTGCATGTGAACGGCACTTTCCCCATCGACCCACCCACCATCGGGGTGGCCACGTTCGATGGGATCTCACGCACCGGCGCGCCATACGACCTCATTACCTACACGAGTTATGGCATTGCCGACCGCCTCACATCGGTGCCCATTGATCTCCAATTCCCGGCAAGCGATTCCATTTACCTGAGCTTCTTCTACCAGGCTCAGGGGCGCAGTGGTGATTCGTTCATTCAACCGCAGGACAGCCTGGTGCTGGAGTTCTATGCTCCTGAGGAGGACACGTGGTACCGCGTGTGGCGCACTCCCTATGTGGCCCAGGCCCCGTTCCAGCAGGTGCTCATCCCCATCAAGCAGTTCAGGTACCTCAAGAACGGTTTCCGAATGCGCTTCCTGAACTACGCCACCCTGAGCGGTGCCTTCGATCACTGGCATATCGACTATGTGCGCTTGGCGGCGCAGCGCAGTTTCGACGACACCCGATTGGTGGACGTGGCCTACGTGATGCCCGAGAGCACGTTGTTGGAGAACTATACGGCGATGCCCTTCAACACCTATTCGCTCTCGCCAGGCTCCTTCATGCTGGCCAATGCCAATGTCGATCTGAAGAACCTTGACGTGGAGGACCGCTTCATCCGTTTCGGCATGCAGGCCAGGGAGGAGAACGGCAGTGGCTTTGAGAATTTCGAGAACGGGTTGAACACCTCGGGCAATGCGTCGAGCACCTTCGCCAGTGCGCACCCCATCAACTCGGGCACGAACAATTTCGAGTACGAACCGTCGCTGTCCACGGATGCGGCTTTCTGGCGCGTGAAGTACTGGGCCAACACCACGCCTGACATCAATCGGCACAATGATACCATCACCTTCATCCAGGAGATCAGCAACTACTACGCCTATGACGATGGTTCGGCGGAACAGACCTATGGCCTGAACAGTTCGGGGGCCAAGCTGGCCTACCGTTTCGATCTGGCACAGGGTGATTCGCTTCGGGCCATCCGCATGTATTTCAGCCCTTCGTTGAACCCGCCGCCAAGCGCCCCGCCCGCGGACGGTTCTTTCCTGATCACCGTCTGGAAAGGCCTTTCACCGGAGGTGATCCAGCACCAGAACTTCTCCTTTTCCGCGCCCGAGTACAAGGTGGACGGCCTCGATCGATTTGTGGAGTATCCGCTCGACTCGACCATCTACGTTGAAGGGACCATTTACATAGGATGGACACAGACCAACGATGTGGTGATGAACCTGGGCTTCGATCGTAACCGGGATAACGCCAGCCGCATTTTCTACCGCACCACAGGTGCGTTCACAAATACCTCGTTCAGTGGTTCGTTGATGATGCGACCCGTGTTCGTGGCCGCATTGGACCCTTTTGCCGGTGTTGAAGAGCCCTTCCGGGAGGAGGACATGTCGCTGTACCCGAACCCGGCGGACGGAGAATTCACGATCCGGATCACGGAGGAACTTGCATCTGGCCATGTCGTCGTGATGGATGCATTGGGGCGCGAGGTGTTGCGCACCCCGTACCGCTCCGGAGCGCCGATCTCTTCGACAGGCCTTGCTCCAGGCCTGCATATCGTGCGGGTCCTCAACGCATCCGGCAACCTGGTGGCCCAGGAAAAGCTCCTCATTCAGCGCTGATGAACAACGAAGGGTCCGTTAGCCTGGTCGATGAGCAGGAGTTGTATGAGCATCACCGCATTGTTTGTGATCCGAAGCAGTCGCTGATCCGGCTGGATAAGTTCCTGTTCGATCGGTTGGCGAACACATCGCGGAACCGGGTCCAGGTGGCGGCCAAGGCAGGCAATGTCCTGGTGAACGGCAAGGCCGCGAAGCCGAGCCAGAAGGTGAAGCCAGGCGATGAGATCAGCATCGTGCTGCCTTATCCCCAGCGCGAGCTTGAGCTGGTGCCTGAGGACATCCCGTTGAACATCCTGTACGAGGATGAGCACATCCTGGTCATCGACAAGCAGGCGGGACTCGTGGTGCATCCCGGTCATGGCAACTGGACCGGCACGCTCGTGAACGCGCTATTGTTCCACTTCGGCAAGCTGCCTTCCACGCCCGGTGCGGAAATACCGAGACCAGGATTGGTGCATCGGTTGGACAAGGACACCAGTGGGGTGATGGTCGTGGGCAAGACCGAGGAGGCGCTCACCCATCTTGCCCGGCAGTTCTTCGACCGTACCAGCGACCGGCGATACAATGCACTGGTCTGGGGCGACTTCGCAGAGGATGAGGGCGTGATCGAAGGGCACATCGGCAGAAGCGTAAGGGACCGTACCGTGCAATCCGTGTTCCCGGAAGGCGAGCAGGGCAAGCCCGCCACTACCCGTTGGCGTGTGCTGGAACGGTTCCGCTACGTGACGTTGGTGGAATGCAAGCTGGAAACGGGCCGTACACATCAGATCCGCGTCCACATGCAATGGACCGGCCACCCGTTGTTCAATGATGCGGCTTATGGTGGTGACCGCGTGCTGAAGGGCACCACCTTCACCAAGTACAAGCAGTACGTTGAGAATTGCTTCCGCGCTTTGCCGCGACAGGCACTTCATGCCCGCACACTCGATATCGATCATCCCATATCGGGGGTGCGCATGCACTTCGAGAGCCCTTTGCCTGCGGACATGCAGGCGGTGCTGGATCGCTGGCGGACCTACGTTGTGGCCAAGCCCTTCGACGACGGCGATGAGGACCCCTTGGACAAGGAGGCCGCCAACAACATGAAATAGCGCCTTCAGCCGCGGATGATCTTTCCGCCGCTGGTGCGCTGGATGCGCCTCAGGGCCTGCACCCTGCGCGGCAGTTCATGCGGATGCAGGATCGTCAACAGGTTGTCCAGTATCTCGGGCAGCACCTCGCCCTGCGGCAGTTCGGTCTCGATCACCAGCATTACGGCCTGTCCCAGCACGTCGTCATGTACGCCGGTGAAGTAGTGCGGGAAGGGTATCCGGCCTGCCGTCCGTGCCTCAAGCTGTTCCGGAAAGATCTTCTTGCCACCGCTCAGGATCACATTGTCGTACCGGCCCATCCAGTTGAAGTGGTGGTCATCCAACAGTTCCACCAGGTCGTTCGTCACGTGATGCTTGGTGGAGAGGTGCGGCGTGTACACCACCAGGCAACCTCGCGGGTCGCGTCCGAAATGCACGTTGCCAATGGCATGGAACGATGTCCGGCTTTCCGGGCCGTTCAGGCGGCGCACGGCCACGTGGGTAACGGTCTCGGTGCTGCCGTAGCCTTGATACACCTTGGTGCCCAGTTCCTTCAGGTCATCCGTGAGGGTGTGACTGACCGGTCCTCCGCCGAGCAGGATGGTGTCGAACTGTTCCTCAACGCGCGACCTGTTCTCCTGCAAGGCGCGATGCAGTTGCAGCGGCACCATGGCGGTGAAACGGAACCGGTCGTTGGTGCGCAGGTTGTGCAGTACGCTGCCACGCGGGTCTGCGATGTGCAGGTCGAGGCCAAGCAACATGGCCCTGACCACCATGAGCTTGCCCGCTACGAAATCGCAGGGCAGGCAAAGCAGCGCACGGTCACCGGCCTTCAGGCCGAACGTTGTGGCGGTAAGCATGGCACTGGCCTTCAGGTCGCGCCTGCCGATGCGAATGGGCTTGGGCGCTCCGGTGGTGCCGCTGGTGTGCATCGTCAGTGGCCGCTGATGCCCAGCGAGCTCCATGATCAGCTGCGACAATGGTGCGCTCCATTCCGCTGCGTCCTCCTGGTGTCTCAGCGCTGCGGAAAAGGCCAACAGTTCAGCACCTTCCAGGAGGTGTCCATCAATAGTGAGCCTGTCCCAGGCAGCCGCCGTGCTCATGGGCGTACAGGTTCGAAGCGGGAGAGGTCCCAGGCCACTTCCGGACGATAATGGAGGCTTCCGCTCTCTGCGAGCAGTGGCGATGCGATGTTGTTCGCATACACCTTGCCCGTACCAAGCCCCTGGGGCATGGTCACGTTCAATGTGGCGGTGAATTGCGCGATGGCGTTCAACCCAATGCTGCTCTCCAAGGCCGAGGTGATCCACCAGCCGATGTTGCGAGCCGTGGCCAGGTCGATCCACTCGCACGTGGCGTCCCATCCGCCCACGAGGCTCGGCTTGATCACGATGTACTGGGGTTTCACATGGTCCAGCAGGTCGCGCTTCAGGTCGGTGCGGTTCAGCCCGATGAGGTCCTCATCCAGGGCAATGGGTACGGGCGTGATGGCGCACAGGTCGGCCATTACCTCGTAAAGTCCGGGCGCCACGGGTTGTTCAATGCTGTGCACCTCCAGTTCGGCCAGTCGGTCCAGCACGGACCCGACGTTCCGCGCATCGAAGGCGCCGTTCGCATCCACGCGCAGGGTGAGGTCCTTGGCGTTGTACTCGTTCCGCACGGCGCGCAACAGTTCCATCTCATCCTCCAGGCCAATGGCACCGATCTTCATCTTCACGCAGCTGTTCCCCGCATCGATCTGTTGCCTGATGCGTTGCCGCATGGTCTCCTTATCGCCCATCCAGACCAGTCCGTTGATGGGGATGCCTTGCTGACCCAGCGTGAACGCGGAAGGGAAGAGCACTTTGGTGCCGCTGGCCTCCAGGTCACGCAGGCACTGCTCCACGGCAAAGCGTACGCTTGGTACATCCACGAGGTCACCTGCAAGACGCTCTTTCCAATCACTCGTGTTCGCGCACAGCTCCAATAGTTTGGTGCGCATATCCGCGGGAAATTCCTTGCTGTGGCCGGGGAAGAGCGCTGCTTCGCCGATACCCTGGATGCCGGGCCGCTCAGCATCCCAGGCGATCAGGTACCAGACCTTTCGGGCGGTGATGGTGCCTTTGCTCGTCCCCAGGTCAAAGTGGGGGTGGAGGGTGTGCTCGGTCCAACGCGCGTTGATCATTCAGGCCAGCACCAGTCCGATGGAGAAGGCCAGTGCCGTGGCGAATGTACCCAGCGCCAGTTTCTTGAGCTGTGGGTCCAGTACGGCCGGGTCGAAGGTGCCCATCACGGTCTTCAGGTGCGAGGCCAGCGCCGGTGCGGCGATCAGGAAACCCCATTGCGTCATGCCCCTGAAGGCCAGTGAGGTGTAGAGCATCAGGCAGCTCAGTCCCCCGATCACCAACAGGCCATGATAGCCTTTGGCGCGATCGAAGCCCATGCGCACGACAAGGGTGATCTTGCCGCTGGCCTTGTCGTTGCGGATATCACGCATGTTGTTCACGTTCAGCACACCGGCACTGAGCAGCCCGAAACCGGCAGCCGGCAGCAGGTGCAGCCAGTCGATGTAGCGCGCATGCAGGTAGTGCGTTCCCATCACCCCCACGATCCCGAAGAAGAGGAACACGCTCACGTCGCCCAGGCCGGCATAGCCATAGGGGTTCTTACCGAAGGTGTACTTCACGGCGGCACCGATCGCGAGCAGGCCGGTCAGCAGGAACAGCAGTGTCATCAGCCGGAAGCCCAAGGCCACGATGATGAGCGTGATGCCAGAGGCAAAGGCCAGCGTGCCACAGATGACCATGGCCCGCTTCATGGAGGCGGGGGAGATGGCCCCGCTCTGCACGGCCCGTTGCGGACCCACCCGCTTTTCATTGTCGGTGCCGTGCTGGTGGTCGCCGAGGTCGTTGGCCAGGTTGCTCAGCACTTGCAGGAGGATCGCGGTGAGCAATGCGAGCACGAGCACCGAAGGAAGGAAGGTGACCTCCGCGCTGATCCGGCTGTACGGAATGGCCAGTGCGCTGCCCACGATGATGCTGCTCACAGCGAGCGGCAGGGTACGCAGGCGGAAGGCGTGGATCCAAGGGTTCATGCGTGGGTTGCCGGTGCGCTGGTCAGATGCGGTACGTCAGTGTGCATTGGAGGCGGATGGTGGAGGTGGCGTGCCCCTTGCCCGGTCGCGGCTCTGTGGCCTCGAGGAACGCTTCGAACTCGTACACAGCGCCCACGTTGCGGTTCCCTTCAACGGTCTTGAACGTTGAAGGGATGGCCCAGAAGCGGATGAAGCGCATATCCTCCATTCCTGGCTTGAAGTAGGAGAGTGTGAACACACCGTTCTTCGGGTCCCAGATGGCGTGGTGCTCGATGTCGCCGTTTTGCTCCGGGAATATCACCGAGTCGCCATCAATGGTCAAGGTGCCTCCTTCGAGCAGTCCGGAAATGTCCCGTAATTGGGCCTTGAACATGGTCCTGCCCGAAGCGGAGCGACAGGTGAGCGTGGCCGTTCCTGATCCAGCCATGGCCTCGAACATCGTTGCGGCCACGAACGAGAGCACGAGCAGGATGCGATGCATGGGGTTGCGTTCAGGGTTCAAGTGGTGGGGCGCAAGGCGCTGAAGTAGTTGCGCAGCACGTTGGGGCTCAGCTCTGCATCGGTGCGCACCACGAGCACGGCGGCGTTGTCGTGCGGCTGATAAAGCAGGTCGAGGGCGTTCTTCAGCGAGGTCATGTCGAACGCCTCGTAACAGGGCAGTCCGAAGCTTCGTGCCAAGCCCAGCGGGTCCCGGCCGTGCGGCGAATCGAACCATTTCAACAGGGCCGGATCGCGGTCGGGTCCTTCGATGTAGCGGAAGATGTTGCCGCCGCCATTGTCCATAACGATTACGCGCATATGGGGGCTCAGGTGCGCGTTCCAGAACGCGTTGCTGTCGTAAAGGAAGGCCACGTCTCCAGTGATCAACGTGGTGGGCCGTTGAGTGGCATGCGCGGACCCTACAGCGGTGCTGGTGCATCCATCGATCCCGCTCGCGCCCCGGTTGCTGAAGTAGCGAAGGCCTTGTCCACGTTCGAAGAGCTGAACGTAGCGCGCCGGGGTGCTGTTGGCCAGGTGTACATCGCTTCCGGCCGGTATGCGTTGCAACAGTTGTTCAAAGGCAGTGAGGTCGCAATAGGGGGCATCGTTCAACAGCGCATGGTGCTTGCTGGTGGTCTCCTCATCCATGTACTGCCACATGTAGGCATAGCCGCTTTCGATGGGCTGCACGTGCGGGGCTATCTGTGCAAAGAAGATCTCGGGGCTCACCGCGATGTCGTGCGTAAGGCTCTGGTAGGTATCGAAGTGGCGTTGGCCCACATCCACATGCCAGTGCTGTGGGGTGCGCCATTTGCGCAGCAAGGTCTTCACCCGTTTACTGACCACCGCACCGCCGAACGTGATGAGGATGTCCGGGATGAACTCCGGTCCCCGGACAATACCGGGGTCCTCGCCCGGTACCGGATCGGGGGCGACCGGAACAGCCTCGATCACGCGGTCGATACAGGAGATGAAGCTGTGGTCGTCCAAATTGGAGGTGGCCTCGGTCAGCACAGCGAACTGGGGCAGCTTGGCCAGGTGTGCCACCTGCTGTTGAAGTCCCTTGCTCCACACACCCTGTCCGGCAAGCACCAGGACCTTGCGCGAGGTGGAGAGCTGCTGGATGAGCCACCGGGCATGTTCGGGTAGAATGAACGATTCGGTGAGCACCTGTGCAATGGAGCGCCCCTGGCCATCATGGGTTCCCTGTTGGCCGTAAAGCGGTTCAGCAAAGGGGATGTTCACGTGCACCGGCCCGGCCACAGGCAGCAGCGTGGCGTCAATGGCCTCGTTGATCAAGCGGCTGCAGTGCCAGCGGGCCAGGTCATCACCCAGCATCCGTGGCAGTTGCACGCTTTTACGCATGTGCATGGATAGGACGCCCTGCTGCCGAATGGCCTGCCCTTCACCCTGGTCCACCCATTCCTCCGGGCGGTCGGCCGTGATCACCAGCAAGGGGATGCGCTGGTAGTAGGCCTCGGCAATGGCCGGCCCATAGTTCAATACCGCACTGCCGCTGGTGCAGATCAAGGCCAGGGGCGCATGCAACTGCTGGGCCATGCCCATGGCGAAGAACGCAGCGCTGCGCTCATCGATCACCTGCATGCAGTTCATGCCTTCCTGGGCATTGAACGCGATCACCAACGGAGCACTGCGTGAGCCTGGACTGATGACGGCATGTCGGACACCCTTCTCGAAACAAAGGCGGGCCAGTTCGGCCGCTGAAAAGTGATCGCTTGTGGGCATGTGCGGAACGTAGTAGGGGCGCGGTCGGGGCTAAGATATCCGGCTCGGCAACGCTTCAATGATCCTTGTCCATGTGCGCGCCTTGTGCTCGGTCTCCTCCCATTCGTGCGAGGCATTGCTGCCGCTGGTTATTCCTCCTCCCACTGCCAGTTCCAGTTCATCGTTGATGGCTTGTGAACAGCGGATGTTCACGAACAGTTCGGTCTCCCCGTCCACCATCCATGGGCCCCAGTACCCCGCATACAGCCCGCGGTCCTTTGGTTCGTGGGCAAGAATGAACTCCATGGCCGCGTTGCGAGGCGTGCCACAGACGGCGGGTGTGGGGTGGAGCATCTTCACCAGCTTACCCAATTGACCGGCCGTGGTCCGCCCGGTAAGGGTGGTGTGCAGGTGTGCTACCGGTCCGGCTTTCAGTACGTCAGGGCCTTCCATGGTCACATCGCTCATGCCCGCGGAAACGAAGGTCTCCTTCACCGCTGTTGTGACCCATTGCTGCTCGTCGCGCTCCTTTGGCCCCCAATCCTTCGCCAATGGTGGCGCCAATACGGCAGGCATGGTGCCTGCAATGGCATCCACCTGTACCCTGTTGTTCGAGGCGTGCAGCAAGCGTTCGGGCGAAGCGCCCAGCCAAGTGCCGTGTTCAGGGCCATTGAAAAGGCATACGAACGCATTCGGTAGTTCGTGCAAGGCCGCGAAGAACAGTTCGGGTATCCTGTCGGATGGGAGGTCTATCGGTATCGTTCGGGCCAGCACTACTTTCTTCAACACGCCTGTGGCAAAGTCCGCCTTGGCCTCGGTGATCGCCTTGGCGTGTCCGGCCCGGTCCCAATGCACGCGCGCTCCGGGCTGGATGTGCGGCGCTCCAAGGCAGGTCCGTAGCGCTGCCATGGACACCTCATGGTCGTTCAGGTCCAGTCGCACATCGGGCCGTAATGCCCAGCACTGCAGGTCGTTACTATGGAAGGGCGCTACCACGAACCGGTCCTTCAAGCTGTCCAAGGACGCAAGGTCCATGGAAGCCAGGGGCGGCTGTTGTTGCACCCATAGCTGCGTGCGACCTTTCCAGTGGAATGCAGCGAAGGTGAGGCTGTGTTCCAGGCAGGTCCGCACGGCGTCCAAGGGAGCGGCCATGGTTCAGCGCCGGGGGATCACCAGGTTCGTCAGGCGGCACACGGCGCAAAGCTCTCCGGCATCGTTGTGTACCTCGATGTTCCACACATGGGTGGTGCGCCCGTGATGGATCAAGTTGCCAGTGGCGGTCACCGTGCCCGATCGGACGCCCTTCAGGTGGTTGGCATTCACCTCGATGCCCACCACGCCTTGGGTGGTCAGGTCGATGAGGAGCGCCGATGCCATGCTGCCCAAGGATTCGGCAAGCGCTGCTGTGGCACCACCATGCAGCAGGCCCATGGGTTGGTGCGTTCGATGGTCAACAGGCATGGTGGCGCAGAACCGCCCTTGGTCGTCCACATGGTAGGACATGCCCAAATGGGCCACCAAGGTGCCATGGCGAAGAGCATTGGCCTGTTCAGCGTGTTGGGCGGTGAATCGCATCGCGGCAAAGTTACCGTCCCCATCTTTGTGCACATGGAAGCCGAACGGCCAAAGCACCGGGTACTGCTCGTGGAGGACGAGGCAGCGTTGCGCACGACCCTGAAGTTGAACCTGGAGATGGAGGGCTACTCCGTTACCACCGCGGTCACAGGTCCCGAAGCGTTGGAACGGCTGCGGGGTGCACGCTTCGATCTGGTGCTGATGGATGTGATGTTGCCCGGTATGGACGGCTTCACCGTGGTGGAGACCATACGGCTGGAAGGGGATGCCACTCCGGTATTGTTCCTCACGGCCCGGAACACGCCTGCGGACCGCCTGAGAGGCTTGAAGGCAGGGGACGATCACGTGGCAAAACCGTACGACCTCGCCGAGCTGCTGTTGCGCATTGCCAACCTCATTCAGCGGAGCGCCAAGGGCGGCACCTCGGCCGTGATCACCAGTTTCGATTTCGGTGGCAACCATGTCGACTTCACCAAGTATGAGGTGGTGGGACAGGATGGCGAGCGACGCACGCTGAGCCAGCGGGAGATGATGCTGCTCCGGCTGCTGATCGAACGGGAGGGTGAGGTGGTGAGCCGGGAGGAGATCCTGCAGAAGGTCTGGGGGTACAATGTGTTCCCCACGACACGCACAGTGGACAACTTCATCGTCGCTTTCCGCAAGTATTTCGAGCCGGATGCGCGCACCCCCCGGTATTTCCACTCAGTACGAGGGGTGGGATACAAGTTCGTGGCGTGAACTTTTTTTCGGTAGGGCGGCAACCCTTTGTTCCTGCCCCCGTCTTCCGTGTATCAGGGCCGATCTTCCTGGCCTTGATTGGTTCCATTTTCCTTGCAGGTTACCGCGCAGGGGTCCCTCAACAGGACCCCTGTTCGGTTTTTAGGACTCCCCGTGTGCCCCGGTCGGGGGCTTGCTCATCTATTCGGAACGATCTAACTTGCACTCGTTAAACAGACGAACCTTTTCTTTTTCCCCTGTCATGAAACAGCGTGTGACCCGTATCCTGCTTGCCGGCGCACTGGCGTTGGTCGCGTTCGTTCCCAATGCACTGGCCCAGGGCCGTGTGGATATCGGCCTCTACCGGGCCGGTGGCAACCTGGAGGTACGTGTTCGTCCGGAGGCGGACTTTGACGGGATCTTCTCGTCGTTGGTCTTCACCATCCGCTGGGACCGGAGCACGGGGGCAACGTTGGGGGACATGGTTCAGGAGGATCCTGCCCGCCAGTACATCCCCATCTTGCGCTCAGGCAACGTGCGTGAGTCGGGGTCCACGAACTATCAGGTGTACGCTGGGTTCGGCATGTCCGCAATGGCTTCCCACAGTGCACGTTGGCGTGCTGGGGAGGAGGTCGTCATCGCGACCATTCCGGTCACGGGTAAGGCCGACTTCGAACTGGTGAACGATGCGTTCACGAACGAGGCAGCGAACAATGCGAACTATTATGTGGCACTGGGTGGTGCAGATCGCACCGGGGTCATTTTCAAGAGCATGACCACCGCCGACGAGGACAACGGTGTACTGATCCAGCCGAACCCGAACAATGGCCAGTTCACCTTCAGTTTCACCGTCGCCGGACCGACCGACCTTACGGTGGATGTATTGAACAGCTTGGGTCAATCCGTGTACACCGAGAGCCGTACAGGCTTTGAAGGCAACTTCCGCAAGGAGATGGACCTGACCGCGATGAGCACCGGTGCCTATTACCTGCGCATCAAGCGTGGTGAGCAGATCACCACGCACAAGGTGGTGTACAAGTAAGGGACATCGATACCGCCGTTATACAAGGGAGGTATCGGCCTCCCTTGTTCGTTTCAGGTTGCGCAGCAGGTGCAGTAGCGGCTCTCGGGGTCGTGCATGAAAGGCCGTTCCGGGTCCTTCAGTTCTCGGACCAGTTCTGAAAGCAGGTCGGTGAGGCCGGGCAACATCGTACGGTCGATGACCTCGTTGTGGCCGATGCGGAGAAAGGTGCCTTCGGCCTGGGAGGCCTTCTGCAGCGGCAATATGCCGGCCTTCACGCTCGGCTCCGCCGGATGCTCCATGAGATAAAGCCAGGCGTAGATCAGCAACTGTAGTGCGTATCGTTGGTCGGCATCCAGCGCACTTCGCTCCAGTGCGCTCAGTTTTAGTCCATGGTCCGGTACGGAGCCGGTCTTGATGTCCAGGATGTGAACAAGGCCGTTCCTCCGCTCAATGCGGTCGCAGCGTCCACGGATCCGGGTGCCATCCGGCAGCACGGCGCTGAGCTCCTTTTCCAGTGCCAAGGGCACTATGCGTGTTCCTTGGGCACAATGGTCGGCCTCGCTTCGGAGGAATTCAGCCGTGGCTGCCGCGGCCATTTCAATGCGGAGGCGGAAGTGACCCCGGTCCAATACATCAGCCGGGAAGTATTGTGCAAGGCGTGCGACCAGCATCGTCTTAACGCGTTCCGCCCAAAGCCGCATTTCGCCGGGGTCAAGTTCGTTGCCCAATCGCGGGGTCAGAAGCTCCTGTAGTACACCGTGCACGGCTTCGCCCAGGACATCGCTGCCCAGTTTGTGGTCCACTTCATCAGGTGACTGTATGCGAAGCAAATACGTGAAATAGAGGTCCAACGGGCAGCGTAGCCAGGTGCCCAGGGCCGATGGGGAGAATCCCCGCCCGGCCATGGCATTAAGGCGCTCCATGACGGCGGCATCCTTATGCACTTGCAGTTGCGGGGAATAACGCGTGGCAAAGTGCACGGCGACATGTTCCTCTGTGACCGATGTGCTGGAACAGGGTACGAGCTCGTGTTTCCATTGGGCGATGAACCGCGATGGCCGGTCTCCTTCGGTCGCCCCCCCTTGGTCCGAGATGGCAAGTAGGTCCGAACAGCCGTGCAACAGTCGATAGGTGTGGTATGCGGTGATGGCCTCGGTATCCGCACGCAGCGGCAGGTGATAGGCACGGCGGACCTCAAAGGGGATGAAGCTCTGTTGCGTGGATGATCGGGGGAGCGTGCCTTCGTTGGCGCCAAGCAGGATGATGCGCTCCAGTTCCACGGAGCGGGTCTCCAGAAAGCCCATCACCTGAGCCCCTTCCAGCGCTTCACCGAAGAACCCGATGCGTTCTTCGCGAAACAGGCGCTCGCGTGCCCTGGAGTAGGCCCGGATGTCCATCGACAGGGCACCACAGCGTTCCAAGGCCTGGTCCAACCGATGCTGCATACGCGCCATGCGGAACAGCTGCTCCTCGATCAGTGGATCATGACCGCGAAGGTTCCGCACCCATTGCAACAGGGCAACGATACGGGACGGTACGTCCATCGCGCTTTCCACTGGAGTGAGGGCCAGCTCCATGTTGGGGTCGGTGCCAAGGCCGTGGTCCTTGAGCACCCCGAGCAGCACGTTGTGCCGGACACGCGATCGTTGCAGGGCCGTGATGGCCTCCAGGGCTCTTTGGGTGGCTTTTCCCCGATGAATGAACGTGTGCAGCAGCAGCCGGCGCACATCCTCCACGCGGAACGCTCCGCCTTCCTGGTATACCTGCAGGTCGAGGAACAAGGTCACCAGGGCGCTGATGGGTAGTACTGTTGTCGGAAGCCCCATGGTCACGTTCAACGGGCCGATATCGCTGGGCAGGGCTTCCAGCAAGGGCATCAGCAGGTCCTCGTCGGCCAGGACCACGGCCGTACGTGCCCGTGTCCCGGCATCCAGTGCTGCCAGTTCCTGCGCGGCCGAACGGGCCTGTGTGATGCGGTCAGGCACCATCACAGCGCGTATCCTGCGCTCCTTGGTCCGCAGGTCATCGATCGGGGCAAGTACTCCAGGCCCGAGGTCGCTGATGGACCTTCGGAGGAACCTTCCGGTCTCGTGCTTCGGGTCATTTAGGTAATAGAGGTCGCCGTCCCAGGCCAGAACGGCCGCTTGTGCCCCTGCGAGTTTGCGTATCACGGCAGTGGAGGCAGGGTCCAAAGCGTTCAGGCCGGCGAACCAGGTGCAGGTCCAAGGCAGTGGAACTGGCAGGTCACGGGTGGCGGCCTGCCGGGCGATCCACCCGGAGGTGCCAAGGGACCGTTCTGCCATCAGTTCACCAAGCTTACGATGCAGTTCGCCCGTGGCTTGCCAGTGGTCCAGCGCACGTTGCTGGCCTGCGCTGAGGTCCTTGCCCAGGGTGAAGCTCCACTGGTCGATGTTGTGGTAGGCCCGCAGGTCACGGTACAGGTCGTCCAGGTCGAGCAGGTGGGCATCGGCCTCGCTCATGTCGCGCAAGGCGATCGGTGCCCATTGCAGGAAGGAGTCGAGCGCTTCGGCCCGCTCGCCCGCCCATTCACGGTGTGCCTCATAGAGCAACAACAGGCCGTCCATGGTGGGCAATTGGGAGAGGCCGGTGTACCGTTGCATCCATCCGCCCATGTCGAGCACCTCCGGGCTCCAGAGTGCGTGGCCGGTGTGTTGCGCGAGATATCTTCGCAGGTGCATGCCGGCACGCTGTCCAGGCAATACCACGGCCACTTCGGAAAGTCGTGGGCCATGGCGCTCCAGCAAGGCTTGGGCAAGGCGATCGAGAAAGGTGCTCATGAGCAAGAGGGCGGAAGATAATGGAGCCGGGCCTGACCTGGCAGAAGCCGCATGGCCGCAGTACCGGCGGATGGCCGACGGCCGGCACTATTACCGGATCGAAGGGCCGGACCGGTTCACGGAGCTTCAGCGGGTCGGGTCCCGATGGCTTTTACACGCTGTGCATGCCACCATGTACCCCGAGATGCTCCGTATCCAGGAGATGTTGAACGGAGGAGAAGGAGTTTACATGGTGGTGGATGGAGCGGAATGGGAGGCCATTTGCCCCGGATAAGCTACCTTGGGGCAACGCCGGACCGCGTTCATCGGTCTACACATCATGATCACCCGTTCCTGCTCATTTCTCGCTAGCTTGTTCCTGAGCCTTGTATGCGGGGCCACGCACATCATCGGCGGAGAGATCTACTACGATCACCTGGGCGGCGATCAGTATCAGGTGACCCTTACGCTTTACAGGGATTGCGGTGGTATCCCCTTTGATGAAAGTGCTGTGATCGGGGTCTTTTCCGGGCTGGGCGAATTCCAGTTCCAGGAAAGCCTGCCGTTCCCTGGTGGGTCCTTGGTGCCCATCGCGCTCGATAGCCCGTGCCTTACGCTTCCGCCCGATATCTGCGTGGAGACCGCTTCCTACACCGGGGTGTTCACGTTGCCGGCCCGTCCGGATGGATACGTATTGTCCTACCAACGATGTTGTCGTACGGACGAGATCGTGAACCTGCCGAACCCGGGTGAACTTGGGCTAACCTGCACCGTGGAAGTTCCGGGCATCCCTTTCTCGAACAACAGCTCCCCCCGGTTCAATGAGGTGCCTCCGGTGGCCCTGTGCCTGGGTGCGCCACTGGTGTTCGATCATTCCGCCACCGATCCGGACGGCGATCAGTTGTCCTACAGCCTTTGCACTCCGTACAACGGGGGCACATCGTTGGCTCCACAGCCAGTGCCTCCAAGTGCTCCGCCTTACACGCCTCTTCCGTGGGGAACGGGCTACTCTTCCGGCTATCCCATCGATTCGGACCCCGCGATCCAGATCGATCCGGTGACCGGCGTGTTGACCTTGACGCCCACATTGATCGGCAATTTCGTGGTGGCCGTTTGTGTGCAGGAAGTACGCGATGGCGTGGTGCTCTCCACGTCTCGTCGCGATCTGATGTTCAGCGTAGTGCCTTGCGATGCGGTGGTAAGCGCTGGTATCCAACCGCAGGCCCAGTTCTGTTCGGGCCTTGGGTTCCAGTTCGGTAATTCCAGCTTTGGCGCCCAAATATGGTCCTGGGACTTCGGTGATCCCACTACTGATGCCGATACTTCGTTGCTGTTCGCTCCCTCCTGGACCTATTCCGCTCCAGGTGTTTATACGGTCACGGTGATCGCAGCCCCCGGTGAGATCTGCGCCGACACGGCCTTGGTGCAGTTCCAGGCATTCCTGGCACCGCGCCCCACCTTCGTTCCGCCCGCTCCCGCTTGCGGTGATACCACGGTGGTGCTTCAGGCGGAGGGCGAGTACGGACCGGAAGCCACCTTCAATTGGGTCCTTGGAACTTCTGCCGAACCATCCACGGCCACGGGTTCACCGGTAACGGTGCTCTACACAGCGGCCGATCCGCAGACCGTCACATTGATCGTGAATGACAACGGTTGTTTCGGCTCTGCATCGGGCACGGTGGTCGTCAGCCCTGAACCGGAGGCCTTCCTTACCGTGTTCCCGGCATCGCCTCAATTGGTGGGTGTTCCGTTCACGTTCACCGATGCATCGCAAAGCAATGGTGCCGCCATTGTTTCCCGCACATGGACAGTGAACGGGGCGCCTGTGGCGGTGTCAGGACCGGGCCTTGTTGCAGAGGATTGGCTGCCGGGAACGTACACGGTGACCTTGACCCTTGTTACGGACGCGGGATGTGCCTCCACCTACAGCATGGTGTACGTGGTGCTTGCCGGCGAGATCGATATCCCCAACGTGTTCAGCCCGAACGGCGATGGAGAGAACGAGACCTTTGATATCACGAACATCGGGTATTACGACAATGAACTGACCATCTACAATCGCTGGGGTACGGTGGTGTACAACACGCGCAACTACCGGAACCAGTGGAACGGCGGTGATGCACCTGATGGAACCTATTACTATGTGCTGGTGTTGAAGGACGGTAGGGACTATGCGGGTCACCTCACCTTGTTGCGATAACCCCGTTCCTCGTGTCAACGACAATGGCGAACGCCGAACAGTTACCTTCAGGTCATCAAGGTCGCCCCATGCGTAGCCTGCTGCTCCTGTTGATGTTCCTGATGGTGGTCCATGTCCGTGCCACCCACATCATTGGCGGAGAGATGTACTACGATCATCTGGGAGGTAACCAGTACCGTATTACGCTGGACCTCTACCGCGATTGCGGGCCGGACAACGAGAACGGCACGGGCTTCGACTTCTCGGCCCAGTTGGGCGTGTTCAACTCTGCGGGAGTGCTTTTGTTCACGCAGGATATCTCGGATCCGGGCGAGACCATTGTCCCGGTCGATCTGGACGACCCCTGCCTGGCCGCACCTCCCGAGGTCTGCGTGGCCACTACTCGCTATGAGGCCATCCTGAACCTCCCGCCGATCAATGGGGGATATGTCATCGCCTACCAACGGTGTTGTCGCACTCCGGCGCTGGTGAACCTCCAGGGCCAGCAGGGGCTTACAAGCACCATTCAGGTGCCATCGCCACCGAACGCAGTGAACAGCAGTCCGCGGTTCAATGCGTATCCACCGGTGGCCCTGTGCCTGGGTCGCGATATGGTGATCGATCAATCGGCCACCGATCCCGATGGTGATGAGCTGGTGTACTCGCTCTGCGCCCCTTACCAGGGAGCCGATGCCATTCAGCCCATGCCTCAGCCTCCCACGGCACCACCTTACCCATTCGTCAACTACGCGGCCGGTTACTCCGCCACATCCCCGATCAACTCGGCACCGCCGATCGCCATCGATGCGGCCACGGGGACCATCACGGTGCATCCCACGCTCCAGGGAGCCTTCACGGTGGGCGTGTGTGTTGCCGAATATCGAAATGGCGAGCTCTTGAGCACTGTTCGCCGCGATTTCATGTTCAAGGTGGTGGTCTGTGATGTGACCATCATTTCCTCCATTCAGGAGCAGGATGACATCTGTTCTGGCCTCACGCAGACCTTCGAGCATGAGAGCATCAATGGGACGTTCTGGTACTGGGATTTCGGAGACCCCGCAACCCTGGCCGATACATCGTCCGAGGCATCGCCCCAATGGACCTACACCACGCCCGGGCTTTATACGGTCACGTTGATCGCCAATCCGGGTTGGCCATGCGCTGACACCAGTACCAGCGTGTTCAGCGTGTTCCCGGTGCTGGATGTCTCTTTTGACCGGCCGCCCATCAGGTGTCCGGGCGAGGTCGCTGCATTGGCCGCAGAAGGGGTGTTCGGTGCTGATGTGGTCTTCACTTGGGACCTTGGACCCTTTGCCTCACCTCCAACGGCTGCGGGCAGCTCCGTCAACGCAGGATTTTCCGAGCCAGGTATCCATGCAGTAACGCTTTTCGCCGAGGAGAACGGTTGTTCGGACTCCTATACGGATTCTGTGGTCGTGTTCCCGCGTCCGGTGGTGGACTTCGTGAACGATCCGAACGGCTGCGTGGGAGAGGAGTTGACCTTCACAAGCCTCGCCACGGCCTGGACGCCCCTGCAATACCAGTGGTCGGTAGGCGACGGGACCACCTCGCAGGACAGTAGCTTCATCCATGCGTACACAGCACCGGGGCTCTATCCTGTTGCGCTCACCGTGGCCACGGACAGCGGCTGTATAGCAACGGTCACTCTTGCACGGCCCGGAGCGGCCGAGATCTTCCCGAACCCCATTGCCGCCTTCACCGCTTTGCCGACGGAAGTGAGCCTGATGGACCCCGTGGTGGAGATCTTGGACTACTCGGCCTCGGCCACGGAGTTGGAGTACACCGTACAGGACCTGGTCACAAGCACCCCCGACTTTATTTACGAATTCACCGACGGCGGTCAATTCCTGATCACGCAGACCGTAATGTCGGGCGAGGGTTGCGTGGATTCCACCTCGCGGACGGTCACCGTGAGCGACCACCTGATCTATGTGCCGAACGCTTTCACTCCCGACGGCGATGGATTGAACGACCTATGGGCGCCATCGGTGCGCGGTGCACGTTTGTATGATCTGGTGGTCTTCGACCGCTGGGGGCAGGAAGTGTTCCGCTCCACGGACCCCAAAGCAGCATGGGATGGGTCCGGCTATCCGCAAGGCGTGTACAATTACACCATTCGCTTGGCCGAGTTCGGCGCCTATCGCGCCGAGTACACGGGCCACTTCACGTTGCTCCGCTGACTTGGGTCCTTCCCCCAGCTAAGCGCTCCATGTCCACATGGGGTATTCCATCCCACACGTAGATGTCGCCGATGCGATGATAGCCATGGCTCGCATAGAGCCCCTCCAGGTGGGCCTGTGCCGCAAGCATGGACCGGTCGCTTCCATATCGTGACCGAAGTTCCGCGAGCATCCTGTCCATGAGCTGGTGCGCAAGGCCTTTGCCACGGTGGTCCGGGTGGATCACGATCCGGCCAATGTGTGGTAATTCACCCGGCAATGCGGGCAGAATGCGTCCGTATGCACCGATCGCACCTCGCTCATCGGTGCCGATCACATGCAAGGCGGTCGGGTCCTGACCATCCACTTCCGCGTAAGGGCATTGTTGCTCCACCACGAACACATCCACCCGCAGGCGAAGGATATCATGGAGCTCGCTGGTGCTCAGCTCCGAGAATGATCTGACCTTCCAGTGGATGCTCATCCGTTCACGGTCTCAATGGTCCCATCACGAACGTACAGCAGCGCACCCTCGACCTTGGAGTGGCCCAGTTCGCGCAGGAGTTCCATGTAGCCGCGCACCTGCTCATGATGCTCTGGGCGTGAATGGCCGGTCTTGATGTCCAGCACGCGAACGCGATCACCTTCTTCCACTACGCGGTCCGGACGGTGCGATCGGCCCGATCGGTCAATGATCGTGGCCTCGTTGCGCACCACCAATCCTGGACCATACCAGGGTGCCAATCGGTCATCCGAGAGCAACGCGCCGAGCCTGTGCTTCAGATCGGCTGCCTTGTCCCGGTCGATGCGACCGCTTTGCACGGCACGGTCCATGGCGGGGTCCAGTTCGTGCAGCGTGCCAACGCGCGCCATCACCTCGTGCACGGCCTCGCCGAACGAACGGAACGGGTCCGGGTCCGCTGGGTCCCAGTCGTCGGGTTTCTCCAAACGCAAGGTCAAGCGGGGAGCATCCTCCGGTGTCGAGACATCACGCAGTTCCGGAGGTGTGGTCCGTGCAGTGCGCGCGCTCATTTGTGTTCGTTCCCCCAGCAGGATGTTCCCGTCCCTGCCATGCTGGTCCATGTAGGCGAGCAATGCACGCGTCACCACATCAAGGGACCTCTCGGACACCAGTACATGCAGGCGGTTCACGGGTCGTGTAAAGGCCACGTAGAGCATGTTGAGGAGGTCCAGGTCCTGTAGTTCATGTTCGATCTGTAGTTCCCGGATGCCGCTTTCGCGCAATGCTTTACCATCGACGACCAGCGCATGTTCCAGCTCGGGTATTGCCGGTCGTGGATCGATCCAGAACCGTTCGGTGTGATTGCCGGCCGTTCCCATGCTCCCCGTAGGCATGATCACCACGGGGAACTCGAGCCCCTTGGCCTTGTGCACGGTCATGATCTGCACGGCCTGGCCGTTGGCCGGCGGGGCCACGGCGCGCTTGGCGCCGGCGCTTTCCCAATGCTCCACGAAACCGCCGATGTCCGGACCATGCAAGGTGCTCCAGGAATGCGCTTCGTCCAGGAAGGCGAGCACTTGCGCCTCTTCCGCTGGTCGTATGTTCACTGCAGCACATAATCGGCCAAGCAGTTCCGTGAAGGTGCTGCGTATCGTGGTGAGCCCATGTTCCTCCAGCCATGTACGCAATTGAGCGGCCGGGTCGGGCAGCCGGCTCCCGGAAGTGAACGGTGTGGCGGCCTCCTGGTCCGGAGCGGCATCAAGTTGCGCCCGGCGCTGGGCAGTTCGTGCCGCGGCGGTGGGGTCGCCATCATGCATGAAACGCAACAGGTCCACCAGAAGCTCAACGCCATGATCGCCGGCCAGTTTCAGGCCGTCCGGAGAGACCACGGAATAGCCTTCGCGCAGCAGGTGTTCGGCCATCATGCACCCTTGGTTGCCGGTGCGCACCAGCACGGCCACATCACCCGGACGATGGCCATCGGCCAGTGCCTGTTGCAACCGCTCGAGAACGAAGGCCTGCTGGCTTTCGTCCCGTGCCGCGCCTTTCACGTCCTTGGGCAGGCGCTGTAGTTCCACCAGTCCGGGCCGGTCGCCAGCGGTCAATTGGGCATGGTCCTTATAAACACTGCGTAGCGACGGGGCGAGGGCTTCCGAAAGCTCCCCGAAGAGCGCATTGTTGAACGCGATGATGACCGGGGAGGATCGACGGTTGTACGCTAGGGGTTCCTGTTTGACGAACGTACGCTGGAGGGTCTGTTCGCGTTCGTGCTCCGCCTCGCTATCTCCCCGTCCGAACACCTTCGGCAGTTCCACGAAGAGCCGCACTTCGCCGTTGCGCCAACGATAGATGGCCTGTTTCGCATCGCCCACCAGCAGGGCGCTTCCGCCGTTGCCCAGGGCATTGTCGATCAGTGGCAGCAGGCAGGTCCATTGAAGCAATGAGGTGTCCTGGAACTCATCGATGAGGAAGTGCCGGTAGCGCTCGCCCATCCGCTCGTAGATGAACGGCACCGGCTCTTCCTGCACCACGGCCGCCACTTTGCGCGTAAGGTCGCTGAAGAAGGCGACCGCGTCCGCTTGTTTCAGTTGCTCCAAGTGCCGGTCCAGTTCGTGCAGGGCGAAGGCGGCGGGTAGTTCGCGGGCCACGCCACGGCGTAGGAGGAAATAGGCATGGCCTTGCCCACACAGTTCCTCGGCCTTATGGAACAGGTCGGTCAGTTTTGGGGCGATGCGTTCCAAGGTGGACCGGGTCTGCACGTCGGCTTTCGTGGAATGCCATTTTCCGGACTCGATCGGCTTGCGGGCTTGGGGTCCCGCAGGCTCCCATTCTTGGGTGAAGCTGGCAAGCTTTCGGAAGTAGCCCAGGATACCGCCTTTTCCATGGGCGATATCGGCTTCGGTCAATCGTTCCGCAGCGACCAGCTCCAACGCTTCGCGGCCAATGGCCTGCACCGCTTTGCGGAACACGTTCTCCTGTTCGCGCAAGCGTGCGGTCAAACGAAGGATATGGTCCGCATCCAGTTCCCGCAGGCTCTGTAGTGGCTTCAACGCACTTTCCTTCTGAAGTTCGTTGCTCAGCGCTTTCAGGGGTTTCTCCGGGTCCCATTTGCCTTCCTCGTGCAGCAGTTGAAGACAGGCCTCGGTCAGTATGGCGGTCACCTTGGGGTCGCTGCCCGCTTCTGCCACCAGCGCTTCCACAGCGGCGTTCAGGTAGTGCTCCTGGTCCGTGGTCATGCGCAGGTCGTGGTCCAGTTGCAGGTCTCTTGCGAAAGGGCGTACCACACGTCGCGTGAAGGCATCAATGGTCCCGATCGCCACATCGCTCCAATGGTGAAGCATATGGCGCAGCACTGCGCTGGCCCGCTCTGCAATGCCTTCCGGGGTAAGTTTGGTCTTGACCTGCAGGTGTTCCATGACGTCGGCAATGGCGCCATCATCGGTCCTGCGCGCGGCCAACTTTTCCAGGTAACCCATCACCCGGTCCTGCATTTCGCCGGCCGCCTTGTTGGTGAAGGTCAGCGCCAATACCTGCCGGTACGATCCCGGTTCCTGGTCGGACAGGCAAAGGGTCAGGTAGTGCTTCACCAAGGCGTGGGTCTTGCCGGCACCGGCCGAGGAATGGAGGACCGCGAACATGGGCGGAAGTTAGCCCCGGATGTTCCACTGCGGAGGTGTGATGTGCGTCACTATGGCCGGTCCTCGGATGCTGTAACTTTGTGAGCGTGAAGCCCTTCGCCGTGAACAAAGCGATACCGGGGGGCATTCTTACCGCATGCGTTACATCCACTTAGCCTCCCTCGCTCTGGTGATCCTGGTCCTCGCTGGTTGCCGCGAGGACGAGTCCGTAAAGCCCGAGCCCACCACGGGAACGCTTCGGCTCACCCTGGTGCCCGAATGGGAAGGGCAGCCCATGCAGCGTTTCACGGAGTATCGAAACATCTCCGATTACCGCATGACCATCGAACTGCTGAAAATGCACCTCGGTGAGATCCGGTTGACCAATGGGGATGCCGATGCCTATCTCGCCGATGCCACCTATTGGGACCTGGGCAATGGTCCTGTCTCGCAGGAGTGGGCCGTGGCCAAGGGCACATGGCCCGCGTTCCAGGCCGCCTTGGGGATACGGCCCGAGCTGAATTACGCGGATCCGGCGGCTTACGGTCCCGGCCATCCGTTGAACGTGAGCAATGGCACTTACTGGAACTGGGCCACGGGTTATCGTTTCGTGATGTTCGAGGGGCGCTATGATCCGGACCCGGCCAGTACGGCCACGCTCATCAGCGCGTTCGCCATCCATACCGGCATGGACACCTGTTACACCGAGCTTGATCTGACGCCTGCCACGCCCATCGTGATCGAGGGGGGGCGGACCACGGAGGTGGTGGTGCGCATTGCGGTCGACCGCTTCTTCTACTCGTCCTCTGATAACATCGATCTCGCCACGGAGAACACGGCCCACGGCAACAACGTGCCGCTGGCGCTGAAGTTCACGCGTTACGTCAAGGATTCCTTTTCCGTGCAATGATCGGGAGGGCAGGCATAGCGGTGGTGTCCTTGCTCGTTCTGGCATCCTGTCACAAGGATGTGGGCGAGGAGGAGGTGTCGGTCTCAGGGAATACGCCGTTCGCACTGCAATTGCCTCCAGGCTTCCCGGTGCCGGTCACTCCCGCGGATAATCCGCTCACTACAGCTTCTGTGCAGTTGGGGAAGGCGCTCTTTTTCGATCCCCGCCTTTCACGCGATGGCAGCATTTCCTGTGCATCATGCCACCTGCCTGCATTGGCCTTCAGCGATCCGGCGCGGGTGAGCAGCGGTTTCCAAGGGCGCACGGGTTTCCGCAATTCGCCAACACTGGCCAACCTGGCCTACCACAGCGCGTTCTTCCGCGATGGCGGGGTGCCTACGTTGGAGCAACAGGTGATCGCCCCCATACATGATGCGGTGGAAATGGACCACGATATCAATCTGGTGGCCGCCATGCTGCGGGACGTGGAGCCCTACAAGCAGCTGAGTCAACAGGCCTACGGTCGCGCATTGGATGCTTGGGTGATCACGCGTTCAATTGCCAATTACGAGCGTACCCTGATCAGCGGCTGGTCTCGCTATGACCGGTATGTCCAGGGTGAGGCGAACGCCCTTACGGAGCAGGAACTACGAGGCCTTCAGCTGTTCACCAGTGCTGAGCTCAACTGCACGTCCTGTCATTCGGGTTTCGACCTGAGCGACCATGCCTTCCACAATGTGGGGCAGTACTTGGACTACGGTACCGACCCCGGTCGGGAGCGCATCACCTTGCAACCCGGCGATGTGGGCAAGTTCAAGACACCGACACTGCGAAACGTTGCGCTCACCGCCCCGTACATGCACGATGGGCGCATGCCAAGCCTCAAGCACGTCATCGATCATTTCGCCAGTGGTGGGCTGCCGCACACCAATCTCGATCCCGAAATGCGGACCTTCACGCTCTCTGATGCGGATAAGGCCGACCTCATCGCCTTTTTGGAAAGCTTGACCGACGAACGACCCCTCGACCAGGTACCATGATGCGCAACAAGACCTTATCGATCGTGATCATGCTGATGGGCATGGTGGTGGTATTGGCCGCATGCCGCAAGGAAACGGAGCCCGATCCGCCGAGCGGTGGTGTCACTTACACTCCAACGCCCTACACGCTGGCCATTCCACCGAACTTCTCGGCCATGCCCATTCCAGCGGACAATCCGTTCACCGTGGAGGGTATCCGCCTGGGCCGCTTCCTGCTTTACGATGAACGGTTGTCGGGTAACAACACACAGAGCTGTGCCTCCTGCCATGTTCCGGCCAATGTGTTCACCGACCATGGTCTCCAGTTCAGTGTGGGTATCGATGGCATAGCCGGCAACCGTAACTCCATGGTATTGCAGAACCTGGGCTGGGAGAGCAGTTTTTTCTGGGACGGTCGTTCACCCACGCTGGAGCAGCAGGTCCTGGAACCGGTGGAGAACCCCATCGAGATGCACGAGACCTGGCCCAATGCCGTGGCCAAGCTTCAGGCGGACAGCGTCTACCCCACGCTTTTCCTCCGCGCCTTCGGTACACCGGGTGTCACCAAGGAGCGGGCGGCCATGGCCATGGCGCAGTTCCTGCGCACCATGATCAGTGGCGATTCCAAGTTCGACAAGTTCCAACGGGGCGAGGAACAGCTTTCCATCGATGAGCAATTGGGCTTCCAGTTGACCCTGCTGGAAGGTGGAGTTCCGCCCGCAGTGCCCTTGGGCCAGGGTGGCGCGGACTGCTTCCATTGCCATCCCCACGGCGGTGGTCGTTTCACGGATGGCATCCTGCGCAACAACGGCCTGGACCCCGAATCGGCCTGGACGGACCTTGGTCTTTACGGGGTGACGGGGTTGCCCTCGGACCGCGCCAAGTTCAAGACGCCGTCGCTGCGCAACGTGGCGCTCTCGGCGCCTT
>Ga0209985_10000788_pt1 | contig 33203 bp, 35 predicted proteins | sample NOAtaG_FD_187305 | JGI IMG/M metagenome (GOLD analysis project Ga0209985, IMG submission 187305) | Freshwater lake microbial communities from Lake Erie, under a cyanobacterial bloom - NOAA_Erie_Diel6S_1000h metaG (SPAdes) (version 2) | ecosystem: Environmental > Aquatic > Freshwater > Lake ...
TTGAAGTTCCGAGGATTCGTGATGAACCGTCGCCGACTGGCTCTGGCTTCCGCTTCCGCCCTTCTCATCGCCGCCTGCGGCGGCGGCAGCGATTCAACGGTCCCGCCCCCGGCATCGCCCACGCCGCCCCCGGCACCGCCCACGCCGCCCCCGGCACCGCCTCCGCCGCCCCCGGCACCGCCTCCGCCAGCACCGCCTCCCGCACCTTCTCCGCCGACGGCCGTAGCGGCGCCTCCCTCGGCTGCTGCGATCCAGTCCGCGCGCGACTACAGTTTCTCGGTAGGCGGCCAGACTCTCGTTGTCATGTACCTTGGCCAGGTGCTCGATGAAGCCTATGCCAACGGCGGCGCAGCCAACAAAGTTCAACTGCTGGCCAGCGCTACCAAGGGTTTCACCGGCTTGATCGGCGCCATGGCCGCCGCCGATGGCCTGTTTGCCCTCGACGAGCCGGTCGCGCAACGCGCCCTGACCGAGTGGCAGTCGGACGCGCAGAAGTCGAAGATCACCTATCGCCATCTGCTGAGCATGACCAGCGGCCTGGAAGAACTGAAAGAGGTCGCCGCCTGGATCGACTATCTGAAAGCCCCGGTGAACTACCCGGCCGGCAGCACCTTCATCTACAGCGGCGACCCCAACATCTTCGGCCTGGCGCTCGAGCGGCGCCTGGGCGGCGAGTCGGTCGTCAGCTACTTCAGCCGTCGTCTGCTCCAGCCGCTGGGCATCACCTCCCTTCAGTGGGCGTCCAACTTTCAGGACGGACACCCGCAACTGTCCGGCGGCGCTTACACGACCGCGCGTGACTGGACCCTGCTGGGCGAATTCGTCCGCAGGACCATGGATGGCACCTGGACCGGAGCCGCTTTGTTGCCGCGATCGCTGTTCGACACCGTCTTCGCCGGCAACCCGGCGCACCCGGCCTACGGTTTTTACTGGTGGCTCAAGGAGTCGGTGCCGGCGAGCCTGGCGGCGACCATCGACGCCAACAACAAGTCGCAGTTCGCGCGGCAAATCAAGCCGATCATCGACAACCCGCGGGTACCCGACGACTTCGTGATGGCCGCTGGCGCCTTCGGGCAACGGCTCTACGTGATTCCTTCGCGTGGCCTGACGGTCGTGCGCAACTCGCCCAACGGCAACGATCAGTTCACCGACACCCCTTTCCTGGACCGGCTGCTCGGCTGAGAGCCTCTGAGGAAGCCGCTGAGCCGGGGCGCGCTCGCCCGCTCAGCGGCGCGCCGTCTCGTATAGCGGCAGCACGCGCGGCAGGGTGCGCTCGATTTCCTGGATGCGCTGCGCGTGCCCCGGGTGGGTGGACAGGAATTGCGGCGGCTGGCCCTGGGTGGCCGCGGCCATCTTGCGCCACAGGCTCAGCGCCGCGCGCGGGTCGAAGCCGGCGCGCGCCGCCAGCTCCAGTCCCACCAGGTCGGCGTCGGTCTCGTGGCCGCGCGAGTACGGCAGCGTGATGGCCAGTTGCGCTGCATTGGCGAGCACCGCGTAGCCGAGGTCGCCGAGGCCAAAGTAGGCGGCGGCAAAGTTGATCCCGACGTTCTTCAGCACCTGCTCGCTCATGCGCGCGCGGCCGTGCTCCAGCAGCGCGTGGGCGATCTCGTGGCCGATCACCGCGGCCAGCTCGTCGTCGCTGAGCTTGAGGCGGTCGATCAGCCCGTCGAACACCATGATCTTGCCGCCGGGCATGCAGAAGGCGTTGATACTGGGCGCGTCGATCACGTTGACCTCCCACGCCCAGCCACGCGCCGCTGGGTTGAAGCGCGCGCCGTGCGGGATCATCCGGCCGGCAATCGAGCGCACCCGCTGCACCTGCGGCGCATCGACGTTCAGGACGCCCTTGGCCTGCGCCTGCCGCGTCAACTGCAGGTACTGCTGGGCGGCCGTGTTGTTGACCATCGACTCGGGCACCAGCATCAGGCGCGGCTTGCGGACCTGCACGCCGGTCTCGTCGGCGGCCGCCGGCTGCGCCGGGGCTAGACAAGGCACGGTCAGGCCGGAAACCAGACCGGCGGCCAACAGCAGGCGGGCAAGCAGAACGCGCACTGGGGACTCCCTGGACCGGCCACACGCGGCGCGGCGACCGCGCATCATGCCGGGAATTAAGCTCGCCCCTGTCTATGAACTCCGCTTCCCGGCCACAAGAGCAGACGCCGCCCGCGGCGGCCGATCCACCGGCCCGGCGCAGCTGGCGCGAGGTGCTGCGCGTCTACGCGGAGCCGGCCACGCTGCGCATGTTGCTGCTGGGGTTTTCGGCCGGGCTGCCCTTGCTGCTGGTGCTGGGCACGCTGTCGTTCTGGCTGCGCGAAGCCGGCATCGCCCGCGCCACGATCGGCTACCTGTCGTGGATCGGGCTGGCCTACGGCTTCAAGTGGGCATGGGCGCCGCTGGTGGACCGGCTGCCGCTGCCCCTGCTGACGCGCTGGCTCGGCCGCCGCCGCGCCTGGCTGCTGCTGGCCCAGGTGGCGATCGCCACCGGCCTGGTCGGCATGGCGCTGTCCGATCCCCGCACCGGCCTGCAGGCGCTGGTGCTGTGCGCGCTGCTGGTGGCCTTCGGCTCGGCTACCCAGGACATCGCGCTCGATGCCTACCGGATCGAGTCGGCCAGCGCCGACCGGCAGGCGGCGCTGGCCGCCACCTACCAGACCGGCTACCGGCTGGCGATGATCTGGGCCGGCGCCGGCGCACTGTGGATCGCCGCCCGCGCCACGGATGGCGCCACCGGCTACCAGCCCGACGGCTGGCGCATCGCCTACTTGGCGATGGCCGCCTCGATGCTGGTCGGCATGCTCACCGTCCTGCTGGCGCCGGAGCCAGCCGCCAGCACCGGCCGCGCCGACAGTGCCACCGCCGAAGGCGCATTGGCCGACCGCCTGCAGGCGCGCGGCCTGGCCGCGCCGCTGGCCCGGCTGCTCGCCTGGCTGCGCGGTGCCGTGGTCGGTCCGTTTGCCGACTTCATCGCGCGCTATCGCTGGCAGGCCGCCGTCCTGCTGGCGCTGATTGCCGTCTACCGTATCTCCGACGTGGTCATGGGCATCATGGCCAACCCGTTCTACGTCGACATGGGCTACACCAAGGACGAAGTGGCGGCCGTGTCCAAGCTGTACGGCGTGCTCATGACGCTGGCCGGCGCCTTCGTCGGCGGCGCGCTGGCGCTGCGCTTCGGCGTGCTGCGGGTGCTGATGCTGGGCGCAGTGCTGTCGGCGGCCAGCAACCTGCTGTTTGCCCTGCTGGCGCTGCGCGGCCACGACCTCGCCTGGCTGATCGTCGTGATCTCGGCCGACAACCTGTCGGCCGGCATTGCCACCGCCGCCTTCATCGCCTACCTGTCCAGTCTCACCAGCCTGGCGTACTCGGCCACGCAGTACGCGCTGTTCAGCTCCGTCATGCTGCTGCTGCCGAAGTTCGTGGCCGGCTTCTCGGGCGCTTTCGTCGACGCATTCGGCTACGTGACGTTCTTCTGCGGCACCGCGCTGCTGGGCGTGCCGGTGCTCCTGCTGGTGTGGTTGGCCGGGCGCAGCCGGCCGTCCGGGTCGGGCTGAGCGGCTAGGCGGGACGGAGGGCCAGCGGGCTAACCGCCAGGACGGCCCGTCTCGTCGTTGCGGCCTGCGCACGCTGGCCTCCCACCGCCCCCGCGCCCAAGGCCCAGCGCCGGGGTCGGCATGCTCGGGGCCGTCGACCCTTGCGCGCAGATCGATCTCACGGCTTCAGACAGGCAGCGAGCGGTCGGCGGCGGCAAGTCAGACGATCGGCTGAGAGCGGGATCCCTTGACCCCGCGCAGTCCACCACAGCGCGCCCGCTCTGGCGACGCTGCGGAAACTCCTCGTAACACCTGTTACGCGGACGCACTTGGTTGCTCCGGACATCAGTTGGACAATCCTGCCTCGTGCCCCAAATCCAGGAGACTCTCGATGAACCGCCTGCTGCTGCCGTTGTTCGCCGCCTCGGCCGTACTGGTCGCCGCCTGCGGCGGCGGTTCGGACGCGGCACCGACGCCGCCGCCGGCCTCGGCCCCCTATCCGGTAGGTCTTAGCAACCAGCAGATCACCGTCAATGGCGTCGTTCGCCAGTACCGCGTACACGTCCCGGCCGCGCTGACCGGTGCCCCGAAAGCCGTAGTGCTGGTGCTGCACGGCGGCGGCGGCGAGGGCCTGAATGTGTCCAACACGGGCCAGCATCCGCTGTCGGTTTTCCGCAGCGTGGCCGACCGCGAGGGCTTCGTGGTGGTTTACCCCGGCGGGCTGCCCGCCAAGGACAATGAAGGTAATCCCGGCTGGGTCGATTGCCGCGCCGACAACACGGTATCCAGCGGCGCCGACGACGTCGGCTTCCTGGCCGCGCTGGTGGAGCGCGTGCGGACCGAGTACGGGCTGACCACGTCGCGTATGTTCATGACCGGCGGCTCCAACGGCGCACAGATGACGCACGCCTTCGCGTTCAACCGCGCCGACCTGGTGGCCGCCGTTGCCAGCGGCTCGGGCAGCCTGCCGCAAACGCCGCTGCCGGGCGCCTGCACTACCGGCCCAAGCCGGCCGCTGCCGATCCTGCTGCTGCACGGCACCGGCGATCCCGCCATGCCCTGGGCCGGCGGTTGCGTGGCCAACGTGGGCGGCGCCTGCAATCGCGGCCGCGTGATCTCGGCCGAGGCCACGCGCGACCGCTGGCTGCAGATCAACAGCCTGACCGGCGTCAGCCCGACCCTGACCGTGCTCGACGGCAACAAGAGCGACCCTGGCCCGGCCAACCGCTTCGACTATGCCGGAGCGACGCCGATGCAGTGGTGGCGGCTCGATGGCGCCGGTCACGCGACGCCCAGCCAAATCGTGCTCGCGAACCCCAGCCCCACGATCGGCATCCAGAACCGCGATATCGAGTTTGCCGAAGCGGTGTGGGCCTTCTTCAAGGCTCGCCTGCCCTGAACCGCCTCGATCGTTTCACTACCCATGCGGCGGGTTGAAAGTCCCGGCAATCCCGCCGATACCCGTACCGGCTACGGTGCCGTCGGCTACAGCTACGCCATCGGCACCTTCGATGTCACCGCCGGCTAGTACACCGCCTTCCTCAATGCCGTCGCCCTCGCCGATGCCTACGGTCTTTACGACTCCAATTCGAGCGACATGTCGACTTGGCCGACCGGGCCACGCATCCAGCGCACGGGCAGCTCGGGCAACTACGTCTGTTCGGTGGCCGCCGACTACGCCGACCGCCCGATCAACTTCATCAGCTGGGGCGATGCAGCACGCTTCGTCAACTGGCTCCACAATGGTCAGCCGATTGGCGCGCAGGGCCCCGCAACCACCGAGCGCGGCGCCCATACGCTCGACGGCGCCACCACCGACACGGCCTTGCTCGCGGTGACGCGCAGCCCCGGCGCCCGTTTCGCGCTGCCCACCGAGAACGAGTGGTACAAGGCGGCCTACTTCGACCCCACCATCACCGCGGCCAACAAGTACTGGTCGTTCGGCACGCGCAGCAATACGACCCCGAGCAACCAGTTGCTCACGCCCGATCCCGGCAACAACGCCAACTTCTTCCAGAACAACGCCTACAGCCTGCCCGGCTTCCTGCGCACCAACGTCGGCGACTTCAAGAACTCGCCAGGCCCGTGGGGCACCTTCGACCAGATGGGTAACGTCGGCGAGTGGACCGAAACCGTCCGCAGCGGCGCCTTTGCCGTTCGCGGCGAGTCCTACAGCACGGGCGACAGCGGCGGCACGCAACTCGGCTACCGCTTCGTCCGCAATGTGGCGCCCACCGACGAGGAAACCAAGAACGGCTTCCGGGTCGTCAGCCTGATGGCGGGCACCTCTGCGTCGTCCAGCCCGCAATGACCGACGACAGACTGGTCCGGAGCGGCCGGCTGCCCCGGGCTTGCTTCAGGTCGCCGCGCGCCGTTGGCGAGCGCGACCCCACCGGCAGGCGGCCGCGGCGGCAGGACCGATGCGCAAGTCGTCAGGGTCCGACGTCAGCGGCGCAAGCCGGGGCCCGCCCATGCCGCCATGGGCCAACCTCACCAAGGAGAGCATGATGATCAAGGGCTTAACGTGCGCGATGCTGGGCATCGGCGCTCTGGCAATCACGTCGGCTACAGCCGCCGAACCGTCCAAGGGGGCTGCGCAACAGGCCTGCAAGGCGGACGTGGAACGGTTCTGCGCGTCCGTGCAGCGCGGCGACGGCCGCATCCGCAAGTGCCTGTCGGAAAACAAGGAGCAGTTGTCGACGCCCTGCAAAGAGGCTATGCAGCGGGCTGCGTCGCAACAAAAGCGCGGCCAGAGCAAGTCGTCATAGCGGTCGCCTGGACGCGGCGGGGAGGCACCGGGGTGGCCGCGACCGCTCAAGCCTGAGCGGACTCGGCCGCCGCTGCGGCTCGGGGCGCTTCAGCGGGCGAGACCCGTGCCGCACTGGCCGGACGCGCAGGCCCGGCGACGGCCTCCGGCGTTCTCAGCCCGGCACGATGCCAGCACGCATCTGCGCCGCCGTTGTTCCCTGCAGCGACCAGAGCGTGCGCGCCACGTAGCGAGTGACCTTGTCGAGGCTGGCCGGATTCACCTTGTCGAGCGTGTCGGCGATGCTCAGGTAGTACACCGGGTTTGAGATGTGCGACATGACCGGCACACCGGCTTTCCACAAGGCCTTGGCATCGCTTGGCGGTCCGTCACCAAACTCCTCTGGCGGCACCATCATCGTGCGCCGGTAGTCCTCGGCTTGTATTGCGGCCTTCAGCGCCGCCTGCAAGGTCGGATTGCGGCTGGTGTAGATCCAGTGTGGCTCGACACGACCGAGATCGACCAGTTGGCCGTTGGCGTCGATGTCGAACTCCTGGCAGGGCGTCTCCAGATGTACGTCAAGCACTACGCGCGGCAGTAGCGCCGCATTGGCCGCCACGAAGGCTTCGCAGCCGGCGCTGACCTGCATGTGGCCGGCATTGAGCAGGAACAGGAACTCGAAAGGACGCTCCGCCGCAGGCACCTTGGACCAGTAGGCCGCCTGCGCCAGCACCAGCGCAGTACCGGCCGCATCCTCGGTGGCGCCCATGAAGGGCGCATCGTGGTGCGAGCCGATCAGCACCACCTGATCGGTGCGGCCGGAGGCAAGCCGGCCGATCACGTTTCGGGAAACGACCGCGGTCTCGCTCGACAGCACGCTGACCTGCGCGTTTGCGCTTGCGCCCTGCAGTTGCGCGCCGATCGACTGGCGCGTCGACGGACTGACCCACACGATGGGTATATCGCGGTCATAGGGTGCGGCCGAGTGCGCACCATAGATGTACGGCGTATCGATGAAGTCGTCGAGCGCAGCGATCACCGCCAGCGGCTGCTTGAGCAGGATGCTGGCGAGCGTCTTGCCGGCATTCGAGGTCTGTGGCCGCGAATTGGGATGTACGGTCTTGTTGATGTCGTTGTCCGGGTCGTAGACCCAGTCGGCGCGACTCTGCAGCGCACCGGGTGCAAAGCGTGACATCGGATAGTCGAGCAACACCACCTTGCCGGTCACCGACGTGTTGGCGTCCTGGTAGCGGACCAGCGCGCCCTGCCGTGTCGTTGTCTTACGGCTGGTGACGGTGGGAAACGCTGCGTACTTGACGCATGAGTTGCCCACGCATACTTCCACGCTGGTCTGACCTTCGACCGTGTCCCAGCGCTTCAGCGGTACGTCCTGGGTGCTGACCTGCACGCCCATGGACGCCAGCATCGAAGCGGCGAAGTCGGTGGTCAGCGGGTCGGCCGGGTAGCCAACGCGGCGAATCCCGAAGTTGAAGATCGTGGAAATCCACGAGCGCACCAGGTCACTGGTCGGCAATGCGCTCACATAGCGGTCGAAGCCCCCTGCCAACGGCGGTGCGGGAGGCGTCGGGGGCGGCGGTGTGGGCGCGGGCGTGGGCGCCCCGACGTCCGAGCCGCCGCCGCATGCAGACAGTCCGGGCAGCGTGGCCGTCATGGCGAGCGCCATCGTCAGCCGTCGCCGCAATTCAAGCTGCTTGCGTGCCTGGCAAAGAATCCCGCCTGAGTCATCGTTCATGCTGAAACTCCACTGGAAAGCGATCGCCAACCGCACCTGGCAGCGCTGAATCAACATCCGTCGGTCCGACTCTCGAACGGACAAGACGCCGCATTGCCGGACAGCGTCGACAGTCTTGCGGATCGCCGCCGCAACAGACGTAACCGAACCTGTTCCAGATGTGACAATTGGTATCGCACCGCCCGTACGCCAGTGACGGCGCTCCAAGGCGATTCAAAGCCACAGCGCCGCAACTTCGGGCTTACATACCGCAACACTCGATCGCTGGGCGGCGGCTGCCAATGCGGACACACTGCAATGGTCCCCACCAGGAAGTCATACGATGATCACCCGCTTCACCAGCAACTCATCCGGCACCGGCTCGCCGCAGCCGTTGCGTCGTCGGCTGCTGTTCGGCGTCGCCAGTTCCGCGGCGCTAGCCGCCTGCGGCGGGGGTTCGGACGCAGCCGCGCCGTCCCCCGCGCCGTCCCCCGCGCCCACCCCGCCACCACCTCCACCGCCGTCCAGTGTCTGGGCTGCGGTCGACGCCGCCGTCGACAAGGCCGCCCCATCGTTTGGCAACGGCCTGACGGTCGAAGTGGCAATACCCGCTGGCGTGGTCTATTCGCGAAGCTCGGGCGGCTACACGGCGCAGACGCGCAATCCCATCGCCTCGGCCACCAAATGGGTCACCGGATCGACCATCCTGCGGCTGGTGCAGCAAGGCACCCTGACGCTGGCGACCCGCACGGGCGATCTGCTGGTCGACCGCAACGGCGCACCGTGGAGCGGGCCGATAGGCCAAATCACGCTTTCTGACCTGCTGTCGTTCACCAGCGGCCTGGAGGGCGACGTGGACGAAGCCACCGCGACCAGCATCACGCTGGCCGAGGCGGTGCTGCGGATTCATGACAGCCAGAGCAAACCGGGTGTGCTGGCGCCGCCGAAGGCGCGTTACTGGTACGGCGCCACCCATCTGCGCGTGGCCGGTCGCATGGCGGAGGTGGCAACAGGAAAGTCCTGGCAGCAGATCTTCGACGCCGCACTGCGCGTGCCGCTCGGCTGGGATTCCGCCTCAATCTACAGCCTCGGTGGACCCAACCCGGCGCTGGACGGCGGCGATGGCGGCATCCGCTGCAGCGGCGAGGAGTACATGCGTTTCCTGGTCATGCTGCTCAGGAAAGGGCTGTACGGCGGCGCACGCCTGATCAGCGAGAACCTGATTGCCACCCAGCGCGCCGACGCCTTCACGGCCAACACGGTGATCGTAAAGAGCCCCTACCAGAAGTTCACGCCGGACCCGATGTACCACTACGGGCTCTGCAACTTCCGCGAGTGCGGCAATCCGGGCAATGCCGGCGCCTGCGACGTCGATCCGACGTTGCGCTTCTCCAGCCCGGGTGCGCTCGGCTTCGGTCCGTGGATCGATGTCTATGGCAACTACGCGGCCTGCGTGATGACGCGCCAGCCGCAACAGGGCAATACCGAGCCGTCGGAAGTGCTCAAGCAGACGCTTGCGCCGCTGATCAGGTCCGCGTTGACTTCCAACCCAGCGGTAATCCGGCTGCTGCCCTAGCCCGGATGTTTCATCAGGGACGCAAGATTTGCGCGGGCACTGCGCAAACCCGCGTAGCCCCAGCCGTCCAAACTGGCTTGGGCCAAGTGCCGGCGACCGCCGCGGCTTACCGAGGCAGATCGTGGATGCACGGGAGCGACCTGGTGAAACATCCGGGCTGGCAGCAGCGCGCGCGACCCTTCATCACGCTGGCCGCTCCTCCGTTGCACCGGTCCGCCGCGGGCACGGGACCGACCCTGGGGTCACGCTCCGAGCCGTTGGGAAAGCCCACATGAAACGCCTGCGGCGGCTGCTGCTCGCAGCTTCAATCCTGCCGATTGCCGGAGGCGGCACGTCCGCCGCGCCAACACCGTCTCCACCGCAGGTCTCGGCGCCTTATCCGGTTGGGCTGAGCGATCAGCGGATCACCGTGAATGGCGTACGGCGCCAGTACCGGGTTCATGTTCCGGCCACGCTGAGCGGCGCGCCAAAGGCCGTGGTGCTGGTGCTGCACGGCGGCGGCGGCAAAGGCCTGGACGTGGCCACTTCGGGCCAGCATCCGCTGTCGGTGTTTCGCAGCGTGGCCGACCGCGAGGGCTTCGTCGTGGTCTACCCCGGCGGGCTGCCCGCCAAAGACCCCAAGGGCAAACCGGGCTGGGTCGATTGCCGCGCCGACAACACCACCTCCAGCGGCGCCGACGACGTCGGCTTCCTGGCTGCGCTGGTGGAGCGCGTGCGCACCGAGTACGGGCTGACCACCTCCCGCATGTTCATGACCGGCGGCTCCAATGGCGCGCAGATGACGCACGCGTTCGCGTTCAACCGCGCCGATCTGGTGGCCGCAGTGGGTACTGGATCGGGCAGCCTGCCGCTAAACCCCAAACCCGGCCCCTGCACCACCGGACCCAGCCGCCCGCTACCGATCCTCATCCTGCACGGCACCGGCGACACGCAGATGCCCTGGCTCGGCGGCTGCGTGGCCAACGTCGGCGGCGCCTGCAATCGCGGGCAGGTGATCTCCGCCGAGGCCACGCGCGACCGCTGGCTGCAGATCAACGGCCTGAGCGGCGTGAGCCCTTCGCAGACCGTGATCGACGGCAACAAGAAGGACGCCGGCCCGGGCAACCGATTCGACTACGCCGGACCGATCCCGCTGCAGTGGTGGCGGCTGGATGGCGCCGGCCACACAGTCCCGAGCCAGACCGTCCTTGTGAGCCCAAACCTACTCACGGGTGTCCAGAACCGCGATATCGAGTTTGCCGAGGTGGTCTGGGCCTTCTTCAAGGCGCGCCTGCCGGGTGGCCCGTAGTCAGGACGAATCGGGGTGCGATAAAATCACCCGGGCTTGTTCCCCGCGCCCCATGGCCGGGCCAGCCGCCATGCCTTCGACGACACACCGACGCTCGGCCATCTGCTGGGTACTGCGAGCGGATCGCCCCGAGGACGCGCTGCGCCCTGGCGCCGGCAGCGACGCTGCGCCAGCGCGTACCGAAACCTGCGTGGCACAAGCACCTGCGGCGAATCGTCTCGCGCTCGCGCTGGGTCTGTTCGCGCTACTGCTCGTCTCCGCCTGCGGCGGCGGCAGTTCCGCCACCGCCTCCCCGCCACCTGCGCCGCAACCCCCGGCGGATGCGGTCTGCCCGGCGCCCACGCGCTCGCTGGAATCGGTTGCCGTCGGCTACAACGTCAACGTGCTGTTCTGGGAGGGCCTGTTCAACGACCGGGCGCTGCTCGACGCGGTCAGCGCGCTCGGCGCGCCGGTGCTGCGCTACCCGGGCGGCACCGAGTCCGACTATCACCACTGGCTCAATGGACGCCCGGTCGAGCCGTGCCGCTATTCGACCTGCCGCACCTGGGACAACCGGGTGCTGCAGCCGCCTGCGCTGTATCAGGGCTTCGGCAGCTTCACGCAAGGCACCCCGGTCTTCTTCGCCTCGCTGCTGAGCGCCGTGCGCGGCGCGCCGCTACTGGTGGCCAACATGGTCACCGCCAGTCCGGACGAGACGCTGTCGTGGCTCACCGCCAGCCGCGCCGCCGGGGTCGCGGTCGCGCGGGTCGAACTGGGAAACGAGCCGTACTTCGCGCAAGTCGAAGGCACCGCCAACAACGCGACGGTGTTTCCCGATGCCGAGTCCCACGTTGGCGCGGCGCGTGCGCTGGCGCAGCAGGTGCGCACGGCATTTCCGGCGGCGCGTCTGGCGCAGCCGGCGTTTGCTCCGCGGATCGACCTGGCGACCGGCCAGCTCGATCCGGGCAACGACACGCGCATGCGGACCTGGAACGAGCGCATCGTCGCCGCCGGCGCCGCCGATCATGCCGACGCCTTCGCGCTGCACTTCTATCCGCGCCTTCCGGGCCGCGCGGGCCGCGCCGATGCGGCGTACCTGGCAGACATCGGGACCGCGGCGGCGCGCTACTGGCGGGCCACACGCGCCACGCCGCAGTGGGCGGTGCTGCCGCCGGCGAAGTCGTTGTGGATCACCGAATTCAACGTCAGTTTCGCCGATGCCGCCGAGCTGGTGGGCACCTGGATGCACGGCCTGTTCTTGGCGCAGTTCGCGCTGCGCGCGCTGGAAGACGCACGCGTCGAGCTGCTGATCGCGCACATGCTGACCGGCAACCGCCAGTGGCAGACGGTCGTTCACCCGGGCCGCGCGCCGGATGTCGTGCCCGCGCCGGGGTTCGAGTCCTATGCGCTGACTGCGCAAGGCCGCGCACTGGCAGCCGTAGCCGCCACGCTGGCGGGCGGACGCTGCGGGCGCGCCCTGGCGCAGTCGGAACTGTCCGGCGTGACCGACACCGACCGCGTGGCCGCGTGGCTGCTGACGCGCGGCACCGTCGAGCGGATGGTGATCGTCAACGCCGATGCCGCCACCGCGCGCATCGATCTGGCCAGCGCCGGCTGGCAGGCCGCGGCCGGGCGCGTGTTGACCGCCGCGCCGCTGGCACGCATCACCGGGCCGGCGGCGCTGTCCGATGTGCCGGCGGTGGCGGCGCAAGGGCGCGTCGAAGTCCCGCCCTATGCGCTGGCCTGGTTCGAGCGCACGCGTTGACAGCGCAGCAGGCGGGGAAGACCACCTCAGCACGCCCGATGCGCTACGGCGCCGCGCCAGCGATGCGGGCGCGGCTCGGAGCCTGTGCAAAAAACCACTGCACGGCCCGATCTCGCGCCTGCGCTGCTCGCCGTACCACTCTGTACGGGTCGGCTACTCGGCGCGACCTCGGCCTGCTCGCGACAATGTTTTCGCGGGCTCTCAGCGCGTCTCGAAGCGGTACACGGCCAGAGTCGCCCGCAGCGCCGGCAGCACGGTCACGGGCCGGCCTTCGGCCAGCAGTGCGCGGTCGGTGATCTGCAGCCCCAGCCGCGCGGCCAGGATCTCGAAGTCCTTCGGCGTGCACAAGTGGATGTTGGGCGTGTCGTACCACTGATAAGGAATCTGCCGGGTCACCGGCATGCGTCCCGCCAGCAGGCTGACCGCATGCTTCCAGTGGCCGAAATTGGGAAAGCTGACGATTCCCTCGCGGCCCACACGCACCATCTCGCGCAGCACGGCCTCGACCCGGTGCATGGCCTGCAGCGTCTGCGACAGCACCACGGTGTCGAACATGCCGTCGGCAAACATGCGCAAGCCGGCGTCGAGGTTGGCCTGCACCACGTTGACGCGCTGGCGCACGCAGGCATGCACATGGTGATCGGCAATCTCCACGCCATAGCCCCGGCAGCCGCGCGAATCGCGCAAGTGGGCGAGCAATTCGCCATCGCCGCAGCCCAGGTCCAGCACCTGCGACCCGGGGCGGATCCACTGCGCAATCAGGTCGAGGTCGGTGCGCAGCCGGCCCGTGCTGCCCGCCGGCGCGGAAGTCGCGGCGCCGCTCATGCTCCAACCTCGCGGCCGATGTTGTCGAAGTAGGCCGCCACCGCGCGGTGGTAGCGCACGTCGTCGAGCAGGAAGGCGTCGTGGCCGTGCGGCGCGTCGATCTCGGCGTAGACCACGTCGCGGCGGTTGCGGATCAGCGCCTCGACGATCTCGCGCGAGCGCTCGGGCGGAAAGCGCCAGTCGGTCGAGAAGCTCGCCAGCAGGAACTTGCACTGGGCCGGCGCCAGCGCGCGCGCCAGATCGCCGCCGTGGTTGCGCGCCGGGTCGAAGTAGTCGAGAGCGCGCGTGATCAGAAGGTAAGTGTTGGCATCGAAGTACTCGGAGAACTTGTCGCCCTGGTAGCGCAGGTAGCTCTCGACCTCGAACTCCACGCCGTAGCCGAAGGCATAGGCGTCGTGCTCGGCCTTACCGCGCAGCGCACGGCCGAACTTCTCGGCCATGTCATCGCCCGACAGGTACGTGATGTGGCCGATCATCCGCGCCACCCGCAGGCCGCGCTTGGGCACCACGCCCCAGGCGTAGTAGTCGCCGCCGTGAAAATCGGGGTCGCTCTGGATCGCGGTGCGCGCCACGTCGTTGAACGCAATGTTCTGCGCGCTCAGCCGCGGCGTGGTGGCGATCGCCACGCAGTGGCCGACGCGCTCCGGGTAGCGGGTCGCCCACGACAGCGCCTGCATGCCGCCGAGCGAGCCGCCCATCACCGCGGCAAAGCGTTCGATGCCCAGCCGGTCGGCCAGCCGCGCCTGCGCGTCGACCCAGTCTTCCACCGTCACCACCGGGAAGCGCGCGCCATAGGGCTTGCCGCTGGCGGGGTCGAGCGACATCGGGCCGGTGGAGCCAAAGCAGGAACCCAGGTTGTTGACGCCGACGACGAAGAAACGGTCGGTATCGACCGGCTTGCCTGGGCCCACCATGTTGTCCCACCAGCCGACGTTTCTGGGCGCGTCGGCATAGGTGCCAGCGACGTGGTGCGAGGCATTCAGCGCGTGGCACACGAGCACTGCGTTGGACTTGTCTGCGTTCAGCGTGCCGTAGGTCTCGACCATCAGGCTGTAGTCGCGCAGGCTGGCGCCGCTGGCCAGCGGCAGCGGGTCGCTGAAGGCGTACGGCTGTGGCTTCACGCTCCCCACGGAGCGCGGCGGGCTGGTCATGTCATCACGGATCGGCAACAAAAAACCCGGCAAGCGCGCGACTTGTCGGGTTCCGTGGGGCACGACCAGGACAAGGCGGTCGTGGATCTCTTTAGCGGAGTTTTTCAGGCGGCTTTCGGCCCCCTACGCCCGCAAGCGGATCAACAAATCGGCGAAGCCATGACTTTATCACTGCTGCTGGCATCGCCGCGGCCATGCGTTTCGGTTCTGGGTTCTGGGTTCTGGGTTCTGGGTTCTGGGTTCTGGGTTCCGGGTTCCGGGTTCCGGGTTCTGGCGCCTGCGCCCAGCCTGCGCGGCCACCGTTGGCAGCGCCTTGCGAACTTGGCCGGATACTCCCGGTCAGGCGCGTCAGCGCGACGCCCCGGCGCCACGCCGCGCCAGGCGCGGGCCGAGCCACAGCAAGAGCCCGCCGGCGGCCATGAGCGGGAACACGCCCCACTGCACCACGGCCAGGAATGTTTCGTTCGCGCGCAGTGGCCCCGAGTACACCAGGGCTCCGATGAACGGCGATGCCAGCAGGTGCAGGTTGCGGATGAGCTTGTACGGCAGTTGCATCGATGGTCTCCAACAGTCGATCAGTGAGGATGGCCACGCCGGCGCATGCCGGCCTTCGGCGCGGGTCGAAGGGGCGTGCCGTCCGGCTCACCGCGTTAGCGTACCGGACCGGTTCGACGGGTTTGGCAGTGAGCGCGTGGCCGCTTCCGGCCAGCCGGGCGCGGTGTTGCGCACCACGATCGCCTCGAACATCCGCTGCGGCATCAAGACGCGCAGCAGCGCCAGGCGTGCCGCCAGCCCGTCCACCGAGTCGTGGAAGCGGGGCTGCCGCGCGGACAGAGTCCGCTCCAGGGCCCGCGCGACCGCCTCCATCGGCACGCCCTTCTCGCCGCCAGCCTCCATGTGCCGCAGCACCTTCATCCGGTGCGGCGAGAACAGCGCGTGCTCGCCGCGCGTTGCCACCAGCGAGCGGCCGTGCGTCCCGGTGCGCACGAAGGCTGGCGTCAGGTTCGATACGTGGACTCCAAAAGGCGCGCACTCGGCACGCAGCGCCGCCGCGTAGCCTTCGAGGGCAAACTTGCTGGCGTTGTAGGCGGCGGCAAACGGGCTCGCAAGTACCCCGCCAATGCTGCCGACGTTGACGAGGCGGCCGGCCCGCTGCTCGATCATCAGGGGGACGGCGGCGCGCAGGACGTTCACGCTGCCGAAGAAGTTCAGCTCCATCTGCGCCCGCAGCTCCTCGGGCGTCGTTTCGAGCGCCGCGCCCACGAGGTGGTATCCGGCGTTGTTGACGACCGCGTCGATGCGTCCGTGCCGCTGCTTGATCCAGCGCAGCGCGTCCTCGCAGGCCGACGCATCGGTGACATCCAGCCGCAGGTCGTCCGACCCCTGGGCCGGTGCGCGGCTGCACCCGACCACCGTGTGACCGCGCTGCACGAGCCGCTGTTTGAGGAAGCGACCCAGGCCGCGCGAGGTACCCGTGATGAAGACGATCACGTTGCGCTCTCCTCGATGTCGAGCGGCCGCAGCAGCCGCTTCGACACCGTGGCCACCATGGGCCGCGGTACGAATCGGTTGCTCAGGACCATCACCCGGTTGGCAAGGCCCACCACCCGCGTCAGGCCGCCGCCCAGCAGCAGCTCCACCCCGGCCGCCGCAACGTCGCGCGGATCGGCCCGACCGGCCTTGCCGAAGTGGTGCCCGCCTGCGATGCGGCGCGGGTCGACACCGTCGAAGAACGCCGTGTCCGTCGGCCCGGGCGCCAGGCAGCCGACGCGGACGCCGTAATCCTCGAGTTCCTTGGCCAGCGCCTCCGAGAAGTTGAGCACGAAGGCCTTGGCAGCGCCGTAGGCGGCAAAGTACGGCGTGGGCTGGAAGGCCGCCGTCGAGGCGACGTTCAGGATGCGGCCGGCGCGCCGCTGCTTCATGGCGCCGCCGTAACGGTGGCACAGCTCCGCTACGGCGACCACGTCGAGCTGCAACATGCGCTGCAGCACCGCCGGCTCGATTGCGACGTGCTCGTCGACCACGCCGAAGCCGGCGTTGTTGACCAGCGTGTCGACGCGCAGCCCCTGGCGCTCGGTGGCCTCGAACAGGCGTTGCGCGGCGCCGGGCTCCGACAGGTCGATGGCATGCACGTGCACCGTGGCGCCGTGCGCGCGGCGCAGTTCGTCGGCCGCGGCCTGCAGCCGCCCGGCATCGCGGCTGGCCAGCACCAGACGGTGGCCGCGTGCCGCGAGCAGCCGCGCCAACTCGAAACCGATGCCGGCGCCGCCGCCCGTGATCAGGGTGGTCATGACTGGATTCATTGGGCGTTCCCGTGAAAAGGAGGAACATTGTTCCTGATTAGAAACATTGTTACCGATTGAACAAAAGAAATAGGCGCCGGGTGCTTCGAGGACCGCTGCCGCATCGCCCGCACGCTCAGTACCGGAGGCTGACGCGCAGCACGGCCGCCTCGCGCACTGCCAGAGTAAAGCGCGACTCGTCCCACTTGGGGCTCGCCATCGCGTAGGTGCGGTTGTTCGAGACGCCGTAACCCTCGGACGGAATACCCACGAAGTTCTTGTCGAGCCGGCCGTTGCCGTTCTCGTCATGCACCACCGCCACCGCGTAAGCGCCGGGGGCCAGCCCTTCGAACACGCACGCGGCCTGGGTGCCATCGATCGGGGCGCGCACGGTGCGCACGCCCTCGCCATCCGGGAAGCTGGCCGCGTCGGTGAACAGACGGCAGTTCAGGGTGCCCTTGGCGTTGCGAAAGGAGGCCACCTCCAGCCGCAGGGTGGCGGCACCCTCGTCGCGTGCCTGCGCCGGCGCGGCCATCCATGCCAGGGGTACAACGGCGACGCACAGCGCCGCCAGGGTTCGATCGCGGTGATTCATGGGTCTTTCTCCAACGAGGTTGCAGCACGAGGCTGATTGAGTCGAAGGCTGGCCAGCACATCGGTCACCGCGAGGCGGGCCAGCCGCTCGCCGTCGCGGTCGAAGGGGGTGATGCCCTCGAGTTCGAGCGTGACCGGTCCGTGCACCGCAGCCCACAGGCGCACGGTGTCCTCGCGGGCGTTGCCCGGCCCGGCACCGAGTGCGGCGCGCGCCGCGGCCACCGCGGACTCCACCGCGCCCAGGGCCAACCGCGCCTGCTGCCGCGAGTACTCGGTCGGCACGTGCTCGGGCAGCGCATTGCCGAACATCACGCCGAACAGCGCCCGGTGCGCGAGGGCAAAGCTGCGGTAGGTCAGCATCACCGGCAGCAGCGCGCGCACGGGGTCGCGGTGGCGGCGGCGCTCGCGCTCGACGGCGAAGCGCAGCCGCGCGAAGCCCTCCACCTTCAGGCCTTCGCTCAGGCCGTTCTTGCCGCCGAACAGCGTGTAGACGACCTTGGTGGAGCAGTTGGCCCGTTGCGCCAGGTGACGCAGCGTCAGCGCCTGCGGCCCGTCCTCGGCCAGCAGACGGGCCGCCAGAGCCAGCAACCCGCGGCGGACCACGTCATCGCCTGCAGCGCGGGCGTTCTGGTAATCGAAACTGGCATCGGCGGCATCCATTTGGTAACAACGTTACCGGCCCGGCCGGATTGAGTCAAGCAACGGCCCCGCCGCACCGTTCAGGCGGCGCGGCGGGCGCTGGCGCGTGCGGCGCGTTCGAGTGCCTTGCGGATCTGCAGCGGATCGCTCTGCTTGAGGACGCGTGCAGCCAGTTGCATCGCGCTGCGCCGCGAGGTCTCCAGCACGCGCTCCTTGACGCCCAGGATCTGCGACGGGTGCATCGAGAACTGGCGCAGTCCCATGCCGAGCAGCAGCTCGGTCAACTCGAGTTCGCCGGCCATCGCGCCGCACACGCTGACCGGGGTGCGCGCCTTCTCGCCGGCCCGGATCGTTCGGCTGATGAGCTGCAGCACCGCAGGATGCAGGTGGTCGTACAGGTGCGCCACCGCGGCGTCGGCACGGTCGATCGCCAGCGTGTACTGGATCAGATCGTTGGTGCCGATCGACAGGAACTTCAGCCGCTGCAGGAAGGCGGGCAGGCTGAGGGCCGCGGCCGGCACCTCGATCATGCCGCCCACCGGCGCACGCGCGTCGAACTTGTGCTTGCGCTCCCTGAGCTGCTCGCGGGCGCGCGCCACGAAGGCCAGTGCCTGGTCGATCTCGTGCACGTGCGCCAGCATCGGCACCAGGATGCGCACGCTGCCGACGCTGCTGGCCCGCAGGATGGCGCGCAACTGCGTCAGGAACAGCTCGGGGTAGGCCAGGCAGTAGCGGATCGCGCGCAGGCCGAGGGCCGGATTGCTCTCGGCGGTCGGCGCGCCCCTGGCCAGCCCGAGCGACTGGCGGGCGGCGTCGTTGAGCACCTTGTCGGCACCGACGTCGAGCGTGCGGATCACCACCGGCTTGCCCTTCATGCTGCGCGCGACCTTCGCATAGGACTCGTACTGCTCGTCCTCGTCGGGCAGCCGATCGCGGTTCATGAACAGGTACTCGGTGCGGAACAGGCCGATGCCGTCGGCGCCGGCTTCGAGTGCCTCGCGTGCGTCGGCCGGCGCCTCGATGTTGGCGAGCAGTTCGATGGCGATGCCGTCGCGCGTGCGGGCGATCTTGCCCTTGAGCTTGCGCAGCTCGGCACGCGCATCGACCTCGGCCTTGGCACGCTGGCGGTACTCGGCCAGCTCGGCGGCATCGGGACCGACGACGATCAGGCCGCGATCGGCATCGATGATGACCAGATCGCCTTCCTGCACGGCTTCGCGCGCGCCGGTCGCACCCAGCACCGCCGGCAGCGCAAGGCTGCGCGCCAGGATGGCGGTGTGCGAGGTGGGCCCGCCCAGCTCGGTGACGAAGCCGGCCAGCTGCGCGCCGGTGCGCTCGCGCAGCAGCAGCATGTCGGCCGGCGCCAGATCCTGCGCCACCAGGATCAGCTTCTCGCCATCGGCGGGCCGGGTCACACTGGCGGTGGCGGCGCGCCCGCCGGCCAGCGCCTTGAGGACGCGGTCGGCCACCTGCCGCACGTCCTGCGTGCGGCTGGCAAAGTACTCGTCGTCGATCGCCTCGAACTGCTTGCAGACTTCCTCGATCTGGATCGACAGCGCCCATTCGGCGTTGATGAGCCGCGTGCGTACGAGGTCGCGCGGCGCATCCGACAGCAGTGCGTCGTCGAGGATGAGGCGGTGCAGGTCGAGGAACGCGCGCACTTCCTGCGGCGCTTCGGGCGCAACCTCGTTGCGCAGCGCGTCCAGTTCGGCCCGAACCAGCGAGAAGGCGTTGTTCAGGCGCGCGACTTCGTGCAGCACGTCCTTGCGGTCGATCGGGTACTGCCGGATCTCAAGCTCGCTGGGCGCCAGCCGGTGCGCGCGCCCGATCGCGATGCCGCGCGACACGCCGATGCCCTGGATCTGTCTGCTCATGTTCTTGCCTGCGCCTGCTGTCGTACGACCCTTCGGTGGCTGGCGCGCGCGCCGGCGCCGGGTAGCGCGGCCGGATGCCGCTGCCTAGTCTTCGCCGAAGCCCGAGCGGATCAGCCGGCCCACTGCCTCGATCGCCTCGTCCTCGTCGGGGCCGTCGGCGTCCACCACCACCACCGAGCCCTGCCCGGCCGCCAGCATCATGACCCCCATGATCGACTTGGCGTTCACGCGGCGGCCGCCCTTGGCGATGTGCACCTCGGCCTCGAAGCGCGAGGCCACCTGGGTGAGCTGGGCCGACGGCCGTGCGTGCAGACCCAGCTTATTGCTGATGCTGAATTCGCGCGAGATCATGGCCCGGGGCAACCGTCCGGCTGGCCTGGTTCTGCACCGGCGTGCCGGTGACCTGCAACACCCCCTGGGTGCCGCCCGCAAGGGCCTTGTCGACGGTCTGCGCCAGCGTACCGTCGCGGTAGCACAGGGCGCGCAACAGCATCGGCAGGTTGACGCCGGCGATCACCGCCACCCGCCCCGGCTCCACCAGCCGCGCGGCAACGTTGCCCGGCGTGGCGCCGAAAGCGTCGGTGAGCACCAGCGTGCCGGCACCACGGTCGATCTGGCCGATCAACGCGCGCGCTGCGGCGCACATCGACTCGACCTCGGCGTCGGCGGCCACGTCGAGCGTGCGCAACTGCGCAGCGGCCTTCTCGGGCGCGCAGGCATAGACGTGGCCGGCGGCCTGCGCCAGGGCGCTCGCCAAGGGCGCATGGGCTACGACGAGGATGCCGATCACCGCGGCCGCCCCGCTGCTGCGCGCTGCGGCACCGTCATCGCGCCACCGCCTGCTCGAGCGCGTCGACGAACATGGCGGCGACATCGAAGCCGGTCTGCTGCGTGATCTCGACGAAGCAGGTCGGGCTGGTGACGTTGATCTCGGTAAGGTGGCTGCCGATCACGTCCAGTCCGACCAGCAGCAGCCCGCGCGCGGCCAGCACCGGGCCGAGCGCCGCGGCGATCCGCAGGTCGGACTCCGACAGCGGCTGCGCGCGGCCAGTGCCGCCGGCGGCCAGGTTGCCGCGCGACTCGCCCGGCTGCGGAATGCGCGCCAGCGCATGCGGCACGGGCCGGCCGCCGATCAGCAGCACGCGCTTGTCGCCGTCCCTGATCTCCGGGATATAGCGCTGCGCCATCACGGTGCGCGTTCCGAGCTGGGTGATGGTCTCGAGAATGACGTTCAGGTTGGGGTCGCCGGTCCGCACGCGGAAGATGCCGGCGCCGCCCATGCCGTCGAGCGGCTTGAGGATCACGTCGCCGAACTCGGCCTGGAAAGCGCGCAGAGCTTCGGGCTCGCGTGCGACCAGGGTCGGCACCGCAAACTGCGCGAACTCGGTGATCGCCAGCTTCTCGTTGTGGTCGCGCAGGGCACGCGCGGCATTGAATACGCGCGCCCCGCCGCGTTCGGCGGCCTCCAGCAGGTGCGTCGAGTACAGGTACTCGCTGTCGAAGGGCGGGTCCTTGCGCATCAGCACCGCGTCGAAGCTCGACAGCTCGTGGCTGCCGGTCTCGACGACGCGGTACCAGTCGTGGTCGTCGGCGCCCAGCTCGAGCCGGTGCGCCGTGGCCGTCACGCGGCCGTCGCGCCAGCGCAGCGCCGGCTGCAGGCAGGCCCAGACGTCGTGGCCGCGCCGCGCGGCCTCGCGCATCATTGCCACGCTGGAGTCCTTGTAGGCCTTCAGCTCGCCGAGCGGGTCGAGGATGAACAGCAGCGACAGGCCCTGCGCCATCGGTCAGCTCGCCACGGCCGCGTCGTCGGCCGCCGGCGCGGCGGCAGCCGGCAGCAGGTGCGCCGTGCGCTCGAGCTCGATCGCCGCCGCCGCCAGCGCCAGCCGTGCCACCACGCCGTAGCTGTAGAAACGGTTCGGCGCGGCATCCGGCTGCGCGCTGCAGTCGGGCAGGTTGCAGGGGCGCGCAAACGCCAGCGGCACGAAGTGCGAGCCCGGCGCATTCAGGTTCTCATCGATGCCGCGCTCCTTGTGCACGCGGTAGAAGCCGCCCACAACAAAGCGGTCGACCATGTAGACGACCGGCTCGGCCACGCCGTCGTCCACGCGCTCGCGGGTCGGCACGCCTTCCTGGATGATGACGTCGGAGACCTGCAGACCCTCCTTGACCACCGCCATCTTGTTGCGCTGCTTGCGGTTGAGGTCGCGCACCTCGCTGGCGTCGCGCACGGTCATGATGCCCATGCCATAGGTGCCGGCATCGGCCTTGACGATGACAAACGGCGGCTCGTCGATGCCGTACTCGCGGTGCTTGGCGCGGATGCGCGACAGCACCAGGTCCACGCTCTCGGCCAGGCAGTCCTCGCCTTCGCGCGCGTGAAAGTCGACGGCCGAGCAGCGCGCGAAGTACGGGTTGACCATCCACGGGTCGATCGACAGCAGCCGGGCGAACTCGTCGGCCACCTCGTCGTAGGCGGCAAAATGGTGCGACTTGCGCCGCACCGTCCAGCCGGCGTGCAGCGGCGGCACCAGCACCTGGCCGTCGAGGTCGCGCAGGATCGGCGGGGTGCCGGCCGACAGGTCGTTGTTGAGCAGGATGGCGCAGGGATCGAAGCCTGACAGGCCCACCCGCCCGTTGCGCCGCGCCAGCGGCTCCAGCCGGAGTTGCTCGCCTCCAGGCAGGTCGAGGACCACCGGTGCGGTCACCTCGGCCGACAGACTGCCCACGCGCACCTGCAGCCCGGCGGTGCCGAGGATGCGCGCCAGGCGGACCACATTGCTGAGGTAGTGGACGTTGCGCGTGTGCCGCTCGGGAATCAGCAGCAGATTGCGCGCATCCGGACAGAGCCGCTCCACGGCCGACTGGGCGGCCTGCACGGCACAGGGGAGCATTTCATCCGACAGGTTGTTGAACCCGGCCGGAAACAGGTTCATGTCCACGGGCGCCAGCTTGTAGCCGGCGTTGCGCAGGTCCACGGAGCCATAGAAGGGCGGCGTGTGGTCCTGCCAGAACAGACGGAACCAGCGCTCGATGGCAGGCATCGAGTCGAGGATTCGTCGCTCCAGTTCCCGCAGCGGACCGGCCAGCGCCGTGGTCAGGTGCGGAACAGGCGGGGTACCACCAGAAGTCTGCATGCGGTCAGATCCGCGCTCGCGACCCCATGTGACAAGTCACGAAACGCTGCGCCTTGGGATACAGATTGTAGCCAAGGGCGCACAGTGGGCCGCCCGCGCGGGAGGCAAGCCGGAACCGGCGGAGAAAAAAAACGCCCCGCGAGGGGGCGCCTTGAAATCGCCTTGGTGCGTCCGCACCGCACAGCGGGGCAGATCGGCGAGCTAGGGAGACACGATGGAACGCCGCGCAACGTTCGTGCCATGGGCACGTAGGCCAAGGACCTGCGACGGCCGGCGCGCTCGACGGCGGGAGGAGCGAGGCACGTTGGGGTCTGGCCAACGGGCGGGCCGACGAGTGCGCAGGTCCAAGGCAAAGGGCCGCAACCGCGGCCCTTTGCCTCCACCGTGACACGGGGCGGGACCCCGCTCTCGCTCAATACTTGTACGCCGATTCGCCGTGGGACGTCGTGTCCAGGCCCTCGCGCTCCTCTTCCTCGGAGACACGCAGACCGACGATCGTCTTGACGATCAGCAGCGCCACGTACGCAACCACGGCTGACAGCACGATCGCCACCACCACGCCCTGGAACTGGATCCAGACCTGCGTGCCGATGCCCGGGAAGTCGGCCAGGTCGCCGCACTTGTTGGTGATGTAGTTGCAGATGCCCTGGCCGCCGAGCGACGGCGAGGCGAACACGCCGGTCAGCAGCGCACCGACGATACCGCCCACGCCATGCACGCCGAAGACGTCGAGCGCGTCGTCCGCACCCAGCAGCTTCTTCAGCCCGGTGACGCCCCAGAGACACAGCAGGCCCGAGGCCAGGCCGATCACCATCGCGCCGATCACGCCGACGAAGCCGCAGGCCGGCGTGATGGCCACCAGCCCCGCCACCGCGCCCGAGGCCGCGCCGAGCATGCTCGGTTTGCCCTTGATCATCCACTCGGCAAAGGTCCAGGCGAGGACTGCGCAGGCCGTCGCCAGGATCGTGTTCAGGAAGGCAAACATCGCCACGCCGTTGGCTTCCAGGTTGGAGCCGGCGTTGAAGCCGAACCAGCCCACCCACAGGAGCGCGGCACCGACCATGGTCAGCGTCAGGCTGTGCGGCGCCATCGACTCCTTGCCGTAGCCGATCCGTTTGCCGAGCATGTAGGCGCAGACGAGGCCGGCGACACCGGCGTTGATGTGCACCACGGTGCCGCCGGCGAAGTCGAGTGCGCCCTTGCCCCAGAGCAGGCCCGCATTGGCGATCACCTGGTCCAAAGTGGCCTGGTCCTTGATTGCGTCCGGGCCGTCCCAGTACCAGACCATGTGCGCCATGGGCAGGTAGGCAAACGTGAACCAGATCACCATGAACAGCAGCACCGCCGAGAACTTCATGCGCTCGGCGTAGGCGCCGACGATCAGGCAGCAAGTGATGGCCGCGAAGGTGCACTGGAACGCGATGAAGGCCAGCTCGGGAATGTAGGTCTCCTTGCTGAAGGTTGCCGCCACCGAGTCGTTGCCGACGCCCGACAGGAACATCTTCGACAGGCCGCCGATGTAGGGCGAGCCACCGGTGAAGGCGAGCGAGTAGCCGTAGATGACCCACAGGACGCTGATCAGCGAGAAGGTGACGAACACCTGCATCAGCACGCTCAGCATGTTCTTGCTGCGTACCAGGCCACCATAGAAAAGCGCCAGGCCCGGGATGGTCATCAGGATGACCATGATGATGGCCGTGTACATGAAGGCGGTGTCGCCCTTGTTGACGCTGGGCGGCTTGGGCGCCTCCTCGACCTTCTTCTCCTCGGCCGGTGCCGCGGCGGCAGCGGCCGGGGCCGCCGCCGGAGCCGCCGCCTCGGGCGCCTTGGACGCGTCCTTCTTGACTTCTGCAGCCGGGGCTGACTGCGCGAGCACGGCGGTCGGCGTGATGCTGCCTAGCGCAAGGGCGCCGGCGGTGAGCAGCATGGCAAAGAGCTTCTTCATGGGCGTCATCCTTGTGCGGTTACAGCGCGTCCTTGCCGGTCTCGCCGGTACGGATGCGGACGACCTGCTCGAGGTCGTAGACGAAGACCTTGCCGTCGCCGATCTTGCCGGTACGGGCCGAGCTCTCGATCGCTTCGATCGCCCGCTCGACGATGTCGTCGGCGACCGCAGCCTCGATCTTCACTTTGGGAAGGAAGTCGACCACGTACTCCGCGCCGCGATACAGCTCGGTGTGGCCCTTCTGCCGACCGAAGCCCTTGACCTCGGTGACGGTGATGCCCTGCACGCCGACCGCGCTCAGGGCCTCGCGCACTTCGTCAAGCTTGAACGGCTTGATGATGGCGGTGATCAGTTTCATGGTGCACCTCTGTTGGAGGCGCCGCGGCCCGTAAGGGGCTGCGGCGCCCGGTCCTCTCGACGGGGCCTAGAACGTCTTGGCGACGCTGAAGACGAGGCCGCCCTTGCCGGCACCCTTGGTGAAGCCGGACTCGGCGGTCTTGAAGTAGTTCTTGGAATTCGTGCCCACGTAGTTCGCGCCGAGCAGCCACCCGCCCGCGTCCTTCGTGAGGCCAACGCGGTAGTCGGCGATCGAATCGGTGTCCTCGCCGACGATGCCCTGGCGGAACAACACGTCGGACTTGGCGATCTTCTGATAACCATAGTGGGCCACCAGACCCCAGCCGCTGCCCAGATCGAAGTTGCCGGTCAGGTCGAGGTACCAGGAACCTTTGGTGTCGGCGTTGCCCGCGGTGGGCGGCTCACCGAGCGAGAAAAACGGCGTGGTGGCGTAGAAAAACTTGGCCGACAGCGGGCCGTAGCTGGTGCCGAAGTAGACCTCGCCGTTTTTCACCTTGGTGGTGCCGAGGGCACCACTTTTCGGGTAGTAGTAGTAGAGGTACCCGACATCGAAACCGAGATCGCCCAACGTAGTCTTGTACCCGGCATAAACGTCCATCTCCAGGCTCGCGCCGTTGTAAAGGCCCTGCTCGACGTTGGAGTTCCAGTTGCCGATGTAGAAGCCGGACTTGTGGGCGATGTCGAAGCCGCCCTGGAAGGCGAACGAGTAGCCGGTCTGCGAGAACCCGCGGAAGCGGTAGTCGCTGAACAGGCCGGCGTTGCCAGAGACCGTGAAGTCAGGCTCGGCCTTGGCCTGGGCTTGAGCAAACAGCGGGGTCGACAGCAGAGCGGCAGCGGCGCAGGCGCGGAGGGCATTTCTCATGGCATTTTCCTCGTGGGTTGGGACAAACTCGGTAGTGTTTCACGCGAACCCGACGGCGATCTCGCAATATGCGTGCCATTTGCCCAATGGATCTTGGCCGTGCCTCGCCTGGCACCCGCGCCGCGCATTGGCAACCACAAAACGGTGCGCACGCACTAAGGTAGTGCGTGCGCTGATCTTCCCGGTGCGCTCAACTAGACTCGCCGAACACCCGCTACCGGAGGCCTGATGGACCGCTTCAGCTTTCTCGAAGACCTGCAAAGGCGCGTCAGCGCGTTGCTGGAGCACACGCCTGCGGGCGACCTGCAGAGGAACATGAAGGCCTTGCTGACTCAGCAATTCGCGCAGCTGGACCTGGTGACACGCGAGGAGTTCGACACCCAGGCGCAGGTGCTGGCACGCACGCGCGCCAAGCTCGAAGCGCTGGAGAAGCGCCTGGCCGAACTTGAGGCCGGTCCGTCCAGGCAGTAGGTGCCGTGGCGAGGCGCGGCGCCGGCTGAGCCGCGCCGCGACTGCACCCGGGTCGAGCGTGATCGGACGCTGACGGCTGGGCGCACGGTCATGGCGCGCCGCTGCCAGCCGCGGCAGATCATCGGATCCATCGGACCATCGGACCCATCGGACCATCGGATCATCTCGCCACATCGGCCGGCGGTTTGAGACAGGACTCGCCCCGGTCGGCCGATCGGAGTCACGGTGCCGCAAGCCGGGAAGACCCGGCCGAGCTTGCCTGGGGCGGGCCGCTGGAATCCGCCCGGCGCGAGGTCGAGCCGGCTTGCCATTACGGTCCAAAGGTCGCGGCACAGGTGCCGTCCCGCATCGGCACAGTCGCGCCCGAATCCAGTCAATCCCGGTCTGCATCTGCGGATGCGCGCGCCCCAACGCGATGCTGCGCAAGTGCCCGGCCGGCCGGTTCTTCCCAGCATCCCAGCCGCCGCCGGCGGCGACCGGTGCTCACAAAGATAACAATGACTTACAGAACGTTTCTTTAAGGGACGGGGACTTGCGCGCACGCCCGCGCTGGCCCGGTTGCGCGACCAGGGGGGCGCAGCCAATGACCGCGGGCATCGGCGAACCCATGTGCAAGATCGCCGCTGCCGGCGCCGAGCACGCCCGGATTGCTCCGACCGACCGAACCGGTTTCAGGCCAACGCGCGCGCTTGCGTCCTCTTGCAGAGTGACCGCGGCAATCCACGACGGGACGACCCGACAAAGGTCCCGGCCAGGGCAGCAAGGCGACCGTGGCTGCACCGCCGCGGGCAGCCGACACGGCGCCGCGGTTCACGGGACCGGGCCGGCCGCGCCGCGCAAGCTCGTCCGCACCCGGGGAAAGTCCGGAGCGCAGCGCGGCCCCGCGCTCTTTACGCTATCCACTCTTCCGACAGGAGGTATCAGGTGGAAAAACTTTTGCTAGGGCTGCTGCCGACGGTCATGGTGATCGGCGGCCTGTACTGGACGATGACCATGGGCATGCGTGAACAGGAAGCCGCGGATCGATTCACCGAGGAATGGATGAAGAAGCGCGGCAAGATGTAGCGCCGGGCAGGTGTCCGAGTACAGGAGTAAGGGCCGCTGTTGCGGCCCTTTGCTTTGGGACTACTGCCCGGGCCGGTCGCGCTGGACGCGCTCGGCAAGGGATGGTCGTCAGCGCGGCGCCGCGACAACGCCGGAGCGCTTGCGCGCCACCGCGATGATCTTTGCGGCCACGGCCAGATCGAGTTGGCTGAACTCGCCATCCAGCGCCGACCGATCCATCACCCGCACGCCCTTCATGCCCTCGGCGGCGCGCGGCTCGGCACCCGCAGCCGCGACTACCAGCAGGCGCATCAGGCCGATCTCGCGGGCCTGGATCCGCAGCGCCTGCACCCGCTCGGCTGTCACGCGCTGCGTTTCCACCACCACGGCATAGGCCCGCGCCGGACTGGCCTTGTGGCGCAACACCACCTCGATCGGGCGCACGGCGGCCGACGCCGGAGCGCTGCGATAGCCGCGTGCCTCGAACCAGGCAAGCGCCAATTCGCGCAGCGGCACATCATCGCCCACACGCGGCGGCCGGCCTGAGGAGGCCGCCGGCAACGTGGCCGGCGTAACCGGCCGGCCGGCTGCAGCGCCACTGGGCGACCCCACTCTTGCTGTCGTGACTGACGCCGGCGCCGGCCTGGCTGCCGCCGTCGGCAAGGACCCGGAACCCGGCGGCAGAAGCGGGGTGCGCGCCGGCGCCGCGGGATAGGTTTCGATGGCACCAACGTTGAACTCCGTCGGTCCTTCCAGCCGTGCACGGGCGCGGTCGGCATCACCCTTGGGAAGCCCCCCCAGCAAGGCATCGAGGTCGACGACCTCGGCAACCTCAATGCCACCGCTCAATGACTGCTGCGTGCGCACCCCAGCGAAGAGGGTTTCGCCGTCGCTGTCGGCGGCGTCGCGACTCGCCATGGCAGCGAGCGCCTTGGTTTCGCGGGCGCGGCTGGCGGCACGGATGCGGCGCGTCCGCTGGACCGCCCAAAAGGCCGCCAGCAGAAGAACCGCCGCCACACCAAAGATGAAGACCCCAGTTGCCATGCGCATCCACCGTCCCGGCCGGATTTTGGCAGAGGGTCCGCCTTGAACGGGCAGGGTAAAGGGATAAAACCCTCCCGTCTTTCGGCGCCTCCGTCGCTCGGCTTGATGGCGTGCCTGCGGGAGGGCGGGCCGCGAGAAGAACTAGCCACTCTCCAGAACCTGTCACTGGGCTGACGCCGTGGTGGTCACCGCTGCCAGTCGGCCGTAGGCTCGGGCAAAGCCTGCATCGTGGGATTAGGTTTTGGCACGCCATCCGGGGAGAGGGAGGCCGATGAACCGATGTCGCAAGCCCGCACTGAGATTGAGGGCAAGCGGGATTGCAGCCGCGCTGGCTGCCAGTCTGGCCGGCGCGCCGCCCGGCGTGCCGGCCAGCGAGCTGACCATGGCGCCGCTGGCCCACTCGCCGCTGTCGCTGGCGCAGTGGATGCAGTCGGATCGGCCGGTAGCGGCGCTCATCGCCCCGCCACCCTCCGCGCACCGACCCGACGAAGGCAGAGCCGAGCACTGGCTGCTGCCGGCGGCGAGCGCAGCACACGCCGAGGTCCTCGAACTGGCGCCGCCTGCGGCGGTGCTGGCCGACGGGCGTCCCCGCCGCCCGCACCGATACCTGGGTTTCGAGTCCGAAACGCTGCGCCAGTGGATGCGTGCGGCAGGCTTCGACTCGCAGCGCTGCATGGCGCCGATGCTGCGGCTGTCGACGCGCCTGAGCCAGGGCAGGCCAGCCGACAGCGCCGGGCTCAGCGGCAACTTCTCGGTGATGATGCGCTGCGACATCCGGTAGTCCAGGGCCGGCGCCCTCCCACGGCGGTGCGACAATCCAGGCCTGCCCGGCGCCGGAGCCCGCATGCCAGCACCCCTCGAGTTCTTCTTCGACTTCTCCTCACCCTATTCGTACCTGCTGTCCGAGAAGATCGAAGCGGTGGCCACCCGCCATGGGCGCAGCGTGGCCTACAAGCCGATCCTGCTGGGGGCCGCGTTCAAGGTCACCGGGATGGCGCCGCTGGTGGAGGTGCCCGTCAAGGGTGACTATTCGCGCCGCGACTTCGAGCGCAGCGCGCGCTTCCATGGCGTGGCCTTCCGGATGCCGACGCCGTTTCCGGTGGGCACCGTGACGGCGGCGCGGGCGCTGCTCTGGCTGCAGGGCAACGGATCGGCCAAGTCGGTACCCTTCGTACACAAGGTGTTGCGCGCCTACTTTGCCGAAGGGCGCAACATCGGTGAGCCGGCGGTGGTGGGCCAGATCGCCACCGAGCTGGGCATCGATGGCGCCGCCCTGCTGGCGGGCGCGCAGGAACCGGCCATCAAGGACCGCCTGAAGAAGCAGGTCGACGAAGCCATCGCCCGCGGGGTCTTCGGGGCGCCGTTTGTGTTCGTCGACCAGGAGCCATTTTGGGGTCACGACCGCCTGGATCAGATCGACCGCTGGCTCCAGTACGGTTCCTTCTGAAGGCCGGCCGCCCAGGACAGAAACGACGGCCGCTGCGAGCACGGCGTGGCGCGACCGACCCTACCGCCACCCCGCCGCGCGGGGCGTGGCAGCCGGTTCGGCTAGGCTTGCGGCTGCGCTGACCCTCCCCCGCCCGACCCCCGCCCGACCCCCGTTCGCCCCCCGCTTCAATGCCCTACCTGTACCTGGCCATCGCGATCCTGGCCGAGGTGATCGGCACCTCGGCCCTGAAGGCCACGCACGGCTTCACGCGCCTGTGGCCGTCGCTGGTGGTGGTGGCGGGCTACGGCGTCGCGTTCTACTTCCTGTCGCTGTCGTTGCGCAGCATCCCGGTGGGCGTGGCCTACGCGATCTGGTCCGGCGTGGGCGTGGCACTGATCACGCTGATCGGCTGGCTGGTGTTCAAGCAGAAGCTCGATGCGCCGGCGCTGGCCGGCATCCTGCTGATCGTGGCCGGCGTGGTCGTGATCCAGGTCTTCTCCAACGGGCACGCTTGAAATCCGACCCCCCACCAGCCGACGCCCCACCGCCGTCGGAACCGATGTTCGCGGTAGAGCCGCGACCGCACGAGGCGTTCGCCGACCTGGCCGCCACCGCCGGCGCGCGCATCGAGGAAGAGCTGCACGCCCGGCGCCTGCTGCGCCGGCGCTGGACGGCCTACCTGTTCCTGGCACTGGCGATCGTCGCCGGCGTCACCGGCACCTCGGCGCTGTCGGCGACCCATGGCTTCACCCGCTGGCAGCCGCTGGTCCTGGTTGGCCTGTCCTATCTCGTCTGCTTCATCGCGCTGACGCGCGCGCTGCAGGTCATTCCGGTCAGCATCGCCTACGCTGTCTGGTCGGGGGTGGGCATCGCGCTGATCGCGCTGATCGGCTGGGTCGTGTTCGACCAGGCGCTCGGCGCGGGCGAGCTGGCCGGCATTGGGCTCATCCTCGTCGGCACGGTGGTGATCCAGCTCTTCTCGCGCTCGACCACGCATTAGGCGCGGCACGCCCCGCGGGCGCCCGCCCGGCTGCCCGATGCGCGGCGCACGGCAAGGCAGCGCCGGGCGCCGCCACCGGCCGCAGAGGCCGCACCGGCCGAATGCCGCCATCTGCCTCTACCATGGCGAACTTCTCGAGATTGCCGACCGGGCGGTGCCTCGCCGCCGCCGGACCGCACCGCCCCCGATGACCGTCCTGCCGTCCAAGCTCAACCCCCGCGCCGACGACTTTCGTGCCAGCAGCGAGCACATGCGCGCGCTGGTCGCGGACCTGAAGGCCAAGATCGACGCCATCGCCATCGGCGGCGGCGACGCCAAGAGTCAGGAGGCGCGCGCCAAGCACCTGGCGCGCGGCAAGCTCCTGCCGCGCGACCGCGTGCAGATGCTGCTCGACCCCGGCACGCCGTTCCTGGAGCTGTCGCAACTGGCCGCCTACGGCATGTACAAGGACGAGGCGCCCTGCGCCGGCCTCATCACCGGCGTGGGCCGCGTGGCGGGCCGCGAGTGCGTGATCGTGTGCAACGACGCCACCGTCAAGGGCGGCACCTACTACCCGATGACGGTGAAGAAGCACCTGCGCGCGCAGGAAGTCGCGCGCGAGAACCGGCTGCCCTGCATCTACCTGGTGGACTCGGGCGGCGCCAACCTGCCCAACCAGGACGACGTGTTTCCGGACCGCGAGCACTTTGGCCGCATCTTCTACAACCAGGCCACGCTGTCGGCGCTGGGCATCCCGCAGATTGCGGTGGTGATGGGCTCGTGCACGGCCGGCGGCGCCTACGTGCCGGCGATGAGCGACGAGTCGATCATCGTGAAGAACCAGGGCACCATTTTCCTCGGCGGCCCGCCGCTGGTGAAGGCGGCCATCGGCGAGGTGGTCAGCGCCGAGGACCTGGGCGGCGGCGACGTGCACACGCGTCTGTCCGGCGTGGCCGACCATCTGGCGCACAACGACGCGCACGCGCTGGCGCTGGCGCGCCGCATTCTGGCCACCACCAACTACGTCAAGCCGGCGCCGCTGGCGCTGCGCGCGCCGCGCCCGCCCCGGCACGACCCGGCCGAGCTGTACGGCGTGATCCCGATGGACACGCGCAAGCCCTACGACGTGCGCGAGGTGATCGCGCGCATCGTGGACGGCTCGGAGTTCGACGAGTGGAAGGCACGATTTGGCAGCACCTTGGTCACGGGGTTCGCGTGGATCGAGGGCATGCCGGTGGGCATCGTCGCCAACAACGGCATCCTGTTCTCGGAGAGCGCGCAGAAGGGCGCGCACTTCATCGAGCTGTGCTGCCAGCGCAGGATTGCGCTGGTGTTCCTGCAGAACATCACCGGCTTCATGGTGGGCCGCAAGTACGAGAACGAGGGCATTGCGCGCCACGGCGCCAAGATGGTCGCCGCGGTGAGCTGCGCCCAGGTGCCCAAGTTCACGGTCATCATCGGCGGGTCGTTCGGTGCCGGCAACTACGGCATGTGCGGCCGCGCCTTCTCGCCGCGCTTTCTCTGGATGTGGCCCAACGCGCGCATCAGCGTCATGGGCGGCGAGCAGGCCGCCAGCGTGCTGGCCACGGTCCGGCGCGACGGGGTCGAGGCCAAGGGCGGCGCCTGGAGCGCCGAGGACGAGGCGCAGTTCAAGGCGCCGATCCTCGCGCAGTACGAGCACCAGGGCCACCCGTACTACGCCAGCGCGCGGCTGTGGGACGACGGCGTGATCGACCCGCTGGACACCCGAGCCACGCTGGCGCTGGCGCTCTCGGCAGCGCTGAACGCGCCGATTCCCGAGACCCAGTTCGGCGTGTTCCGGATGTAGTCAAGTGACCACGATCTTCGACCGCCCCGAGCACGCCGACCTGCGCCGCCAGGTGGCGCGCTTTGTCGCCGCCGAGATCGAGCCGCACGCGCTGGCCTGGGACGAGGCCGGCAGCACGCCGCGCGAGCTGCT
>Ga0209985_10000791_pt1 | contig 33063 bp, 28 predicted proteins | sample NOAtaG_FD_187305 | JGI IMG/M metagenome (GOLD analysis project Ga0209985, IMG submission 187305) | Freshwater lake microbial communities from Lake Erie, under a cyanobacterial bloom - NOAA_Erie_Diel6S_1000h metaG (SPAdes) (version 2) | ecosystem: Environmental > Aquatic > Freshwater > Lake ...
ACCAGCGCGCGGTTGAGCTTGTCGCTCTTGCCCATCCAGCCGGCGATCAGCGCGGCATCGCCGGCTTTGGCATGGGCGCGGGCCAGGCCGTAGCCGCAGGCCTCGGCGTATTCGACGAGGTCGGTGGTGTCGAACTGCTCGAGCTTGTAGCTGGCCTTCATGTCGCGCAGCTGGCGGACAAAGAACTCGCGCGGCTGGCCGCCATTGCCGGGGTCGGCCGGCATGGCCGCCCAGCCCAGGAAGATGTCGCTCGCGGCCTGCATCAGCTTCTGGCCTTGCACGATGCGCTGGCCGTCGTGGGCCTCGTCGAGTGCCGCCAGCATCGCCCCGGGCTGCGCCATGGCCAGAACCGACGGCGCGGCCTCCTTGCACTGCAGGAACAGCGGGTGACCCGCGCCGGAGACCAGCAGCAGCAGGAAGCAGCGCCGTCCAACCGAACCGACCCCGGGAGTCAGCACCGCCACGTCGTGCAGTGCGTAACGGTCCAGCAGCACGTGGCGTTCGGGCGCCAGGCTGTCGCGGTACTGGGCCAGGAAGGCATGGCGATGGGCGTTGAAGGCCGCCAGCTCGCGCCGGGTCGCATCGCTGTCGTGATAGACGAACTCGCCGTCGTCGCGGATGTTCCAGTGGTCGCCCGGTGCCTTCGGCGGCTCCAGGGCTTCTTGCGCATAGGTTCTTGCCGACGAGCGCCGGGCCTTGGCGATGACGGCCAGCTCGTCACTGTCGTCGCCCGAGATGTCGAGCAGCGTCTGCGCTGTCAGCCGGTAGTACCAGGCGTCCAGCGTGTCCATCTCGGCGAAGCGCTGCATGCGGTCGCGGTAGGCATCGACCAGCATCGTCACCGCCTCGCGTTCGTGGCGGCGCTTGAAGCCGCGGTCGCGCGCGGCGATGGCGAAGCTCGCCGCCAGGCGCCGCAAGTCCCAGCAGAACGGGCCGGGCGCGGTTTCGTCGAAGTCGTTGAGGTCGAACATCAGCGTGCGCTCGGGGCTCGCGAAGAAGCCGAAGTTCGACAGATGCGCGTCGCCACAGAGTTGGGTCGGAACGCCGCAATGGGGCAGGCGTGCCAGGTCGTGTGCCATCAGCGCCGCCGCGCCACGAAAGAAGGCAAACGGGCTTTCGAGCATGCGCTCGCGCCGCACCGGCAGCAGCTCGGGCACGCGGCCGGCGTTGCTGTCGGCGAACCACTTCATCGGCGAGCGTCGGCTCAGCGGTGGCGTCGACAGGGCCTCGCGCGGGTGCTCGTTTCGGCGGGCACGTCCGGCGTCGTGGCGCTCGCCGGGGGTCAAGAGGCGGGGCGGTGCCGGGTCCGCGGCGGGCGCGGCGATGCGTTGGCTCTTGGACGAGGTTCGGGCAGTGGGCACGTTGCGCTCCCGGATGCGGCGGGGGGCCGATGATGCACGTCGAGCCTGCGGTCCGTGCGCTTGACTGCCGCGCGGCGTGCCCCTGCGGTCGTCCTGGCGCTGTCCTGCCCTGACCCCGGCCGCTACAGTGCGGCGAGATGACGGAAACCGAAGCCCGCCAGACCGTGTTGCTGCTGGCGCATGACCGCGCCGCAGCCGCCGGCATGGCCAGCGCGGCCTGGAGCCGCGACGATGGCCAGTGGGCCACGATGCAGGCGGTGGCGACCGTCGGCGAGCAGGCCACGCCAGAGGGCTTCCTCCGGGCCCGTACCGTCGCGGGCCTGGCGCGATTGCTGCCACGCGACCCGGCCGCGGCGGCCTGGCTTGCGCTCCGGCTCTGGAGCCGGGCCTGGATCGTGGGCGCGGTCGGTTTGGGCCTCGTCGCCGGGCTGGCCATCGACCAGCTCGGTGCGCCACAGCGCGTGAACCTGCTGGCGCCGGCGGTGTGGGCCGTGGTGGCCTGGAACCTCGTCGTCTGCATGGCTGCGGTCGTCCTGGCGCACGGCGGTGTCGATCCTGGGCGGGCGAAGGGTCTGCGCGCGACGCTGGCGCGCTGGCTGATGGGCAGACGTGCAGCAGAAGGCCCCAGTGCACTGGCCGACGCCGAGCGCTTGTGGTGGCCGTATGCGGCGCCGCTGGGCGCGCAACGGGCCGCGCTGGTGCTGCACCTGGCGGCGGCGGCGCTGGCGGCGGGCTTGATCGCGGGCCTGTACCTGCGCGGTCTGGTGCTCGACTACCGCGCCGGTTGGCAGAGCACCTTTGCCGACGCCGCCACCGTGCAATCGGCGCTGGACGTGCTGCTGGCGCCGGCCGCGGCGATCAGTGGTGTTGCCGTGCCCGACGTGGCGCCGCTGCGCCTGGGCCCCGATGTCGACGCGACGGCCAGCGCCGCGCCGTGGATCCACCTGTACGCCACCACGCTGCTGCTGGCGGTGGTGCTGCCGCGCCTGCTTCTGGCGGGTCTGGCGGCGCGGCGCGCCTGGCGGGAAGCACGGGACTTTGCGCTGCCACTGGACCTGCCCGACCTGGCCGGCCTGCACCCGGCGATGCGGCCCGGTCAGGTGCCGTCGGTGCGCTTGCTGTGGCTGGGCGACAGGCCAGCCGGGCTGGCGCTTTTCGAACAGGCGATCCACGAGCTTCCTCACGACGTCCGACCCCTGACGTTGCTGCAGGACGACCAAGGCGAAAGGCTCGACCTGTACAGGCTGCCGGACGGCTGGCAGCCCGACGCCACCTCGGCAACGCCGGCGACGGTCGGCCCGGCGCCGGGCTGGCAACGCTGGCTCAGGCGGTGGCCCTCCGCCCAGCCGCCGACCGCGCTGGAGCGCCTGCGCGGCGACATCGACGCGGTGCTGTTGCACGCGCCCACCGGTGCCGCGCGACCGGCCTGGCTGGCCGCACTGGGCCGCCCGACGATCTGGTTGCGCACCGATGTCGACGACGGCGGCGCGGCCGCGCCTGCCGGCGCGGAATCGGCCAGCGCCTTGCCGCTGCACCGGCGCCACGACGGCTGGCTGGCCGAAGGCCGTCTGCTCGCTGCCCTGGCCGACGCGCTGCCCGGGGACACCCGCCTGGTGCGCCTGTGCGCCGCGTGGCACCGGCAGCAGCGCTCGCGTCTGCACGCCATCGCCGCGGCTGCGGCCGACGTGCTGGCGCGTGTGGCCTGGGCGCGCGAGACATTGCCCGACGACTCCGGGCTGCTGTCGCGCCGCAGCGATGCAGAGGCCGCCCGCCAGGCGCTGGTCGCACGGTTCGAGCGTGACGTCCAGGCGCTTGACGCGATGCTGGACGCACAAGGCGGACGCCGGATCCAGGCCCGGTTGCACACGGCCTTGCCGGCTTCGTCGGCCGCCTTGCATGCGCGGGTGGGCGAGGGCCGTGCCGCGCTGGTCGGCGGTGCGCTCGGCGGCGCCTTGCTCGGCCTGAAGGCCGACCTGGCGACCGGAGGCCTGTCGATGGGCGCCGGCGCGCTGACCGGCGGCATCGTCGGCGCGCTGGGCGCGGCGGGTGCGGCGCGTGGCCTGAACATCGTGCGCGGCACCGGTCGCAGCTACGTCGCCTGGGACGAAGCGGCGTTGTTTGCCATGTCCGAAGCGGTGCTCGAACGCTGCCTGGTGCTGGGCTTCGAGGCCGGGCAGACCGGCCCGGCCGACGCGACACGGGCACGCCTGGCCACCGCGCTGGCGGCGCAGCACGGCACGCTGCAGACCCTGTGGCGCAGCCGCGTGTCGGCCGCCACTCCTGACCCATCGCCCGATGGATCGCCCGATGCATCGCCCGAGCCGGGCCCCGCGGTGTCGGCGCTGGCCACCAGCCTGGCAAGCCCACTGGCCGCAGCGCTGCACCAGACGCTGGGCGGTCCGCCGCTGGACGATCCGGTGCTCGGCGCTCGCTAGCATCGTCGCCTCCTGTACCTTGGACCCTTTGCTGCCATGACCTTCACCCGCCGCCAGGCCCTGCACGCCGTCGCCGCCAGCACGCTGGCCCCGCTTGCCGCGACGTCGGCCCTGGCCCAGGCCTGGCCGAGCAAGCCCTTGCGCATCGTGGTCGGCTTCCCGCCGGGCTCGACGCCGGACCTGGCCGCGCGGGCGATCGCCGAGCCTCTGGGCCGGCTGCTGGGCCAGAACGTGGTCGTCGACAACAAGCCCGGCGCCAGCGGCAACATCGCCGCCAACGAAGTGGCCACGGCCAGCGACCATCACACCTTCGGCGTGATGATCAACAACAACCTGTCGATCGCCAGGCTGCTGAATCCGCAGGTGCCCTTCGATCCGGCAACGGCGTTTGCCCCGCTGACCATTGTCGGCACCGCACCGCTGGTCTGGGTGGTGGGTGCGGCGGTTGCCGGCAACACGCCGGCCGAGTGGCTGGCGGCCTTGCGCAACCAGGGCGACAAGGCCAACTTCGGCAGCCCGGGCATCGGCACCGTGGGTCACCTGGGCATGGAGCTGGCGATGTCGCGCGCCGGGCTGAAGGCCGTGCACGTGCCATTCCCGGGCAACCCACAGGTCGTCAATGCGTTGATTGGCGAGCAGATCCAGACCGCGCTGCTGCCGCCCGGGGTGGCGATGGCGCAGGTGCGTGCCGGCAAGCTCAAGGCCATCGGCCAGACCAGCGCTGGCCGCTCCGGCCTGGTGCCCGAACTCGGCACCGTCAAGGACGGTGGCGGCCCGGCGCTCGAGCTTGAGGTCTACACCGCGCTGGTCGGCCCGGCGTCACTGCCCGCGGCGGTGCGCACGCGCATGGCGGCCGCGGCCTCGGAGGTCATCCGCTCGGCCGACGCGCGGCAGCGCCTGTTCAACGCCGGCTGGGCCGCCCAGGGCACCGCCAGCGAGGTGCTGGCGCGGCGCATGAAGGACGACACCGCGGCGCTCGGCGCCATCGTGCGCGAGCGTGGCATTCTGGTCGGCAACTGAGGGCGGTCGTTTGCACCGTCTGATGATGAAGGGCCCGCGCGACGCCATCGCGACCTCGGTTCGCGCGGCGATGCTGGCCTGGATGCTGGCTTCGGTGCTGGCCCTGTCGGCCTGCACGACGCCGCCGCTCGTGCCCGGGCAGAGCAGTCGTGCCGATGCGGTCCGGATCCATGGCGCGCCCACCGGCCGCTACGGGCTGGACGGTGGCGCCGAGCGGCTGGAGTTCGCGACCGGCCCGTACGGCCGCACGACCTGGATGGTCGACGTCGATGCGCAGGGCCGCGTGCTGCGCGCGGCCCAGGTCCTGAACGAGGCCAGCTTCCTCGAGGTCCAGGAGGCCATCGCCCGCGGCCCGCTCACGCCCGAGGCGCTGCTGCGCATGATCGGCCGCCCGGGCGAGCGCTTCGGGGCGCGCACCGGACAGATCTGGAACTGGCGCTACCCGACCCACGACTGCCTGTGGTTCCAGGCCACCATCGCCCACGATGGCAGCGCCGTGCGCGACGCCGGTTACGGCATCGACCGGCGCTGCGATGCCCCGAACGATCACCGCTGAGCGGGTCGCGAAGACTGCCATGACTGCCATCGCTGCCATGACTGCCATGACTGAACTGCGCCTGCACGGCATTCCGAACTGCGACACCGTCAAGCGCGCCCGGGCCTGGCTCGCCGGGCGTGGTGTTCCGGTCCGGTTCCACGACTTCAAGCGCGACGGTGTGCCGGTCGACCGCCTGGACGCCTGGCTCGCCAGCTTGGGCTGGGAGCATGTGCTCAACCGCGCCGGCACGACCTGGCGCACGCTGCCCGACGACACGCGTGCCGCAGTGGTCGACGCCGTTTCGGCGCGGCCATTGCTGGTGGCGCAGCCGAGCTTGATCAAGCGCCCACTCGTCGAATGGCCAGGCGGTGGGCTCAGCGTCGGTTTCGACGAGGCCGACTGGACCCGCCGGCTGCAGGCGCAAGGCCTGGATCAGGGCCGCTAGAAGCCCGCTGTTCGCCGGATCGCCCCTGGCGGCGGCGCGAACAATGGCCTGACCATGGCCGAGCGCTCGCCCGCTGCCGACGTCGCGTCGCAGCCACCGTTTGAAGCCACCGTTGCCGCTGCTGCGGACCCGGTGGTGGCACGCGTGATCGCCTGGCACAACAAGCACCCGCTGGCCTGGCACATCGATGCCCGGCATGTCGTGTCGGTGGGCCATGTCTGGCTGCCGTTCGAGGCGCCGCCATCGGCCGTGCCTGGCGGCCACCGGCGGGGCTGGAAGGCGGCATTCAGCGAGAACTTCATCGCCCCGCTGCGGTCAGGCCGGGTTGCGCGCTGGGCGCTGAAACATGGCTGGCAGGCGCAGACCGACGGGGCCACGGCCGGGGCCGTACGGGTGGTCGACGCGACCGCCCGCCAGCAGGACCGGCCGCTCGAAACCCTGTGGCTTGCCACCGCCGCGATCGAACTCGGCGCCACCCGCCGCCGGGTGCTGATCGGCCACGCCGACGACATGGCCCGGGCGCCAGTCCTGGGCCCGCGGGTCTGGCGCCGTCGACGGGTGGCCGGTGTGCTGGCGACCAGCAGCGCCGTCGCCGGCGCCGCGGTGGCGGTGCTGGCGATGCAACTGATGCCGCTGCTGCGACCGACAGAACCGGCGACGCTCATGGCCGCGGCTCCGGTGGCTTCCAGCGCTGCGCCCGCAGCGTCCAGCGTGGTTCCCGTGGTGTCCTCTCCGGCGTCTGCCGCGTCCAGCGTGGCGCCCGCGGCGTCTGCGGCAACCGAGGTCGTCGTGGCGGTTGCTGCCGGTGGTGCCGCAAGTGCCGTGCCGACCCCGGTGCCGACCCCGTTGCAGACCCCGGTACCGGCAGGCGCTGCGCCACTGCCTCCGGCCCAGGGCAACGTCCCCAGCGCCGCCGAGTCCCGTCGGCCGCAACTGGTGGCCAAGCTCGACGACGGCAGCAAGGCGGCCGCCCGCGAGGCCCTGGCCGCCGCCCGCGCCGCGCGCGACGAGCAGCGCCGCGCCCAGGGCCTGCCACCCCTGCCACCGCCCGGTGCGGCGTCGGCAGCGACGCCGCCCCCGCCCCCGCCGACGCTGATCGCCCAGGCCGCGGCCGCGCCACAGACCTGGGCCCTGACCAGCCGCGTGCTGCGCACCCGCGCCGAGTCCGAGCGCCTGCTGCTGGCACTGCGCGCGGCCGGCAACGCCACCAAGCCGGCGGAAAAGAGCCAGCAACTCGTCTTCGAGGTCCTGCCGGTGGGCGCCGACTGGCGTGCCGTGGGCTACCCGTTCGCGACCCGTCGCGAGGCCGAGCGCGCGCGCGACCTGCTCGCCGCGCGGGGGGTCAACGTCGAGGTGGCGGCGTTCTAGACGGCGCCCTGGCTGGGCACAATGCCCGCCATGAACACGCCCATCGCCGCCGACGCTTCGCCGATCCGCCTGCTCGTCGCCCAAGGGGGCGGTCCGACGGCGGTCATCAACCAGTCGCTGGTCGGCATCGTCGCCGAGGCGCGGGCGCTGCCGCAGGTGCAGGCCATCGTGGGTGCCCGCCACGGCGTGCGCGGCATCCTTCGCGAGGACCTGGTCGACCTCGCCGCCGAGGCCCCGGCCACGCTGGAAGCGGTGGCGGCGACCCCGGCAGCGGCGCTGGGCTCGACACGCGACAAGCCCGACCGCGACTACTGCAAGAAGCTGCTGCGTACGCTGCAGGCGCACGGCATCACGCACTTCTTCTACATCGGCGGCAACGACTCGGCCGACACCGTGCGCATCGTCGCTGAAGAGGCCGCCGCCGCCGGCCACCTGCTGGTCTCGCGCCACGTGCCCAAGACCATCGACAACGACCTGATGGGCAATGACCACACGCCCGGTTTTCCGTCGGCGGCACGTTTCGTGGTCCAGGCGTTTGCCGGCGCCGACCTCGACAACCGGGCTCTGCCCGGGGTCTACATCGGCGTCGTGATGGGCCGCCACGCCGGCTTCCTGACCGCCGCCGCGGCGCTGGCCCGCCAGCAGGCCGACGACGGGCCGCACCTCGTCTGCCTGCCCGAGCGGGTGTTCGACCTCGACGCCTTTCTCGCGGCGATCAAGTCCACGCACGAGCGGCTGGGGCGCTGCGTGGTGGCGGTCAGCGAGGGCATCCACGACGCCGCAGGCACGCCGATGCTGTCGGTGCTTGCGGCCGGCAAGGGCCTGGAGCGCGACGCCCACGGCAACGTGCAGCTTTCGGGGACCGGCGCGCTGGCCGATCTGCTGTGCGAGCAGGTCAAGTCCCGGCTGGGCATCTCACGCGTGCGGGGCGACACCTTCGGCTACCTGCAACGCAGCTTCGTCGGCTGCGTCAGCGATGTCGACCAGCACGAGGCGCGAGCCGTCGGCAGCTTCGCGCTGCAATCGACGCTGGCTGCCGATGCGCCGACGGCGGCCTCGGTCGCATTGCGCCGCGTACCCGCTCAGGATGGGAGTTATGCCTGCGAGATCGCGCTTCAGCCGCTGACCGTGGTCGCGGCGCAGACGCGCACGATGGACGATGCCTTCATCGCGGCTTCGGGGCTGGACACCACGCCTGCGTTTGCCGACTACCTTCGTCCGCTGCTGGGCTCGGGTCTGGTACTGCCCAGCCGGCTGGCCGGGCATCCGGTGGCCAAGCGGCTGGGTTGACGAACCCCCGCGTTCAAAGCTCCAGAGTCGCGACCCGGAAGTCCGGGTCCTCGGGGTGGCGGGCGATGGTCAGGCCGAGCTTCTTCATCAGGCCGAGCATGCGCGTGTTCTGCGGCAGGATCAGGCCGACGATGCGGGCCAGGCCACGCGACCGGGCGTGTTCGAAGATCGCCTGCATCAAGCGCGCGCCCAGGCCACGACCCGCCATCGCATCGGCGACGGCGAGCGAGAACTCCGAACTCGTGCCGTCAGGGTTGGCGATGCTGCGCACGACACCGACGATGCGCTCGGGCGTGCCGTCTTCCTGGGCCGGCTGCACCGCCACCAGCGCCATTTCCCGGTCGTAGTCGATCAGCGTGTAGCGCGCCAGCATGCGTGGCGGCATCTCGGGCAGCATGCTCGCGAAGCGCATGTAGCGGCTCTCCGGCGACATCGCACGCACGAAGGCCTGCAGCGCCTCGCCGTCGTCCGGGCGGATCGCGCGCACGGTCACGCTGCCGCCGTCGGGCAGGGCCCATTCCTGTTCGAGCTGCGACGGGTACGGCGGGATCGCCAGATGCGTGTCGTGTCCCGGCGAGCGCGTGTCGTGCGCGACGACGATCCGGGCGTCGACCGCGACCGCGCCGTGCTCGTCGACGATCACCGGGTTGATGTCCATCTCGCGCAGCTGCGGCAGTGCGCAGACCATTTCCGACACCCGCAGCAGCATCGCCTCCAGCGCGGCGATCGCCACTGCCGGCGCGCCGCGCCAGGGGCCCAGCAGTGCGGCGGCGCGGGAGCGTTCGATCAGCCGGCGCGCGAGAAACGCGTTCAGCGGTGGCAACTCGACCGCGCGGTCGGCGAGCAGTTCGATCATCGTGCCGCCGGCACCAAAACTGATCACCGGGCCGAATGGCCGGTCGCTCGCGACGCCGATGTAGACCTCGCGCGCATCGCGGCTGGCCGTGGCCATCGGCTGCACGGTGATGCCGTCGATGCGCGCGTCCGGCATCGCCTGCCGGACCGACTGCATCAACGAGGCGTATCGCTCGCGGACCTGGGCTGCGGAGACCAGGTTCAGTTCGACGCCGTGCACGTCGCTCTTGTGCGCGATGTCCGGGCTCGAGATCTTCAATGCCACCGGGAAGCCGATCTGGCTCGCGATCAGCGTCGCCTCGCTGGCGCTGCGTGCCAGCACCGTGCGAGTCACCGGGATGTGGAAGGCCGCGAGCAGCGCCTTGCTTTCCATCTCGGTCAGGACCTGGCGGCGGTCGGCCAGCACCTCCTCGATCAGCACACGGGCGCCGTCGATGTCCGGCTCCGCCTGACCACCAGCCAGGCGCGGTGGCGTCTGCGCCAGCAGCTGCTGGTTGCGGTAGTGGCTGGCCAGGCTGTGGAAGGCGTCGACGGCGGCCTCGGGCGTCCGGAAGACGGGCATCTGGCGCGCCGCCAGGCGCTCGCGCGCGGTGCGGGCACGGGTCTCGCCGAGCCAGCAAGCCAGCACCGGCTTGGCCCCGGGCCGGAATGCGGCGGCCACCGCGTCGGTCACGTCTTCGGCCTCGAGCTGCGGCTTGGGCGAGTGGATCACGAGCACGCCGTCGCTGTCGGGGCTGGCAACCGCGGCTTCCATCGCCTGCGTGTAGGCGGCGCCATTGGCGTCCTCGCCGAGGTCGGTGACCGACACGACACTCAGGCCCTGAACGCCGGCCCAGTCGGCCGCCAGCACGGCCGGCCCGCCGCCGTTGGTGACGATGGCCAGCCGCTCGCCCGCAGGCCGGAAGCGCGAGGCCAGGCACTGCGCGGCCGAAAACAGCTGCGTGAACTGCCGCACCCGCACCACCCCGGCGCGGCGCAAGGCAGCGTCGAAGACCTCGTCGGCGCCGACGATGGCCGCCGAGTGCGTCTGGGCCACCTGGCTCGACGCCGCCAGACGGCCGGCCTTCATCACCACCACCGGCTTGGTGTACGCGGCGGCACGCAATGCGCTCATGAAGTGGCGTGCGTCCTGGATGCCTTCCATGTAGACCAGGATGCTCTGGGTCGCGCTGTCGTTGCCCAGGAAGTCCAGCACCTCGGGGAGTTGCAGCGCCGAATTCGGACCCAGCGAGACCACGCTGGAAAAGCCGACGCCGTGCTGGCTCGCCCAGTCGAGCATCGCGGCGGTGAGCGCGCCGGATTGCGACACCAGCGCCAGCGGCCCGGGCCGGGCCAGTGGGCCCAGCAGGCTGGCGTTCAGCCCCGTCGCGGGTCGTTGCAGGCCCAGGCTGTTGGGTCCCAGCAGGTGCAGGCCGTGGTTGCGGGCGATGCGGCGCCAGGCTTCGCACTGGTCGGCCGGCACGCCTTGCGCACCGTGCCCGGCGCCGGCCAGCACCAGTGCGGCGCGGCAGCGGACCCGGCCGGCGATCTCCAGCGCGCTGGCGACCTCGGCCGGCGGCAGCGCGATCAGAGCCAGGTCGGCGCGGGCGTTGGCCAGTTCGCCGAGCGTTCCGGTGGTGGCCAGGTCCAGCCACTGCACCGGCACGGACACCGGCGACTCGGCCAGCGCTTGGCGCAACTGGCGTGCCGGTCGCCACGACGCATCGTCAGCACCGGCGAGCACGATCAGCGACCGCGGCTCGAACAGTGGGTGCAAGAAGTGTCGGTCCACAGAAGTCTTCCTTTGTTGCCTTGCAGCATAGGCCAAGGAAGATGGCCTCGGTGGCGATTCAGGTCGCCGGTTCCAGTTGCCGGGCGGCCGCGGCGAGCACGGCCGACGTCAACTGCTGCAGCAACGGCGTGGCCGCGCGCGGCAGCTGCCAGTAAAGCGCGACAGCCAGCCGCCGACCGGGCATCAGCTCGACCAGTTCGCCGCTGTCGAGCCCGGCGCGGGCCAGTGCGAGCGGATTCATGCCCCAGCCCAGGCCCGCCCGGCAGCCATCGGGGAACGCCTGTGCCGACGGCAGCCAGTGGCGTGGCATCGGCACGCTGTGTCCGATCGCGGCTTGCACCCATTCGTCCTGCAAGCGGTCCTTCTGGTTGAAGACCAGACACGGCGCAGCGCTCAGCGTTGCTGCGTCGACCCCGGCGGCGAAGTGATCGCTGACAAACGAGGGGCTGGCACAGGCCACGTAGACCATGTGTCCCAGGGCAAGGCTGCGGCAGCCGGGCACCGGCGCGGCCAGCGTCGTGACGGCTGCGGCCACCTCGCCGGCGCGCAGGGCGGTTGCGGTGTGCTCCTGGTCGTCCAGACGCAGGTCGAGCAGGGCCCGCTGCTGGGTCGAAAACTGTGCCGCCGCCGGCATGAACCAACTGGCCAGGCTGTCGGCATTGACGGCCACGCGCACCGTGGGCCATTGCGGCCGGGTGGCGCCGGCCGAGTCTGCGGCAGCCTGGGTTGCGGGCAAGACCTGGACGAGCTGGTGCTCGAGCTGCTGCACGGTGTCGGCGAGCTGCACGAGGTGAGTGCCCGCTGCGGTGGCGCGGCACGGATTGCCACGAACCACGAGCCGTTCCCCCAGCCGCTGTTCGAGCAGTTTGACCCGTTGCGACACCGCCGACGGGGTGACATGCAGCACCCGTGCCGCACGCTCGAAACTGCCCTCGCGCACCACGGCCGCCACGGCTGCGATCAGTGAGTAGTCAAGCATCAATGAAGATCTGCTGAATCCGACTGAGCAATCCTAAGTGGTGCTAAGTCACCGCAGACCGCATGCTCGCGCCGATGACGGACCCGTCCATCGGCCTTCAACCCGCGCAACTGGCCAGTGCCGCGGCCACCGGCGCCTTGCTCGGAGGCTCCTTGATCGTGGCCATCGGTGCCCAGAACGCCTTTGTGCTGCGCCAGGGGCTGCAGCGCCAGCATGTCGGGCCGCTGGTGCTGTTCTGTGCTTCCTGCGACGCCGTGCTGATGGCGCTCGGTGTTGCCGGCCTGGGTGCCGTGATCGGGCAGGCGCCGTTGCTCAGCGCGCTGCTGACCTGGGGCGGCGCGGTGTTCCTGGCGGTCTACGCCGCCCTGGCGGCCCGTCGCGCCTTGCGCCCGGGCGCGCTGGCGGCCGCGGCGGCGGCGCCGCTCAGCCGCCGCCAGGTCCTGGCGCAGGCGGCCGGCTTCACGCTGCTGAATCCCCATGTCTATCTGGACACGGTGGTGCTGGTGGGCGCGCTGGGAGCGCAACAACCGGCGCCGCTGCGGCCGGCGTTTGTGGCCGGAGCCGCGCTGGCCAGCCTGGTCTGGTTCAGCGCCCTCGGCTACGGCGCCCGGCTGTTGGCGCCGCTGCTGGCCCGGCCGCAGGCGTGGCGCTGGCTGGAGGGCGGGATTGCACTGACGATGGCGGCGCTGTCGGCCGGCCTGGTCGTCCACGGGCTGCGCGCTCTGGCGTGAGTGCGTCGTCCGACAGGGCGGTGTCGGTCCAGGCCAGCGCCAGGGCCTGCCAGCCGTCGGGGCCGAGCGCCTGCAGCGTCTTGACGTTGCGGCCCCAGATGTCATGCGCGTCGGGCACGGCGGCCACGGCGCGCTCGACACTGGCCTCGCGCAGCAGGTGAAAGGTCGGGAAAGGCGCCCGGTTGCTGGCATTGGCGACATCGCCGGCACGGCTGCCCGCAAATCGCCACTGCGGATGAAACGCGGCCAGTTGCAGCACGCCTTCGAGCTGCATCTCGGCCATCAGGTCTTCGGCAACACCGAGCAGCCGGTTGAAGCGGGCAAACGCCGCAGGCGCCTGTGGCGCGACGATCAACGTGGTGTCGATGGCTTCGGGGTCGCTGCGCACGAGCAGAGCGCACTCTTCGGCCAGGCGTTCGAGCAGACGTTCGGGCTCGGCTTCTTCAGCCAGCACCCAGCGGATCTGCCGCTTGCCATGCACCGCCTTGGCAAACGGACACAGATTCAGGCCGATCACGGCACGCTCGAGCCAGATCCGGGTGGCGGCCAGCGCGGGCGGCTCGATTTCCTGAAGGTCATTCACCAGCGCTACTCTACGCAGCGGCGCAGCCGTGTTGCCGCACAACCCCACCGTCCACGATTCGAGGAGCACGTTTCATGGGTCAGACCGTTTCGTTCGAGCGTCCCGATGGCCAGAGCCTGGCCGGCTACCTGTCCGAACCCGCCAGCCCCTTGCCCGGCCGGCCGGGTCTGGTCGTGATCCAGGAGTGGTGGGGACTGAACGACCAGATCCGCGGCGTAGCCGACCGCTTCGCCCAGGCCGGCTACCGCGCGCTGGTGCCCGACCTCTACCGCGGCAGGAGCACGGTCGAGGCCGAAGAGGCCAGCCACCTGATGAACGCACTGGACTTTGCCGACGCCGCGTCCCAGGACGTCCGGGGCGCGGTCCGGTTCCTGCAAGGGGGCGGCAGCGCCAAGGTTGGCGTCACCGGCTACTGCATGGGAGGCGCGCTGACACTGCTGGCGTCCATGCATGTGCCGGAGATGGCTGCCGGAACGGTCTGGTACGGCTTCCCGCCGCTGGAGTACGTGGATGCCACCAAGATCGGGGTGCCGCTCCAGGCCCATTGGGCCGAGCGCGATGTGGTCTTCAAGATCGAGACGGTGACCGAGCTCGAGCAGCGCTTCGCCGCGGCGGGCGTGGCCTACAGCGGCCACCGCTATGCCTGCGAGCATGCCTTCGCCAACGAGACCGCAGTGCCGGGCGGCAACATCGTGCCCGGCGTCACCCGCTACGACGAAGCGGCGGCCACGCTGGCCTGGGACCGGACGCTGGAGTTCCTGGGCCGCAGCCTCGGCGGATGATTTCTCGACGGCATGCCTTGGCAGGGCTGCTGGGGCCGAGCCTGTTGAGGCCGGCGCACGCCGATGTCCCGGTGCTTCAGGTCGTGATCGACCTGCGCAGCGAAATCGCCGCCGGCCGATTCGACCCGCAGCGCGACCGGATCGGCATCCGGGGGGCTCATCCGCCCCTGTCATGGAGCCGCACCTGGCCGGCCGACGAGACCGGCCAGGCCGGCCTCTACCGCACCCGCATCGCCTTCGAGCGCCCACCGTTCGGCGACCAACCCGTCGCCTACAAGTTCAAGATCGAGCGCCCGGGCGCGCCGGGTGGCGAAGGCTGGGAGCCGGGGCCCAACCATCGCGTCCGACTGGCCCCGGGCGCTCGCGTCGAGCGCGCCTGGGCGGCGGTGCCGGAGCCGCTGCCGGCGCGCCGCACCGGTCGCTTCGATCGGTTCGCGATGGCCGATGGCACCACCACGCCGCCACGCGGCATCCAGGTCTGGCTGCCGCCTGCCTATGGCGAGGAGCCTTCGCGCCGCCACCCGCTGCTCGTCATGCACGACGGCCAGAACCTCTTCGACGACACCCCCGCCGGCTCGGAGTGGCAGCTCGACGAGACGGCTGAGCGACTGGTGCGGGCCGGACAGATCGCACCGCCGTTGATCGTGGGCATCGAGAGCAAGGCACAACGGATTCACGACTACACCCCCTGGCCAGGACGCCTGCGGTCTGACGGGCCCGCGGCCGCCGTCGGCGGTGGCGGGCCCGCCTACGCCGACTGGATCGCCAGGGCGCTGTTGCCCGAGCTGGAGCGCCGCTACCCGGTCGAGCCCGGACCGCAACGGCGGTTCGTGGGCGGCTCGTCGCTCGGTGGGTTGCTGTCGATGTGGATGCTGCTCCATCAGCCGGGTCAGTGGGGCGGCGCGCTGGTGGTCTCGCCGTCGGTCTGGTGGGCCGATGAAGCGCTGCTGGGGGACATCGGATCGCGGCCTGCCGGGCCGCCGCCGCGGCTGTGGCTGGACATCGGTCTGCAGGAGGGCGAGTCAGCGGTCGCCGGTGCCCGCCGCCTGCACCGGCGCCTGCTCGCCCAGGGCTGGCCGCACCGGCACACCGAGGCGCCGGACGGCGGCCACGACGAGGTGTCGTGGGCCGCGCGCGGCGAGGCCATGCTGCGCTTCCTGTTCGAAGGGAATTGACGTGGGGGCTTGAAGCCGCGGCCAGCGGACCCAAATCGCCCCGTCTCCGCCAACTTTGCTGCAACCGCGCTGTTGCCATCCCATGGACAAGAAGACCCATTCGTTCCAGGCCGAGGTCAAGCAGATCCTGCACCTCGTCACCCATTCGCTGTACTCCAACAAGGAGATCTTCCTGCGCGAGCTGGTGTCCAACGCCAGCGACGCGTGCGACAAGCTGCGCTTCGAGGCGCTCGACAACGCCGCGCTGTTCGAGGATCAGCCCAACCTGGAAGTGCGCATCGCCTACGACGAAGCGGCCAGGACGATCACGATCTCGGACAACGGCATCGGCATGAGCCAGGCCGAGGCCATCGAGCACCTGGGCACGATCGCCAAGAGCGGGACCCGCGAGTTCATGTCCAAGCTCGAGGGCGACCAGAAGAAGGACGCCCAGCTGATCGGCCAGTTCGGGGTCGGCTTCTATTCGGGCTACATCGTGGCCGACCGCATCACGGTCGAATCGCGCCGGGCCGGCCTGCCCGCAGGCGAGGGCGTGCGCTGGAGCAGCGAAGGCACGGGCGAGTTCGAGGTCGAGTCCGTCGACCGCCCGCGCCGCGGCACCGACGTGATCCTGCACCTGCGCGAAGAGGAATCCGAGTTCCTCTCGGCATGGAAGCTCAAGAGCATCGTCGGCAAGTACAGCGACCACATCTCGCTGCCGATCCTGATGCGCAAGCAGCGCTGGGACGAGGAAAAGAGCCAGCAGGTCGACACCGACGAATGGGAGGCCGTGAACAAGGCCGCCGCGCTGTGGACCCGCAGCAAGAGCGACATCACCGACGCCCAGTACCAGGAGTTCTACAAGCAGATCAGCTACGACAGCGAGCCGCCGCTGGCCTACACCCACAACCGGGTCGAGGGCCGCAGCGAATACACCCAGCTGCTGTTCGTGCCGGCCAAGGCGCCGTTCGACCTCTGGAACCGCGACAAGCGCGGGGGCGTCAAGCTCTACGTCAAGCGTGTGTTCATCATGGACGACGCCGAAGCGCTGATGCCGGTGTACCTGCGCTTCGTGAAGGGCGTCATCGATTCGGCCGACCTGCCGCTGAACGTCAGCCGCGAGCTGCTGCAGGAGAGCCGCGACGTGAAGGCGATCCGCGAGGGCTGCACCAAGCGCGTGCTGGGCATGCTCGAGGACGTGGCCGAGAACCAGAAGGACAAGTACGCCGCCTTCTGGACCGAGTTTGGCGCCGTGCTCAAGGAAGGCATCGGCGAGGACTTCGCCAACCGCGAACGGCTGGCCAAGCTGTTCCGATTTGCGTCGACCCACGCCGACGAAGGCGTGTCGCTGGCGGATTACGTGTCGCGCATGAAGGAAGGCCAGGAAGAGATTTACGTCATCACCGCCGACAGCCTGACCGCGGCCAAGGCCAGCCCGCAGCTGGAGATCTTCCGCAAGAAGGGCATCGAGGTGCTGCTGCTGATCGACCGGGTCGACGAGTGGCTGCTGTCGCATCTGCACGATTTCGACGGCCACGCGCTGACGAGCGTCGCCAAGGGTGCGGTCGATCTCGGCAAGCTGCAGGACGAGACCGAAAAGAAGCAGGCCGAAGAAGCCGCCGAGGCCTTGAAGCCGTTGCTGGAGAGGCTGAAGACGACACTCAAGGACCGCGCCAAGGACGTGCGTTCGACGACCCGGCTGGTCGACTCGCCGGCCTGCGTCGTGGCTGACGAAGGTGACATGTCGGGTCACCTGGCGCGCATGCTCAAGCAGGCCGGCCAGGCCGCACCGAAAGGCCTGCCGATCCTGGAGGTCAACCCCGAGCATGCGCTCGTCAAGCGCCTGGCCGACGACGTCCGCTTCGACGACCTTGCGCACATCCTGCTGGACCAGGCGGTGCTGGCCGAAGGTGGCAATCTCGAAGACCCGGCCGCTCACGTTCAGCGCGTGAACCGGCTGCTGGTGGGCTGATGCCCAGATGAAGGCCCGGAACCGCTGCTGCGTCCTGTTGGTGGTCCTGGGCCTGTCCGGCCCGGTGGCGACACGGCCTGCGCTGGCCCAGGCCGTGGGCGTCGAGTCCAGCCCGCGAGCGACGTTCCAGGACAACTCGCGCTCGGACCGCATTTCCGCCAGCGACCGCGAACTGACGGCCGCTGAACTAGCTGCCTTGCGTCGTCGGGCCGATGACTTTTTCGAGGGCCTGCGCAACGTGCCGAGCTTTGCCCGGCCGATCGACCGTGCGACGCTGTTGTCAAGCTATGGCCGGGTGCAGGAGGGCCTGCTCCGGCAGGCCTTCATCGTCTACTGGTCAAGGCCTTCAGACGTGCGCCGGCGCGCCGATGGGGCGCTGTTGCCGGTGCTCGGGGGCGCGCACGATCTCGTGTACTTCGAGACCAACACGCCGCCCAGCACCGATACCTTGGCCGAGGCCGATACGCGAGACTTCGCGCGAAGCCTGGTCAATGGCGGCGGCACGGTGGGTCAGTTTGCGGCGCCGGTCCTGCAGGGCAAGGTCGGTGGTGGCCATGTCTATGCCAACTGGATCGTGCTGACGCGTGACGGCCGGACTCCGTTTCAGCCCGCTGCCGTGGGCCCCTTGCTCGACGGCGAGATTGCGCAGGCCCGAAAGCGCGTCGAGCAGCAGGAGCAGATCGTCGCGGCCAGGCTCAAGGAACTCGATGCGTCGATGCAGCCGCAGGCGGTCGTCGAGCGGCGCGAGAAGCGCCGCCGGGCCTGGGAGCGCGAGACACGCGACCCCGGGGCGATGGAAGTGCGGCTGGACGCGGCCCATCGTACGGACCAGTGGGACGCCGAACGACAACGCGCCGAGGCTGTGCCGCCGCCCGTTCCTGCGCCGCAACACCCGCACTGGGGCCCGCGGCTGGCCTTGCAGGACTTGCAGACCCGCCTGGCCGCGCTGGAGGCCAGCGGGCCGGCGGGCCGCAACGCTCCAGCGTGCGCCTGGCGCGAGCCTGGCTTCGGGAGCCACCTGGCGGTTCGGTTTGACGCCATCGGCAGTGGCCGCACGCCGCCTGGCTGCATCGCGATGCAGGAGGTCCGTCGCGACCTGGTCGACCCGACCCGGCCGACCTCGGAGGTGCAACTGCTCACGCTGTGGTGGCGCGGCGACGGCTGCGGCTCGCGATGGGAACAGGCGACGCCCGAGCCTGGGCCGCACCGCAGTGTCAACAGTGGTCGCTGCGCGTATTCACTCCCGCTGCTCAAGCAGTTGGACTGGGCGCAGCTTCGGCGATCGATCGGCTGGCCGCCTTGATTGCCGAAACGTCGGGCGCGGTCTGCCGATGGGCCAGCCGCCCCGGCCCTGCCGGCCGCGCCAGCAGATAGCCCTGCAACTCGTCGCAACCCAGGCCGACGAGGGCCTGCGCCTGGTTCGATGTCTCCACGCCTTCGGCGGTGACGCGGATGCGCAGCGCGTGGGCCAGCTCGATGATCGACTTGACGATCAGGTCGACCTTGCCGTCGGCGCTGGCGATGTCGCGCACGAAGGATCGATCGATCTTGATCTTGTCGAAGGGGAATCGCCACAGGTAGGCCAGGCTCGAATAGCCGGTGCCGAAGTCGTCCATCGCGATGCTCACGCCCAGCGCACTGAGGCGCCGCAGCACATTGAGCACGTGCTCGGTGTTGTGGATGAGCAGCGACTCGGTGATCTCCAACTCCAGGCGCTCGGGCGCAAGGCCGCTGCGGCCCAGCGCATCGCCCACCGTGGCCACGAGGTCGCCGCTGCCGAACTGCGCCGCCGAAAGGTTGACCGACACGCGCAAGCCGTTCGGCCAGCCCGCGGCCTCGCAGCAGGCCTGATGCAAGGCCCAGGCGCCCAGATCGACGATCAGCCCGCCTTCTTCGGCCAGCGGAATGAACTGCGAAGGCGGTACCTCGCCGTGGCTCGGGTGTGCCCAGCGCATCAGGGCCTCGTAGCCGCACAGCGTGCTCTCCGGGCCTGCGAACAGGCCCTGGAACTCCAGGCGCAACTCGCCTTGCTGCCGGGCCAGGCGCAGATCGCGCAACAACTGGCGACGCACCTGCAAGTCGGCATCGAGTGCCGGGTCGAAGAAGCTGTAGCAGCCACGGCCCTTGGCCTTGGCCTGGTAGAGCGCAGCGTCGGCTTGTTTCATCAAGGCAGCAATGTCGGCGCCCTTGCCGTCGGCGGCCGGGGCGTGGATCGCGGCGCCGACACTGCCGCCGCAGCGCAGCTGAACCTCGTGTACCGAATAGGGCTCGGCCAGGGCATCGACGATGCGCTGCGCCAGCCGGGCCACGTCGGCCGACTCGACGACACCCGACTGCATCACGGCAAACTCGTCGCCGCCCAACCGCGCCACCGCGTCGCCGTGGCGCAGCAAGTGGCGCAGGCGTTCGCCGACCTGGCGCAGAACCTCGTCGCCGTGCGCATGGCCATGGCCGTCGTTGACCTCCTTGAATCGGTCCAGGTCAAGGCACAGCACGGCAAATCCCGGTCCACCGGACCGGGCACGCCAGGCGGCGGCCTCGAGAACCTCGACAAAGCTGCTGCGGTTGAGCGTGCCGCTGAGCACGTCGTGCGAGGCGAGGTAGCGCACGCGCTCCTCGGTGCGCAGCTTGGCGCGCACCTGGTGCCAGGCGCGCCAGGCGGCGGTTCCGCCGATCACCAGCGTCAGCAGCACGACCACGCCGCACAGCAGCAACATAGAGGCCTCGGTGGCCTCGGCGCGTTCGCTTTGGTCAATGTAGACCTTGAAGACCCCAACGATCTTTCCGTCCAGGCGGATCGGCAAGTTGGCGATGCTGTAGTGCTCGAACCCGTCCTTGCCGTCGTGGTGGATGGTGACGAGTTCTTCGCCGCTGGCGGCCACGTCGCGAATCTCGGCCAGCGTCGCGTCGCTCGGTGGCTCGGTCGGCGCGCCTTCGAAGGTGCGCGAGTCCAGCAGCAGCTGGCCTTCGGGCGTGAACAGCTTGAAGCGGAAGACTTCGTCGGCATGGCTCAAGACCTTCAGCCGCTCGCTCGCTGCGGGCGCCAACGGGCCGCCAGCCAAAAAGGACCCCAGTTCGGGTACCGACTCCTCGACGAATTCGACCCAGTTTTCGCCTTCTTCCTCGGCATTGGCGCCCAGCTGGCGATCGACCAGCCAGCGCGCCAGGGTGGTCACGGTGACCAGGGCAAGGAACACGGCAAGGATCCAAGGCCACCATCCGACCCAGGAAACGGATCGGGGGCTGGAGTTCAAGGCATGCATTTCAAGGACTGTCGAAATGAGCGTCGATCGCGGCGTCGGGTCCGTCACGAACCCCAAAACGGACGGGCATCGACGCCGAACAATGGCTTCGGCGCGGATAAGTTCGTTTATCGGCAGCTTGGCGCCGGCCTTGACCCATGAACCCGACGCCCTTTCGGGATCAGGCGTTGCCGCCCATCGCCTCGATCTGCTCGCGCAGCTGCGTCGTCTGCTGGCTCCAGTACGACGCGCTGCCGAAAAACGGGAAGGCGATCGGAAAGCTCGGATCGCCCCAACGGGCTGCGAGCCAGGCACTGTGGCGCAGCATGCGCAAGGTGCGCAGCGGCTCGATCAGGGCCAGTTCGCCGCGATCGAACTCGAAGAAGCTCTCGTAGCCTTCAAGCAGCGCCGCGAGCTGGCCGGCCTGGGTCGTGGCGTCGCCGGCCACCAGCATCCAGAGATCCTGTACCGCTGGACCGGTGCAGGCGTCGTCCAGGTCCACCAGATGCGGCGTGGCGTCGCGCCAGAGCACGTTGCCCAGGTGACAGTCACCATGCAGGCGCAGCCAGCGCTGCGGTGGATGGCACTCGAACGCTTCGTGGATCTGAGCCGCCGCCTGCCGCGCCAGCGACTCCCAGGCCGGCTGTTCCGCCGGCGTGACAAAGCCGCCCTTCAGCAGCGCCGCGACGGCCGTGTCGGCGTCGCCCGGCGTCATGCGGTGCCGGTGTTCGAAGCGCCCTCGTGCGCCGACCGAATGCAGCCGCCCCAGGAAGCGGCCAATGGTGCGCAGCACGGTGTCGTTCAGGTCCGCCTCCCGGCCCCCGCAGCGTGGTGCCAATGCCACCCGGTGGCCACAGCCCGGCAGCGCAAACAGGGTCGGAGGCACTCCCAGGACTCCTGGCACGTCGGCCGGCAGGAACGAAGGCGGAACCACCGGTACCTCGGCCTCGGCCAACTCGAGCGCAAAGGCGTGCTCCTCGAGGATCTGTGCATCGCTCCAGCGGCCCGGTCGGTAGAACTTGGCGACCACCGCCTCGCCATCATCCAGGTAGGCGAGAAAGACGCGGTTCTCGTAGGAGTTCAGCTGCAACAGGCGGCCGTCGCCTTGGCGTCCCAGTGCGTGCAGGGCATCGAGTACCGTGTGGGGCGACAGGTCCGCGTAGGGCGGCACCTGGTCGCCGCTCAATGACGCAACGCCGCTGGAGGCGTATCGACGACGATGCCGACGATGTCGTCCGGATTGCCGCGCGCCTCGGCGCGGCCCAGTGCAGGGAGACCGAAGGCCGACAACTCGGTGTCGAAGGTCGAACTCCTGAATTGCCCCGAGTCGCGCCAGATCGACTGCACACTGAAGCCCGGATCGTGCTGTGGGGCTTCGCCTTTGCCCTGGCCTTGGCTCGCCGGATGGATTCCGGGCAAAGGTGGCAGGCTTTCGATCAAGGCCGACGGCGAAGGCAGGCGGTCTGCCTGCCAGCGCACGTAGGCAATGTCGCAGGCGGCCAGCGCCCGGCGCTTGATCTCCAGCGCGCGCTCGCCCCGTGGACTCGGTTTGCGTTGCGACTCCAGATCGACCGCCAGCAAAACACGCCCCTGAGGCGTGCAGACGGCAAAGGCGACCTGGGCCGAGCCCAGCAGGCGATACCACTGGCGCACCATTTCGGGGTCCGAAGGCTGGCAGAACCGGACCAGCGGCAACTTGGCCAGCAGCATGTAGCCGGGCAGTGCCTGGCGCAGGTGACGGTAGGTGCGGCGTTCGTCGCTGCTGAACACCGGGCGGGCGGCCAAGGGCCATTCGGTCGGAAGCTTGCCGCTGTTCGCGGGTCGGCGCTGCGCCAACCACAATGCCATGGCCAGGCCGCTCAAGGCCAGGGCCAGCGTCGCGAGGATCCAGGGCCAAGCCAGGGACATGTTGGCGTTCAAGGAGGGAGTGGAAGGCCGCTTCGGGCCCCAGGAGCAACCAAGGATCGTACTCTGGACGGCTGCCGCAGCGACTCATGCGCTGCCCCACCTTGTCGGCCGCTCCCGCCGCCGGCTATACTCGTGGGCTTTTCCCGGCTCTGGCGCGGGAGAAGGGTGCCCAGCCCTGCGGCCGCTCGCACGATGAAGCGGCACCTCGGTCAAGCCCGGCACAAGGTACCTCATGGGTGTCCTGTACCAAGAATGAAACGCCAGTTTCCCAGAGAAACCTCATGAAGACCTTCAGCGCCAAGCCGGCCGAAGTGAAGCATGAATGGTTTGTGATTGACGCCACCGACAAGGTGCTCGGACGTATTGCCAGCGAAGCAGCACGCCGTTTGCGCGGAAAACACAAGGCCATTTACACGCCTCACGTCGATACCGGCGATTTCATCGTCGTCGTCAACGCCGACAAGATCCGTGTCACCGGGGCCAAGGCCACGGACAAGATCTACTACCGTCACAGCGGCTACCCGGGTGGCATCTATGCCACCGCGTTCAAGGACATGCAGGCCCGCCATCCGGGTCGTGCCCTTGAAAAGGCCGTCAAGGGCATGCTGCCCAAGGGCCCGCTGGGCTATGCGATGGTCAAGAAGCTGAAGGTCTATGCCGGTGCGACGCACCCGCATACCGCTCAGCAGCCCAAGCCGCTCGAGATTTGAGGCCGCGATGATCGGACATTGGAACTACGGCACGGGCCGCCGCAAGAGCTCCGTGGCACGGGTCTTCATGAAGAAGGGCACCGGCCGGATCGTCGTCAACGGCAAGGAACTGGACCAGTACTTCGGGCGCCAGACCTCGATCATGATCGTCCAGCAGCCGCTGCTGTTGACGGGCAACGAGACCGCCTTTGACATCAAGGTCAACGTGCATGGCGGGGGCGAATCCGGCCAGGCCGGCGCGGTGCGTCACGGCATCACGCGTGCACTTGTGGATTACGACACCGCACTCAAGCCGGCCCTCAGCCAGGCCGGTTTCGTGACCCGCGATGCGCGCGAAGTCGAGCGCAAGAAGGTCGGTTTGCACGGCGCCCGCCGTCGCAAGCAGTTCAGCAAGCGCTGATGCCAGGCCGCCGGGGAGCCCAACGGGTCTCCCGGCACTGCGCGCCCGATGCGCTGGAAACTGTTGCGTCGTCGCCTTTCGGTGGCGTCGCCCCGGGTCATCATCCGCAGCCACGTGCCGTGGCCATTGCGCTGGGCGATGCTCGCCATCGCTCTGGGCTTCGGCGCGGCGCTGGCGCTGTGGGCTTTCGAGTTCGGGAAGGAGATTGCCGGCCTGGACCGCGGCGCCAAGGCCGAGTTGGCCCAGTTGCGGGCCGAAGTCGAACGGTTGCGGGCCGACAGTGCCCAGGCGCGCCAGATCGCCAACACCGCCCAGAGCCTGTTGCGCACAGGCCATGCGACCCAGGACAAGCTCGCCCAGCAGCTGCGACAGCTTGAGGCCGAGCGCGCCGGACTGCAAGCCGACCTTGGCTTCTTCGAGCGATTGCTGCCGGTCCAAGGCAGTGGCCTGCAACTGCGGGGCCTGCAGGCCAGCGCGGCAGCGCCTGGGCAATTGCGCTTGCAGATGCTGGTGATGCAGAGCGCGTCGGTTGGCGGCCGCGATGCGCCCGACTTCGACGGGCGCTGGGAGGTCACGCTGGCCGGTCAGCTCGATGGCAAACCCTGGACGTGGCGATTGCCTGACGGCTCGCGACCGTTGAAGGTGAAGATGTACGCCCGCGTCGACAGCACGCTCGAGCATCCCCCGGGCGCCGTGGTCAAATCGGTGCAGGCCCGGGTGCTGGACGCCCAGGGCGTGACCCGTGCCACGCAGACGCTGCGCCTGTAGAAAAGAGAGAGACAACACCATGTGGTTCCAACGCCGGCGAACCCCGCCGATCCGAAGCCTGGTCGGCGAAGGCACGGTCGTGCACGGCGGCGTGCGATTCTCAGAAGGCCTCCGGATTGACGGCGAGGTGCGCGGTGACGTGGTTGCCGCCGACGATGCCGAGCACAGCATCCTTGTCATCAGCGAGCGAGCCCGGGTCGTGGGCCGGGTCCGCGCGTCGCATCTGATCGTGAACGGCGAGATCCAAGGCCCTGTGCACAGCAGTGACTTGCTGGAACTCCAGCCCAAGGCCCGCATCTCCGGCGATGTACGCTACGAGATCCTGGAGATGCATCCTGGAGCCCAGATCGAAGGCGAACTCAAACCGCTGCGCGCGGCCGAAAAGCCGGCCCTCAAGCTGGCGGCCTCGAACGACGCCTGAGCCCGATTGCCGATCGCCTGCAGAACGACCCCTTTTTCTCGAAGCTCGACCCGCTTTCCGGAGGTCCCCCATGAACGCTGTTGCCGAAGCCACCTTTTCCCCTGCCGACCTTGCTGCGCTGGACGACATCCCGCCTCCGCTGGTGTTCACCGACAGCGCGGCCGACAAGGTCAAGCAGCTCGTCGACGAAGAAGGGAACCCCGAGTTGAAGCTTCGGGTGTTCGTTCAAGGCGGTGGCTGCTCGGGTTTCCAGTACGGCTTCACCTTCGACGAGGTCATCAACGACGACGACACGCAGATGGCCAAGAACGGCGTCACGCTGTTGATCGACGCGATGAGTCTGCAGTACCTGAGTGGCGCCGAGATCGACTACAAGGAAGACCTTCAGGGCGCCCAGTTCGTGATCAAGAACCCCAACGCCACCACGACCTGCGGCTGCGGGTCCTCGTTCTCGGTCTGATCCTCAGGCCGCGGGGTACAGAGCCCCGAGCACACGCGGTCCGGCTGCGCCGGTGACCGCCGGCAGGTTGCCGGGCTGGCGTCGTGTGAAGGACAGCGCCAGCCATGCAAAGGCCACGGCCTCGACCTGGTCGGGCGGCATCCTGGCTTGCGCTGTGCTGATGACCTTGATGCCGGGTCCGGCCAGGGTTTGGAGCCGTCGCATCAGGTGGGCGTTGAAGGCACCTCCTCCGCAAACCAGCAGCTCCTGCGCCTCGGGCAGTTCCCGCACCAGGGCCTGCATCGCCGTCGTGGCGGTCAGCTCCAGCAACGTGGCGGCCACATCCCGCGGCACCGCCGGAGCGTTCATCAGGCGACGGTCCACCCAGTTGTCGTTGAAGAGGTCCCGGCCGGTGCTCTTGGGTGGCGCCAGCGCGAAGAACGGCTCCTTCAGCAGTTCGGTCAGCCAAACCGCGTCCACCCGGCCACTGGCGGCCCAGGCACCGTCGCGGTCGAATCCCGGGCCCTTCGGATGGTGGCGGCGATGCCAGAGATCGCTGAGCACATTCGCCGGGCCGCAATCGAAACCGCGAACCGGCGTGGTCCCGTCGCCCAGCGGCGGCAGCAGGGTGAGGTTGGCGATGCCGCCCAGGTTGAGCACGGCGACCGCCCGCTCCGGTTGTCTGAAGCAGCGAGCGTGAAAGGCCGGCACCAGCGGCGCACCCTGGCCGCCCGCCGCAACATCACGGCTGCGCAGGTCGGCCACCACGTCGATGCCGGACAACTCGGCCAGCAGCGCGGCGTTGAGCAATTGGGTCGTGTAGCCCGTGGCGTCGAACTCGCCAGGCCGGTGACGCACCGTCTGACCATGGGCGCCGACGGCAGCCACTTCCGAAGCCATGCAGCCGGCCCGGTCCAGAACCGCGGCCAGGGCCTGGGCATACCAGCGGGCGACACCATTGGCGGCCAACGCGGCACGATGCAACTCGTTGTCGCCCGGGACGTTCAGCGCCCGCAACTCGGTGCCCAGCGTGGCGGGTATCGCCAGCTGAACATGGGCCAGCACCTGGGGTGGGGAGTCGCCATCGAAGGCGACCACAACGGCATCGACACCGTCCATCGAGGTGCCGGACATCAACCCGGCAAACAGCGGGCGCGGGCGCAGCGGTCGCTCGCCCGGTCGGGTCATCTCACTGGGCGAGTGCGTAGCTGCGACCCATGGTCGCCGCGACTTCGAGCGTGTTGCGTGTGGCCGCGGCGACCTCGTTGAAGCGCAGGCGCGAGGCCAGATCGAGGTTCAATGGCTGGCTGCTGCGGGCCAGCGTCAGCGGGTCCTGGTGCACGCCGCCGACCAGGAACTCGAAGTGCAGATGGGGCCCGGTGGCCCAGCCTGTCATGCCGACCAGGCCGACACGGGTGCCCTGGTCGATGCGCTGACCCTTTCGCACGTCGATACGCGACAGGTGGGCGTAGAGCGTGGATTTGTTGTTCGAGTGCTGGACTTCAACGACCTTGCCGTAGCCGTTCTTCCAGCCGGCGAAGCTGACGGAGCCTTCGCCGACCGCCCGCACCGGAGTGCCGGTGGGTGCGGCGTAATCAACGCCGCGGTGGGCCTTCATGCGCTGCAGGATCGGGTGCATGCGCATCGCAAAACCCGAGGTCACGCGGGAAAACTCCATCGGGCTGGCCAGGAAGCTGCGCTGGCGGCTCTGGCCGTCCAGAGACCAGTAGGCGCCCTTGCCGTCGTTGCCGACGAACCAGACCGCGTCATGCACGCGGCGGCCATTGACGAACTGCGCTGCAAGCACCCTGCCGGCGCCTTCGTTCCAGGCCACGGGCTCGCCATCGGCGGTGAGCGACTGGTAGACGACGCTGAAGGTGTCGCCCCGCTTGAGCTCGCGGTGGAAGTCCACGTCTGCGGAGAAGATCTCGGCGAGCTGCGAGGCCACGGCATCGGGAATGCCGGATTCGTCGGTGGCGCCGTACAGCGTGCTGCGGATCGTCCCGCTGGCCAAGCGCACCTGGTACCCCAGGGGCGCGGTCTGCTGCATCGCCAGCCAGCGGCCTTCGAAGCGGCGCAGCGACAGGCGGGTGAAATGACTCAGCGCCTGCGCGCCATCGGCCGACGGGTAGCGCGCGACCAGCGATTGCAGCGTGCCGTCGGCCGCCACTTCGGCGCGAACCATCTTGCCACCGCGGCCGGCGAGCAGCAGCCGTGCGGTGGCGTCCTTGCGGATGAAATCGGCCGCCAGACGGTCGACCACCCCCAGCCGGGCCAGCAGGCTCTCGGGGCTGTCGGTGCCGCGGGTGACGTCGCTGCGCCAGAGCGTGAACTCGTGGTTCGTCAGGGCGCTGATCTGCGGGCCCAGCGGCTCGGACGTCACCGTCTCGTTGACGATGCGGGTGGGGATGCGCGATGCGTCCGGCGTCAGCGGTGCGATGGCAATCGCGGTGATGCCAAAGGTCGCCAGCGCCAGCACGATGCCGACGACCAGCCCTCCGCGGTGTCGCGTGGCGGCACGCCCGATCTGCGCGGGCAGCGCGTCGGCGGCATGCCCGATCTGCGCGGGCAGCGCGTCGGCGGCATGCAGGAGCGACTCGGGCTTCATGGGCGGCGGAGAAGGCACAGGCAAAAGTCGCGATTCTAGGGGTGCGCCGCCGGATCGGACCCTGGGTATCCCCGTTGAGCGCGAGGACGCCGAAGATCCCGCTTCGGCAGGCCAGAAGCGACAGTTTCGGCCTGCACCCACTGAACTTGAGCGCTGGCCATGCGCGGGCCGCAGGACTTACTCTTGGCAACATGAAATCCTGGCCTGTCAGCGCCTACCTCAAGCTGTCCATCGCCGTGGCCTTGGCGACGATCGCGCTGAAGACCGGGGCCTGGTGGGTCAGCGGCAGCGTCAGCCTGCTGTCGGACGCGCTCGAATCGCTGGTCAACCTGGCCGGGGCCATGTTCGCACTGGCGATGGTGACCATTGCCGCTCGCCCACCCGACGCCGAGCACCCGTACGGCCACCACAAGGCGGAGTACTTCAGCAGCGGTTTCGAGGGCGTGTTGATCCTCGCCGCGGCCCTGGGCATCGCCTGGGCGGCGGTGGACCGCTGGTTGAATCCGCAGCCGCTGGAGGCCGTGGGCCTCGGCATCGTGCTGTCGGTGCTCAGCTCGGCGCTCAACGGCGGGCTGGCCTGGAGCATGTTCAGAAAGGCGCGCGAAGTCCGCTCGATGGCGCTCGAGGCCGACGCGCGCCACCTGGTCACCGATGTCTGGACCTCGGCCGGTGTCGTGGCCGGATTGCTGGGCGTGCTGGCCACGGGCTGGCTGTGGCTGGACCCGCTGCTGGCGTTGGTCGTGGCGGCCAACATTGCCCGCGAAGCGATGTCGCTGATCCGGCGCTCGGCCGACGGCCTGATGGACCCGGCGCTGGAGCCGGAGGTCCTGCAGCAGATCAACGTCGTCCTGGCCGGCTTTGCCCATCCGACGATCCGTTTCGATCATGTGGTGACGCGACGGGCCGGCACGCGCCGATTCGTCGACCTGCACATGCACATGCCGGCGTCGTGGAGCCTGGGCCGGGCAGCGGCGCTGCGCACCTCGGTCGAACAGGCACTGATGAGCGGCGTGCCGGGGCTGCGCGCGACCATCCAGTTGCTGCCCACCGACGTGGAGGCGCACTTCGACGACGAGAAGGACCTGATCTGATGCTGGCTCTGGTGCAACGGGTGGCACGTGCACGTGTCGAGGTCGCCGGGCAGACCGTGGGCGAGATCGGCCCCGGGCTCTTGGTGCTGGTCTGCGCCGAACCGGCCGACGACGAATCGCTGGCGCTGAAACTGGTCGACAAGCTGCTGAAGCTGCGCATCCTTGCCGACGCCGCGGGCAAGATGAACCGCAGCCTCATGGACGCCGGCGGTGGGCTGCTGCTGGTGTCGCAGTTCACGCTGGCGGCCGACACGGCTGGCGGCAACCGGCCCGGCTTCAGCGGTGCTGCGCCCCCCGCGCTGGGCCGGGCGCTGTTCGAGCGTGTGGTCGCGCTTGCGCGCGAACGCCACCCCGACGTGCAGACCGGCGTCTTTGGGGCCGACATGCAGGTGCATCTGATCAATGACGGGCCCGTGACGATTCCGCTGACCTTGCGATGAGGGCCGATGTCGCGCGGTGATCGCGCCGTGCGACCATTCCAGCCATGGCCTCCACACTCGACCTCATCGTCTTCGGCGCCAGCGGGTTCACCGGCCGGCTGGTCGCCGAGTACCTTTTTGGCCGTTACGGCCAGGGCCGCAGTCTGCGTTGGGCGCTGGCCGGGCGCAGCCTGGAGCGGCTGGCCGAGGTCCGCAATGCCATCGGCGCGCCGGAGTCGTTGCCGTTGCTGGCCGCAGACGCGGGCGATGCCCAGGCCCTGCGTGCCCTGGTGCGACGTGCCCAGGTGGTGCTGACGACGGTCGGACCGTATCAGCGCCATGGCTCGGCCCTGGTTGCGGCCTGCGCCGAAGAAGGCGTGGACTATGTCGACTTGTGTGGCGAGCCGTTGTGGATGGCCGAGATGATCAACCGCCACCAGGCGGCGGCCGGGACCAGCGGGGCCCGGATCGTGTTCTCTTGCGGCTTCGATTCAGTGCCTTTTGACCTGGGCGTCCTGTTTGCGCAGGACGAAGCGCTGCGCCGCTTCGGAGCACCGCTGGTGCGCGTGCGCGGCCGGGTGCGGACGATGAAGGGGACGGTCTCTGGCGGCACCGTCGCCAGTCTGCTGGCGACGCTGGAGGCGACGGGGCGCGACCCGTCTTTGGCCCGCATGCTGGCCGACCCGTTTGCGCTGACGCCGGGCTTCCGCGGCCCCGAGCAGCCTGAAGGCGAGTCCGCGCTGTACGACGATGCGAGCCGGTCCTGGAGTGGCCCTTTCGTGATGGCCACCATCAACACCAAGGCGGTTCACCGCACGAACGCGCTTCGTGGCCACCCCTGGGGCGTGGACTTCCGCTACGACGAACGCATGCTCACCGCCGACGGTGCTGCCGGCGAGCGGAGAGCCCGCGCGCTGGCGCGCCAGACGCGCTGGCAGAACCGGTTGCTCGGCTTCGCGCCGACACGCCGCCTGCTCGAACGCTTCGCCCTGCCCAAGCCCGGCAGCGGACCCACCGCCGAACAGCGCGAGCGGGGCCGCTACGAAGTCGCCTTCATCGGTGACACCGCGGCCGGCGAGCGCGTGACCGCGGTGGTGCGCGGCGACCGCGATCCGGGCTACGGCTCCACGGCCAAGCTGGTGGCCGAAAGCGCCTTGTGCCTGCTCGATGAAATCGACCACGACATGACCGGCGGCGGCCTCTGGACCCCGGCCGCGGCCATGGGCCTGGCGCTGCAACGCCGCCTGCACGACCGGGCGGGGCTGACGTTCGGGATCGAGGGCTGAGGCCCGGCCTCAGCCCGTCGCCGGCAGCCTCCCGCAGCCCGGGGCGCGCGCCCAGGGTGCTCGCCATCGCGTTGGCGCAGTTGATGCGGCCACCGAGATCGGTTGACCGCGCCGCGCTGTTGCCGCCGTGCGAGCTGCTGATCCACATGGCCTCCTGATGACGTCTCGGCCGCCATGATCAGCACAAAGCGAGCGGTGTGCGAGCATTCGTTCCCCGACGAGATTTGAGACCCACCATGGCAAGTTTGTGGCGAGCGCTTTCTTTTGGACAGGTTCTGGGCACGGTTCTCCTGCTCACGGCTTTGGGCCCGCTGGTTCAACCAGCGCACGCGCAGGGCGCCAACTGCAAGAGGCTTCCGCCGGAAGATGTCCGGCTCCTGATTCGGGCTCGCGATGCCGCGGGTGTGACTGCGGCCTTTCGCTGTCGGCCAGAACTCCTGGCCGATGAACGCGTGCGAAGCTCGTTGTCTTATGCCTTCGCCTACGAGGCCTTTTCTGCCAATGAAGCTTTTGTCACTGCCCTGCGCCGTGGTGGCCTGAAGTTTGTCGTTGGGTTGGCGCCCATGCTGCCTGAGAACCAGGCCAGCAACCTCGACACGCCGCTGGGCGTGGCCCTGACACAGGGCAACCGGGCGGCCGTGGATTGGCTGTTGCAGGACGTGAAGCCGGGCGACCTGCGCCCCTACCGACGCCTGGCCATGCCTGCCTTGCAGTTTCTTCTGAACCGCAGCGAACTCGGTCCGAGAGAGCAGGAACTGAATGCCGCGCTGCAAGCGGCGGTGGCGAGTGGCTTGCCTACCGATGCCGACAACCATGCACCCTATTTCGAGTCGCTCCTGACCTGGTGGCGCACGCAGGACCTGATTGACTACACCGACAACAGTTCGTTTGCTGGCAGCTCGAACAAGCCTCTTCCGGCCAGTGCTGGGCCACTGTGGAAGCAGATCTCCGACACCCTGGCCCCCGCAGACCCGCGCGTGCGCACCGAGGTGCAGTTGCGTGCCGCTGAGCGTTACGCGAAGCTCCACCTGGACGCGCTCGCGGCCAGCGTGGATACGCTCAAGCAAGCCCTCGCCGGCGCCGTGCGCAGGCCGGGTGCTCTGGTGGTGGACAGCATGGGGATCATCGACATCCAGCGCTACGGGCGGGTTCCGCGCGAATCGGTCGAGGCCACCATCCAGAAGATGGAAGCCCGGGCGCAGCGCCTGCGTGCCACGATGGTGGCCCAGGTGGGCGCCGCCGCGCTGCCAGCCTGGGCGCAAGCGCCGGGTGTGCAAGGAACCTTCGGCGAAGTGTTTGGCCTGCGCCTGGGCTCGAGCTACCGCACACTGGTGGATGGACGCGAGCCGCCGCCGCTTTGCACCAGCACCGAGCCGCCCCGCACCTGGTGTGCTCGGGCCGCTATGCCTGCGCTGGTTTGGCAAGGCGAACCCAGACTGACCGAAGCCTTGAATGCCGGCGGGCGCTTTCCCCCGGGCGGCAGGCGCACCGCTCCGCTGGACCCCGCCAATGCCGACGGCTCGGGCATCATCCGGCTCGAGTTGCCGCTTGCGTTGCGTAAGCCCGGGCTGCCCACGTCGGTGGATGTCGTGCTGCAGGGGGGGCGCATCGAAACCTTGCTGATGCAAGGAGGAGAGCGCCAGTTGGCGGGCGAGTTGCGTCGAGTCTGGGGCGACCCTGCGGAAGCCTTCACCGAGTGGTTTCGTGTCCGGACAGGGCGATTCGAAAACCGCGCCGTGGGTACCGTGGCGTTGAATTCGGGCGAAGAAGCCACGCTCACCGAGCGTGTCTACACCGGTGACGACGACCGTCCGGTAGCCCGCTACCGCTGGCAGGGCGAGGCGGGGATTGCAGAGATGCTGTGCTCCATGGGCTGCAATCTGGCTGTGAGCTCATCCAGACTTGGGGGTGGCTCCGGGTCGTCCGGCCCGCCCCTGCTGAGACCTCAAGACCAAGCCCTGTTTGCAAGGATGCCCAAGCCCCCGGTCATCACCGACCCCATCCTTGCTTGTGAGGCGGAGCCGCTGCTGATCGATCTGGCGTTGGTGCCACTCAGCACCTTTGAATTGAGGCTCGCCGACCCGAGTTCCCTGAAGGAAATCCGTAAGCGCCAGATCGAGAGGTCTCTAACGCTTTGGGCGCGAACCCACTTGGCCTTCGAAGGTCCGGAGGGATGCGTACATCGCGCAACCGCCGTGAGGCTATGGCAAGCCGCCACCGGGGCAGAACAAACCGGTCGTGTGACGCAACAGGACGTTGACGCATTTCTTCGCGAAAGCACGCAGGCGCGGGAGCGTATGTCCAAAAGCACGCCGTCGCGCTGATACGCCCGACGTTTGCAGGAAAGTGCCTCCACGCCGGGGGCACCAGCCAAGTAGCCCCGCCCATGGCGTCGGTGAAGCTGTCTGTCAGGCGCTCGTGTTGCGCCGAGCCGTTGACCCATCACAGAACAAAAAAAAGCCGCCCGGGCGGGCGGCTTCATGCATC